>QXGG01130862.1_pt1 | contig 61810 bp, 54 predicted proteins | sample 1982491 | NCBI WGS metagenome assembly QXGG01 (sample SAMN09924614, study PRJNA488089) | Wastewater metagenome, whole genome shotgun sequencing project. | isolation source: South African research farm wastewater | place: South Africa: Irene, Agricultural Research Council, Animal Production...
CTTGGATCAGCTGAACCTGGTTTGACGCGTGACCACCTGCAGGTGGTGCAAGACGAGGGGCCGCGTTAGCGTCCCCGCATAGCCGCTTTGAGCGGCTCACATACGAAGGCCCCCGGCTTTGCCGGGGGATTGTTACTGCATGAAGAATAAAATGTCGGCGCGCGGCACGCGATGACCACGAGCGCCCGGTGCTCAGGCCGGCTCGAAGTGTTCCAGCATCAGCTGCACGCTCGATACGCCGCGGAACTCATTGACGCCCAGCCGGTAGGCCGCGTGAATCTGCTCGGGCGCGCCGCCGGCGTGGTTGAACTGGATGGCCTCATAGCGTGACGCGTTGCGGCACAGCTCGAGCTTGAGGTGTCTGTCCTTGAGCAGGCGCTGGCGCTCGACGCGGAACACGTCGTCGAACAGCGGCGCCGGAAAGCCCTGGCCCCAGATCTCGTTGTCCAGCATGCGCACCGCGTCGAGGGCGAAATAGCCCGATTCGAGGGGGCCGTCGGTCTCAATCCGGCGTTCCAGTTGAGCCGGCTCGAGCAGCTCGCCGACCACCTCCTCGAAGGCGGCGTCGAAGCGCGCCAATTCCGATTCGCGGATGGTCAGTCCCGCCGCCATGGCGTGGCCGCCGAAGCGCACGATCAGCGCAGGGTGGCGCTTGGTGACGAGGTCGAGCGCGTCGCGCAGGTGCAGACCGGGGATCGAGCGCCCGGAGCCCTTGAGCTCGCCTTCGCTGGCACGTGCGAAGGCGATCGTGGGGCGATGCAGGCGTTCCTTGATGCGCCCGGCGACGATGCCGATCACGCCCTGGTGCCAGTCAGGCTCGAACAGCGCCACGGTGGCGCGCTTGCCGGCACTCATCTCGCCGTCGAGCCCCGCCAGACGCGCGAGCGCCTCTTCCTGCATGCCGGCCTCGATGCTGCGCCGTTCGCGGTTGAGCTTGTCGAGCTCCTGGGCGATGTTCATCGCGCGCCCGGCGTCGTCGGTGATCAGGCATTCGATGCCCAGGCTCATGTCCGACAGCCGGCCGGCGGCATTGAGGCGCGGGCCGATCATGAAACCGAGGTCCGTGGTGCTGGCCCGTGCCGGGTCGCGTCCGGCCACCGCGAACAGCGCGCGGATGCCGGGCTGCAGCCGTGCGGCGCGCATGCGAGCGAGCCCCTGCGCGACCAGAATGCGGTTGTTGCGGTCGAGCTTGACCACGTCGGCCACGGTGCCGAGCGCGACCAGATCGAGGAGATCTGCCAGGTTGGGCTCCCGGGTGCCGGCGAAGGCTCCACGTTCGCGCAGCTCGGCGCGCAGCGCGAGCATGGTGTAGAACATCGCGCCCACCCCGGCCAGCGCCTTGCTCGGGAAGTCGCAGCCGGGCTGGTTGGGGTTCACGATCACGTCGGCCTCGGGCAGCACGTCGCCGGGCAGGTGGTGGTCGGTGATCACGGTGGCCATGCCATGGGCACGCGCCGCGGCGATGCCCTCGACGCTGGCGATGCCGTTGTCGACGGTGATCAGCACGTCCGGCTCAAGGCGGGCGGCGATCTCGACCATCGCCGGGGTGAGGCCATAGCCCAGGGTGACGCGGTCGGGTACCAGGTAATGTACGTCGGCACCGAAGGCGCGCAGGGCACGCACGCCGACCGCGCAGGCGGTGGCGCCGTCGCAGTCGTAGTCGGCGACGATGACCATGCGCGCGCCGGCCTCGATCGCGTCGGCAAGCAGGATCGCGGCCTCTGCGGTGCCGGTGAGGGCTTCGGGCGGCAACAGGTTCTTGAGGCGGGTGTCGAGTTCGTCGGCGCGATCGATGCCGCGCGCGGCGTAGAGGCGGGCGAGCAGGGGGTGCAGGCCGGCATCGGCGAGGCGGTTGAAGGCTTGCTGCGGGATGGAGCGGGGCTGGATGCGGGTCATCGGTCGTGGGGCGGGGCCATGGGCGGCTGCGGGGGCGGGGCGTCCGGCGCAGTGATCGGCGCCGGGGCGACCGACTTCAGCAGCGCCTCGAAGGAATGGGGTTTGCGCCAGAACTTCCAGCGCTCGCTGCGGCGCAGCTCGAGTGTGAGCGTGCCGCGGTCGCCGGGGGCGAGCAGGCGCAGGCGCTCGATGTGCCCGGCACGGAAGGCTTCGGCGAGCGGCGCGAACCAGTCGCGCTCGAGCGCATCGAGGCTGCGGCGCCAGCTGTCGAGGTCGAGCTGCTGGGCGGGTTTGCGCAGCGCGTCGAGTACCACCAGGGTGTCCTGGGCGAGCGCGGCGGCCGGGTCCGGGGCGCCGACCGCCACGCCGGCCGCACGCGCTAGCCCGACGCTGACCGGGTCGGTGGCCTGGACCTGGCGCGCGGGCGCCTGTGGCGGTGCGTTGAGGGCACCGGCGCCCCACAGCCACAGGCTGTTCACGGCGCGCCGGCCGGCTTCCTCACGGGCGCGGCTGCGTGCGTGGTTGTGCAGCACGATCTGCGCCTCGTTCATCGTGCGCTGCCACAGCCGGGCGTCGTCGCCTTCGGGCAGGAAGTGCTTGACCGGGCGTCCGGTCACGTCGTCGAGCGGGTAGAGCGTGACCGCAGTCGGCTGGTGCAGCCGCAGGTACCAGCGCGTGGGCGTGCAGGCCTCGAAGCGGCCGAGGTCGGCGAAGAGGTCGTTGAGCGCGGCGATCAGTTCGGCGCTCTCTGCCGTGTCCAGTTCCTCATCCGGGAAGGCGTGCAGCATCAGGTGTTCGCGAGCGAACGACAGGTTGACCGGATCGGCGCACAGCCAGTGGCTGCCGGGCTCGGGTAAGGGCGCATCGGTTTCGCCGAGGCGGCGCAGCATCGCCAGCGGCCCCGCGTTGAGGCCGAAGAGCCGCGCGAGCTGGCGGTCATAGGGCTCGAACGCCGTTACCTGGCGCCGCCCGCGGCCGAGCAGGGCCGCCAGACCGTCGAGCGCGAGCCCTGAGGCCGGGCCGAGCAGGGTTGCGACGGGCCATAGCAGGCCGGGAATCAGGAGCTGGATCTGCATCGAGAACGTCTCGTTTGGAGCGGCGCGAGTCTAGCACGGGGGATCCGGCGGTCATGAACACCTTGTGCCCCATCATCGCCGGCCGGGCGAGGATCCACCACGTCGCGCCACGGTCTGGGGCTTGAGAGGCCGGCTCAGATTGGGCCAAGGTCGAACCCGGTGCCGACGGATGGCGCGATCATGCGCGGATTTCGACATTTCATCGAGTGGTGAGGGAGGCCTCCATGCAAGCCTCGAGCACAGAGCTCATCGTGCATCTGGACTGTGCAGGGTCGGTTGCAGACAAAGAGGGGGGGCTGGCCGGTGGCGCACTGCATCCCGCCGTCGCAGAGGCACTCATTGTGCAGGCACGCAGGGCGGCAGAGGGGGTGCCGCTGACTATCCGCCTCGTTACAAGAGAGCCCGATGGCGCGGGTGCAGACCGCGTTGCTGCGATCGTGCACGCGCATTTTTCCCGCATGGCGCAGCGCCACACCCAGCAGATTCGCGATATCTACAGGTTTGCGCGGGTCGCCACGGCGCTGGGCCTGCTAGTCGTCGTCGTGTTGCTGGCCTGTGCGCAGGCGATTCCGGACGAGGCCGGGAAACTGATGCTGGGCGTGCGAGAAAGCCTGACCATCTTCGCCTGGGTCGCCATGTGGCGGCCTGCCGAACTGTGGCTTTACGCCCACCTGCCCGAGCGCCACTGGCGCCGCCTTGCCCTGCGTCTGAGCGCGGCGCGGGTGACGGTCGAGCCTGCCGGCGGTTGTCCGGCGTCGTCGTGATTACGCGCTGCCTGCCGTCAGGCGTCAGTCCAGGCGCGCGTGCTGGAGGATGCCCTCGATCACGCGCGCGGTCTGCAACAGGCGCTTGACCGACTCGCGAGTGAATTCGTAGGTGGTCTCATCCACGCCGGTGCGCAGTGCGACCCAGTGCCCGTCATCGGTGCGCCCCAGCTTTCCGCGCTCGCGCAGCTTCTCGAGCTTGCGCCGCACGGTCTCCTTGGGCAGGCCCGACACCTGTACCAGATCGGCCAGGCGCACGGGGTTTGCCTCGCCGAGCAGGAAGCCGTCGGGAGCGAGCAGGTCGGCCGGCTTTGCCCCGGGGTGCATGGCATGCGCGACGCTCAGGTGCGCGACCAGGCCCCACAACATGGCGCTCTCCGCGTCGATCTCGAGCAAGTTGATCATGCGTCGCATGTGATCGACCAGGTGACGGTTACTCGCGAACGCCACCATCGCGAAGGTCTTTTCGAAGCGCTTGTCGAAATCTTCCATCTTGAGCTCTCCTCGGGGCGGGCGGCCCAAATTGGGCCGATTGATGCTGATTTTCTTGGCGTCAGATTTATCCTGCAAGCCCTTTTCGACGCAACCCGGTTCTAGCTGTGGAGACCGCATTTGAAGCTGATCCTGTCGGGCCTGAGCCCGGAAACTGATCTCGCGACCCTGAGCACGCGCATGAGCCGCTTTGGCCCGGTGCGCGGCATCCATCCGGTCCGCGAGGGCGATCCGCAGCGCCCATGGTTCATCGTCGATCTCGACCTGCCGGCAGGCGCTGCGAACGCGGTTGCGCGCCGCATCGACGGCATCTATTTCAACGGCCGCTTCCTGCGCGCGAACGTGATGCTCCCGATCGGATTGGATTAGATGAATACCTTACGCCTTGTCTTCCCGTTTGCGCTCGTGCTTGGCCTCAGCGCGTGTTCCACCACCCCAGCTCCGCGCGCGCCAGACGATTACCCCCGGCTCAGCGTCAAGGCTGACGAGCCCAACACCCTCATATTCGCCAAGCCGGGGATCGACCTCAGTTCCTACGCCAAGGTGTTCGTCGCCCCGGTCGGCGTGCACCTAGGCGAGGACGGTGCACGCCAGGATGTCGGCGACGCCGAGGCGCGGGCGGTGGCGGCGTTCGCCGAGCGGGTGCTGAAGGAAAAGCTGTCGCGCACCCGGCAGTTGGTCGCTGCGCCCGCGCCGGACGTGCTGAGCGTGCGTTTTCGCATCATCGGGCTCGAGCCCACGAGCAGCGTGCAGATGGTGATGATGGTGCCGCCCTTCGCTCTCATCAACATGGTGAGTCCGAAGGGGCTCTTCATCGGCTCGGTCACCGTCGGCGGCGAACTCTACGAGGGACTCGCCCGCGAGCCGAGCGTCGCCTTCGTCGCCACCCGCAGCCGGCCGGGCATCGACGCCGCATCGGCGTTCGGGCGCTGGTCGGCCGCCGAGAAGGTGCTGGAGAACGCGGCCGAGCGCCTGGCGACCGACCTCGATCGACCCTGAGCTCTTGCCCGCGCGTGCGCCGTTCTGACTGCCGTCTCCCTTGAAGGAAACCTGATATGAAGATTCGTCCATTGGTCTGCAGCCTGGCGCTGTGCCTGGGTCTTGCCGCGCCGAAGGCGGGTGCCGAGCCCGCACAGGGCGACGAGATGGCGCGTGCGCGCTGCGGTAGCATCATCGACCTGTTCGTATCCGCCGACCCCGCGCTCGAGAAGGACGAACAGGCGCTGGCCGCAGCTCAGGATCGTGCCTACGTCTTCCTGATGTGGGCCCATGGCTACTTGAGCGGCCGCGACGGTATCGACTTCACCCGCCGGCCGCTGAACCAGGACGGCATCACCGCCCTGGTCGGCGAGATCTACGCCGTGTGCAGGAACGACGAAGCGCGCCTGTTCCTCGATGCGGTGAAGGAGATCCGCTGATGAGCGGCCCGGCCTTGAACTTTCGTCACGGCAAGCGCGGCGCCGCCCGCCCACAGCTGGCCGCGCTGGGGCTCGCCCTGGTCCTGCTCGCAGGCCTGTGGCCGCAGCTGGTCGAGGCGCAATCGCCACGCGCACGCGAGCGGCGGGTGGAGCGTTCGCTGGCGGCCAAGGATGCGATCCGGCACCGGCAGATGAAGCGGGCCTATGTCGCCGGCGCGGTCGCGCAGCATCGGCGCGAGCGGATCCGGGACCATTACGAGGACCGCTACCACCGCGACCGCTACGACCGTCGCGACGACGATGACGATCTCAGCCGCGTGTTGATCGGGGTCGCAGTGGGTGCAGTCGCCACGAGCATCATTATGAACAGCAACCAGGATGGAGACACACGATGACGATCGGATCCGCAGTCCGTTACCTTGCCTGCGTCGTCCTGTGCGCCGGGCTGGCCCTTGGTGCGCAGGCCGGGACGCCCGAGGAGGATGCGACCCTTGGCCTGATCCGCGATCAATTCAAGGACGTTGACCTGCGCCGCGTGATCCAGGTCAGCGGCGCCATGAAACTCGACGAGCACAGTGCGAAGCGCTTCTGGCCAATCTATCGCGCCTATCTGCTAGAGGTTGTGGCCTTGCGTGACCGCCAGCTGGAAACGCTTGCCGAATACGCCAGACAGCTCAACGCGGGCTGGATCGACGACCTCACCGCACGCACCTCACTGGAACGCTCACTCGCGCTGGAACAGGCCCGGGTGGGCGCTCGCCACCATATGATCAGGAGGGCGGGTGAGGTGATCACGCCGATACAGGCGCTGCGGCTGCATCAGCTCGAACTGGCGATGGATGCGTCGATGAGCAGCCGTGCGCTCCAGCAAATACCGCTGGCGAAGTAGGCGGGGTTCCGCCAGTCACGCCGATGTCAGAGGCAGCGCGCCCGACACCATGCGCTACTTGCATCAGCTTGGCCCATTTTGGGACGAATGCGGACACGGAGCGTGCAGGCCGGATTAGGCTTTGCGACCAGGTCCAGCGCGCCCTGCCTGACCGGTTTCGGTCGTTCGTATCGCCACGCTCATGGGATTCTTCCGATGAACATCAGGTTTGCCCTCTTCGCCGGGCTAGTCGGCTTGTCGCTGACGGGCTGCGGTGGCCATGAAATCGTACGGCCCACGGTGGATGTATCCATTGGCCAGCAACTCATCGACCTCAAGCGTGCGCGCGAGGCGGGCGCCCTCTCGGACCGCGAGTACGAGCGCCAGCGTGAACGCCTGATCGACAGCGTGGAGTGAACCATGCGCACGAACGCTTTTACCTCGCTGGTCATGCTGGGTTGCCTGCTGCTGGCCGGTTGCGGCGGGGATACCTATGTGAAGGTGCAGGGCACCACGACGATCTCGAAGGGGCAGGAACTGGCCGACCTGCAACGCGCGCTCGACGAGGGCGCAGTCAATCGCAGCGATTACGACCTGCTGCGCAAGCGCATTCTCGAGCGGTCCAACTGACGACAGGTCCCACCTCGTGGGCGGCCCGCATCAATACGAGGTGTGCGCGGGCGCCAGGGGATGCGCCCCTCCCGTGTCGGCGCTGCGCCGGAAGGGCAATCGCGACCCGGGCTCCGGCCATCTGTATCCGACCAGAAGAAACTCATGCGCATTCCAAAACCTGTTTCCGTTCTGAGTACCATGGCGCTCTGCCTGTCATTGGCCGCCTGCAGCGAGCCGCCCACGCCCGCTGCGGCGGCGGAGGTGACGCGTCCGGCGCTGATCCTTGCCGTCGGCCAGCGCGCGGCGGACGAGGTCCTGCGGCTGCCGGGTCGGGTACGTGCAGCCAAGCGTGCCGAGCTGTCGTTCGACGTGCCCGGCTTCGTCGACCGCTTCAGCCTGGCAGAGGGGCGGGAGGTGAAGGCGGGGGAGGTGGTTGCCCGTCTGGATGACCGCATCTACCGCTCGCGGCTGGATGCCGCGCGTGCCGAATTCGAGCGCGCCAGGAACGATCTCGCCCGCTACCAGCGCCTGTGGGACACCGAGATGGCGGTCGCCCGCGCCGAGGTCGATGACCGCCTTGCCCGCCTGGAAACCGCGCGCACCAGCCTCGCCGCCGCCGAGCAGGATCTCGCCGACACGGCCATCAAGGCGCCCTTTGCGGGCGTGATCACCCGCCGCCGGATCGAGCCCTTCACCAATGTTCAGGCCAAGCAGCCGATCGCCGAGCTACAGGACCTGCGCGCGCTGGAGGTGGTGGTGAACGTGCCCGAGCGCCTGGTGCGACGCATGGGGCCGCATCAGGGCGCGGTCGCGTTTCTGGAAGGCGACCGCGCTGCGCCGGGGCAGGCGCTGACGCTCGAGCTCCAGTCCTTCGCTGCCGAGGCCGACCCGCTGACCCAGACCTATGTGGTCGTCCTCGCGGTGCGCTCGGTGCCTCAAGGCATGAACCTGCTACCCGGCATGGCCGTGAGCGTGGAGCCGGCGGTGGCGCCGGAGCGGGCCGCCGAGGCCACCGGCGTTGACGCTGCGCTCGTCATTCCGGTTGCCGCCGTTGCAGCCGACGCGCAGGGCCAGCCTGGCGTATGGGTGGTGCAGGACGACGGACGGGTCGCACGCCGGCCGGTACGCACCGGCGCCATCGTCGGCGCCGACATCGTCGTGGAATCCGGGCTCGCGTCCGGCGAGCGCATCGTCGCCGCAGGCGTTGGCGCGCTGCGCGAGGGCATGCCGGTCCGCCCGCTCGAGCCCCGCTGAGCCCGGAGTGCCGATGAACATCGCCGAATACACGATCCGCAAGTCCGTTGTCGCCTGGGTCGCCACGCTGCTTGTGCTATTGGGCGGCTGGCTTTCCTACGAGCGCCTCGGCCGTTTCGAGGACCCGGAGTTCGTCATCCGCCAGGCGGTGATCGTCACCGCCTACCCGGGGGCCTCGCCCGCGCAGGTCGCCGAGGAGATCACCGACCGCATCGAGGGTGCGGTGCAGCAGATGCAGGAGGTGGAGGAGGTCACCTCGGTGTCGCGCGCCGGCGAGTCGCTGGTGAAGGTGGAGGCCAGGCTCGCCTTCTCGCGGACCCAGGCGGAGCTCGACCAGGTGTGGGACAAGCTGCGCAGCAAGATCGCCGAGGCCGCGCGCGCGCTGCCGCCGGGCGCAGCCGAGCCGGTGGTGAAGGGCGACTTCGGCGACGTCTTCGCGCTCTTCTACGCGGTCACCGGCGAGGGCTACAGCCCGCGCCAGATGTACGACTACGTCGATGTCCTGCGCCGCGAGCTGGTGCTGGTGCCGGGTGTGGCGCGGGTGGCGCTGCTGGGCGAGCGTAGGGAGGCGATCTACGTCGAGGTGTCGAGCGCGCGCGCCGCGCAACTGGGCGTGCCGCTCGACCGCATCTACGCCTCGCTGCGCGCGCAGAACCTGATCGTGCCCGCCGGCGCGGTCGATGCCGGCCCGCTGCGCCTGCAGATCCAGCCCGCGGACGGCGTGGTCTCGGTCGAGGCGCTCGGCGAGCTGGTGGTGGCGGGGGATGCGGCCAGCGGCCTGCTGCGCCTGCGCGACGTCGCCGACATCCGCCGCGAATACGTCGATCCGCCTACGGTGCTGATGCGCCACGACGGCCGCCCGGCGATCGGGCTGGGCGTCTCCAACGTGCTGGGTGGTAACGTGGTGGAGATGGGCGACGCGGTCAAGCGCCGCCTCGCCGAGCTCGAAGGACAGCGTCCGGTGGGCATGGAACTGAACGTGGTGTCCTTCCAGTCGGATTCGGTGCGCGTTGCGGTGTCGAGTTTCGTCGACAACCTGGTCGCCGCGGTGGCGATCGTGGTCGTGGTGCTGCTGCTGTTCATGGGCCTGCGCAGCGGGCTGATCATCGGCGCGGTGCTGGTGCTGACCGTGGCCGGCACACTGATCGCGATGTGGATGGACGACATCGCCATGCAGCGCATCTCGCTCGGCGCGCTGATCATCGCGCTCGGCATGTTGGTGGATAACGCGATCGTCGTCACCGACGGCATCCTGGTGCGGATGCAGAAGGGCGAGGCGGTGGCCCCTGCCGCCGGTGCGGTGGTGCGCGCCACGGTGTGGCCGCTGCTCGGCGGCACCGTGGTGGGCATTCTCGCCTTCAGCGCGATCGGCCTGTCGCCCACCGACATGGGGGAATACGCCGGCTCGCTGTTCTGGGTGATCCTGTATTCGATGCTCCTGTCGTGGCTGTTCGCGATCACGCTGACGCCGCTGCTGTGCGCGGCGTTCCTGAAGGTTAAGGTGCAGACGGACGCACAGGAAGGCCGTCTGTTGAGCGCCTATCGCCGCCTGCTGCAGGGCGTGCTGGCCCGGCGTGCGCTGAGCGGCGGGGTGCTGGTCGGACTGCTCGCCGCCGGCGTGGTGGCTTTCGGTATGGTTCCGCCCGGCTTCATGCCCGATTCGGCGCGGCCGCAGTTCGTCGTCGACCTGACGCTGCCGCAGGGCACCGACATCCGCGCCACCGCAGCCGTGGTCGCCGAGGCCGAGGCCAAGGTGCGCGCTGCGCCCGGCGTGACGCACATCTCCAGCTTCATCGGCCAGGGCGCGCTGCGCTTCATGCTCACCTACAGCCCGGAAGACCCCAACCCGGCCTATGGGCAGCTGCTGGTCGACGTTGAGCGCTTCGAGGACATCGCCGGGCTCATCGATCGCCTGCAACCCGAACTGGAGGCGGCCTTCCCGCAGGCGAGCGTCAAGGTGTGGAAGTTCATGCTCGGCCGCGGCGGGGGCAAGAAGATCGAGGCCGCCTTCCGTGGCCCCGACCCGGCGGTGCTGCGCCGGCTGGCAGAGGAAGCCAAGGCGATCATGGCCGCCGACCCCGATGCGGTGGCGATCCAGGACGACTGGCGCCAGGCGGTGCCGGTGGTGCGCCCGCACTTCTCGGTCGAAGCCGCCCAGCGCGCCGGCGTGCTGCCCTCGGACATCGCCGCCGCGCTCGAGCGCACCTACGTCGGCCAGCAGATCGGCGTGTATCGCGACCGCGAGCGCCTGATTCCCATCTTGGCGCGCGCGCCGGCTGACGAGCGCGGCGGCGTCGAGGATCTCGGCAACGTCCAGGTCTTCAGCGCCACTGCCGGCAAATATGTGCCGGTGAGCCAGTTCGTCGAGCGGCTCGACACGGTGTGGGAGGACGCGCTGATCCGGCGCGAGAACCGCTTCCCGACGATCAAGGCGCAGTGCGACCCGCCCGCCGGGCAACTGTCGGCGCCGCTGTTCGAGCGCCTGCGCCCGCAGATCGAGGCGATCGCGCTGCCGCCGGGCTACGTACTGGAGTGGCATGGCGAGCACAAGGCCTCGGCCGAGGCCAACGCCGGCCTGGCTGCGGCGGCGCCCTTTGGCTTCGCGGCGATGGTGGTGGCGGTGATCGTGATGTTCAACGGCCTGCGCCAGACCGCGGTGATCTGGCTGACCGTGCCGCTGGCGGTGGTGGGCGTGGCGGTCGGCCTGCTGGTGTTCCAGGCGCCCTTCGAGTTCATGGCCATCCTCGGCTTCCTGAGCCTGACCGGCATGCTGATCAAGAACGCGATCGTGCTGGTGGACCAGATCGACGTCGAGATCCGGGAGGGGAAGCCGCGCCTGCTTGCGGTGCTGGACGCCTCGGCGAGCCGCGCGCGGCCGGTCTTCCTGGGGGCGGCGACGACGGTACTCGGGGTGGCGCCGCTGCTGGTCGATCCCTTCTTCCGCAGCATGGCGGTGACCATCATGTTCGGCCTCATCTTCGCCACCGGGCTCACGCTGGTGGTGGTGCCTCTGCTGTACGCGAGCTTCTTCCGCATCCGCGGCAACGAGACGGAGGCAGGACGATGAGACGCGCGCTGCTGCCAGGGCACCGTCTGCCCGTTCGTTTGCGAGCACGCTTGGCCGCGCGCCTGCGTGCATTGCTGCCCAGCCTCGCGTTGGTGCTCGCGGCCTGCCAGCCTGCCGCCTTCGTGCGCCCGGACGTGCCCGTGCCGGAAACGTGGCCGCGCCAGGCGGCGCCGGAGGGGGTCGAGCAGGGCATCGCGGCGGAGCCGGGCGGCGCGAGCCTGGGCGCCTTGCCGTGGCGGAAGATCCTGCCTGCGCCCGAACTCCATGCCCTGATCGAGGAGGCACTCGTCGCCAACGCCGACCTGCGCATCGCGATCGAGCGCATCGAGCTGGCCCGCGCACAGTACGGCATCGAGCGCGCGGCGCTGTTTCCGGGTCTGAATGCGAGCGCCTCGGCGACGCGCGAACGCATGCCCGGCTTTGATCCGCGCGCGAACCGTGTCGGCGAGAACGCGGTGCTCGGCTTGTCGATGCCGGCCTGGGAGATCGACCTGTGGGGCCGGCTCGCGGCCCGCGCCGAGGCCGCGCGCCGCGAGGTGCTTGCCAGCGCCGCGCTCGCCGAGGGCGTGCGCACCAGCCTGATTGCGCAGGTGTCCTCGCTCTACCTAGACCTGCTCGATCTCGATGCTCAGCACGAGATCACCCGGCGTACGCTCGACGGTCGGCGCAAGGCGCTGCGCCTGACGCGTGCGCGCTTCGACGAGGGCGTGTCGTCCCTACTCGATGTGCGCCAGGCCGAGTCTGTGCTCGCCAGCTCGGAACAGGCGCTCGCCGATCAGGCGCGCCGCATCGCCCAGGCCGAGAATGCGCTCGCCACGCTGCTCGGGCGCAATCCCGGACCGATCGTACGTAGCGCCCGCCTGGACGACCTGCAGGTGCCGGCTGCGCTCAACGCCGGCCTGCCTTCCGACCTGCTGCAGCGCCGACCGGACATCCTTGCCGCCGAGGAGCGCCTGCGTGCCGCTGGCGCCAGCGTGGATGCCGCGCGCAAGGCCTTCCTGCCACGCATCACCCTGACCACGCTGCTCGGCTTCGCCAGCACCGATCTGGGTCAGCTCTTTGACAGCGGGCGCTACGCCTGGTCGCTGCAGCCCGCGGTCGGCTTGCCGCTGTTCGACGGTGGCCGGATGCAGGCCGCGGTGGAGGTGGCCGAGGTGCAGCAGCGCATCCTGGTGGAACACTACAAGGCCACCATCCGCCAGGCTTACCGCGAGGTCGCCGACGCGTTGCTTGCCTTTGAACGCCTCACCGAGCAGCGCGAGGCCAGTCACAGGGTCGTGCAAGCCAACCGCGAGCGTCTGCGCGTCACCACGGCACGTTACCTGGCGGGAATTTCGAGTTATTTCGAGGTCATCGACGCCGAACGCCAGCTCTTCGACAGCGAGTTGTCGCTGGCGCAGACCCGTCGGGCGCAGCATCAGTCGGTGGTGCAGCTTTATCGGGCACTGGGCGGCGGCTCGACCAGCGCAGGCGCCTGAGGCCGCTTCGGCACCTGTGGGCCTGACCGGGATCAGCACGGTGTGGCGAGCGCTTGCTCCGCAAGAATGCCGCCTTCGCCGATCCCGGCCGATACAATGGCGGTCATCATGCGCCTACAGCCTATTTCCTCCACACCCCCTTCCGCGGCCACGCCGGTGCCCCCCAGCTTGCTGGCCACAGCCCTTCCGCGCTACCGCGCCGCGCCCTTCCTGCCCATGTCGCGTGCCGAGATGGACGCGCTCGGCTGGGACGCCTGCGACGTCATCCTGGTCACCGGCGACGCTTACATCGACCACCCGAGCTTTGGCATGGCGCTGGTCGGTCGGCTCCTTGAGGCCTACGGGTTCCGGGTCGGCATCCTCAGTCAGCCCGACTGGCAATCGGCGGCGCCTTTTCGCGCGCTGGGCAGGCCGCGGCTGTATTTCGGGATCACCGCCGGCAACATGGATTCGCTGGTCAACCGCTACACGTCGGATCGCAAGATCCGCTCGGATGATGCCTACACGCCCAACGCCGAGGCCGGCAAGCGGCCCGACCGCGCGGTGACGGTGTATGCCCAGCGTGCGCGCGAGGCGTACCCCGGCACGCCGATCGTGATCGGCAGCATCGAGGCCAGCCTGCGCCGGATCGCCCATTACGACTACTGGTCGGACAAGGTACGGCGCTCGGTGCTGCCGGACTCCAAGGCCGACATCCTGCTCTTTGGCAACGCCGAACGCGCGCTGGTGGCGCTGACCCAGCGCCTGGCGGCGGGTGAGGCGATCGATTCGATCCGCGACCTGCGCGGCACCGCCTTCATGGTCAAGCCGGGCTGGCGACCGTCGGACGCATGGCACGAGGTGGACTCGCTGGCGCTGGACAAGCCCGGCCGCATCGACGCGCACCCCGATCCTTACGCGATGGAGCCCGCTTCCGCAGCGCCCGGGGCGAGCGCCGCCGGGGCCCAGCCGGTGCGCATCGTCCCCGCGGCCGAGCGCATCGCCGCGCGCCGCGCCGATCGCGCACACATGGTGATCCGCCTGCCCTCCTACGAGCAGGTGAAGGACGATGCGGTGATGTATGCCCACGCCTCGCGCGTGTTCCACCTCGAGTCCAACCCGGGCAATGCGCGTGCGCTGGTGCAGGGCCACGGCGAAGGCGCTGGCGCGCGCGATGTGTGGATCAACCCGCCGCCGGTGCCGCTGACCACGCCGGAGATGGATTTCGTCTATGACCGGCCCTATGCGCGCGCGCCGCATCCGAGCTACGGCGGCGCGCGCATCCCCGCCTGGGACATGATCAAGTTCTCGATCAACATCATGCGCGGCTGCTTTGGCGGCTGTACGTTCTGCTCGATCACGGAGCATGAGGGCCGCATCATCCAGAGCCGCTCGCACGACTCGATCATTCACGAGATCGAGGAGATCCGCGACAAGTCGCCCGACTTCAAGGGCCACATCACCGACCTCGGCGGGCCGACCGCCAACATGTACCGCATGGCGTGCAAGAGCAAGGCGATCGAAGAGAACTGCCGGCGCCTGTCCTGCGTGTATCCGGGTATCTGCGAGAACCTGAACACCGACCACTCGTCGCTGATCGAACTCTATCGCAAGGCGCGCGCGGTGCCGGGCATCAAGCGCATCACCATCGGCTCGGGCCTGCGTTACGACCTCGCGGTGCGCTCGCCGGAGTACGTCAAGGAGCTGGTCACCCACCACGTGAGCGGGCTCCTCAAGATCGCGCCCGAGCACACCGAGGAGAACACGCTCTCGAAGATGATGAAGCCGGGCATTGGCGCGTATGAGGAGTTCCGCCAGATGTTCGAGAAGTTCTCTGCGCAGGCGGGCAAGAAGCAGCATCTGGTGCCGTACTTCATCGCTGCGCACCCGGGCACCACCGACGAGGACATGCTCAAGCTGGCGCTGTGGCTGAAGAAGCACGACTTCCGTCTCGACCAGGTGCAGACCTTCCTGCCCACGCCGATGGCGCTGGCGACCACGATGTACCACTCGCGCAAGAACCCGCTCAGGAAGGTGTCGGCGGATTCCGAGACGGTCGAGACCGCGCGTGCGGGCAAGATCCGCAAGCTGCACAAGGCCTTCCTGCGCTGGCACGACCCGGAGAACTGGCCGATCCTGCGTGAAGGCTTGATGCGCATGGGGCGCGCCGATCTGATCGGCAACGGGCCGAACTGTCTGGTGCCGCGGCATCAGCCGGCAGGCGTACAGCCGGGCACCGGTGCCAGGCCAGCTGCAGGGGCGAAACCCGGTGGTCGTGGCAAGACGGGGGGGCGGACGCGTCAGGGGCGGTCATAGGCAAGATGCTCATGATGAAACCAAGCTTGGAAAGCTATGGCTTAGAGGCCGCCGAGAGCTACGCCAGCATCCAGAAGTACCTGATATTCATCCCCGCGTTCAACACGGTTATTGCGGCGCTGCTGACCTTGCTAGGGGAAAATCGGGATTTCTGGATCGAGTTCATTTATTCCCAGAGTATCGGCCTGTCATGCATGGTGCCTGCTATCGCATTTGTGCGCTGGAGTCGTACCGTTGATCAGCTTCGTATCGGATTGATCGTTTCCATCCTGCTCGGTGTCCTGATCGGTGTCGTCATCGCCGCCCGCCTGGTGGAAGGCTTGCCCAACGCCCACTCGGTCCATCCTCTCAAGGCCATGGGGGTCGGTTTCATTTTTGCAACTGGTGGCGGGTATTTCTTTTACTCACAGGAGGGAACCGCCTATCTGGAGCGTGAAGTGTTCGTTCAGCGTCGGAGGCGTCGGGAACTCGATCATTCCCTGGCCGAGATGCAGTTGCGCATGCTGCAGGCGCAGATCGAACCCCATTTCCTGTTCAATACCCTTGCCCATCTCTCAGTGCTCATTCGCACCGATCCGCCCAGAGCAGAGATGCTTCTCTCTCACCTGACCGCGCTGCTGCGCGCCGTGCTGACGCGCAGTCGAGTCGGGTGGTCGGACCTCGGCGCAGAACTGGAGCTGGTGGGCGACTACCTCAGCATCGTTTCCATTCGACTCGGCGCCCGGCTGAAGTGGAAGATCGATGCGCCCGAGAGCGTGGCGAGGCTCAAGTTTCCCGGCTTGCTCCTGCAGCCCCTGGTCGAGAACGCGATCAAGCATGGCATCGAGCCGAAACGTGAGGGTGGAGAGATCAACATCGTCGTGGTCCGGAACGAAGACAACTTGATCGTTCAGGTCATTGATTCTGGAAAAGGTCTGGATGCGCCTGCGGGGGAGGGCGCGGGAGAAAAAGCAGGGATAGGCCTGGCTAACGTCCGCAAGCGTCTCGAACTGCTTTACGGCACTAAGGGAAGGCTGCGGGTCATGCCCAATGCGCAATCTGGCGTGACGACCGAACTAGAAATTCCATTATGACCATCGAAGTCACTGAAAATAGGTGCTTGAAGGTTCTCATCGCCGACGATGAGCTCTTGCTGGCAAAGGACCTGAGGGATCGCCTTATTGCGCTATCGAGCGCAGTGGAGGTCGTCGGGATGGCGGGTGATGGTTTTGAGGCGCTGGAGATGATTGCTGCGCACAAACCGGATGTCGTCTTTCTCGATATCCGCATGCCCGGGATGTCAGGGATCGAGATCGCCTCCAGGATAGCGCATCCGTGCAGCGTGGTCTTTGTGACTGCCTACGATCAGTATGCCCTGGAAGCCTTCGATACGGGTGCTGTGGACTACCTGTTAAAGCCCATCGAGGAAGCGCGTCTGACCAAGACCCTGAAAAGGTTGACTGACCGGGCATTCAGTGAAGGACAGTCACTGGAAGATCCCGAAACCGGCGATGACGTCGACGAGGCCAGTGACTGCAATCCCATCCGCTGGATCAGGGGGAGTGTGGGTAACGACGTGCGCCTGCTGCCGGTGAAGGAGGTGATGTATTTCCAGGCGCTGAACAAGTACACGGCAGTCGAGACGACTAGCGGACAGTTATTGATTCGGCTGCCGATACGAGAACTGCTTTCTCGCCTTGACCCGAATGTATTTCGGCAGATACATCGAGGCACGATTGTCAACCTGCACTGGGTGGAGCTTGTTCGGCACGATACCTCAGGGCGCCTGACGATCGGCATCAGGGGCCGAGATGAACGTCTTCACGTCAGCCGGGCCTTTGCGAGTGAATTCAAACCCATGTAGGTAACGGGCTGAGGTCGCGCCAATGGATCGGGACTGCTGGCACGAGTTAACAACGGTGGGGACAGGCGTGCTGCGCGTGGCTTCGCGCTTGTCTGTGATCGGACGTTCCCCCTGCGTTCGGATACGGTAACTCGTCGCTGTTTTCGCGCGTTTCATCTGCTGAACAGGCCGTTCGTCAGGCCTCGCTTGGCAGCCGGTTCGTTGCACACAATACTGCGCTGCACATCGGGAAAATACAGCAATAATGATGTCCCGTCTTCATTGCGTACTTCTTGCCGCGCTGGGCTTGGCGTTCACGTCCCCGAGCATCGCTGAACCGCTCGGTCTGCTGGATGCGGTCAGGCTTACCTTGGCCAAAAACCCTGACGTCCTGTTGCAGGAACGGCAGCTTGAGTTCAGCCGCGGAGCCTTGCTTCAGGCCGAGGGTCAGTTCGATCCCGCATTGCGTCTGTCCACGGGGCGCGCACTTGACCATGTACCATTACTCGACCGCGAGCAGCGATTTTACGCTGCCCAAGGCCTGACTGACACTGAGACCCGGACCGCCACCACCCACTATTCGCTCGCGCTTGAGAAGCCATTCAAGAACGGCTTGGTGATCTCTCCCGAGATTTCTGCTTTCCGTTATGCGGGGACCGAATATGTTCTTCCCGCCACCCGCGGGCTGGTGAGCTTCAATATCCGCATCCCCTTGCTGAAGAATGCAGGCAGGGCTGCGGCCGCGGGGGAAGAGGCTGCGCGCGCAGATCTCGAGGCGACGCGACATGAACTGCGGTTTGCGGTGTCTCAGAGTGTATTCGGTACGGTTTCGTCCTACTGGAATCTCCTTGGCGCACTCGAAAGCCTGCAGATTTCGCTCGAGGCCGAGGATGCGATCGCGCTCATGGCCGGGGAGGTCGAGAAATTGATCGCCGCCGACGAGATACCTGCAGCCGACATCAACCTGGTGCGTGCCAGCCTGCTCGAGAAAAGTGCGATGCGCAGCGCGGCCGAGCAGGCTTTGGTGAGCGCACGCACGAGCCTGGCGCAGGCGATCGGTGTCGCAGCCTCGGCTGCGATGGAGATCGAGCCCGATGATGAGTTGCCCTTGGTGAAGAGCGATCAGCCGCTCCTTTCGGAGTATCGGACCCGGCTGACCCGGCTCGCCCTGCAACAACGTGGCGACCTTGCTGCAGCGCGTTTGCGAGAGGATGCTGCGCGCATTGTGCTGCAAGCCTCGCGCCATAACCTGAAGCCGCAACTCGATCTGGAACTGCGGGTGGGCTATGCAGGTCTCGCCGAAGGATCAGACCGCGACCACTATCTGAGTGCGCTCGACCGGCAGCGCAGTGGGACCAACGTGATGGTTTCGCTGAACTACCAATGGCCGTTTGAAAACAGCATCGCCCGTGGGCGCTTGCTCCAGGATTCCGCGAACCACGACCAGCGCACGGTCATGGCTGCGCGCGCCGAGCGGGACATCGAACTCGGGGTGCAGACCGCTTACGCAAACTTCCGGCAGACACTGGAGCAACTCCGAGATGCCGAAGCTGCGGTCGATCTGTATGCGCTGACGCTAGAAAACGAGAGAACCAAGCACAAACTCGGCACGGCAACGCTCATCGACGTTTTGTCGGTCAATGACAAGCTGCTTGCGGCCCGATTGAATTACATCACCTATCGCGTGCGGGTAATGAGTCTGATCGCGCAACTGAACTTCGAAACCGGCACCTTGTTCGCCGACAATGCTTCGGGGCAGTTAGTTAGCTACCAGCAACTCGTCAGCCTCCCAGAACCAGACCAGGAATGAGCGAGCCATGGCCGAGATGAACCGTATTTTCCGCAAGGTATCGCTCGATCGCTTGTCGTCTCCCGAGCAGCTTGACGTGTTGATGCACGTGACTTCGCCGCATGGCTGGGTAGCCTTGCTCGCCCTGTGCGGTTTGCTTGCCGTTGCCCTGTTCTGGGGTATTTTCGGGAGCATCCCTTCCAATGTGAACGGGGCCTGCATATTGATCCGACCGGGTGGTGTGAATGAGATCCTGGCTTCCGGTAGCGGGCGCATTACCGATATCTCGGTGGATGTCGGTGACCTTGTCGTTGCAGGTCAAATGGTGGCGCGCATCGAACAGCGCGAGATTCTTGACCATATTCGCGCCACCAATGCGAAGCTGAATGAACTCACGGCGCAGCAAACCAGACTTCAGGAGCTCAACGCGCTCAACGAGGAGCAGTTCTCGGTTTATCTGAAGAACACCGAGCAAAACCTGCAGGGCCGAATCCGGATCGGTGAAGAGCGATTGGTGACCCTCGCTGAAAAGATCGATACCCAGGCCAGGTTATTGGAACAAGGCCTGATCACGCGCCAGGCATGGCTTTCGACCAAGCTTGAGTATGGCAACCTGCAGCAGGAAATCGACACCTACCGCAACGAGATCATCCAGCTTGGCGTACGCAGGCTGGACTCGAAGAAGCAGATCCAGAACGAACTGACCAGCATCCAGATTCAGATCAACGAGACTGAACGCAGTATCGCAAGTCAGATGCGTGCTGCCAGTGAAGCTTCCCAGGTGTATAGCCCCTATAACGGTCGCGTGCTCGAAGTCCGTATCTCCGAAGGGGCACGCGTCAATCCGGGAACGACGCTGCTTGCAGTGGAACAGACGGGGGCGAGCGCAACGGGGCTTGAGGCGCATATCTACGTCACGCCGCTCGACGGCAAGAAGGTCCGGGCTGGCATGGAGGTACATATCACGCCTTCTACCGTCAAGCGCGAGGAGTATGGCGTGATGGTGGGTAAGGTCAGGGAGGTGGCTGATTTTCCGTCGACCCTGGAAGGGATGATGCGCGTGCTGAACAACGATCGCCTCGTTCAGCAACTGGCCCAGGGAGGAGCCCCCATTGCGGTGCAGGCCGACCCTGTGCCGAGCGGGGAGACCGTCAGTGGATACAAGTGGTCGTCTCCTAAAGGGCCCAATATCAGTATCGAAAGCGGCACGCTCTGCTCAGCCAGCATCACGGTCGAGAAGCAGCGCCCCATCGCGCTGGTGATTCCGATCCTGCGCGAGTACGTCGGGATCTGACAGGGGCAGGGCGACATGGGCACGATCGGAGCGCGTTCAAGACGGGTCAAAACCCCGACCGTACTGCAGATGGAGGCGGTCGAGTGCGGCGCGGCGGCCCTGGCCATCGTCATGGGTTATTACGGCAAGGTCGTCCCGCTTGAGGCGTTGCGCGAAGCCTGTGGTGTCTCCAGGGACGGCAGCAAGGCCAGCAACGTGGTCAAGGCTGCGCGGAACTATGGATTCGTGAGCAAGGGATACCGCAGGGAACCGGCCGAGCTGCGCGCGATGAAGTTGCCGCTGATCGTATTCTGGAACTTCAACCACTTCCTGGTGGTGGAGGGCTTCGCAAAGGGGCGGGTGTACCTCAATGATCCGGGCACCGGGCCACGCACGGTGAGTGAAGATGAGTTCGATCAGGCCTTCACCGGCGTGGTACTGGCCATCGAGCCTGGGCCGGATTTCAGGCCGGGCGGTCGCCGGCGCGGCATCATGGCCGGTCTGAAGTCCCGGGTGCCGATCTCCGAGCCGGCGCTGTCCTACCTGATACTCGCCGGCCTGGCGCTGGTGATCCCGGGATTGGTGCTGCCGGCCTTCACCAAGGTTTTCATCGATGAATACCTGATCAAGCAGATGGAAACATGGGTGAAGCCGCTGCTGGTGGGCATGGCGGTCACGATGCTGATCCAGGGCGGACTGGTTTGGCTGCAGCGCTATTACCTCACCCGTTTCCACACCAAGCTTGCGCTGTCGACCTCGAGCAAGTTCTTCTGGCATGTGCTCCGCCTGCCGGTGTCGTTCTACTCCCAGCGCTCGGCGGGCGACATCAGCGGGCGGGTTGGCATCAACAACCGGGTGGCTGAACTGCTGACGGGGGACTTCGCGACGACGCTGCTCAGCATCGTCATGGTTGTGTTCTTCGCGGCGCTGATGCTTGCCTATGATGTCGTGCTGACCCTGGTGGGGATTCTGGTCGCAGCGCTGAATGTACTGTTCCTGCGACTGGTGTCCCGCAAGCGCAGCGATCTGAATCAGCGCCTGGCCAACGACGCCGGAAAGCTGATCGGCACCTCCATGAACGGTCTTCAGCTGATGGAAACGCTGAAGGCATCCGGCATGGAGTCGGATTTCTTCACCAAATGGTCGGGCTATCAGACCAAGCTGCTCAACAGCCAGCAGGAAATGGGCACCGTTGGCGTCCTGCTGATTGCCGTGCCACCGTTGCTGACCGCGCTCAACACGGTGGTGTTGCTGTCGCTCGGCGGGCTGCGCGTGATGGACGGGCATCTGACCATCGGCACGCTCATCGCCTTCCAGAGCCTGATGGCGAGCTTCATGGGACCGATCAACCAGCTCGTGTCGATGGGCGCCAAGATTCAGGCGATGGCAGGAGACATGAACCGTCTCGATGACGTGCTCGCGCACCCGCTGGACAGGCATGTGGCCAGCGCGGACACGACAGCGTCGGGCGCCGAGACCCCGCCCGAAGTGGTGCGTCTGGAGGGGCATCTCGAGCTACGCAATCTCACCTTCGGCTACAGCCGGCTGGAGCCCCCGCTCATCGAGAACTTCAACCTCACCCTGCGTCCCGGCATGCGGGTGGCGCTGGTGGGCTCCTCGGGTTGCGGCAAATCCACCCTCTCCAAGCTGGTGATGGGGCTCTATGAACCCTGGGAGGGCGAAATCCTGTTCGATGGCCAGCCGCGGGAAGCCTTTCCCCGCCAGACGCTGATCAATTCGCTGGCCATCGTCAGCCAGGAGATCGTCCTCTTCGAGGGCACGCTGCGCGACAACCTCACGATGTGGGACAACACCTTGTCCGAGGATCAGTACCTGAATGCGGCCAAGGATGCCTGCATCCATGACGTGCTCGCGTCGCGTCCGGGGGGCTATGAAAGTGAAGTGCATGAGGGCGGCGGCAACTTCAGTGGCGGCCAGCGCCAGCGCATCGAGATCGCTCGCGCACTGGCCATCAACCCACGGATCCTGGTCCTGGACGAAGCCACCAGCGCGCTCGATCCGGTGACCGAAATGCAGCTCGACGACAATCTGAGGCGCCGCGGGTGCACCTGCCTGATCGTCGCGCACCGGCTCAGCACCATCCGCGATTGCGACGAGATCATCGTGCTGCACAAGGGCAAGGTGGTGCAGCGCGGCACTCATGATGAACTGTGCGGGCTTGACGGCCTGTACGCGACGCTGATGCGTTCGGCCTGAGGAGCTGTGATGGCTAACGGGTCTTCCATTTCGGCAGTTTCAGGGTTTTTCGAACGCGCTGGGGCCGCCTGTGCCCCCCGCAGCGGCCGACCATTGTGGCTGCAGGGCGAGGATGCCTGCTGGCTGATCACCGCAGGGAAGGTCGATGTCTTCCTGACTGCGGTACGGGGCGGGAGCACGTCTGCCCTGCGCCCCCTGTTCCGGGTCGAGGCGGGGCAACTCCTGATGGGATTACCCGAGACCGCTGAGGGAGATGACTGGGGGCTGGCGGCGATCGGCTCGGCCGATTGCCAGGTGCTTCAGGCAAGCCGTCAAGCGCTTCTGCGCAGCGCAGGCCATCATGTCGGTATCCGGGAGGAACTCGCCCCCTTGCTGGACGCGTGGCTGGAGCACCTGGTCTCTCCCTTGCCCGGAATCGCGCCAGACAGCGCTGTCGAGATCGAAAGCGGCATGGCCTGCGAGCTAGCGGCCGGTGAAGCGGTGCTGGCCCATCGCGGCGGCGTCTGGCTCAGCGACACGAGTGCTTCCGCAGCCCTTGATTCGGGTGCGGCTTTCCTCTTCCGTGGCCGCGCGCTCGCCCACCTCAACCCACCGCTGCGGCAGTTCCCCCTGCCGCGCCTGTGCTGGATGCAGGCGGCCTCGGCGGCCGCCCCTCAGGCGCAATCCACCGCCGAGATCTTGCGCGAGGCTGCCCCTCCGGCCGGACTCGATGTCTTCCACCGCATCCTTCTGGCCTGCCTGGTCGCTGATGCGATCGCCGCGGACAGCGCGGAGCGGGTACGCCTTCAGCAAAAAGCGGTGCGCGAAGGCGCCCACATGCGCGGTGCGATGCAGCAGCTTTCGGCCATTCTGGGCCAGAGCCGCCTGTCCGCTCCGGACGAGCCCACCGATTCCCCGCTGCTCGCTGCCTGTCGTCTTCTTGGCAAGGTCGCAGGTATCCGCTTCAGGGCGCCGCCCCAGGGGCTGGACGAGCGCGATCCGAGGCGCGATCTGCTCGGTGAAATCGTCGAAACCTCCCGCATCCGCAGGCGCCAGGTCGCCCTCAAGGGCGACTGGTGGGGCAGGGATGGGGGGCATATGCTGGCCTTTCTGGAGGACGGCAAGAAACCCGTGGCGCTGCTGCAGACACCGACGGGCTATGAGCTCCATGCCCCGGGTGAGGATGCGGCGCAGAAGGTCGACGCGGAACTCGCGGCAGCGCTGCAGCCCTTCGCCTTCGTGTTCTATCGCACCTTCGGCGATGCAGCGGGTGACCTCAAGGCCATGTTGCGGTTCGGCAGCTTCGGCAACATGCGCGATTTTCTCATCGTCGCGGCGATGGGGGTTTCGATTGGTTTGCTGGGCATGGTGACGCCCACGGTGACCGGCATGCTGTTCGACACGGCGATCCCGAGCGCCGACCGCGGGCAGCTGGCGCAGCTCACCCTGGCCCTGATTGCCGGCGCCTTTGCCACCGGCATGTTCGAGGTCACCCGTGGCTATGCGATGCTGCGGGCCGAAGGCAAGATGGACTCGGCGGTTCAAGCCGCGGTTTGGGACCGGCTGCTGCGCCTGCCGGTGCCGTTTTTCCGCGATTACTCGGCGGGCGATCTCGCCATGCGGGCAAACGGCATCAACGTCATACGCCAGGCGCTGTCCGGTACGACGATGCACTCGCTGATGTCGGCGGTGTTCTCGATCTTCAACCTCGCCCTGCTGTTTTACTACAGTGTCGATATGGCGTGGGTGGCGCTGGGGCTGGTGCTGGTGGCGATCCTCTTCACGGTCGGTAACGGTTACGCCCGGCTGCGCTACGAGCGCAAACTCGCCGAGATCGAGGGGCGCATTTCCGGCGTGGTGTTCCAGCTTCTGGGGGGCATCGCCAAGCTGCGTACCACCGGTGCGGAAGACCGAGCCTTCCTCAACTGGGCCACGCTGTTCGCCCGTCAGCAGGGGCATCAGTTCAGGGCGACCATGGTCAATAACGCCCTTGAAGTGTTCAATGCCCTGTTCCCGACGATCGCCAACATGGTGATCTTCGGCTTCATCGCCTTCTATCTCGTCGACGACCGTGATTTCAGCACCGGCGCGTTTCTGGCCTTCTCTGCGGCCTTCGGCGCCTTCCTCGGCGCGATGTTGGGAACCACCGCCGCACTGACCGCGATACTTGGTGTCGTGCCGATCTATGAACGCGCCAAGCCGATCCTGCTGACCCGGCAGGAGAACGCGGCCGGGAAGGGGAGCCCGGGCAAGCTCAGCGGCGAGATCGAGATCAGCCACCTGAGCTTCAGCTACAGTGCAGACGGGCCGCAGATCCTGAACGACATCTCCTTGCGCATCGAGCCTGGAGAGTTCGTCGCCATCGTGGGCTCGTCCGGTTCGGGCAAGTCGACCCTGTTGCGTCTTCTGCTGGGCTTCGAGCAGCCGAGTTCGGGCTCGATCTACTACGATCACAAGGATCTGGCCGGCCTCGACTTGGGGGCGGTCCGCCGCCAGCTTGGTGTCGTGCTGCAGAATGGGCAGCTGCTGTCTGGCGACATCTTCACCAACATCATCGGCTCGGCCGCAACCCTGACCATCGACGATGCCTGGGAGGCCGCAACCCAGGCCGGCATCGCTGAAGACATCCGCGCCATGCCGATGGGCATGCACACCATGGTGAGCGACGGCGGAGGTGGACTTTCCGGCGGCCAGCGTCAGCGCCTGCTGATCGCCAGGGCCATCGTGAACCGGCCGCGCATCATTTACTTCGACGAAGCGACCAGCGCGCTCGACAACCGGGCGCAGGAGATGGTGAGCGCGAGCCTTGAGGCCCTGCGCGCTACCCGCGTCGTCATTGCCCATCGTCTGAGCACCATCGTCAATGCCGACCGGATCTTCGTGCTCGACAAAGGGCAACTGGTGCAGACCGGGACTTATGACCAACTGATTGCGCAGGAAGGGTTATTCGGTGATCTGGCGCGTCGGCAGATTGCCTGATTTGTGGAGACCATCGTGAAGCGCTGGAACCTGTTTATCTTGCTCGTCGCTGCGCTTTGTCTGGGCAGCTGCAGCGACTGGGACGACCCCAAGACGGCGCGTGCTGAACGCGCGAGCAGCGCCAAGGGGGACATCGTCATCGGCGCAGTCTGGCCCTGGCAGGGGCCAAAGGGCAGCCTGTGGACCGGGATCGAGATTGCCGTCGACGAAATCAATGACGCCGGTGGCGTGCTTGGCCGACGCTTGCGTATCGTCAAGGAGGACGACGAATCGTCCCTCGCCAAAGGGAGGCTGATCGCGCAGAAGTTTGCTGAAAATCTCGACATGGTCGCCGTGATCGGTCATCTGAACTCCTACATTGCGCTGCCTGCCTCGACCATCTACCAGGGGGCGGGGCTGTTGTTCATCACGCCCGGCGCCTCGACCTACCAGTTGAACAATCAGGGCTACGACCTCGTGTTCCGCAGCATTCCGAGCAACCGGAGCGTCGGCCAGAGGATGGCTACCTACATGGCCGGCAAGGGTTACCGCCGGGTGGTGATCTATTACGTCAAGGACAAGAACAGTCAGGACATGGCCAATTACTTTGAGCAGCAGGCCAAGCAACTCGGTCTTGCCATCGTCGATCGCCGCTCCTTCATGCAGGGCACCCAGGATTTCGGGATCGCGATCCAGACCTGGAAAGATCTCTATGAGTTCGACGCGCTGTTCATCGCTGCCAACATGCCTGAAGCCGCGAATTTCCTGATTCAGGCGAGGCGCATGGAGCTGAACGTGCCGATCGTGGGGGGGGATGGCATGGATACTCCGAAATTGATCGAGCTTGCCGGAGCGCAGGCGGAGGGGGTCGTGGTCCCGGAGAGCGTGGTGCATGACCGGGAAAGACGCCGTTACCGCCGGTTCAACCAACTCGCGATTGCTCGGCTCGGCGAGCCACGCAACTACGACGCAGCCCGCCATAGCCAGGCCTTACAGGGCTACGACGCGGTGCACCTGCTGGCGCATGCCATGCGCGAGGCCAACAGCACCGTTCCAGCAAAGGTCGCAGCGGCCTTGCGCGCAACCCAGGGCTGGGAAGGTGCGACCGGCGTATTCACGTTTGACGACAAGGGGGATATCCCCCTGAAGCTGATTGCTCAGAAGACCGTCAGGGGGGGAGCGTTTGTTCCGGCCGAGTGATCTGCAAGGCGGCTGCTCTTCTGCCAGCCAGCCGTTGATGCGGCGTCGTTGATCAGCACGATCGTCAATCCGCTACCGGACCGGAGAAGCCGAGTTAGCAGGCGGAGCCAATGCATTTACGGGGTTTCTGCGGGTTCCGCTGCAAATGATCGCCGCCACACCGTTTTGCCGCCACACCGTTTTCATCCTCCCTCGTTCGCGCAGCGGCGCTTCAACTCCAGATGGAGAGCGCAGATTTCTTCCTCGAGCGCCGCGGTATCTTGCGACGGGGTCGGCAGGCGCGCCGGGGGGACGAAAAAGTCCGCCATGTTTTCGAGCAAGGCCTCGCGCGCCTGGGGGCGACCGAGCCAGTGCAGCAGCTTGTCCATACCCTGGGCGGGGTCAACGCAGAAGTCGTCAAAATCCAGCCAGTAAACCGGCAGACCCTCCGCCTGGGCCATGAATGCCCGGCAATACTCGGCCCACAGGCGTAATCCGTCAGCGTGGGGCAGGCCATAGCGGCGCGACATCGAGTGTGCGACTGCGCTCGGGTGGCGCACGCAGAAAACCGCCCGCTTCAGGCAGTTCCAGTGCTTTCGCCAGCCCCGCAGGGTGAAGCAGAACAGCGGGTCCTTGCAAAGCTCACCATCGAACTTACCCATAAAAAGCCGGAAGTAACGTTCCCGCTGCTGCATGAGGGCGTACATCGCAGCGGGCTCGGGGGCCTGCAGGATGCCGGAAGCACCCGATTCGGTGAGCAGCCTTTCGTTGATGGCAAACAACAGGTCGGGCTCGAAATGCCCGCGCGGGTTCATCGGCGTCGGGTTGCGCAGGATCCGGACATTTCTGCCCAAGTCCAAGCCGCAGGCCTCAAGCAGGCCGGTGATGCAACTCGTACCGCTGCGTATCGGTCCGGTAACGATGACGACCTCCCTCATCGCCGACCTCCCGGACCGGCCATCCTCGGGTGGCTGGCGCCGGTGTGGAGTGCCAGCCTTGCCCACGCCGAGGTGATCCGGCCGCGGTCCCAAGTGTGGTAAAGCGTCCTTTGTCCCTCGTCCTCGAACCAGTACTCGAGGATGGGCTCGCCATGCCAGCCCGAGCCATGTCGCTGCCCGGTCAGCCAGTCTCTACCTCTTGCCTGTTCGGCCTCGCCAGGAAAACCCGCCGACTGCAGAGCGTGCAGCGCAAGCACGGCGGCTGCCGTCTCGATGACCGACGCGCCCCAGGCGCCGTCAGCGCCCTGAGCGCCGGCCAGCCCGACTCCCGCCCGCATGCATGCAGTGCGCGCGCCATCGTCGAGTTCCTCCAGGCCGTCAGCGATGAGAAAACGGACCGCGTACCAGATCGGGATGGTGCTGGAAGGAAACCACTTGCCCGGCCAGCCGCCGCTGATCCGCTGCTTGCGCAGCAGGTAGCGCCGACACAGGGCGATGGGCTCACGGTACCGTGCCGCATCGATCCGGGCCAGCAGCCAGGCGCAGGCAGCCGTTGCAGCGCAGTCGGGCCCCTTCCAGTAGGGGGCACGCCCCTGCTGCCCGAGCGGGAGGGTCCAGAAGGCGCCGACAGCCGGGTCAAAGAAGGTCTCGACCAGACGCTGCGCGCTGCGTTCGAGTTGTCGCGAGTGAAGGCCGCAGGCGAACAAGCCTTCCATCACCAGGGCACTATCGAGCGCCGTGACGCTGTAGCCCTGCTGGTATGCCCATAGGTCGCCATCGGCTTCGCCCACCAGGTAGCTGGCGAGTTCGGCATCGAGATCGGGTTCGGCCGCAAGCAGCAGACCGTAGTAGGCGATCGTGCCGTCGGCAAAGCAGCGCTTGTGGGCAGGGCCTTCGTCGGTGAGCCGAGTGACATGGGTCGTCGCCAGCGGCGAGGCCGCATGGTCATTCACCAAGGGCGGCAGGGGATCCTGCAGGGACAGGCGCGCAGCACGGCGTCCGGCGGCGATGGCGGCCGCCATGCCGTAAGGCATGCACTCCGCGTCGCACCAGGTGTAGTCGCCAGCCAGCACCACGCCGGGCAGCGGACGTAACTGCGCGAGCGAGAAATGGCCGTAGGCCTGGCAATCCACGACCGGCCCCACTTCCTTCCAGCGTTCGACGTCGTGGAACACGACTTGCGAGGCGGCGACCGTCCCGATCCCCAGGCTGTTCAGGTCGCTGCGCACCATCTCCGCCAGAGTGCTGTCGTCGCTGTGCCAGTGAGTCTCGGCCGCCTCCGCGACCAGGTAGGCGCTGATCAGCAGCAGTTCGTCGGCCGCGGTCGGCCGGTGGAATACGAATGTGTTCACCCCGCCCGCGGTACTGACGATGTAGCTCAAGGGCCGCAGCTTCACCTCCCGGCACACCAGCACGACAACGATTCCGGCGCCGAACCTGACCCGGCGTAAAAAATCGGTAGAGGCATTCCGCCCGGCCGCGACGCAAAGGCGCAAGGCGGCAGCAGGCGGCACGGCCAGGACCACTCGATTCGCATGCGCCTGCGTGTGACCGCCACTGGCCGGCTGCCAGTCGACTTGCAGCCGGCCTGCGGCGTCGGTACTCAGGCGCTCCACCCGGCATCCGCTGCGGATCTCCCCCGCGTTGGCAACCAAGCTTTCGATGAGTGTGGCGTTGCCGTTCGCATAGCGGCGCGTGTCGTGGCGGATCAGGCTGTCGATGCGGCGCTCCGGCAGCAAGGCTTCGAGCCTCGCCGGATGAATCACCCTGAGGAAGGCTTGCAGGGCGAGCCTGAGGTCCTCGCCTATCCAGGAGGTTTGCGGCGCATCCGCACACAGGAATGGCGTCATCCCCAAGGAATGGCGCAGCGCAGGTTGCAGGGCCTGGAGGCAGGCCGCCACGGAGTCTGAGACATGAAGGTGGCCACGGTGCCACAGACCGATGGGAGCGTCTGTGCTCTCCACCTGCCCGAGGTCGAGCGGCGACGGTGACCATGTGGGGTCGAACGCAAAAAGGGCACCTAGGTCGTAGGCGACAGCCCCCCAGCGGCGCGTTCGTACTCGCCCTCCCGGTCTCTCGTCCGCCTCCAGTGTCAGCACCCGCGCGCCCCGTTTCTTCAACTCCACTGCCGCCGCGAGTCCGGCCAGTCCGGCACCCACGACGATCGCATCGAGCGGGCCGTCGAACTGAGTTGCATCCATCGTGCTCATTCCAGCGTCCAGGCGTCACGTGGGGGGTGGGCTCCTGCAGTGTCCCCGCCCAGTGTTTCGCCCATGATCAGCCCGGGACGGCTGACGGCGAGGTAGGCCTTGGCTTGCATCACGCCCCGAAATGTCAGGGTGAGCTTGACGTGGTGGATGCGGCGGTGGGTTTCCAGGAAAAGTCGGCCGTTGATCAGGCACTCGTCCTTCGGCACCGGCAATTTCCCGGGATAGGCCAGAAGACCATCGCGCTTGTGGGGCAGGCACAGTCCGCGGGCTACGAGTTCGTCGAGCAGTGGCGCCCATTGCGGCCGGTCCTCCCGTTTCCAGCTCTGGTAACACTCCAGTCCCAGGCCCGGTTCCAAGCCTGCCGGAGTCAGGTTGAAGCCGAAGGAGAGCGCCTCGGTGCGTCCCTGCATCGCCTCGACGACCTGCACCAGCGCGCGCGCTGTCGGCGAATCGAACAGGCGCTGTAGCCAGGGACCGATTTCATCGGTCGGCACTTCATTCACGCAGACGCGCAGGCCATGATCGGCTGGCCGGGTCAACATCAAGCCCAACTGGAAAGCGCGGGCCCCTTCGGGCAACGCATCCAGAAAGGCGGGCAGTGTCTCCAGCGCCGCCAGGAAGCGACCATGGCAATGGCACAAACCTTCCAACAGTTCAATCAGGTCGCGCTTGGGACTTGTGGCATCCGGCCCGATGAAGAGATTGGGCTGGCGTATCGCATGCTCGAGCGTCGCGGTATCGCTCACGCCAGCGATGTCGAATTCGAGCCAGATGTTACGCACCAGGCGATGCAAGGCGAGGTCGGGCTGCTGCCAGCGGGTGGCAAAGTCGCGCAGATTGCCCCATGCGGGTTCTGTGTAGAGTGTCTCTAGCGCCGAGGGCGACTCACCGGCCAGCAGCGAGACGCCCGGAGCTCCCCGCCGGGTCTGGAAAAGGATGTCCGCCTCAGCGGCGTCCTCGGCGAGTCGGCATTCGAAACCCCAGAAATTCGACAAGCCAGGCGGCAGACGCGCAGCGACCCGTGACATGCGCTCCAGCGCTTGCGTTCCGAACAGGGAGGATGGCAGGTGGGGCGCGATCTCGGTGAGGGCCTTGAGCATACGGGCTGTTCAGTGCAGCTTGACCTCATCGAGAAAGCCGCCGTCAAACAGCTTGTTCAGCGCCATGCCGATCAACAGCGGATTGCTCTCGCCATTTGCCATAAGTTGCTCGCCGATCTGCCGGAAGGTGTGCTCCCCTTCGGCCGCCAGGGCGCCGATCGGACCCCAGAGACTTTCGCCCTTGAAATGATGCACCTGATTCGGCGCCACGAGGTCGAAGCCGCCTGTGGCCGGCTTGAAGATCAGATCGTCGCGGAAGCGCACGATATCGTCCGCTGGAGGCGTCACCGGCATGCAGCGCTCGATCAGGGTCTCCATGACCGACTTGAAGTCGCTGGCGTCGGTAAATGTGGCCGAGTCATAGATGCGGTAACCGAACGGCCACTTCTGTGAGGTATAGCAGGGACTCACAACCTGGATCGTCTTCTTGAGCAGATTGATCAGGAATCCGCTGACGCAGGCGATGGACCCCTGCGGAACCACCTTGTCGAGATAAGTGCCGTCTTCCCGTTCTCTCAATCCCGCCCGATCCTCGAGGATACGGCCACCCGACACCTTGGGGCGCGACTCGCTCTTCATCTGCATGATCATCTCGACATCGCGCAATTCGTCGGGGGTGAAACCACGATGGATGCGGTCGAGCATCTTGCGCGTCAGCACGCTCATCCGTGGCCAGGGCAGGTCTTTTTCGCGGTACAGGGTCAGGAGGCCTCGCACCCACTCCACGTCATCCGGAGCAGCGGTCGCGGTGCAGGTCAGGTGTCCGGTGATGTCCGCGAATTCCTTGAGGTAATCCGTGTAATGGGGGTTGTCGTGGGGCTCGGTGCCGTAGTAGAGCAAGGTCATCGCCGCCTCGTTGCGACCGAACAGCTCGGTCAGCGCGGTCGCAACGTCGCGGAAATACTGGCGGTTGGTCTCGAAATCGAGAACGCCGCTGAGCTTGTTGGCGGCAAACGCACAGAACCAGCAGCCCTTGCTGCAACCCTCGGTCAATTCGATCGCGAGGATCGGATGGTCGATGAACAGACCAAAATGGCCCAGTTCGCTGTGCGTGGCAGCGATGCGCCGTTCGCGCCAGGCGTCAAAACGCGGGTTTTGCGGAATCCGGAATGACCACTGTTGCTGGAAGCTGTTCTTGCGACGCTTGTTCTCGAGATAGCGAAACCACAGGGAGACCAGAGGCGCACGCGCAATCCGCTCCCGTAGGCCCGTCGGCATTTCCTCGAGTTTGGCGCCGCACAGCAGTGCATGGCCCAGCTGCCCTTCCGGGTCTTCCCAGAAAAGGGAAAGGTCGCGAATATCGAAGTCGACGCCTATTTCAGCGAGATAGTCGATCTGATCCTGCGAGAAGCTGCCGTTGATGAACGCCTCACGGAAATCGTCTGCGCCATTGACCACTTCAAAGAAGCGCTTCACGCGGACGACCTTTTCAAGCTCGATCGGTGTGAAGCCAGCGAGGGGGTTCCAGTCGCATTCAACGATTTCCTGTTCCGACATGTCTGATACGCCTCTCGCTTTCGCGTCTTTTTGAATCTTTGACACCCAAACTTCACTGAAGATGGGGGTTCAGTCACTTCTTTTAAGCTTGAATTCAATACGAGAGCGCCACGGGAAAACGTGTTTCCAGCGACGCTCTCGGTCTACGGTGCAGACCGCTCTCTTTGCGCGTGCAATTCTGGTGAACACTTGGCCCAGGGCGACTATTACCACTTGCCCATGGCGCCGGTCACCATTTTGCCGACCGCCAGAGCGGTAGTGGCGACCCCCGCGGCGACCCCGGCAACGGCAGCAGCCGTCGCCGTCACGAATCCCCCCGCCACCTTCTCGAGATCCTCCTCACTCAGTTCGTCCTTCTGGTCTGCACCGACTTCCTTGGCGAGCGCCGTCATGTCTTCCTCGGAAAAGGGCAGGCCGAGCGAGGTCGCGTAGGCGATCTGGCCGGCGACGTCCTGCAGGCCGATGGCTTTCGCCTTTTCACGCACCGCTTCGTCTTCCGCGCACAGCTTCCCGTACTTCTTGAGATTTTCGATGCTCATGAATTTTACTCCGCGTTGTTGAAAAATGCCGATTCATCGGACGATTCGCATGACAGCGTGGCCTTGCCTACCATTTGCCGGTTGCCCCGGTGACCATTCCGCCAACGGCGGCACCGGCACTCGCGACACTTCCTACGATTGCAAGCGCGGTTGCGCTTACAAGTCCGCCTGCTACCTTCTCGAGGTCCTCTTCGCTGAGTTCGTCGCGTTGCGTTGCACCGACCTCTTTGGCAAGCGCAGCCATGTCCTGCTGGGTGAAAGGAAGGCCGAGACGCGTTGCGTAGGCGATCTGTCCAGAGAGGTCTTCCAGGCCTATGCGTTTAGCCTGCTCTCGGACTGAAATGTCCTCTGCGCACAGCTTTCCATACTTCTTCAGGTTTTCGACGCTCATGAATGCGACTCCTGAGGGTGAGAGGTGGACGCAAAGCACTTGGCGACGGAGCCGTGCGTCAAATGCGATTCACGCTATATAGATTAATAATGGAACGGCATGCTGCGTGAAGCAAGTTTCCAGCGACAAAATGCGTTCAAGACGCTTGAACCGTCAAAAACAGCTTCCGAGTGGTCGTCCGTCGAAGTCGGTTCTATTTTTTCCGCAAGATGGTGTCGGCCCGGGCATGCAAGAGACTCAAGAGCGCCTCACCGACATCGGTGAGATCGCTGGAGGCATTGGCCAGGATGGCGACCCCAACGGGTTGATCTCGCAGCAGGCCGATATAGGCGGCGTGGCCGCCAGTCAGGCCGTTGTGGAACAGCATGAGGTCCTCGCTGCCGGGCAGTCTTTTCTCGAACCAGGCCATGCCGACGGCGATTGTTTCAGTGTCGGTGGCGTTGTCCTGTCCCGCGTGATCGTCCTTGGACTCCCGGTATAGAACCGTCTGGCTGCGCTGGATGGCAGGCAGCAGGTCCGCCGGGGCGCGACCGCTGGCGGCTTTCAGGAAGCGAAGCATGTCGGCTGCACTCGAGCGCAGGCCGCCGGCGCCGGCGAAGGCGTCGGGGAATGTCCACGGGGCAGCGCGCTGAGCGCCGTAGAAGGGGCCCAGACCGATATGGTTGGCATGACCCGGAATGAGTCTGGCGCGCTCCGCGGGCGAGAGTCGGGTGCCGGTGGATGACATGCCAAGCGGCCCGCCGATTTGCTCTCGGACCAGACTGTCGAAGTCCGTTCCGGCATGGGTTGCCAGCGCCAGCCCCAGCAGGGCGAAGCCATAATTCGAATACTCGAAGGAGCAGGCAATGGGTGTGTCGGCTGCCGCGCCCTGACCGGACCGGGCACTGCAGCCCGCCGCGGGTAAGCCCGCGATCAGGGTCTTGGTGTCGCACGCCGAATAGGGGTTTCCGCCTCTGAAGCCGGCCCAGGCCCGCTTCGCCCAGCCGGCACAGGGCGGGGAGCGCGAAAGGCCGGAGGTATGGGTCACCAGGCTGCCCAATTGGATCCCCGGCGCGAGGGGTTGAGCCATGGCGGCGCGGGGCAGGATCGTGCCGACCTCCTGATTCAGGCTCAGGTTGCCGCTTTCGACGCCGCGAGCGAGCAGCAGGCCGGTAAAGACCTTGGAAACCGAGCCGATCTCGTACAGTGTATCCGCGGTCGGTGGCGTCAGGCTGCGGGGATCGATGCTCCCGAGGCCGACGAAAAAATGCTCCTCGCCAACGATGCCCGCTGCGACCAGCGAGGGGTAGCGCCCGCGTGTGACCTGTGGCTGCAGATGTTCGGCTACCCGGCGCTGGAGTTCGCTTGCGGATGGCCCGAGAACGGCGCTATCGCGGTCACCGGTCGGGCGCAGGCCGTAGCTCAGGTTCATGCCGAAGACGAGTACCAGCATGATGCCCAGTTGCACGAGGCCCGATATCCGGGTCTGGCGCAGCTGGTCGCGGTGCGTCTCGGGCGTGGCCGGCCTGGAGTCCTTTACCCTGGACAGGAGTTGGGACTTTGCGGCGACGACCCATTGCGGAGTCAGGATCATGGCGCTGCCAGCCAGCAGGTAGAAGGCCACGAGCACATGGATGAGGTAGGCGCTCTTGGGCATGATGTCTTCGCCGCGGATTCAGCGTTGCCGCTAAAAGAGTTTGTGGTTGAAGCGCAGCGACGGCACGAGCATCTTCACGACGGGCATGTCGATGCCGGGGTGAGTGAGGTCGAACCTTGCCAACACCGGGTGACCCGCCCGCTGCAGTGCCTCCACCAGCTGGTCAAGCGCGGCCTCCAGATCGGTGACGATGGTGAGGCCGGGAAAGTCCAGCGCATCCCATGACGTGGTCGCCGGCAGCTCTTCGAAGAAGCGGTACGCGACGCTGTTGCGCGCGTCGATCGTACGTAGAACCGGTTTCTCCTGAAGGTCTTCCCGCGCACCGTGGATGAAGCCCACGCGCGACTGTGCGGCCTCGGTGAGTGCCCGGCTGGCGGCGATGTGCTTGTCGGGGTGGGTTCCCCAGCCCACGTTGAGCGTGGTGGTGGAAACCTGGGAGGCCGAACTCAGCAACACCGCCCAGAAGGTATGCACCGGCACGGCACTGGGGAGCCACATCAGGATCACCCGGGTGCCGTCTGCCTCCGCCTGGTTGAGGATTTCACGCAGATCGGGCAGGTCGATGGTCACCGGATCGACGACCCGGGTGCGCGCCCGGATCTGCAGGCGGCCGTCGACACCGAGCTGCGTCATCGCGTCGCGTTCGATCAACTCGTAAAGGGCGTGCAGGGTGGCTTCCGCAAGATGGTTGCCGCTCGCCAGGCCATTGGTGGTCGTGTAGTGCATGGCGGCGCGGCGGTGGAAATAAATGGCGCTGGCCGGCGCATGGATCACCTGACCCTTGGCGAGGTTCTCCCCCCGCACCCATTCGCAGCGATAGCCGCGGCTGAACGGCCCGTGGCGGTAGCCATGCAGGGACTCCGGTGGAATCACCGAATGGCCGGCTGCCTCCAGCTCGGCGCGACTCGTGTGCTGCAGGCGTCCCGGCAAGGGGTTTTCGGCATGGTGCAGTTCGAGGGCCTCCATCACTGCGGAGGCCTCGGCGGCGGCATCGGTCAGGCCCTTGCCATTGCTGACCTGAAACGTCCAGGCGTCCGGCCGTATCGCGCAGTAGGAGGGGACGCCGAGGGAGTCAAGGCCGGTGACGGCGGTGCTGCGGGTGATGCCGCAGGCCGATAGGTGAGGTGCCACCCGGGCGAGTGTCTCTTCCGGGGAGCAGAGCCGGTAAGTCCCCAGTGTGTAACGTGCGATGGCAGTCATGGACAATGCGTCTCCTGTGCAGGCAGGAAACGCCGCAGTTCCGCACTCAGTTGCAGTTCGCGGATCAGGGCGGCGGCGGCTGACCAGTGGTCCAGGCCGAGCTGTGCCGGTTCGTGGGCCAGTACCCATTCGCAAATGGGCGCGGCGGAGCGGCCCAACCCGGGTGCAGGCTCCAGCCCAAGCTCGGTGGCCCAGTCTGCGATGTAACAGGCCGCGGGATCGCCCGGCGAGGCGCTCAGACCGAAGTCGGCCGGCTCGGCGTGGCGCAGCAGCCAATCTTCGGCTGCCTGCTCGGCCAGGGCGGCATCGAGCTCGGCGAGCGTCATTCCGTGCGCACGGCACCACGCGGGCAGATCGCCACCGACATGACGCTCGACCCAGGCCTCCCGGTGCGCCTGGCAATGGGCAGGCGGCGTGCGTACGCCGCGGACGCCCATCCACTCGATCAGCAGGAAGCGCCGCTTGTTACGGGCGACCAGCGTGCCAACGAGTCCGGAGTCGGCGGCGCATTGGGCAAGCACGGCCTGCAGCGGGACCAGTTCCCCGTCTGCAGTGGGTACGCCGCGTAGCAGAAGGGATTGTGGTCGCGGCAGGCCTGCCGCACGCGGCTTCAATCGAGGCGCAGGCAGCGGGCGTCCCTCGGCGAGGAATTGCAGCGCTTGCGCTGCGTCCAGGGCTTTCAGGCTGGGGCGGGGCGCCTGCAGGAAGCCAGCCAGTGCCACCCGCTGCGCCTGCGCCAGTGCCTGGCAGGCGGGGCTGGCGAGCAGGCTGCTTGCGCCGCGTTGGGTGAAGCAGAGCGATTTCTGGTGAGCGAGCAGTGCAGCGGCCGCAGCGTCGTCAAGGATCCCCTTGCGGACGGCCGCGAGGAGCGTGTAGCGCAGATCGACCAGTGGCTCGCTCAGGGCCTGGTAGCCGAACTCCGCTGGCGCGTGAAGCATGGCCACTTCGTCATCCCCGGCGATGACGCCTTGTGCGTACCAGCGATAGATGAGGCCGCACCCGAGCATGCCGTAGGGAGATAGTTCCAGTGCGCGCAGCGCGCCCATGCTGGCCGCGCCGACGACCTGGATGCCCGCCTGGAGGGCGGCAAGGATTTCGCGTTGCCACACCGGCGTCGTGGCATGGAACACGCCATCGATGATGCAGATCCGGCGCACGCCACTCGTCAGCAGGCGATAGATATCGCCCATGCGCACCGGCGGGTAGTAGTTGGCGGGAAGAATCTCCCAGGCTTGTTCACGGGCAAGAGAAGGTCCCAGGAATACAGCGTCCGGAAGCGAGGGTTCGTATCTCATGAACGGATTGAAGTCGCTGCTCGGCCAAGGCGCCAGCGCCCAGGGACGAAGGGTCGATTTTTTGGCCTGGAGCAATGACTGGCTGACCTGAGTGGTGCTGGCTTTCAACTTCCCGTCAGGACGCTGCGCGGTCGATGCCGATCACGCGGTTGCGCCCGGATGCCTTGGCGCGGTACATCGCCTCGTCGACGCAGCGGAGCAGGTCCTCTGCGCGTTCGTCTGCACCGCTGAAGCTGGTGACGCCGATGCTCGGTGTGTTCCGGTGCTGGACGCCTCCGAGATCGAAGGGCTGGTTCAGGGCGGCGAGGATCTTCTCGCCAATGGCCACGCCCTTGTCGAGGGCTTCGGGGCCAGCGTCGGCGAGTTCCTCCAGCATCACCACGAACTCGTCGCCGCCGAGGCGGGCGACGGTGTCGCCCTCGCGCACGCTCTGACGCAGCCGGTTCGCGACCTCGCAAAGCAGCTTGTCGCCGACCTCGTGGCCGTAGGTGTCGTTGATGGCCTTGAAGTGGTCGAGGTCGACAAACAGCAAGGCGCCGTGGCGGCCATGTCGGCGGCTGTTTGCAAGCCCCTGGCGCAGGCGGTCGAGCAGGAAGCGGCGGTTGGGCAGCTGAGTGAGGCTGTCGATGAAGGCAAGGTTGCGGATGGCGTCCTCGGCGCGCTTGCGCTCGGTCACGTCGATGAGGACGCCGTCGAGCCACTGCGGCTGGCCCTTGCTGTCGACATGCGCATGGCCGCGTTCGCTCACCCAGTAAATCTGTCCGGCACGGGACAGCATGCGGTACTCCACTTCGTAAAACGTGCCTTGCCTGAGCGCAGTCTGGATGGCCTCCTCGATCGCGTGGAAGTCTTCCGGGACGATGAAGTCGCCGAACGAGACCTCGTCCGCCATGAACTCTCGCGGGGTGGCGCCGGTGAGTGACTCGATGTCACGGCTGATGTGGATCACCTTCCATGGGGCGTCGATCTGGCACCGGAAGACCACGCCGGGCACGTTCTCGACCAGGGTGCGGAACTCGTCGCGGCTCTGTGCGAGCCGGATTGCCGCGCGCTGCATTCGGCGCCGGTGACGCGCGTTGATCTTCAGCAGCGCGAACAGCAGCAGGCTCAGGGCCGTGCCGCCGAACAGGATGAGTTCGGGTTCGGCGCTGTCCTGCTCGCGCTCGAACGCCGCAGAGCTGCTCAGGCGGACCAGCCATGCGTGGCCATTGATCTCGAGGGCGTGGTCGACGACGAAGCGGGCGTCGGCGGCGCGCTGCGTCGAGGCGTACAGCAGATTGTCGGCCGTCGGCACGCCATCGAAGAGCTCGATCTCGGCATCGGTGACTCGGCCGGCGAAGATGCTGTTCATGATGTCGTGCGCGCGAAACGGGCTGTAGACGAAGCCGAGCAGCGCCGCTCGCCGCGCCTCCACCGTCTCCAGCGCCGCCCCATGGGCGTAGATCGGCAGATAGATCAGGAAGCCGGCCTGGACCTCGGGGCCGTATTCCTGGACCAGGGTGACCTTGCCCGACAGCGCGGGCAGGCCGGTGTCGCGTGCGCGCGCCATCGCCTCGTGCCGTACCGGCTCCGAATACATGTCGTAGCCGAAGGCGCGCACGTTGCGGTCGGTGAAGGGTTCGAGAAAGACGATGCTGCTGTAGAGGTCGCGCGCGCCGGGTGGATGGACGCTGTAGTCGGCGAAGCCTTCTGCGCGCAGCTGCGCGACATGCTCTGCCAGCCGGCTGGCGGGAATCATCAGGGTGAATCCCGTGCCCTGGATGCCGGGCAGGGACTGGTCGAGCCCGAGCGTCGCGATGTAGTCCCGCCATTGGGTGCGGCTGACATGCTCGCTGGCCGCGAACAGCCCCGCGGCACCCCGCAGGATCTGCGCGTGCGCCTGCATGCGTGACACCAGCAGCTGCCTGGCGGCTTCGGTGCGGTGGGAAAAACGGTCCCGGGCGCGCTCGGCGAATTGCTGGTTGAAGTACTGCCACAGCCCGAGCGTCACCACCAGACCGAGCGCCAGGATCAGCCACGCCGCCGCGCTGCGGTCGAGCAGGGCATGCACGTGACCGGGCGGTGTTCTCTCGTTCCAGGGCATGAGTCGCTTGTACGATGCTGAATTCGGGTGAGCAGTCTTCCACGAATGACCCCGGGCGGCTAGCCGCTGGCATTCATTTCTCATGCGCGCGCGGTACTGGTTCACGGATCTCGGCGTGATGGCGGTGACCACGGCTTACATTCCCATGCGCATCGTGGTCGCGTTCGAGCCCATCCGCGGGCACAATGCCGGCCTTGTTGCCAGAGAATTGCGGGAAGCCAGGTGTCGATGCGTTACGAATTTCTCGTGGGTTTGCGCTACACGCGTTCGCGCAAGCGGGCGCAGGGGCGCAATCGTTTCATCTCGTTCATTTCCCTTGTGTCGATGTTCGGCATCGCCCTTGGCGTTGCTGCGCTGATCGTGGTGCTGTCGGTGATGAACGGCTTCCAGGAAGAACTGCGCACGCGCATCCTGGGCGTGGCCTCGCATGTACAGGTGCACAGTGTCGACGGCGGCTTGCTCGCCTGGCAGCAGGTTGGGGAGGAGGCAGGGCGCCACCCTTCGGTGCAGGCAGCGGCGCCCTATGTGCAGGAGCAGGGCATGCTGTCCTTCGGCGAAGGCGTGCGCGGCACCATCGTGCGCGGGGTGATTCCGGCCGAGGAAGACAAGGTCGCGGACTTCGGCCGCTACATGAAGGTGGGCGACTTCGGTGCGCTCCAGGCCGGGCGCTTCGGCATCGTGCTCGGGCGCGACCTCGCCCAGGCCTTGCGCGTGCAGCTCGGCGACAAGGTCACGCTGATCGCCCCCCAGGGGCTGGTGACGCCGGCGGCGGTGCTGCCGCGGGTCAAGCAGTTCGAACTCGTCGGTGTGTTCGAGGCCGGCATGTTCGAGTACGACTCGGGGCTCGCCCTGGTGCACCTTGCCGATGCGCAGGCCCTGTACCGGCTGGGCGATGCGGTGAGTGGCGTGCGCCTCAAGCTCGACGACCTGTTCGCGGCGCCGCGAGTGGCGCGCGAGCTGGCACCGATGATCAGCACGCCAGGGCTGGTGGTGGCCGACTGGACGCGCAGTCACGCCAACTTCTTCCGCGCGGTGGCGCTCGAGAAGACGATGATGACCCTGATCCTGTTCCTGATCGTTGCGGTGGCGGCGTTCAACATCGTGTCCACGCTGGTGATGGCGGTACAGGAGAAATACGCCGACATCGCCATCCTGCGTACGCTGGGCGCGAGCCCGGCCTCGATCATGAGCATCTTCGTGCTGCAGGGCTCGATCATCGGCCTGGTCGGACTGGCCGCGGGCGTGATCGGCGGCCTGGCGATCGCGAACAACCTCGACGTGGTCATCCCCGCGCTCGAAGCCCTGACCGGCGCCACGCTCTGGAACAAGGAAATCTATTACATCAACGAGCTGCCCTCGAAGGTGCTGCCGGCCGACGTCACCTCGATCGTGTCGGTGTCCTTCGTGCTGACCCTGCTCGCCGCGCTCTACCCGAGCTGGCGGGCATCGCGGGTGAATCCTGCGGAGGCCCTGCGCTATGAGTGATCGCCCATCCTTTCCTGCCGCCGCGGCAACGCAGCCGGTGGTGGCCTGCTCCGGACTGAGCAAGCACTTTCGCGAGGGTCCCGCTGCGGTGCGGGTGCTTGACGGCGTCAGCCTGAGCGTTGCGCGCGGCGAGCGGATCGCGATCGTCGGCGCTTCCGGCTCGGGCAAGAGCACGCTGATGCATCTGCTCGGTGGCCTGGACGTGCCCAGCACCGGCAGCGTGCGCCTGATGGGGCAGGATTTCTCCGGACTGTCCGAGACCGCGCGCGGTCGCCTGCGCAATGAGGCGCTCGGCTTCGTGTATCAGTTCCATCACCTGCTGCCCGAGTTCAGTGCGCTCGAGAACGTCGCGATGCCGCTCTACATCCGCCGTGTGCCGCGCACCGAGGCCGAGGCGCGCGCGGCGCAGATGCTCGGCGAGGTCGGGCTGTCGCACCGGCTCAATCATGCGCCCGGCGAACTCTCGGGCGGCGAGCGCCAGCGCGCGGCGATTGCGCGTGCGCTGGTCACGCAGCCGGCGTGCGTGATGGCCGACGAGCCGACCGGCAATCTGGACCAGCGCACCGCGGGCGCGGTGTTCGACCTGATGCTCTCGCTCAACGAACGCTTCGCGACCAGCTTCGTCATCGTGACCCACGACGAAACCCTTGCTGCGCGCGCGCAACGCACTTTGCGTCTGTGCGATGGGCGCCTGTCCTGAGCGGCAGGGGACCCATTGTATGCGCTGACTAGGGGAGAGGGGCGCGCGTCTGGCGCGGGCCCCTTTGCCGTTGCCGCCACTGGCGAATGAGCCACAGCCGCCATCCCCAGCGCACCGCCAGGTAGGACAGCATCGACAGGCTGGCCGCGAGCACGATCAGGCCCACAAAGAGCGGCTTGCCAAGCGCCGACGCCCAGGCCGCGAGATCGCCGATCCAGACCGCCGGATTCATGCCCACCAGGTCTGGCGGGGGCGTGAAATCGAGCTCGCCATTGCCCAGGATCAGGCTGCCGATGCCAAAGGCGAGCACATACAAAGGCACGATCGTCAGCGGGTTGCTGTAGAGCGTGGTGATCAGCGCCAGCGGCAGGTTCACCCGGAAGAGCACGCAGCAGGTCGCCGCCCCCAGCATCTGCAGCGGTCCGGGGATCAGGCCGCAGAACATCCCGACCGCAACGGCGCCCGCTGCCGAATGCCGGTTCAGGTGCCACAGCCGCGGATGCAGCAGCGTGGACGCGAAAGGGCGCAGCCAGCGATTCGTGCTGACGGTCTGGTGGTCTGGTAGCAGTTGCTTGAGTGTCTTGCGCATGGTTGGCCTGGCCGGCGGCAGTCTAGCAGGTGTCGGGAAGCGTGCTGCGGTGATGGATGCGGGGCTTCGCCACCCGGTTCGCCGCCCTTGTGTTGCGCTTTGTTTCTGCACCGCTGGCTTCGCGCGCGCCATGTTGGCATGATTCTATGCAATGAGAATTTTTGCGCTGACCTTCCTTGTTGGTGTCTGCCTGGTACAGACGCGCCCCGCGCTCGCGGGTTGGTCGGCGGCCGGCATGCTGGGCATGGCGGTGGCGATCGCGCTGCGCTTCGCGCTGGTCCGTGTGAGCACGAGCGGGCCGCTGTGGCGCCGAGGACTGCACGCGCTGCTGGCGGCGGCGATTGCGCTGGCCGCTGGCGTGAGCTGGTCGGCCTGGCGCGCGGAGCTGCGGCTGGCGGACGCGCTGCGCGGCGAACTCGAAGGTGTCGATCGGGTGATGCAGGGGCGTGTCGCCAGCCTGCCACAGGCACTGGATCAGGGTTGGCGATTTGTTTTCGAGCCCGACGCGAGTGAGGACGGCGTGCCGCGCCGGGTGCTGCTGAGCTGGCGCGAGCAAGGCGGTGTCGAGGGGGCAGGGCGGGTGATGCCCCGTCCGGGCGAACGCTGGTCCTTCGGCGTGCGACTGCGACGCCCGCATGGCTTCGTCAATCCGGGCGGGTTCGACTACGAGGCCTGGCTGCTCGAGCGCGGCATCCGTGCCACCGGGTATGTGCGCGGCCCCGCGCTGCGGCTGGAGGCGGAGCCGGAAACGCTGCTGCAGCGCGTCCATCGGCTGCGCGCCACGGTGCGTGAGCGTCTGCTCGCCGCCCTGCCGGCAGACGGCCAGGCTGGCTTGATCGTCGCGCTTGCGGTGGGCGATCAGAGCGGCATCTCGGCCGACGACTGGGAGGTGTTCCGGCGCACCGGCGTCGGCCACCTCGTGTCCATCTCGGGGCTGCATGTCGCCCTGGTCGGCCTGTTCTGCGGTGGAGCGATCTCGGGGGTCTGGCGTCGGCTGCCGGCGCTGGCGCTGCGCCTGCCGGCGCAAAAGGCCGGGGCGCTGGGCGCGCTGGCGGGCGCCAGTGCCTATGCCCTGCTGGCCGGTCTCGGGATTCCGGTCGTGCGCGCGTGGCTGATGCTGGCCGTGGCGGTGTGGGTGCTCTTCGACGGGCGCGCCGTCGCGCCTTCGCGCGTGCTGGCGATCGCGCTGCTGGTCGTGCTCGTGGCTGATCCGTGGGCGGTGTTGTCGGCGGGCTTCTGGCTGTCCTTCGGCGCAGTGGCGATCATCCTTGCCTGCGTCGGCGGGCGCATCCGGGCGCGCACGGGCTGGCGAGCTGCAGTCCGTGTCCAGCTTGCGATCAGCGTCGCGCTCATCCCCTTGCTGCTGGCCCAGTTCCAGTCTTTTCCGCTGCTTTCGCCGCTGGCAAATCTGGTGGCGATTCCGCTCGTGAGCTTCGTGATCACCCCGCTGGTGCTGCTTGCGCTGCCCTGGCCGAATACGGTGCTGTTGCTACCGGCGGACACCATCGCGGGGCTGATGATGCTGGCGCTGCGCGGGCTCGCAGCCGGCGAGCAGGCCTTGTGGGAGCAGGCGGCACCGCCGCCATGGCTGCTCGCGGGTGGGCTGGTCGCGGTCGCCCTGATGCTGCTGCCGCGCGCCACCCCGGGGCGCCTTGCGGCCCCCGCGCTGCTCGGAGCGCTCTTGACCTGGCAGCCAGCGCGGCCACCGCCGGGGGGATTCGAGGTGCAGGTGCTGGACGTGGGCCAAGGGCTCGCTGTGCACGTCCGCACCCAGGCTCACGACCTGCTCTACGACAGCGGGCCACCCTATGGCAGCGAGGCCGACGCTGGCAGCCGGGTGATCGTGCCCTACCTGCGCGGCGTGGGGACGCGCGCGCTCGATCGCCTGGTGCTCTCACATGGCGATGTCGATCACGTGGGCGGCGCGGCCAGCGTGATGCGCGCGCTGCCGGTCGGCGAGGTGCTCGCCGGGCAGCCGCAGGCGGCGGCCGAGTGGAGGGGGGCCGACCTTGCCCAGCCAGGCGGCATTACGCTGCGGCATTGCGCCGACGCAGCACCATGGACCTGGGATGGGGTGCGCTTCGAGATCCTCCATCCGCCATCCTTGCTGCCGCCAGGACCCGACCATGACAACGACGCATCCTGTGTGCTGCGGGTGTCCGGCCCGGCCGGCGCCCTGCTGCTCATCGGTGACATCGGCAGTGCGGCCGAAGCGGCGATGGTGGCGCGCTTGCCGGCCGGGCTGCTCGAGAGCGCGGTTGTCGTCAGCGCCCATCACGGCAGTCGCTCTTCGTCATCGCAGGCCTTTGTCGACGCCACGCTGCCTGCGCACGTGGTGCACTCTGCCGGCTACCGCAACGCATTCGGCCACCCGCACCCGCAGATCTGGGCGCGCTGGGCGGAGGCTGGCGCGCGCAACTGGCGGACCGACGCTCAGGGCGCCATCGGCATGGTGTTCTCGGCCGATGGCGAAGAGGGCGTGAGCGTGTTCAGCGCGCGTGCGCGCACGCCGCGCTACTGGCATGGGCGCTGAGCGATGCGTGCGCCGGCTACCGGTGCGTGCGGTTTGCTTGCTGGCGCTGTCTTCGGGCTAGACTCTGGGATACCGACTGTCCCGATCAAAGGAGCGCTACGACCATGTCCCTCCCGCATCTTCACGCCACCTCGTCCTCAGCGCTCCCCGCCATGCGTGAGGCGTCGGTGCAGTGCATGGGCCCGCACGGGCTGCACCGCATGGCCTACACGGAGTGGGGGGCGCCCGACAACCCGCGGGTGCTGGTCTGCGTGCATGGTCTCACCCGCAACGGCCGCGACTTCGATCATCTTGCGCGTGCGCTGGCCGATGAGTACCGCGTGGTCTGCCCCGATGTGGTTGGACGCGGGCGCAGCGACTGGCTCGACGTTAAGTCCGACTACGGTTTCCCGGTTTATGTGAACGACCTGGTGACCCTGATCGCGCGCCTGAATGTGGACGAGGTGCACTGGCTGGGGACGTCGATGGGCGGGATTATCGGCATGTTGCTGGCGAGCCAGCCGCGCACACCGATCAGCCGCCTGGTGCTCAATGATGTGGGGCCAGTCATCACCTCAGTCTCGCTGCAGCGTATCGCTCAGTACGTGGGCCGCGCGCCGGTGTTTCCCACCATGGATGCGGCAGAGGCCTGGATTCGTGAGGTCAGTGCGTCTTTCGGCGCCCTGACCGATGCGCAGTGGCGTCATCTGACCGTGCATTCGGTGCGCCCCGCGGCGGGCGGACAGGACGGGTTCGCGATGGTCTATGACCCGGGGCTCGGCGACGTCTTCCGCGCGGCCCCGATTCTGGAAGACATCGACCTGTGGCCGATCTACGAAGCCGTGCGCTGCCCGACGCTGGCCTTGCGCGGGGCCGACTCCGATCTCCTCGAGCCGGCCACGCTGAGCGCGATGGCGGCACGCGGGCCGCGCGCGCGCGCGGTGGAATTCGCCGGCGTGGGCCATGCCCCGATGCTGATGGATCCTGCCCAGATCGCCGTGGTGCGGGATTTCCTGCGCGCGCGCTGAGGGCGCCTGCCCGCGCCCTTCGGTCCGTCCGCAGGGCCGGCAGCCTGCCGGCGCCTTGTCCGCGGGTACGGCAGATTCACCAGCCCGGGTTGAGCTTTCTCGCCTGGGCGATCTCGGCTCGGATGGTGCGGAAGTGCTCCCAGCGCCGCGGGTGAATCTGTCCCGACGCCACCGCACTGAGCAGCGCGCAACCGGGCTCGTTGTCGTGGCGGCAGTCGCGGAAGCGGCATGTGCCGAGAAAGGGGCGGAACTCGATGAAGGCCTCGGCGAGTTCCTCCGCCGATAGATGGGCGAGGCCGAAGACCTGAAGGCCGGGGCTGTCGATCAGCCAGCCGCTGGCGGCGGTGTCGCCCGCCCCGGCCGGGGCGCCAGCGGGCGCAAGCGCATAGAGCCGCGCAAAGGTCGTCGTGTGCTTGCCCGAATCGAGCGCATCCGAGATCTCGCGCGTGGCGGCCCTGGCTTCGGGGATCAGCGCGTTGGTGAGCGTGGATTTGCCCATGCCTGACTGGCCGACGAAGATCGCGTGCAGCGTGTTCAGGCGCGCGCGCAGGCCGTCGGCGCCGCGCAGGGCGGAAACCTCGATCACTTCGTAGCCTAGCGCGCGAAAGGGCGCGAGCTGGGCACGGGCGCTCGCGAGGCGCGCTTCGAGGTCGGCCTTGTTGAGCACGATCAGCGGCGTGATGCCCTGGCTCTCGGCCGCGGCGATGCAGCGCGACACTAGCAGGTCGGAGAACCCCGGCTCGGTGGCGACGACGATGACGATGTGGCTGAGGTTGGCGGCGATCAGCTTTTCGCGAAAGGCGTCCGAGCGCCAAAGCAGGTTGCGCCGCGGCGTGAGTGTCTCGATGACGCCCTGGCCGTCGCCGCCGGGCAGGATCTCGACCTCGTCGCCGCAGGCGAAGCTGCTGCGCTTGCCGCGCGGGTAGCACTGCAGGCGGCCGGCGGCGGTGTCGACCTCGTAATGGCGACCGAAGGCCGCGACGATGACGCCGTGCGTGCGTGCCGTGGCCGGTTTGCCGGAATGGGTGGGTTTTCTCACTCGAACTTGTAGTAGTGCTTGTTCAGATAGCCTGCGAGGTGATGCTCGTCTTCCGGGAACAGGTCGAGCTTGAGCATCGTGGTGCACGCGGTCAGCTGCTGCGCCAGCGCACTCGGCGTGGTGACGCGCCGATCGGGGCGAAGGTAGATGGCCGAGCCGTCCTCGCCACCGAAACGGCGCTCATGGCATTGCACGCACATGCGGGTGTGCAGGTCCTTCGCGGCGGCATGATCGGCATCCGGGAAGGGGTCGGCATGGGCAGTGAGGGAGAGCGCCAGCAGCAGGGCAGTGGCCGCGGCGGTGGAAAGTTTCGTGTTCATCTCTGTCTCCTCTGTTCTTGTGGGGAGGTCACGGCTGCAGAGCTTGCAGTCGCGCAACGCGCAGTGCGGCGGGCGGGTGCGAGTCGAAAAAGCGCGAGTACAGCGGATCCGGTGTCAGGGTAGCGGCATTGTCACGATAGAGCTTGACCAGCGCGGCGACCAGATCGCTGGCGCGCGCCTGGCTGGCAGCATAGGCGTCGGCTTCGTACTCATGTACGCGCGACCAGCGGCTGAGGAGGGGCGCCAGCGGGAAGGTGAAGACCGGCAGGATCAGGGTGAACAGCGCCAGCGCGCTCGCGCTGTCGGTCGCCGTCATGCCCAGCCCGGTGAAGAACCACGGCTGCAGGATCAGCCAGCCGAGCAGGCCAAGCAACGCCAGGCTGGCCGGGGCGAGCACCGCCAGGCGCTTCTGGAGGTGGCGGTGGTGGAAGTGTCCGAGCTCGTGGGCGAGCACCGCCTCAACCTCGTCGGGGCTGAGCTTGTCGAGCAGGGTGTCGTAGAACACGATGCGCTTGGCCGCACCGAAGCCGGTGAAGTAGGCGTTGCCATGGGCCGAGCGGCGCGAGCCGTCCATCACGAACAGCCCCTTGGACCGGAAGCCGCAGCGCGCGAGCAGGGCTTCGACGCGGGCCTTCAGCGCAGCGTCGGCGAGCGGGGTGAAGGTGTTGAACAGCGGTGCGATGAAGCTGGGCCAGACCACCATCACCAGTACGTTGCAGCCCAGCCAGAAGGCCCACACCCACAGCCACCAAAGCGTACCCATCGAACGGGTGAGCCACAGCAGCATGCCGAGCAGGGGCAGGCCGATCACCGCGCCGAGCAGGGCTTCACGCGTGGCATCGGTCATGAAGAGGCGTGGGGTCATGCGGCTGAAGCCGAACCGTTTCTCGATCACGAAGATCCGTGTGAGGGTGAAGGGCAGCTCGAGCAGCCATCCGAGCACGCCGAGGGTGGCGAGCAGTGCCACGCCATGGCCCAGCCCGCCGGGCACGAGGATGTCCGCCCACGCGTCATGCACTGCCTGCAGCCCACCGCCCACGGTCATCACGAGCAGGAAGACGGCGCTGGCGATGGTCTGGTATGCGGACAGACCCGCACGGGCCACGGTGTAGTCTGCCGCACGCTGGTGCGACGACAGGGGGATCGAGGTGGCGAAGGCTGTGGGCACCCTGTCACGATGGGCCTGGACGTAGCATGCGTGGCGCCGTATCAGCACCAGTCGGGCCGCGACACCGGCGATCAACAGACCGACGACAAGAAAGGCAAAGGCGTTCATCGCGGTTCCAGAGGCGGGGATGGGAAAGGCCGGCGAGTCCTGAAGCCGGCTCTTTACAGCGGCGTCTGCCGTCTGGTCGAGGGCGCGTGGCCATCGCTGAGCGCGTGAGCGCACCGCGGACCCGGAGGCGGGCGGGAACTGTGACACAATCGCGCCCTTGATTGTTTCGCACCAGGGCACTGCAAAAAAGCGGACGGATTATGGCACAGGACCCGAAGACGCTGATATGGCTGGACATGGAGATGACCGGCCTCGAACCCGAGCGCGATCGCATCATCGAGATGGCGTTCGTGCTGACCAATGAGGCGCTGGAGACCATCGCCGAGGCGCCGGTGATCACGGTGCACCAGCCCGATAGCGTGCTGGGGGCGATGGATGAGTGGAACCGCAACACCCACGGTAAATCCGGGCTGATCGATCGCGTACGCGCCTCCACCGTGTCCGAGGCTGAGGCCGAGGCGCAGGCGCTGGCTTTCCTGCAGCAGTGGGTGCCGGCGCGCAGTTCGCCGATGTGCGGCAACTCGGTGTGCCAGGACCGGCGCTTTCTCGCGCGCTGGATGCCGACGCTGGAGAACTGGTTCCACTACCGCAACCTCGACGTGTCTACGCTCAAGGAGCTCGCGCGGCGCTGGCGGCCGGAGGTCTACGCAGGGGTGAAGAAGGCGGGTAGCCATACCGCGCTGGCTGACATTCACGAGTCGATCGGCGAGTTGCGCCACTACCGCGACCATTTTCTGCGCCTCGAGTGAGACGCGGGGGCTCAGCGTGCGGCACGGCGCAGCAGGCGGAAGCTCTCCTGACGCTTGCCGGCGCCGCGGCTGTATTGCCACACCGTCACCCATTCAGGCGCGATCTCGCCGGTGGTGTGCAAGCGTTCGACATGAACGAGCAGCAGCGGGCAAGGCGTCGCCCCGTCTCTGATGCGCTGGGTGCGCAGCGCGGCGAAGTAATCCATCGAGCTGCGCATCGCATCGGGCAGGTCCGTCCTTGCGATGCAGGCGTTGGGGTGCTCGGTGCGCTCGCCACGGACCGCAATGTCCAGCGACTGCACGACGGCGCGATAGCTGCGGCCGTGGTCGAACCAGGGCATCAGCAGCACGACCGCCAGACACCACAACATCACCAGACCGATCGTCCAGTTTGCCGGTGCGCGCGATGGCGAACGCGGCAGGCGGGCGACGAGCAGGATCCACAGCGCGCTGATCGTGATCCCTGCGCCGAGCTGAAAGCCGCCGCCGGGCAGGACAAAATCCGGTGCGTTGCGCGCCACATGCCGGGCCAGGCCGGGTGGCCAGCCGACGGCCTGGGCTGTCCACGCCAGCCACACGAGCACGCCGAACACCGCCAGGCTCATCAAAGCGAACCAGTCGAAGGCGCTCGCCGCGCCCCGGCGCAGCGTGGACACACCGCTGGCGGCGAGCAGGGCGCTCGCCGGAATCAGCAAGATGAAGTGCGCCTGCGACAGGTCTGCGCTCGCCACCAGCCACGCCAGCACCAGCAGCAGGCTCAGGAGCGGCAGCATCACGGGCAGGCTGGTGAGCCGGCGCCGTCCCCGCCACAGTGCCCACAGCGCCAGCGGCCACAAGGGCCAGAGGAACCAGCCAGCGAGCTCGAGCAGCTCGGCGATCCCGCGAAGCCCGAGCACTGGCCCGGCGAGCCGCAGCCATTCAGCGTGCAACCACAGCGAGAGCAGCTCCGGCTGGGTCAGCTGCAGTGCAATTGGCCATGCCGCCGCGGCCGCGATTGCCAGGCACAGGCCAAGCAGCAAGGCCCCGCTTGCGCGCGGTGTGCGGCACTCGCGGCTGAACAGGAAGACCAGTGGCAGCAGCGGGGCGGTCACGATCAGGCCTGCAAACCCCCCGCCCAGAAAGGCCAACGCACTGCCCAGGCCTGCCTTGAGGCTACCCGCGAGCGGACGTTCGGGAAGCTCCGCGAGGCCATTCAATACCAGCGCCAGCATTGCAAACACCGCCACCAGGGGCTGGGTTTCGTGCGCGTGTAGTACCAGGCCGAGCGCACCGAGGGTGAGCAGGGCGCCCGGGGTGCGGACCGCACGGCCATGCAGGGTTTCGGTGGCGCGCGCGGCACAGAAGACGGCGAGTGCGACGAAGAAGGCGCTCGCCAGGCGCGCGGCGCCATGTACCGGCAGGAAGGCGCTTCCCAGCCAGGCGAAGGCGGAGGCGGTCCAGAAATAGAGCGGCGGATAGTCCGCAAGCGGTTCGCCGGCCAGCATCGGGAACAGCCACGCTTCGCCGCGCAGCACCGCCAGCACTGGCCCGAGGTAGCGGGCGTCGTCGCCGCGCCATGGATCGTGGCCGACCAGTCCGACGAGCAGGTAAAGCGCGACCAGCACGGCCAAGCCGAGCGTGCCGTAAATGCGGCGCTGGAACAGGGTCAGAGCGGCAGGGTCGCGAATCATGGGACGCATTTTGCGGCGGACTGGTGCTGCAGGCCAAGGGGGGATCTGGATCAGGGCGCCAGGCAACAAAAAAGGCAGCTCAGGCTGCCTTCTTGTCGGGAGGTCCGCATCGGAACATTCCATGTCGGAGTACCCGGCATGTATTGCCCGGCACTCATTGGGATTTCCGCGCCCTACCTCAGGACGAGTGAGTTCCTGGCCGTTGAGTCCCAGGACCTGTGACTCTCATGGCCGGTGAGTCAGCGCCCGAAGACCACGTTGCCGTCCAATCAGCTGGCGCGCTGGACGTTGCCGTATTTCTGGCGGAAGCGCTCGACGCGGCCGGCCGTATCGACGATCTTCTGCTTGCCGGTGTAGAAGGGATGGCACTCAGCGCAGACTTCGACGTGGTACTGGGGCTTGCCCATCGTCGATCGGGTGGTAAAGGTGTTGCCGCAGGAGCAGGTCACGTTCACTTCGTTGTATTTCGGGTGGATGTCCGCTTTCATGTTGGCTTCCTGGATTCTGGCGGGCGGCGGGTGTGACCGCCCTGAGTCGTAAAGCGCCCGATTATCGGGCACAAAACCGTTGCTTGCAAGGAAAAAGCGCGGACGGAAGCAGGATCCAAGCCCCGCTCGCAGTACAATCGCGCCCCTGTGTCGAACTGGAACCGCGCTGGCGGTGGAGGAAGGGGTGCGCCTGCTGCTTGCACCGATGGAAGGCTTGCTCGATGACGTCCTGCGTGCGGTGCTCACGCGGCCGGGCGCTTACGACCACGCGGTCAGCGAGTTCGCGCGCGTGTCGGGCACGCTGCTGCCCGACCGCTTCTTCCGCCGCATCGCGTCCGAGCTCGAGCGCGACAGTTGCACGCCGGGGGGGACCCCCGTTCGCGTGCAGTTGCTTGGCTCCGACCCCGAGTGTATGGCGGCCAACGCCGCCCGTCTGGCCCGGCTTCGGCCGGCTGGCATCGACCTGAACTTCGGCTGTCCCGCACCCACGGTCAACCGCCATCGCGGTGGCGCGATCCTGCTCGACGAGCCCGAACTGCTCTTTCGCATCACGCGCGCAGTGGCCAATGCGCTGCCGCCCGGGTTGCCGCTGAGCGCGAAGATGCGTCTGGGGGTGCGTGATCCAGGTCGTGCGACCGAGTGCGCGCAGGCTCTCGCCGCGGGCGGGGCGCGCCTGTTGGTGGTGCATGCGCGCACCAAGCTCGACGGTTACCGGCCGCCGGCGCACTGGGAGTGGGTGGCCAGGGTGGCCGAGGCTGTCGCCGTGCCGGTGGTGGCCAATGGCGAGGTGTGGAGCGCAGCCGACTGGACGCGCTGTCGCGAGGTCTCGGGCGTCGCCGACGTCATGCTCGGGCGTGGCGCGGTCGCTGACCCCTTTCTTGCCCGCCGCATCCGGGCGGGGCAGCTTGAGGCACCCGACGCCGCCGAGCGCGCGGCCGAATGGCAGGCCCTGCTTCCAATGTTCGGCGAATTTCGTGACCGCGTGCGGCTCAAGGTCGAGGCGCGCCATGCGCCGGGTCGGATCAAGCAGTGGCTGCATCTGCTGGCGCGCAATTACGCGGGCGCGCAGCGGCTGTTCGCGGACATCCGCGGGCTACGCACCTTGCCCGAGGTGGATCAGGTGCTGCAGCGCCATGGCGTGCCGGCAAGCGAAGCTCGCGCGCAAGCTCAAGCGCAGACACCGCCCAGGCGGGTCCCTGCCCCCCTAGTGGACGGGGCGCTCGAATGCGCAGCCTGACAAGCACGACCGCCGACCTGAATCTGGAAACCCGATGAGTTATGCCAATTCCCGCATTCCGCAGAGCGCGCAGCAAGGCGTGCATGAGGGCCTGATCGAGCGCGTGCGCAAGCACCTTGCCCAGCCCTTCCTGAAACCGATCGCCGAATACAACCGCGCTGGCCTGCAGGCCGCCCTGGTGGGCTGGGACGGCAGCTCACCGCTGATTCTCGACGCCGGGTGCGGCGTGGGGCACAGCACGATCCAGATCGCGCGCCAGTTTCCCGACCACTGGGTGATGGGCGTGGATCAGTCCGCAGACCGGCTCGGCCGGCGCAAGCCCTATCCCGAGGCGCTGCTGCCGAAGAACATGGTGTTCGTGCGCGCCGACCTGGTGGATTTCTGGCGTCTGCTCGATATGGCCGGCCTGCGCCTCGCACGCCATTACGTGCTCTACCCCAACCCCTGGCCCAAGATCGGCCACGTGGGCCGGCGCTGGCCTGCGCACCCCGTGTTTCCGTGGATCCCGCGCCTGGGTGGGGTGCTGGAATGCCGCAGCAACTGGCGTGTCTATATCGAGGAGTTCGCGGTCGCGCTCGAACAGCTCATCGGTCACCCGGTCGCGTGGGAGGCCTTCGGGGCCGAAGTGCCGCTGACGCCTTTCGAACGCAAGTACCGCGACTCGGGGCAGACCCTGTACCGGTTGAGCGTCGACCTGTCCGCCTCCGACCCAGCGCTGAAGAATTGATTTGCCCACCGTGTCGTCTTGGGTCACCCTTGGCGCCGATCACAGGAGACTGCAATGAACAAGACCCCCGACGACGACGCTGATGAGATCCCCGGCTCCGCTGCCGGCATCGAACTGCCCCAGCCCACGCTGATGAGTGACGAGGACTTCGAGGCGCTCGAGGAAATCCTGAGCTCGGACGTCGTACCCGAAGACTGTATGGACCTGGAGATGCTCGACGGCTATCTCGCCGGCGTGCTGATTTCACCGCGCCCGATTGCTGCCGAGCGCTGGATGCCCGGGGTGTGGTCGGCGCATGGTGACGAGGTCGGCTTTGGCTCCGGCACCGGGCTGCAGCGCGCGATCCGTCTTGTCAAGGCCTATCACAACGAATTGCTCGCCACGATGGGCCGCGATGAGGATGACGAGGCGTGCTGGCAGCCCTTCTGCTTCGCGATCGCCGACGGTGATGGGCTCAAACTTGGCGAAGCCTGGATCGACGGTTTCGCCCAGGGCCTCGATCTATGGCCCGAGGGCTGGGAGCAGGGGCTCGACGACGACGCGGTCGAAGCCGTGCGCGAGACGTTGGATGAGGTGCTGGCGCCCTGGGGCGAGGAGGGCGCCGCCAAGGCCGACGACGAAACCCGTCTCGGCTGGCTCGCGGCGGTCGGCGAGGCGGCCAATGACATCTTCTCGCACTGGCGTGACCTCGGGCTGCCGGCGGTGGCGCCGCTGTCGACCGCGCCGCCGCGCAAGCCGGGCGCACCGACACCCGGGCGCAACGAGCCCTGTCCCTGCGGCAGCGGCAAGAAGTACAAGAAATGCTGCGGCGCCGAGCCTGGCGACAAGGATGCGTGAGGATCACTGCACGCGCTGCGGTGCCTGCTGTGCCGCGTTTCGGGTGGATTTCCACCCCTCCGAGCTCGCCAGTCGCGCGCCGGGCGGGGTGCCCGACGCGCTGACGGTGCCGGTGACGCACACGCTCGTGCGCATGAGTGGCACGGACGAGGCGCCGCCGCGCTGCGTGGCGCTGGAGGGCGAGATCGGGGTGTCCGTGCGCTGTGGCCTGTATGCCTGCCGGCCCTCACCCTGTCGCGAGTTCGCGCCTTATGCCGCGCTCGGAATCGCCGACGACGCCTGCAACCGGGCGCGCAGTCGCCACGGCCTGCCGCCCTTGTGAGCGTGTGACTGCTGCCCGCGGGCGGTGGCACGATGCAGGGTGGAGCATTGCTCCAAAAATTTTTCAATCCATTGATTAAAAAGAGATTTGAAGGGCGCCCGGGAGCGGATAGAATCCGCTCCTCATCAACCTGGACCGCCGGCAATTCCATCATGGAAAGCTTCAATCCCTGCCTCGACTGCGGCATCTGCTGCACGCATTTTCGGATCTCGTTCTACTGGGCCGAAGGCGATGACGCTCCCGGAGGCTTCGTGCCGGTCGAGATGACGGAGAAGCTCAACCACAATCTGCGCTGCATGAAAGGCAGCAACCAGGTTCCGCGCCGCTGTGTGGCGCTGTCGGGCACCGTGGGCGAGCAGGTTGCCTGCTCGATCTACGAGAATCGCCCGACGCCGTGTCGCGAATTCCCCGTCTATTTTGACGATGGCACGCCCAACCCGAAGTGTGACGAGTTGCGCGCGACGATCGGCCTGCCGCCCCTGCCACAGAGCCCGCTGCCACGGGCAGCCTGAAACCCGGCCTCAGTCCGGTGCGCGCCCGACGGCCGAGAGCACGGCGAGCGGCCCGCAGGCGCGCAGGGCCTCGATCTGCTCGCGGTCGCGCACGAACAGCGACCCGGCATAGGCCAGCGAATTGACCGAGACGTCCTGCCACTTCTCTCGGGTGCGCGGCACCAGCAGCAGGGTCTCGCGGGTGACCAGCAGGTTGTAAGGCGGCATCGGGTCGGCCGTACAGGGCAGCCGCAGTGCGCTGCACGCCGTCTGGAATGCGGATGCAAGCGACTCACCGCTGGGGCCACCGCCCGTGGCCTCGAGCGGAGCCAGGCGGACGAAGGCATGCGCCCAGGGCAGCGCAGGGTGAGCGAAGGCGCTTGCGCCGGCCGGCTGCCCCTGCGCCGGGAGGAAGGCGGCGAGCACGCCTGCCGTCTCCGGCACCCACTGCAGATGCTTGTGCGTCTGGCTGGCACCCGCGGTGCGCCCGCCGTTGTAGAAGCCGAGTCCGCCGTGGGCCGCAATGATGGCCGCCAGGGCGTCGAAGTCTGCGCCCGAGAGCGGCGCGTGCTGGTCCTCGAACTGGCGGGTCACGATCAGCAGGTGGCGGTCGATGACCGGGAATTTGTTGAGCACCACCAGATGCCCGGCGCCCAGTGCGGCGACCGTCAGTTCAGCTTCGGGTGGAAGAAAGGGGTTGAAGCCGGGGGTGCGGCGGATGACGGTGTCGACGCGGGCACGATCCTTGAGCGCGAGCGAGGACACCCAGCGCACCGAAAAACGGAACCTACCCTCCTCGAGCCAGTCCTGCTCGGTCCGGATGGGCTGCAGCGCGCCGCTGCGCAAGGCACGCTCGATGACGCCGTCGGCGCGTTCGAGCAGGTTCGCGACCAGCGTCGGCGAGAAAATGGGGGCGGGATGGGCAGGCGTGCGGGTCATGCGGGTGCGGGCAGGTGAGAATTCCGCCATTCTGACACGGGCGCTGAGGTGCCCGGACAGGTCCGGAGAAAGGAACACAGGGGATACGACATGGCAGTACAGTTTGTGGTGCGGGGCGATTTCATCCAGCTCGATCAGTTACTCAAGGCCACGGGCCTGGTGGATTCGGGCGGCGCGGCGCATGCCGCCGTCGAGCAGGGACAGGTGCGGGTCGATGGTGTGGTCGAAAGCCGCAAGCGGGCAAAGCTGCGGCCCGGTCAGCGCGTGCGCTTTGGCGTGGAAGAGATCGAGCTCACCGCAGCCTGATAGGCGCCGCCTCGCTGCGCGGCCGGTACTTAGGAAGCGGCGCCCCCCGCGCAGGCGCGCGCGGCTCAGGGCATTCGACCTCGGGCGTCCGGGGACAGGCGTCCGGCGTCAGGGTAGCGCTGAGCGCGCAGGCGCGCGTGCGCGGCGCGACAGCCGCTCCCAGATCCAGCCGCCGGGCAGGTCCTTGCCGCTCAGGATGTAGGCGAGCGTGTGCTCGTTGGCGAGGATGAGGCCGACATCGTTGAGCGCCGCCCGCGTGCCGGCCAGCAGCAGTTCGTCGCCGGCGCGAATCGGGGTGTCGGCTGCCGGCATCAGCAGGTGATCGTCGTCGTCGCGGTCGAGGTACAGCACCGCGCAGTCGAGCTTGCGCTCCCGATCCGACGGCGAGCGCAGCATGTGCTCGAGCGTGATCGTCTCGCCGCGCATCAGGCGCCGGTAGAGGGCGGGGGCGCGGCTGAGGTTGATGCGTTCGCTGCAGATCTCGGGCACCGTCCAGCCTAGATGCGCGGTCAGGCGTTCGAGCTGGATGCCGCACCAGTCCTCGTCGCGCGCGCGCACCTCGTTCAGGAAGGGCACCAGCAAGGGCGTGCTCAGGATTGCGATCGCCTCATGCCCGATCACCCGGCTCGGCACCACGGTGATGTCGGCGTCGAAGGCCTCGAACAGGGCGCGGTTGGATTCGTGGTTCTGGCGCAGGATCACGAACAGCGCCTTGTTGAGTTCGCGCGCGGTCACGGCAATCGACAGGTTGTCGGTGTCGGAGCTGGTACCGCACACGATGCCGGTCGCGCTCTCGACGCCTGCCTGGCGTAGCGCGTCGATGCCGGTGCCGTCGCCCCGGATCCAGCGGTGGATGCCGTCGGGCTTGGGGTCGAGGTCGATGATGGTCACCGGAACCGCCTCGGAATCCATCGCGCTCACTAGCTGCCGCCCAAAGCGGCCATGACCGCAGACGATCCAGTGACCATGCGGGGGGTCGCGATGCTGCTCGACTTCGGTCCCGGGGATCCCGGTTAGCCAGCCCATCAGCTGCGAGGCCTTGGGCGCATGCAGCGACAGCGCCAGCGTTTCGCTGAAGCGCTCGAAGGGGTTGATGATATGGCGGGTGCCGAACGAGGCCATGTTGTCTGCGGCGGCGTCGTGTTCGGCGCGACACAGTGCGGGCACGCGCGGGGCGAGCAGGCGCGCGCTGATGGCGATCGCGAGGTTGGTGGAGTCGTCGTCAGTCAGCGCAATCACGCCAATGCAGCTCGGGTGGGTGAGACCAGCGAACTTGAGCGTTTCCGGGTTGCTGGCGTCGGCACTGAGCGCCGGCACGTCTGCCGAATAGGCGTGGAGATCGAGTTCGCCGACCTTGCTCTCGTCGACTTCCACCACCACCGCGCGCAGCCCCATCCGGTCAAGCGCCTGGCAGATCAGGCGGCCGGTTTCGCCGTAGCCACACACCAGATAAAAGGGTTCGCGCAGGCGCCGCACCTGGCGCACGAAGCTTTGCATCGCGATCGCCTGGCGCAGGCTGCGGTCCGAGAGCATGCTGAACACCGCGCCCAGCGTGTAAGCCCAGCCGATCACCGACAGGTAGATGCAGAAGATCACCCACAGCCGCTGCTGGTCGGAGAAGGTGTAGGGGATCTCGCCGAACCCGATCGTGGTGGCGGTGTAGCTGATGAAGTAAAAGGCGTGAAAGAAGCTGAGATAGCTCGTTCGCCCGTCCACCTCGGGCCCGGGCGCCAGCGTGAGCCCGAGCACCGACACTGCGAACAGCGTGATGAGCAGGATCAGCGGCGTGCGCAGACGCCGCAGGATCAGGAAGAAGACGCTGTGGTGACGGGCGAGATCCTGCACGGCGACGACCTCGGCGCGGTGATCAGCGGCGCTGGATGATGGTTTCGGCGATCAGGATAATCACCGAAACCATGTTGGCGAACAGGGCGCCGCCCGACAGCGAGACCACCTTCGCCATCATGTCTGGGCTGAGTCCGGCCTCGGCCACATGCGAGGCGTAGCCCCAAACCAGTGCCGCCGCGATCAGCTGCAGGTCGGCCACCAGACTGGTGGACAGATGCACCGCGCCGATCTGTGTGCGGTCGCCGAACTTGAGCACGGTGGCGATCAGGCTCACCACCAGCGCGGCAAAAAGCTCGTACACATCGTGGTGGGCGGGGTTGTCGATGTCACCGACGAAGAAACCGAAGTTCAGCGTGGCAGCGAGCACGATGAAGAAACCGAAGATGACTTTCTCGAGGTTCATGGCGGCAGGTCCGGGTCAGTAAAGGATTCCGTCGACGTAGTACCAGCGCTCGTTCTCGCGCACGAAGCGGCTGCGCTCGTGCAAACGGTGGGCACGGCCACCCACCCGGTAGCGAGCGACGAATTCGACTTCGGCGTGATCGGGCGCCAGCTGTGCGTGATCCCTCACCTGTAGCCCGATCCACTTCGGGGCGGGCCCGGTGTCCAGTCCCAGGGTGGCGGGACGGGTGTCCGGATGCCAGCTGGCGAGCAGGTAGTCTTCACGTCCGAGCACGAACGCGGTGTAGCGGGAGCGCATCAGGGCTTCGGCGCTGCATGCAAGCGCAGCCTCGTCGATCAGGGGCGCGCAGCAATCGGCATGGGGACGGTTCGAGCCGCAGGGGCAGGGCTGGTGGGGCTTCATTCAGGGTGCAGGTTGCAGGGACGCCCCGATTCTGCCCGATTTGCCCGCGTCACTGCGAGTCAAGCTTACGCAGGTGAGGCACACGCGGGTTCGCGTGCGGACCTGTCCAATGTCCGGAAGCTTTCTCCGAGATCTCCCGGCCGGCACCCGTGACCCAAGCGCACAGGCGGGGATCGCGCGGGGATCGCAATCAAGCCATAACCTGCGACGCAGAGGAGTAGAATCGCGTTGGTTTTTCACCCGGATCAAATGTCTACTTGCTGCGCTGCACCGCAGGTCTTATAAAAGACATATAATCCAGTTCGATCCGCAAGGGTGATCCCCTTGCGGAGTCCTGATCACCGCCACGAAAAGTGAGGAAGTCGCCGTGCTTGAAGCCTACCGTGCCCATGTCGCCGAACGTGCCGCCCTCGGAATCCCGCCGCTGCCGCTGAGCAAGCAGCAGGTCACCGAACTGGTCGAGCTGCTGAAGACCCCCCCCGCCGGCGAGGAGGCTTTCCTCGTCGAACTGCTCACCTACCGTGTCCCCGCCGGCGTCGATGATGCCGCCAAGGTCAAGGCCGAGTTCCTGGCCAAGGTCGCCAAGGGCGAAGAAGCCTGTGGCCTGGTGTCGCGCGCCAAGGCCACCGAGCTGCTCGGCACCATGCTGGGCGGCTTCAACATCAAGCCGATGATCGAGCTGCTCGCCGACGCCGAGGTGGGTACGGTCGCGGCCGAGGGCTTGAAGAAGACCCTGCTGATGTTCGACTACTTCCACGACGTCAAGGAACTGGCCGCGGCGGGCAACGCCAATGCCCGCGCCGTGATGCAGTCGTGGGCCGACGCCGAGTGGTTCACCAGCCGCCCGGAAGTCCCCGCCTCGCAAAAGCTCACCGTGTTCAAGGTCACCGGCGAAACCAACACCGACGACCTGTCGCCCGCGCCGGACGCCTGGTCGCGCCCCGACATCCCGCTGCACGCGCTGGCCATGCTCAAGAACCCGCGCCCGGGCATCACCCCGGAAGAAGCCGGCGTGCGTGGTCCGGTCAAGTTCCTCGAAGAGCTGCGCGCCAAGGGCAACCTGGTCGCCTACGTCGGTGACGTGGTCGGCACTGGCTCCTCGCGCAAGTCCGCCACCAACTCGGTGCTGTGGTTCACCGGCGAGGACATCCCCTTCGTTCCCAACAAGCGCTTCGGTGGCGTGTGCCTGGGCTCCAAGATCGCCCCGATCTTCTTCAACACCATGGAAGATGCCGGCGCGCTGCCGATCGAGATCGACGCTGGCCAGATGGACATGGGCGACGAGATCGAGCTCAAGGTCGACCAGGCCACAGGCAAGGTCACCGCGCTCAAGAACGGCGCGGTGATCGCCGAGTCGCAGCTGAAGACGCTGGTGATCCTCGACGAAGTGCGCGCCGGTGGCCGCATCCCGCTGATCATCGGCCGCGGTCTGACCACCAAGGCGCGCGAGGCGCTCGGCCTGCCGCCGTCGACGCTGTTCCGCCTGCCGCAGGCCCCTGCCGATTCCGGCAAGGGTTTTTCGCTCGCGCAGAAGATGGTCGGCCGCGCCTGCGGCATGCCCGAAGGCCAGGGCATCCGCCCGGGCACCTACTGCGAGCCCAAGATGACGACCGTCGGCAGCCAGGACACGACCGGCCCGATGACCCGCGACGAACTCAAGGACCTCGCCTGCCTCGGCTTCTCGGCCGATCTGGTGATGCAGTCCTTCTGCCACACCGCCGCCTATCCGAAGCTGGTCGACGTCAAGATGCACCGCGAGCTGCCGAGCTTCATCAGCACCCGCGGTGGCGTGTCGCTGCGCCCGGGCGACGGCGTCATCCACTCCTGGCTCAACCGTCTGCTGCTGCCCGACACCGTCGGCACCGGTGGCGACAGCCACACCCGCTTCCCGATCGGCATCTCGTTCCCCGCTGGCTCCGGCCTGGTGGCCTTCGCTGCGGCGACCGGCGTGATGCCGCTCGACATGCCGGAATCGGTGCTGGTGCGCTTCAAGGGTCAGATGCAGCCGGGCGTCACCTTGCGTGACCTGGTCAACGCCATCCCGCTGTACGCGATCAAGCAGGGCCTGCTTACGGTCGAGAAGAAGGGCAAGAAGAACGTCTTCTCCGGCCGCATCCTCGAGATCGAGGGCCTGCCGGATCTGAAGGTCGAGCAGGCTTTCGAGCTCACCGATGCCTCGGCCGAACGCTCGGCAGCGGGTTGCACGGTCCACCTCAACAAGGCGCCGATCGTCGAGTACATGAACTCGAACATCACGCTGATGAAGTGGATGATCGCCAACGGTTACGAAGACGCCCGCACCCTGCGCCGCCGCATCAAGGCCATGGAAGACTGGATCGCCAATGGCGAACTGCTCGCGGGCGATGCCGACGCCGAGTACGCTGCGGTGATCGAAATCGATCTGGCCGACATCAAGGAGCCGATCGTCGCCTGTCCGAACGACCCGGACGATGTCAAGCTGCTCTCCGAGGTCGCTGGTGACAAGATCGACGAGGTCTTCATCGGCTCGTGCATGACCAACATCGGCCACTTCCGCGCCGCCGGCAAGGTGCTCGACGGCAAGTCCGACATCCCGACCCGCCTGTGGATCGCCCCGCCCACCAAGATGGACGCGATGATCCTCAACGAGGAAGGCTACTACGGCGTGCTCGGCAAGTCCGGCGCCCGCATGGAGATGCCGGGCTGCTCGCTGTGCATGGGCAACCAGGCGCAGATCCGCAAGGGCAGCACCGCGATGTCGACCTCGACGCGCAACTTCCCCAACCGCCTCGGCATCGACACCCGCGTCTATCTGGGCTCGGCCGAGCTGGCCGCGGTGTGCGCGCTGATGGGCAAGATCCCGACCGTGCAGGAGTACATGGCCCAGGTGGAGGTGGTGAACAAGAAGGCCGCCGACATCTACCGCTACATGAACTTCGACCAGATCGAGGAATTCCGCGCGGTTGCGGATACGGTGGAAGTCTGAGGCGGTAGGTAGCTGAAGAGCTGGGACGGCCGGCAGGCCGTCCTGGTGGGAGAGCCCCTCGTCAGCGTCGCTGGCGGGGGGTTTTGCTTTATGCAGTGCAGATCCCGGACTACTCGAGCCCCATCCTCCGAGGCGGCGAGGAGGGTGACGC
>QXGG01308525.1_pt1 | contig 61783 bp, 53 predicted proteins | sample 1982491 | NCBI WGS metagenome assembly QXGG01 (sample SAMN09924614, study PRJNA488089) | Wastewater metagenome, whole genome shotgun sequencing project. | isolation source: South African research farm wastewater | place: South Africa: Irene, Agricultural Research Council, Animal Production...
GCATTGATCGTGAATGCAGCGATGTTTCTGGTCGAATTCGTCGCCGGCCTTGCAGTCGGTTCGGTCGCCCTGTGGGCCGACGCCCTCGATTTCGCAGGAGATGCCGCCAACTATGCGCTGTCGCTGACGGTGCTGTCTTGGGGATTGATATGGCGGGCACGCGCGGCCTTGCTCAAGGGCGTGGCGATGGTGCTTTTCGGCGCCGTTGTAATGGCACGCGCCCTGTGGGCCTTCCAGCACGGCGTGACGCCTGAACCGATTACGATGGGCGTGGTCGGCATGCTCGCACTGCTCGCCAACGCAGGGGTGGCGATGCTGTTGTATCGCTTTCGCGCAGGCGACGCGAACATGCGTTCGGTGTGGCTGTGCAGCCGCAACGATGCGATCGGCAATCTCGCGGTGATCCTGGCGGCGGCAGGCGTCTTCGGTACCGGAAGCGCGTTGCCGGACCTTGTCGTTGCACTGGTGATGTCCGGGCTCGCGCTGTGGTCGGGGCTTGTCATCGTCGCTCACGCTCGGCGCGACATCGGCGACGCACGACAAGTACATCAGAAGGGATGAGGACAGCGGAGCGACATGCTTGAGGCAATGACAGGTTTCGAAGCCCAGCGGCCATCAGGATGGCTGCAGTGTGGAGAGGAGGACGGGCAGCTGATGGCCGATAGTACGCTGTGGGCATCTTCCCCGATAGCCGCCGCACGCCACGGGCTCAAGAATCAGACTCCGATCAACAACAAGGAGTCTGTCATGGAAACCCGAGAACATCCGCATCGGGAAGCCTGGAACAAGGGGAAGCTGGTGGGCCAGAAGGCACCGCTCAAACCCAAGGACATCTGGGCCATCCGTATTCATCTGCAGAACGCGCACGAAGTCCGTGACCTCGCCATGTTCAACCTCGCGATCGATAGCAAGCTCCGAGGGTGTGACCTCGTCAGCCTGCGGGTGCGCGACGTGACCCATGGAAACCAGGTGCTCTCACGCGCCATGGTCGTGCAACGGAAAACGCAGCGGCCTGTGCAGTTCGAACTGACCGAGCCCACGCGTACGGCTGTGGCTGCCTGGATCGCGAAGGCCGGCCTGAGGGCGGAGGACTTCCTCTTTCCGAGCCGCCTGCACGACTCACCGCATGTCTCTACCCGTCAGTACGCGAGGATCGTCGAGCACTGGGTGGTGGCCGCCGGCCTCGATCCGTCCGCCTACGGTACGCACTCGATGCGACGCACGAAGGCGACATTGATCTACAAGCGCACGAAGAACCTGCGGGCGGTGCAACTCCTGCTGGGTCACTCCAAGCTCGAGTCGACGGTGCGGTACTTGGGCATCGAGGTCGATGATGCCTTGGAGATCTCCGAGCAGATTGAGATCTGAACCCGGCGCGGCTGCCCGCCAAGCACCTTTTGCCGGCGGGCGGCTGCTTACGGTGATGATGCCGAGGGGGTACTATCGGCCATCAGATGCCGGTCGTAGTGCAATCCAGATAGCAGCCGCCCGGCCGAAACGGTATGCTCTCCGCCTACGCAATCCGATGGGTCGTAGCAATCCACTACGCAGACAAAGGCGCTCTCTGGCAGCTTCAGACTATTGTCATGCCTTTCAGTGCCCGCTATTTAATCGACCCGCCGCGAATGTAGCTGAACGGGAGATAATTAGGGCGTCGTTATTTAGGAGACTTTGTGGAAATTTTTCTCGTCTGGCTCCTATTCGGCATTCTTACGGCCGTCGCTGCCTCCAACAAAGGTCGGAACGGATTTAGCTGGCTTCTCTTAGGCGTAGTGCTCGGCCCCTTTGGATTCATTCTCTCGCTTCTCGTAACGAAAGATGTCGCGACAGCCGAGAAGAACGCCATAAGTTCCGGCACCTTTAAGAAGTGCTCATTCTGCGCCGAATTAATAAAGCATGAAGCTATCGTCTGCCGGTATTGTGGACGGGATTTAAGTGCGCCCAATATATCCGCAAGCGAGTCGTTAAACGATGATACATCACCGGTGTCATGCAATATCAGCCCACATACAGAGGACGTCATCGACCTTGACGAAGCATGGAAAAAATTGACGAATGGTCGCGGGTCCAAGACACCGAAATAGCACTTACGATGGAACTGATGGCCTTACGCGTAACGAAGCGCTCCATGACTCGTTCCTGAGTGCAGGCGGCCGGCTGAACTCTTGCGCCTCAGGGGCTGCCTACACGGAGAGCGGTTCTGGCGAAAGGCCAGGCACCAAGCCTGTAGTCGAACTGTTCTCTAAGTCGGTCGGGAACACCGAATAGAGCTCACCTTTCGGTCCAGCGGACGCCCTTCGGAGACCGCTAGACCGAAGAGCAAACGCCAGCTGTAGATCTTGGTCAAGGACAGCAATTGGCCCGCCTTAAACGGTCGTAGATGGCCTTCCGAGGTGCTGCGTGGGTTTGGAGCTGGAGGTCTCAGTGCGGCCATTAGCTGTCCGTCGCTGTTACACTCTACCCGTTTAGAATAAAATCTTGTAGATCCTTCGGAACGCCTCTGATCACCTGCCAGGTTTTGTCGCGGATTTAGGTTCGTTTATAACTCGCCACTAAGACAATACTCAATATAGAACAGAGATTTGCGAGCGCTGGACCTCCTGGGTTATACCGCATTCTTACAGACGAGCCCGCAGATTTGCCGGCTAAAAAACGTTATGTGCTACAGCAGGCATGCTGAGAGAGTCCTAGATGAAGCGCCGCACAAAAGAGTTCATCCAGCATCTGTCCCATGACTTCGAGGAAGAAGATGAGGAAGCGGCCGAGAAGTACCTGGATGATGCTCTTCCCCTGATCGGGCTGGTCGTCATGTATTTCAATTCGGTTGAGAAGTACATTGACTCTCTGATATGCACCCACATCAACGAGAGAAGCGACTCCGTTGGCCTCATGGTCATAAACGGCATGTCTTATGGGGCAAAGGTTGAGCTCTATAAGAGATTCCGTGATGAGTTTCATCTCCACGTGTTTGGCGGTAAGGAGCCGTCGAAGTACAAGGGCCTAATTGATGGCCTCAAGGAAATCGGTCAGCTTAGAAACCTTGTGGTGCACGCAGATTGGAGTAGCACAGATCGAGATGGATTCACATATGTGAAGCTGAAGTACTCGGATAAGGGGATGCTTCAGGAGTACGTTCAGTTTTCCGAGGAATCTCTTATGAAGATCGTCGAGAAGATACTGAAGGTCCAGCATCAGCTCGGTGAGTACGAAGAAGACATGCTAAATCCAAATGAAAGTGCTGCGAGTAGCACATAACAATTCGCTGCAGGCGCGACGGCCCTGACGGGCTGCGACCTGAGCTCAAACGTTAGAAATTCTATGCGCATGACACACGACGAAATCGACGACCAAAAGAAAGTAGAGTTCTACGCAGCTAGCGTCTCCGCGTGGTACGTATCGTCTTTGGAGCATGACAAGAGCCTGCTTACTCTGTCTGCCGGCGGCATTGGCCTTCTGATCACATTGCTTACTACGGTCGGCCTCGGCACTGCCGAGGCACTGGTACTGTATGTTGGTGCTATCGCTAGTTTTGTCATCGCACTTATTTCTGTATTACGCGTATTTCGGGGAAACCAAAAACATATTGAGGATATTCTGTCCGGCAAGAACCCCAGCACTGATCCGGCACTTTCAAGGCTAGACGTAACAGCAATTTGGTCTTTCGGCCTAGGTGTTGTATTCACCGCCGTTATTGGCATCTCTGCGGCGATCCACTCTTTCACTACAAAGGAAAAAACCATGGCAACCGAAACTCCAAAAACCACTGCAACAGTCCCGTTACGTGAAAGCTTCAATGGTGCAGCCAATCTCCAGTCAGGTAGTGACCTCGGCAAGAGTTTTAACGGCGCTGGTAATTTGCAGCCACAACCTGCGGCACAAACTACTACTGCACCCACAACACCAGCTTCGGGTGGCGGCAATTCTCAAAACAATGGTGGCGGTGGAAAGTGATTTTTAACGCTACACTTAAGCGGGACTAAGCAAAAGCGCGCAGCCCCTTATCTTCACGTTAGCCACTCAATTTGGGAAGCGCCATGTCACTCCCAAAAGCAGCATTTCTGGACACAAGTGTCTTCGCCGGACAGCAGTACAACTATGCATCAGTGGTACTAAAGTCGTTTGTTCCTGTCGCTAAGAAAGCAGATCTGAAAATTCTGTTACCGGATCCTACATCAAGAGAGATTGCAAGGCAGATTAAAGAAAGGTCAGCGGACGCGTTAAAGGCACTTGAAGACGCCCGTCGTAAAGCTCCATTTCTTGCTAAGTGGAAGCACTTTCCTCCAAAGCAGACAACTTGGGCGCAATGGGAGGTGGAGCGGGTTGCCCGGGCAGAGTGGAGCCAGTTCCTAGAGCAGTTTCAGGTGGAAAATCTTGGCTATGAAGGCGTCTCTATTCCAAAGGTGATGACTTGGTACGACTCGATTCGTGCTCCATTCGGGGAAGGAAAGAAGAGAAAGGAGTTTCCGGATGCATTTGCAATTGAAATAGTTTCCCTTTATGCGGATAAACATCGCATGTGCGTGGCCGTCGTATCGGAGGATCAGGATATTAGGAAGGCGTGCGAGCACTACCCTTCACTTCTATATTTCCAGTCTCTTGCACAGCTAACTGAGCTATTGTTGGTTGGCGAGACTAAACTGGATGAGCTAAGAGAGAATCTTTCGGGCAGCTTGGAATTATTGGAGGACGCGATCCATCAGCAGATCAATGAATTCAGTACCTACATCTATGATGAGGGCTATGAGGAGGAGGGCTGCTCAATTGGGAGCCCACAAATTATAGATACCAGAATAGTTGGCTTAGGAAATAACGAGTGCACTGTAGTCTTTGACGCTGAATTTGAATCAGAGCATAAAATCAAGTGGGAAGAAGTTGTTGATCCAAGTGAAGGCTACACGGAAACATACAGCGATTCGGTTAGGCAATCTAATACGGTTAGCGGTACGGCCAAGCTCATACTTGATGCGAAGACAGGTAAGGTAACCTCAGTAGGCATGGTTGAAGTTGATGGCACGGAGATCGAGATCCGTAGAATGCCTCGAAGATACTGAGTACGAATGGCTAACAAACCGATCCTGTGCGACAAAAGTATTTCGCCATGCGTGTTGCAAAAGGCGCAAGAGCCACGCCAACATACCTTCGCGCCAGATCATGGGCGTTGAGCGACCGCTTTCCTGAAAGCTCAACGGCTGCATCGGGTCGGTAGTTCCAGTTGGCAGGACGGAGAAGCCGCCGTTCGCCGTCTCCCGACGCTTGAACGGCAGGTGACCGGCACATTGTTGCCTGACTGCGCCATAAAGCCACCGGCAGCTGAGGCCGAGCTGCTTCCGTAGTCCATCCGGCCGGTTTCGGAACGCTGCAGTCGTTTCAACGACGGCAATGCCCGAACTACGATGGACCGGTTGTGGCCGGACCGTGACCTTCACTCTCGTACTCGCTGGTCCGCTCGGCTGAACCGTCAGCGACCGTCTTTATCCGACCCTCAACGGCCGTTCGGGTTTTTCGCCCCAATGACCGGTGCAGCGAGAGCGGTCGATCGTTCGGGCACTACGAACGCTAGCCCCCCGGCCGGAAGCAGTCCTCCGGGACGGCCAGCTCGAGCCAGCGTGGCCCCTCTCGCCTGGCATCGCCGCTGAATCTGCATGGCTTAGAGTGAGTAGCCGTTCTTCGCCGTCTTCAACATAGATTGCCCGTAGCTGCTCGGTTGCTTGATCTGCCTGCTCGCGAACACGTTGATGTCCAGGTCCAGCTTCCCACGGGCGGTGGTGATCTGTTCGATGCCTACTGGCGTCAGAACGAGGTAGCAACCCTCGCCCCACAGCGACTCCGTATCGATATCAACCGGACCGGCGTCACGCCACCAAAGAAGCTTTGCGACCAAAGCTCCGCTCGCGTCAAGGAAGACGCTCGGTTCGTCGTCATGCGCGCGCCAGCGGAGCCTCATCACCCAGTTTGGGCACAGCACGAATGGATAGGCTGCTGCGTCAAAGCCCATGTCCACGGAACAAACAACTCGCCTTACCAGCGTTGGAGCCAATTCATTGTCGAGGGCAACGTGCTGGCCTAGCCACACAGCGATTGGCAATGTGGCATAGCACTGGTCGAAGTCCTCTCCATCAGTTCGTGCCGAGGGTGCTCGAAATCGGTATAGGTGATGCTCTGACAGGCATGGCTTGAAGATCTTGATACGCGACACCTCAGCCACAACTTGGCCATCGTGATGTGCCGGGAAAGGCGCAACGTCGCTGTCGACCTCGTCAACCCATTTCTTCTCTCGCTCGGACCAACCCGCATGTCGGTCAAACAGCGGCATGCGGATCCATTCGGGGCGCACTTGCGGGAGCTTCAGCGGCCGAGGCGGAAGAGGGCAACCCAAACGCTCCATCAGCGTCAGCCTGTCGCGGCCGTTCAGCTTGCCGGCCAGCCGCAATTCTCCCGCGACGTGGCGAAGGGCTGCAATGGCAATGTAGGCATGAGGCTTCAGGTAAGTGATTTGCATGTCGAGGACGCGAAGCTGAGCTTCAAGCTTTTTTACGCCGGAGGGCCCGAATGCCTCAAGCCCCCCCCAATCTTGGATGAACATCGCCGCGCGTCGGCGGACTGTCATCTCCTCGATGCCTGCAACCTTCGCGATGTGCTGTGCCGTCGAGCGCAACATCTGGGTCCAGCCAAGCGGCGACTCGATGCGCATCGCACCAGTTCTCTCGTCCCTGAACGCATGGTCGCCCTCTGAGGGGTGCTCGAGTTCGAGCTTATAGAAGAGCGGCAGCGGCATCGCGTCCAAGGAGACAGCGAGCCCCCACCGATGCGACAAGAGCGCGGCTGACTCTGCCACCGCGATGTCGCGGTGACTGATCAACGCGGCCACGTTGGTGCCCAACTCGGGTGCAAGATTCGCGCTGTCAGCAGCCAGCAGCGTTCCGAGCGCCTGCAAGGGGGCATCGAACTCGCCTGCTAGAAGTCGCCGCAAAAGGGACTTGAACAAAGCTTGACCGTGTCCGGCTTGCCCTGCCAAGCGCAGCGCGCAATTGCGTGCGTGTCGCTGAACTTCTGCAACTGGCAGCCGATAGGCAAAGTGCAGCAAGCCCTCCAGAAGATCCGTGTCGCTGAGCGGTAGCTCGCTCGGCTGGAAGGGCCGCCCCAGCTGGAACTCGCGAGTGCAGGCCATCTGCTCCTCAAGCAGCGACCAGATGGCCGGCCAATCCGGCGTCGCGCTGATTACTGGCAATATCGAATCCAGCTCTGTCAGCAGCGACTGGGTGCTCTCCTGGCCCGCCGTCACTGAATCGACGATGTTCTCGAAGGCGGCGGGGGACGTGGCTGGTCCCTCCAAAAGCTTCTTCGCCTCAAAGTAGAGGAACTTGCCGCCACCCATCCACTGGCTCCAGGAGCTCCAAGGGTCCTTGCTTGTCTCGTAGGCTTGCATCAGCTTTTTGGCGTACTCAACCTCTCCCGCCGCAGCCAGCCGCTTCACCATCAGGAAGCGGCAGCGCGCGTCGTCCTGCAAGACCTGCCAACGCTCAAACATCCTTCGCAACAGATGAAGCGGAGCTGTCTCGGCCAGATCTCTGAAACGGTGCGGGGCGTTGTAGTTCAGCTCGTCGCCATCCGCTTCAAACGCGCGTTCAAGCTCCTCGAGAGTGGCCTCCGAGTCGTACTTGCTGGGCGTAGACGAGTGTCGAGGTTCCGGCGCTTCTGACGTCCACCGGACGACTGCGGCATCGAGCTCGGGGGACGAGAATCCATGCTTTCCGGCCGCGGTGCGAAGGCGCTTGAGCATTCCGACCCTTTCGTGTGCTCTGCTGCCTACCTCGATCGCCCCCAATAGCATCAGCGAGAGCGGTTCAATCCGACCGGGACCTGCGGCGTCGGCCGCAATGTCGATGAAATCGCCGACGTGGTACGGATCCCGGTAGTACGGTTCCATGTAGAACGGCAGACACAACCCGCACCAGACGGTCGCGCAAGCCAAGACGAGTTCGGGGCTTCGTCGGACCATTCCCGTCATGAGTAGGTCGACGCGGTTCGGCCAGCCAATCAGATGCCAAGCCGCCAGTGTCTCTGACACCTCGAAGCCGAAGCGGGGCCCAACCTGCATCGCTTCCTCAATGAGCGACATCGTCAGGCGATGCGCGGCCGACGACCCTTCCGTTTCGGTCATGCCGCTGACTTGGCGCATCAAGTTTGAGACCCGCTTGACACGGTTCCCCGGGTCCGCAGTGTTCGCAAGGACCAGGATGTCCCGCCAGATTGCGTACTGTGGGTCCTTTTTAGGGGCCAGCGCGTAGCCAAGGCATTGCTCGGGAACTGACGCCAGCAACTGTTTCGCCCGTTCCACGTCCCCGACCGCAGCCAACGCGATGGCCAAATCCGCCAACCCGTCGATCTGCTCGTTCGGCGTGCTCTCTTGAAGCTCCGCCGCGAGGTCGTTTAGCCGACCGACGGCCCCTACACGGTCACCGTCAACCCGATACGCATCGACGGCCAATCTGCGTCGCAGGTACGCAGTCCCCCCGAGCGTCGATGAGGCTATGGCTGCATCAACTTCTCTAAGTACGGCGCGGTATTCATCCTCGCCACACGTGGCCCCGAGCGTCAGCAGCGCTTGCGCGAGCACAGGGACCGCTTTGAAGGCCTGCTGGATGCGATATGTTTCGTTGCCGCCATCTGATGTCAGACGCAGGACGTGTCCAAGCGCAACGCGGGCTTCTTCCTGGATGCTGCCAGCCGGCACGGTCGCGTTGTCGATCGCGGCGCGACCTAAAAGCACGCCTATCTTCGAGGCGTGGTGCTGGAACGGATGAAGGAAGGAGTGCTTCGACAGTGTCGCGCTTGGCATCGGCTTGTTGAGCAGCGTGCAAAGCCTCGCGTGATGCATCACCGCGCCGACCAGATCACCCAGCCCAGCCAGGTCCGTCTCGTCGTCGCACATGGAGATCATCGGTGCGACCAACTTGTCGAACAGGGCCTCGGCAAGCTCACGACGGCCAGCTTGGAATGCAATCAGTGCCATACGGCGGCGGTAGCCGTTGGGCACCTTTCCGAAGTCAGGAAGGGTGGCGGCGGCGTCAAACAGGGCAAGCGCTTGCGCGACGTCGCCACACCGATTAGCCACAAGCCCTGCGTGAACCATTACAGACGGCTTGTCTTCGTCGGCTACCCCGAGATCGCTGCAGAGTTCTAGTGGATCAGCGCCAACCTTCTGAAGGGGCATCGCCTCTGCGGCTTTCCTCCTCAAATGCTGGCGCAGTGAGGCGACCGCTTCTGGATCCAACTTTTCGGGCTGGCGTAGCCCCTCTGCGGCGAGGTGGTCAATCGCTGTTTGGATCTGTTCGGTGTCTCGGAAGTTGACGGCGCGCTTTGCCCACCTTTCGAACTCGTTGATGTTGTGGTTGTGCCCGTGGTTCTGGAACTTGGACGTATGGAGCTGCGCTAGCGGCTCGAGGCTTTCAAACAGCTCCTTCGCGCGCTCGAAGTCGCCTCCCGCCAAAAGAGCGTCGACAACCTCGTAGCCCTGGCTGGGGAAGTACTGCACAAAGGAGAGGGCTGCATCAATGTCCCCGACTGCCAGCATTGCCAGCGGAAGCTGGTCGGCGTACTCAAGGGCTGTTTCGCGCCGGCCCACTTCGTCACTACACAGCAGCAGGCGTGTGAAGACGGTCGCATCGTGAGTTCCACGCACTGCCAGCAGAGCCAGCTGGATATCGGCGTGGATCTCGGCGATAGAACGCCCTTCAGCCAGTTGCTGCCTGAAGCGAGCAGGCATCGCCAGTGCAAGTACATCGGCCACGTCGCCGGCACGGGCGTGGTAGCGCAGCTCAAGCCAGCGCTGCGCTGATTCGGGCGACGCGTTCTTCGCCAATTGGGCAAGGTTGCGATACACACGCTGGGAGTACTCGGCGTCGAGGCTTCCGAGGCGGGTCCGCGGTTGAGCGATGATGAACAGCCTGAAGCTGTTGTGGAAGACACTCCACCCCTGCGGTGAACCGCGAAGCAGGTGCCGTGCAACGACGAGGGCCCGCTCAATCGCGGACTCCTTGACCACCGTGGCCAACAGCCGCAGGTCCAGGGGAGCCTCGGCGCGGGCGATGAAGCCCAGCACGTCCATTGCATCGCCGTCGCTTGCGATCTCACGCCAGGCGGCGGTGTACACGGTCTCAATATCGCCGTCGAACGGCATCCCGCCACTAAGCAGGTACTTGCGGCCGGCTGCGTCCGCGTGCAACAGCGCCTGAATCAAGTAGCGCGTTGCCAGCGGGTGGCCATGCGTAAGCTTGCTTAGCTCCAGTCGCGGAATGTCGGCAGGCAGGCCAAGCGCATCGGCCATCCGGGCGACCTCCTCGCGGCCAAGAGGGCCCATGAGAACTAGCCGCTCGCTCTTCTCCGCTTGCTCCCTAACGGCGGGCATCAGATTTGCGAGATCCAGCCGCTGCGTGCCGAGGACGAACACGACCCCGTTTGGAATGGCCGCGGGAAGAGGTAACTCGCCCAGCAGCGAATTGGTCGGCCGCTCTTCGCGAGGCACATGGTCGAGCCCGTCGACGACGATGATTGTCCGGATCCCGTCGCGATCGAAGCGTTCCCCAGCCTGCCGCACCAGGAAGCCGAACTGTTCGCGGCGCTCATGCAGCGAGTCATCACGAAGACGCAGTCCAACCAAGCCGCTATTGCGCAGCTGCGTGCCGACGTCGGTCAGGAAGTTGTCGGCCTCTCCGCGGCCCACGCCTTGGGCTGCACCCGGCACGTACGCCAAGTAGCGAATGAGCCGGACATTTGCTTCAGTGGCTAGCGCGACCTGCAACAGGGTGGATTTCCCGGACCCAGGTGGGCCTATGAGCGAGACGTAACCCTGGTCGGCGGCATGCAGCGCGGTCACCAGCTTGAGCTCTGTGTCTCGGTTACGCTGTACATAGGCTCCGACCGGGAACCGGTGGATGAGCAGCGTCTTGGCCGGATCGCGCCAGCCAAGCTCACGAAGCAGCTCGTCACGCGTCCACCTGTCCTTGTCGCGTGCATCTGCGACCAGCTTGGGCAGTACGCTGGCAATCTCGGATGCCTGTCGCGCCTGCTCGGCGTTCAGCTTGTGCGACTGGATGAAGTCCGCCGCAGCTCCATACACCACACGGAGGCTGTGCAAGAACTGTTCGAAGTCGCCATCGCTGAGACCGGCTTCGCGGCGCAGGTGATCGATCAGTCGGCGCCATTCCGGCGTGTACCAGTCCTCCAGCGACCGATTTGCATGCTGCTGGAACTGTTCAAGAAATGCTGCGCTGTGGGGCGGCGAGCCGTCGCCTGGCTTGTCAGTGGTCGATGGAAAGTCGTTGACGACCAAGCGAATCTCGACACGGCTTCCTGGGTTGTCCTTGCGCAGGCACTGCCAGGCGTGGACCAGCGGCTTCAAGAGGCCGTTTGCGCCAGTAAACAGCGTCCCAACAGTGAAGGTGCCCGGGAACTTGGACGTCTTGAACTGGTGGCCGACCACCAATCCATCGAAGCCGAGTACCAGGTCGTCGGCAATACCCGCGTTGCGGTCCGCGACGCCGATCCAGAGCAGCTCGTCGCGCTCGAGCGCTGCGTAGATGGCAGCGCCCGCCCGCTCGTACTGGCCGATGTATCCACGGAGTGCTCGGCGTTCGCCTTCCGCCGGCGCAGTTGCACGAGCTGCAGCGTTGGATGGATTCGGCTTCTTGGGCATTTTCGGAGCCATGGAAATGGATTCGGTAGTTGACGCCAACTGGTACCAAGGGAACTACTTCAGCATAACCCGGGGCGTCCAGCACCAGAGGGTAGATGCTGCTGAGTCATCGAACGCCGTTCTGCAACGAAGTCTGGCCAGCGCCAATCGAAGCGGTCATTCGTGAGGTCGATCGTGAATGACTCAGGTCAGCCTGGACCTGACGCTCGAATGACCTGGGTTTCTGTAGGTTGAACGGCGGCTGCTGGCCGGGTTGAGCCAAGGCGGGGTTCAATTTGGCGGCTGTAAACCGGTCACCCATGATGGTCCAGCGAGGGAAATCCTGGCTGGATCTCCAACGGCCGGTGATGGCCGGCTTCCGCTATTGGAGCCGGCATCCGCATAGCTGCCGTTGCTACCGAACGGAGGAGATGAGCTGGGAGCCTGACAATCCATCGCGCCAAGGCTCAGGACCTCGACACGGACGATCTGCATTTGGCGATCAGGAGGGTGACTACAGGCACCCACCCCATGAGTAGCTGACCTCGGTTCAGAAGCCTGCACCCTGACCGCGCCAAGCGGCGGGCACCGACTTATTGATAGCCAGCTTGTCCCCAGTCGCTGGGGAAAGGGATGTGGGAGATCCTGTGGATAAGCGATGGCAGCCCATGTGGCAAGCCAGATCTAAATGCTTGCCTATTCCTGAGGCAGTTACCCTGTGGATGGAGGGCAGGGATTGCAGAAGGCCGGTCGGGCCGGAAGGCTTGGCCCTCCTGTGCGACAATCCGCCACCGAGTTCCCGTCGCCTGTTGATTGAATCGTCATGACCACCCCCCAAGCCCCCGAAATCTTTTAGATCCCGCTCGACGACCTCGACCCAGCGGGCCTGCCGCCGCGCGGCACGGCCGAGTTCGAGCAGGCGGTGATCGGGCGCTACGCGCTCGACTACGCGGCGCGCGGCTGGCAGGCCGTGGTGGCGGTCGATGATGCGTTCGTGCGCGTGGTCGCGGTCCCCGAGCGCGGGGTCGAACCCAAGGCCTACGTGCTGGGGCTGCTGCAAAACGGCTTCCTGGAGGATGCGCTGCCGGTGCTCGAGGCGCTCGACGGCATGCTCGACGACGCCGAGCTCGCCTACAGCCACGGGCTGTGTTTGTCCGAACTGGGGCGACCGGCAGAGGCGGTCGCCCCGCTGCAGCGGGCGGTCGAACTCGACCCCACGCACGCGAACGCGTTCATCGCGCTCGGGGTAGCGTTCGCGCGGACCGGACGCGCCGATGAGGCGGCCGACGCGCTACGCGACGCGGTCAAGGTCGAGCCCGAGAACGCCTTCGCCAAGCGCAACCTGGCGGCGGTGCTGATGCGGTCCGGACGGGCGGCCGAGGCGCTGCCGTTCTTCCGCCAGGCGGCCAGCCTGGCGCCGGCGGATCCGGGGGCGCAGCTCGGGCTCGCGCAGTGCCTGGAGGCGCTCGGGCCGTCGCACGTCAAGGAGGCGGCCGAGCAGTACAAGGCTGTGGTCAAGAGCTTCCCCGATCACCAGGCCGGTGAGATGGCCGAGGAGGCGCTCACGCGCATCGGTCACGACGAGCTGCGCGCGGCGGTCGACGGCGGGCTGCGCATGGATGCGGTGATGTACATGCAGGCGGCGCAGGACCGCTTCGCCACGCTCGACCAGGCGAAGGTCGGGCAGATCGTGATGGAGATCGCGCTGCTCGGCCGCAACGGGCTCGAGATCAACAAGCCGGCGGTGCGCTACACGCTGCAGAACCTCGAGGGCGAGTTTTCCGGCCTGGCGCTGCTGGCGTACATGCACGTGGGATTTCGGATGTTCGACGCCAAGGGCGACGCCGGGACCGGGCTCGATCGCGAGTACGAGGCGGCGGTGAAGATGCGCCGCGAGCGTTGAACCCGGCGAGGATCCCGACATGAGCCAGCTCCCCGAACGCTACCGGGCGGCGATCGCGCCGCTGATCGACAAGGCGCGCGAACTCCTCGAGCAGGGCGAAGAGCTCATTCCGATGGCCTTCGTCGGCAACTTCACCACCGGCGCCACGATCCCCACGGCGCTCGTCATGCGCTCGCCGGCCGACAAGGACGCAGCGGCGCGCACGGTGAAGATGCTCGCCGAGCAGCTCGACGCCGACTTCGTCTACGTGCTGATGGAGGCCTATAGCCTGCGTGCCGACAAGGTTGCCCGCTACGAGGAGATCCTCGACGATTACGGCTCGCTCGCCGACTGCCCGGCGAGCTGGCGGATCGACGTGGTGAGCCTGTCGCTCGAGACCCGCCACGGCGTGTGGGTCGCCCAGGTGCCGATCAGGCCGAAGGGCATCAGCAAGAAGAAGCGCACGATCGGGGTGCCGGAGTTCCGGCACTACACCGAGGTGCAGGGGCGGTTCACGGATCTGCTGCCGGTGAAGGAAGGCGAGGGCGGGCCTTCCGGCACCCTGCACTGAGGCAGCCGGGGAGGGCGCGCGCATGTGCGGTCGTTACGCCCTTTACGGTCCGGTCTTGCGCCTGCGCGAGGCCTTCGACGCGGTGCCCGAAGGCTTCGAGTTCGAGCCGCGCTGGAACGCGGCGCCGATGCAGTGGCGGCCCGTGGTGCGCCAGCGGCCGAACGGCGAGCGGGTGATTCACCGCCTGCGCTGGGGCCTCGTGCCGTCGTGGGCGAAGGACGAGACGATCGCCACCAGGTTGATCAACGCGCGCGGTGAGTCGGTTGCCGAGAAGCCGTCGTTCCGGGCGGCGTTCCGCCGCCGGCGCTGAATCGTGCCGGCGAATGGCTTCTACGAGTGGCAGCACCTCAGTGACCAACAGGGCGGCGGCAAGCAGCCGTCTTACATCCACCCGGTCGGGGGCGAGTTCTTCGCGCTCGCCGGGCTGTGGGAGCGGTGGACGCGGCCGGCCGACGGCGAGGAGATCGACACCTTCACGATCGTCACCACCGAGGCCAACGCGGCGATGCGCCCGCTGCACGACCGCATGCCGGTGATCCTGGCGCCGGCGGATTACTGGGCGTGGCTGAACGGGGCAACTGCGGCTGACCAGGTGCAGGCGCTGGTCCGGCCGTGCCCAGAGTCGGCGCTCCCCGTGTATGCGGTGGGCAAGGCTGTGGGCAACGTCAAGAACAAGGGGGGCAGGGCTGATCGGCCCGATATGGAGCATCGGTGGGCGTCAACCGAGGAGCATGATTACCGCGTTGCTAGTCCATAGATTGTCCCGCCGCTCTACCTTCTGAAGCCGAGCACACCGATTCGCGTTGTATGCCCCGAAATGCTTCGGTGGCCTCGCGGTTTGTCCAACGATCGCAGTGAACGTTGGACCATGACTACCCTGTGTAGCAAACACCATGAGCTCACCGATTGTGGGATAGCAGCCCGAGTATTGTCTGCCGGAGTGCGTTCGGACGGACTGCCGAACGCACTGCTCAAGGCCGAAATTTAACGACGGCAGTGGGCGGTACCAGTATCGGTGGAGGGGCATCGATTTTCCTATCCGTAGGCCGCTGCCGTGTCGTGCTCGTAGGGCCTGTTGTGGGGACTTGGTCGGGGACTTGACATACCACTGCCGCAGCAGGATGCCCACCGTCATGCTGTTTGGGCGTGCGCTCTCATGGGCGCTTTTCCCTGCATGAGCAAGCCTTCTAGACTAAGCTTTACGGCGTAAACAAGGACGAGAGCCCGAGTGCCGCGAATCTTCATCAGTCATCGTAATGGCGAGGAATCCGTCATCGCGCTGATCAAGGCGATTGACGAAAGACTCGCGGCAGCCGGTTTCGATGTCCTCGTGGACTTCGACCGATTGCGCCCCGGAGCCAGTTGGCGTGACGAAATCTATACGTGGCTCGGCGTCTGCCATGCCGGAGTTATCCTGCTGTCGCCCGATGCACTGAGCGAAGGCAGCGTCTGGGTGCCGCGCGAGAGTTCCATCCTTGCTTGGCGCAAGGCGCTCGAGCCCGGCTTCACGCTGATCCCGGTGCTGCTACCGGGCGTGACCACCGACGATTTGCGCGGCGACCCGCGCTTCCGCGATCTCGGCCTGCACGACCTGCAGATCATTACCCACGTCGATGCCGCCGCGACCTGCGCTGAGTTGCAGGATGGCCTAGCACGACTGGCCGCTGCGCCGCGGACGCCGCTGGAGGAACTAGCGGAGCAGATCCAGGCCCTGCTGGACGGGGTGAAACCTGACTTTATCCAAGAAGGCCTTCGTCGCTGTGCCGTCGACGCGTCTATGCTCTCGCCGCTCGGCGATACCGCGCGCAAGCTGGCGCTGGCGCTGCTGCAGGTGCCGCTGAGCAATGCGCTGAGCGCGCTGGAGTATCTAGCCGAGCGAACATCCACTCCCACGGCCATCGACCGCATCCTCGAGATCATCGCCCCCAGTTGGGTCGATATTTGTGCCGCGCGCTGGATCGCAGCTTGTGCTTCGCCGAGCGAGCGTCGGCCGGCGGCGGTAATCAATGCCACGACCAAGTTCGCCGCCGAGATGTATGTACGCCGCGCAAGCTGCCGCCCGCCTAAGACCATGTGGCGGGTGATCCCCGTGACCGCTGTGTGCGGCGAACTAGTGTTCGAGGATCTGGCCACCGAGATCTATGCAGCGCTGCTGGCCAGCTTTTCGACCAGCCTAATCGACGACCCCTTCGCTGCCGCGCCTGAAGCCCAGCTTCTTGGAGTGCTGAAGGAGCTCAGTCGTCGCGGCAGGCCAGTGGTGATCGTGCTACGCCTGCCGCCGGGCGTGGCCGAGCTATTACCGCAGCTACAGGAGCGTTTTCCTCAACTGACTTTCTTGTTCCTTTCCGGCAAGGATCTGCCAGATCCCGCTGCCTGCCCGGAAACGCTGCTGCGGCGCGTCGAGCCAGCCCTCACCGACGGCCGGGAAATCACGGCTTGCGTTGAATACCAAACCGCCCGCAGCATCCTGCGGCCAGGAGTCTGAGGTCATGTCCGCGAACTACCTTCCGCTGTTCTCCCCGCGTACCCTCGTCGCCGACCAGCCCACAATGCCGGAAACTGGCGACGGCGCGCCAGCCAGCGTCTATGTCTTCTCCGACGAAATTACCCTCGCCGTCAATGTAGCGCTGGCGACCGGCCGGCCGTTGCTTGTGCGCGGCACCAGTGGCTCCGGTAAGACCTCGTTGGCGCGCAGTGTCGCCATGCAGATGGGCGCCAGCTACCGCGAAGCGGTGGTCACCGCGCGAACGCAGGCACGCGACCTGATGTGGGTGACCGATCTGCTGCGGCGGCTGCAGGATGCGCAGGCTGGCAAGCTGTCCGCGGACTGGCGTAGCTATGTTATCCCCGGGCCGCTGTGGTGGGCCTTCGACCCAGCAAGCGCGCAGGCCCAGCAGCGGCGCGCAATGCCCGCCGAGCCGGCGCCCGCGGTGCCCGCGTCGGGGCGGAGGGTGCTGTTAATCGACGAGATCGACAAGGCCGACCCCGATGTACCGAACAGCCTGCTCAGGCCGATCGGCGATCTCGCCTTCGAGGTCGAGGAATCCGGCGAGCGCGTCACCGCCAGCCAGCCGGCGCCGTTCATCGTGATCACGACCAACGAGGAACGCGACCTCCCGCCGGCCTTCCTGCGCCGCTGCGTTGAGCTTAATATCCGGCCGTTCGCTCGCGCCCGCCTAATGGCCATCGGTCAGGCGCATTTCCCCGAGGCTGCGCCGGAACTCATCGCCGCCGCCGCCGACCTGGTGCTGCAGGCTGGCCAGCTGCGTGACCGGCGCGAGCCAAATCCGGCGGAGTATCTCGACGTCCTGCGCGCCTGCCGACAGCTCGGAATCAACCAGTCCAGCACGGTCTTCCGCCAGATGGCAGCCATCGCCCTGGGAACTGACGCCGAGCGCGCGCCGTGAGCATGGAAGCTGCAGGCCCACGGGTCGCCGGCACCACCATAGGCGACGCCTTGCGCGCGCTCGCGCGGCTGCGCCCGCGAAACCAGCCAACGGTAGCCGCGATACTCGCGTTGCTACAGCTGAGCGCGAGGAGCCCTGCGGCCCAGGCGGCTGTGGCGCGAACGTCAAGCGACGGCCTGGCCGCTGACGAGCCGGAGGCAACCGTCGGGCACGAGGCCAGGCCGCTGCGCTTGGTCAGTGACGCCGAGCCCCTGCCGCCGCTGCTGGACTCCGAGCTCGAGGAGATCGGCAGTTCCGCAGCACCGCCGCCGGGATGGCTGGACAGCACCCCGCCCATCGCGCTGCCGGTGACCATCGCCAACCCCTTTCGCCAGCCAGGCCTGCCGCTGTTCGAGCCGAAATGGCAGCGGGCTATCGTCACCCAACTCGCGTCAATCAGCTTGCCTGTCGGCGAGCTGGACATACCGCAGGTGATCCAGCTCATCGCACGCGGCCGGCCGCTGACCGAGGTGCCGCGGCGTCCAGTGGCAACGGTAGCGAAAGGTTTGCGGCTGCTGATCGACCAGGGCGAATCAATGGAGCCCTACCGTCTCGACGTGGCCGAGCTCGTGCGCAGCTTTCGCCGCACCATCGGCGCGGCGCGCGTGTCCGCCCACGGGTATCGCGGCCTGCCTGAATGGGGCTGCCATGCCGGGCTCGAGCCGATCGCCTTCCGTCCGCCGCCATCCGGAGTGCCGGTGGTTGTCATCGGCGATCTGGGGCTTCCGCCACGCGCGGCTGCTGCGATGTACCCTACGCAAGCGGAGTGGTGCAGCTTCTTACAGCGTTTAGAACGCGGCAGCCATCACTGCCGGGTGGTCGTGCCGCGCGATGTTGGCGAACTGCCGGCGAGCCTGCGCCGGCATGGCCGACTGGTGCCCTGGGGACGCCGCACCCTGGCGTCGCGACTGGAGCAGACGGAAGCCGGCACGGGCGAGGTGGCGCTTGTGCAAGGCGCTAACATCGTCGCGCTGGGCGACCTCGGTGGGGTTCATTCCGGCGCTCTGGAGTTGGGAGTGCTGGGCAGCCTTGCTGTCCGTATCGAACCGCAGCTGCTGCGGGCTTTGCGCCTGCAGTTGGCGCCGCAGCTGCCGGTCAGCGCGGAAGCCGAGCTATGGTTCAGCCCGCTGGTGGCCGACCGGGCGGCAACCGGAATCGTTCTCGAGCCACGCCGCCGTGAAGTCCTGCAGCGCTTGCTACGCAGCGACGGCGAACGGCTGGCCCGTGCCTATGCAATCACCGGGGCGCTGCACCGCGAGGCGGCGGCGGCCCTGCGCGTGGAGGAAGAGCTTGGCTACCGCTGGCTGACCGGAAATATCGACGCCGCCCGCGGGCTGCTGCGCAGGCTGGTTGCCACTCTGGTAGCACCGCAGCGCGCGGGCCTGTCCAAATGGGCGGTGCAAGCCTTGGTGCGTTTGCCGCACGCGCTGGCCAGCCTCGAGGAGGCGCAGATGCTGGCGCTCGGCGCGGCGCTGCGTACCGGTGAGACAGCGCAACTGCGACCTGCCTTGGGCGGGGGCAGCAGCTGGCATTGGCTGCGGCCCGCGACGCGCGAGATCGAGCTCGGCGTGAACCTGCGGCGCGGACTGATCGAATTCGGCCCGCGCTCGATGCGCGCGGCGCACCGCATCCGCGTCCCAGACAGCAATCCAGTGGTCTTGGAGATCCATTTGCAACAGCCCGCCGAGGAGATCCAGCGCGTGCGGCTGAATCCGCTGGCACGGACTGTGGTGGAGATCGCTGGCGATGCGGTCGAAATCGGCGCTCTCGGCGGCGCCCGCTGGCTCCTGCGCGAGGCGCAGAAGGCACACAGCCGCCAGAAGTTCATCGCACGCAATCGCGCGCCGCGGGTGCGGATCGAGTACGACGTGGAGGTCTACGGCGCGGTGAAGAAGGTTCAGCTGCCTTTCGTCCTCGCCGTGATGGCCGACCTGTCCGGTAAGCCGGTGGAGGCTTTGCCGCCGGTGGCCGAGCGCATGTTCCGCCTGATCGACGTGGACAACTTTGACGTGCACTTGGCTGCATGCAGGCCGCGCGTTGCCTTCCACGTGCCCGACACCCTCGGCGGTAAAGGCTACATCGCCGTCGACCTCAACTTCAATGCGCTGGACGACTTTGCTCCGGTTGCGGTCGCGCGCCAGTTGCCCGCGCTGAGCGAGTTGCTCGATGCACGGCAGGGGCTCGCCGCCACGCTGGTCCTTTGCGACGACGTCGGCGCAGAGAAACTAGTCGCTAGGCTGCTCGGCGATGCCGCGCAACCCCATCCAGTGAGCAGCGGCAGCAGCGTTCCCTCACAGAGCTCCGTCGAAGTCGAGTTCGAAGCTTTACTACAAAGAAGCCTGCGTTCGCAGGCTACCGAGGCCACCAGCCGGCAGGCTCGAGCCGCCGTACAGGCCTTGGTGCAACAGGCGCGGGTGCGGCCGGGTGGGCGAGACGCGGCAGGCATGGTCGAGATAATGATTGCAGAGATCGACCGCAAACTCTCGGCCCAGCTCAACCTGATCCTCCACCACGAGGATTTTCAGCGGCTCGAAAGCGCTTGGCGCGGTCTGCATTACCTTGTTATGAACACCGAGACCGACGAAGCGCTGAAGATCCACTATCTCCACCTTTCGAAGGCGGAGTTGGGCCGCACGCTGCGCCGCCACAGTGGCGCGCTTTGGGACAAGGGTGCGCTCTTCAGCAAGATCTACGAGGAGAAGTTCGGCACTTTCGGCGGCGAGCCCTACGGCTGCCTGGTCGGCGACTATTATTTCGACCACAGCCCGGACGACGTCGCAACGCTGAGCGAACTGGGCCGGATCGCGGCTGCCGCGCATTGTCCGTTCATCGCCGGCGCGAGCCCGGCCCTGATGCAGATGAGTTCCTGGCAGGAACTTGCCAATCGGCGTGACCTAACAAAGATCTTTCTGACGCCTGAATACGCCGCCTGGCGATCGCTGCGCGAATCGGACGATGCGCGCTACATCGGACTGGCAATGCCAAGATTCCTGGCGCGCTTGCCCTACGGCGCGAAGACGAGCCCGGTCGACGAATTCAACTTCGAGGAAGACACCGGTGCCGCAGATCATTCCTGCTACACCTGGGCAAACGCAGCCTACGCGATGGCGGTGAACATCAACCGCTCGTTCAAGCTCTACGGCTGGCTTTCTCGTATCCGCGGCATCGAGTCGGGGGGCGCAGTAGAAGGTCTGCCGTTGCACTCCTTCCCGACCGACGACGGTGGTGTCGAAATGAAGTCCCCGACCGAAATCGCGATTTTTGACCGGCGCGAGGCCGAGCTTGCAAAGAACGGCTTCATGCCGATGATGTATCGCAAGAACTCGGGCTTCGCCGCGTTCATCGGCGCGCAGTCGCTGCAAAAGCCCTTCGAATACGATGATCCGGATGCGACCGCCAACGCGAACCTTGCAGCGCGGCTGCCTTACCTCTTCGCCTGCTGCCGCTTTGTGCATTACGTGAAATGCATCACGCGGGACAAAATCGGGACTTTCAAGGATGGCGAAGCCTTGCAACTCTGGCTACAGGATTGGCTGAGAAACTACGTCGACAGCGACCCCGCGCGGTCGTCCGAGGCAGCTAGAGCGCAGAAGCCGCTGGCTGCGGCGGACATCAGCGTCGAGGAAGTTGAGGGCCCGCCACGCTACCTCGCCAAGCTATACCTGCGCCCGCATTACCAGTTGGAAGGGCTCACTGCCTCGCTGCGCTTGCTCACGCATCTACCGAAGGCGGGATAGGATCGGGAACAGCCTTGCTCCATTCGCCGCTGCGGTTGCCCGCTCTTGCGCGCTACTCGTAGGCTCAGACGATCGGTCTATGCTAAAGGCATCAGAGTGCCGTCAGGCGAAAGGGACCGACAACGGCGGGCAAACCGAAGCTACGGCCACCGCGCCACATCTTAACTCTACCGGCAGTTACGATCTCGCCAAATAGGGAAGCTGCCGGGTCAACGTGATTTACACCCTTGGCCTTGTCATCGTTTCTGCGAAAACTTCAGGATCATTTCACCGTTTTCAGAATCATGTGGTTGAGTGTTCTCATAGATAGGTGAAATTTCCCGCGCGGTTGCTGGGGGGGCATTTCACTGGCCGGCGACAATTAGCCTGACACGCAGGCCAAGGTAATTGACGCCGGGCAATTTCACCGTATGTGAAAACCCACGGATGGTGGTGTCATCTGCGAGGCTCCATCTCCTCGCACTTCAGTCGCCACATACGATCCTTCACCCGCTTGCGCTCGTCCTGGAGATACGGGGTACTACGCTCCCGCTGCGCCTCGGTGATCTGGCGAAGTTCTGCGCGCAAGGCAGCGCATTGGTTGGGGTCGAGCTCCTTCGCATGGAGATACGCGGTGGCCGCAAAGCTCGCCAAAATGAGGGCAATCCGGGACGTTCTGTGCATTGATGATGTGATGCCGTGCATCCAAGTGGCAAATGATGGCGGCTTTTTTTCGTCCGAACAACCACATGGATCACACGTCAGGCGCGTAGCCATCATCGATAATTGGCAACCTATGCCTTTCCCGGAGACGAGATCGATGAATGGTATGAAGCGGCTGCTGGCTGTTGCGTTATGTCTCGCGGCCCTGTCCGCATGCTCGACGGCTCCCGTGGGCCGGCTCAATAAGATCCACGCAATGGCTCCGGTCACAGGCACGAAGTCGGTTTCGACACAGGCGCCCGGCTTGCTGTACCAGGATCGCTTCGAACTCACGGTCTGGAACCTCGGTGATGGTCCCGATGTTGTGCCCGTCGAGATCGCTCTTTCCGACGATGCGCTGCACTTCGTTCGGTGGCGCGAGGATGGGCAACTATACGTCCCTGTCCAGACGATCCCCCTAAGCGAGATCGTCCGAGTAAAGCGATACACGTATCTGACCACGCCCTTTCTGGGGGTGGAGAGCACGGGCTACAAGTTCACCGCCTTCATGCTCTCCGGAAGGGAGAATCAGCCATTGCTCGACGAGCTACATCATGAGCTGAGCAAGCACGCGAAGGCGAAGCCTTGAAGCGCCTGCAGGATTTTGGTCCTGACAAAGCTGGTTGAGCTGGTGCCCCCGCCGTTTGGCGCCGCTCCGTGCTCGCCCGGGATGCCTCCCCTTTCAGCTGTAGCTGCAACTGGATGGGCCGGGATGCTTGTCCTCGAGCGAACTTCAACGCTTTGTCATTTGTACCGCTTTGCACTATCTTGGTGCTTTGTGTTCTTGGGCGACAGCCATGCCTACAAGTCCGATCGATGGGTCAGTGCTGACGATCAAGGAGGTCGCGGCCTTCCTCAAGGTGAATGATCGGACGGTCTACCGTCTCGCTGCCGCCAGGAAGCTCCCCGCGTTCAAGGTGGGCGGCACGTGGCGCTTCCTCAGGGCCGACATCGAGCACTGGATCAAGAGCCAGACTGCCGTCGGCGCACCCCAGAGCGAGGTGGAGCATGACTGACAGCCTCGAGCAACTCGTCCGTGATATCCGCGCCCTCCAGAGTCCGTTGATCTTGCTCGTCGGCCCCCCGGGCAGTGGCAAGACACAGAGGCTTCGACAACTGGCTGCCAAGCTCAGCAGCGAGTCCATCAACGTAGGACTGGAGCTTGCGCGCCTGCTGGCAGCCACGCCCAACAACAAGCGTGGCTTCTCCGCCGGCGAGCTGCTGCGTGAGATCACGAACAATCACAAGACCGGCGGCCTCTTGTTACTCGACAACCTCGAGCTACTTTTCGAGCCCAGTCTGCAGGTCAACCCGTTGGACCTGATCAAGCGGCTCGCCCATGCGCAACCCGTCGTGGCCGTCTGGCCGGGGGAGCTGCGGGGCGACCGCCTTACCTACGCGGACATGAGCCACCCCGAACATCGCGACTACAGCCGTGAGGGCGTTGTCGTGTTTGAAGTTTGACGCCCGATTCAGAAAACCAAGAAAGAGAAGAACGTATGGCCCTGCACATGAAATACGGCGACCTGATCCAGTTCGAGCAGATCGAATCCGTCATCCAACTGCTCGATGCCGGGCGCCCGGACGAGGCCAGGAAGCTCGTCGAGACCTTTGTCATCTCCGATGACATGGCCGAGCGGATCTCCAGGCTCATGGTTCCCCAGCTCAGTTTCGACGAGTCGGTCGATCACAAGGGCGTGCTGATCGTCGGCAATTACGGCACCGGTAAGTCGCACTTGATGTCCGTGCTGTCGCTGGTGGCCGAAGACGCCGCTTACGCGCCGATGATCCGCCACCCCAAGGTCGCCGAGGCGGTTGCCCCGATCGCTGGCCGCTTCAAGGTGCTGCGCATCGAGGTGGGCGGGCTGCAGATGCCGCTGCGCCAGATCATCACCCTGCAGCTCGAGCGTTTCCTCGAAAAGCTCGGCGTCGACTACACATTCCCGACCGCCGACAAAGAGCTCAACAACAAGGACTCCTTCGAGCAGATGATGGCCGCCTTCGGCGAGAAATTCCCGAGCCTGGGTGTGCTGCTCGTTGTCGACGAGTTCCTGGAGTATCTGCAGTCCCGTCGCGACCACGAACTGGTGCAGGATCTGGCCATCCTGCGCCAGATCGGCGAGGTCACCAAACACCTGAAGTTCCGCTTCGTGGCTGGTGTGCAGGAGGCCATCTTTGACAGCGTGCGCTTCCAGCACGTCGCCGACAGCATGCGGCGGGTCAACGAGCGCTTCACGCAGATCCTGATCGACCGCCAGGACGTCAGCTTCGTCGTCTCCGCGCGCCTGCTCAAGAAGTCGGCCGACCAGCAGAACAAGATCCGCGAATACCTCATGCCCTTCGCCAAGTTCTATGGCTCCATGAACGAGCGCATGGACGAGTACGTGCGGTTGTTCCCTGTTCACCCGGACTACCTGAAGACCTTCGAGCAGATCCACTTCACCGAAAAGCGCGGCGCGCTCAAGACCATCGAGGCAGCCATGCTGGCCATCCTCGACCAGGAAGTGCCCGCCGACAAGCCGCTGTTCATCAGCTACGAGAGCTTCTGGAACAACATCAAGGCCAACTCGGTCCTGCGCGCCGACCCGAACATCAAGGAAGTCATGCGCGTGTCCGAGGTGCTGGAGTCCCGCGTGCAGCAGGCCTTCACCCGACCGGCCTACAAAGCCATGGCGCTGCGAGTCATCAACGCACTCGCCGTCCACCGCCTGACCACGGGCGGCGACATCCATGTCCCCATCGGCCCCACGGCCGCCGAGCTTCGCGATGCCCTGTGTTTGTTCCAGCCGGGCGTGGAGGACATGCCGGGTGATCCGGCCGAGAATCTGCTGTCGATGGTGCAGACCGTCCTGAGGGAAGTGCTGAAGACCGTCAACGGCCAGTTCATCTCCAAGGCCCCTGACACCGAGCAGTATTACCTCGACCTCAAAAAGGACATCGACTACGACGCGCAGATCGAAAAACGCGCCGAAGCCTTGTCCGACGATGCGCTGGACCGCGCCTATTACAGCGCCATCAAGGCGCTGATGGAGTGCAGCGACGATCTGCGCTACCCCGGTTTCCAGATCTGGCAGTACCAGATCGAATGGCAGGAGCGCCGCGTCGAGCGCATGGGCTATCTGTTCTTTGGTGCGCCCAACGATAGGCCTACGGCCCAGCCCGAGCGCGACTTCTACATCTACTTCATCCAGCCCTTCGATAAACCGAAGTTCAGCGACAACCACCTAGCGGACGAAGTGTTCTTCCGTCTGAAGTCGCCCGACGAAAACTACAAACGCTATCTGTCGCAATACGCGGCAGCACTCGACCTGGCGTCCACCGCCAGCGGTGGTGCCAAAGCCATCTACCTGTCAAAGGCCCAGGATTCGCTGCGCTCCATGAGCAAATGGCTGCAAGAAAAACAGATGACTGCGTTCGAGGTCACCTACCAGGGCAAGACCAAGACGCTGCAGGACTGGTCCAAGGGCGTGTCGCTGCGCGACCGTGCGCGATTGGGCCCGGACGAGCGCATCAACTTCCGCGACGTGGTGAACATCATCTCTGGCTTGGCACTGGGCCAGCGGTTTGCCGACATCTCGCCCGAGTACCCATCTTTCGCCGTGCTGGTCACCGAGGCCAACCGCAAGCAACTGGTGGGCAATGCGCTGCGCGCCCTGGCGGGCGGCGCCCGCACCAAAGATGCCGCTGCCGTCCTCGATGCACTGGGGCTGCTCGATGGCGACCGCGTCGATCCGGCCAACTCGCGCTACGCGCAGGAAGTGCTCACCCGGCTCAAGTCCAAGGGCCACGGCCAGGTGCTCAACCGCAGCGAACTGCTCTCGGGCACGTCTGACGTCGAGTATTTCGCGCCGATCAAATACCGGCTGGAGCCCGACCTGCTGGTCACCGTGCTAGGCAGCCTCGTCTACTCCGGCGACATCGTGCTATCGATCACCGGCGACAAAATCGACTCCGGCAAGCTGACCCAGCTGGCAGAACGCTCGCTGGAGGAACTCAAGCAGTTCAAGCACGTCGAGGCACCCAAGGAGATCAACCTCGCGGTGCTGCGTGCCTTGTTCGAGTTGTTCGACCTGCCGTCCGGCCTGGCCCAGAAGGCCAGCCAGGGCGATACCGAACCGGTCATCAAACTGCAGGAGAAAGTCAGTGCGCTGGTTCCGCGCGTGCTCAAGGCCGGCTCTGACCTTCAGCAAGGCAAGCTCGGCTTCTGGGGCCAGAACCTTCTGCGCGAAGAAGAAGCCAAAGACTGGCACGCCCGGCTGGATTCGCTGAAAAAGTTCACCGAGTCGCTGGCGCCATACAACACCGTCGGCAAGCTCAAGAACCTGCGCGTTACTCAGGAAGACCTGGACGCCCAGAAGAAGAATCTGGAGATCCTGGCCTCCGTCGAGCGTCTGCTCGAACTGGTGGTCGAGCTGGGCAGCACTGCGTCCTACCTCTCACAGGCCGAGATGGTGTTGCCCGCCGAGCACCCGTGGGTGAAACAGGCCGAGACCGCCCGCAAGGCACTACAGGAGAAGCTGAGCCAGGACCGCACAGCCGAGCACGCCGCCGAATACCGGCAGACGCTCAACCAGCTTAAGAAGGACTACATCACCGCCTATATCGCCAGCCACAGCAAGGCGCGGCTGGGCGTGGCCGAAGACAAGACCCGCAACGCCCTCCGCAAGGACGACCGCCTGCTGGCGCTGCGCCTGCTGGCCGGTGTGTCGCTGATGCCTACCAGCCAGCTCACCGCGTTCGAAGAGTCGATCAACGGCCTGAAGAGCTGTTCCTCCCTGGATGAGCCGACCCTGGTCACGGCCGCCGTCTGCCCGCACTGCCAGTTCCGCCCCTCTTCTGAGCAGTTGGAGCTGATCCCGGCTGCCAACCGCCTGCACAAGCTGGACGACGATTTGGATCAGTTGGTGGCTAACTGGCAGCAGACCTTGCTGGAGAACCTGGAAGACCCGTTCACGCAGGACAGCCTGGGCCTCTTGCCGCCCGCGTCCAAGAAGCTGATCGACGCCTTCCTGGCTTCACGTAAGTTGCCGGACCCGATGACCAGCGAGTTCGCCAACGCCGTGCAGGAGGCGTTGTCGGGGCTGGAGAAGATCGCGGTCAAGGGCGATGAGATCAAGCAGGCGCTGCTGCGAGGCGGCTCGCCGGCCACGCCGGACGACCTGCGCAAGCGCTTCGACACGTTCATGAACGAGCGCTGCAAGGGCAAGGATTCGACCAAGCTGCGCTTCGTGATCGAGTAAGGTGGCCGGGATGCAAAACCAAGGCGTTTCAGACATTGACGTCCTCGCACTTTCCGTGCGCGACCCCGAGTCCAAGAGGTTAATCCACGAGGCAATTACTGCTTACCGGGGCGGCGCGTTTCGGTCTGCAATCATGTCTACATGGATTTCGGTTGTGTACGACATTTTCTCGAAGGCGAGAGAACTGTCCGTGCAGGGGGATGCCGCAGCTAGTGCTTTCATAGCGAAGGTGGACTCTGCTATTAGCTCTCAGGCTGTGGCTCAGATGCAGTCGATTGAAAGAGATCTTCTTGAGTCGGCGTGTTCGCAGATGCAGCTGCTGACCAAGCATGAGTATGACGCGCTGTCCCGCATCAAAAATGATCGCAATTTGTGTGCTCATCCAGCGTTCGTTACTGATGATGACTTCTTCCAGCCAGTTCCGGATCTGGTCAGAACGCACATCGTTCATGCACTTCGATTACTACTGATCCATGCGCCGCTTCAAGGCAAGAGTGCGCTGGCTAGATTTAGAACTGACATTCTCAGTCCGTCCTACCCGATCAATCGGGATGGAATTCGGGTATTCGTCGTTACGAAATATTTGGGGAGGGCAAAGGATGTACTGATTACTAATCTGATCAAAGTCCTGATTAAGTCGCTATTTTTGGATGATTCGGCTGATTTTCTAAGCCGACGCAGATTGGTAGCTTGGACTCTTAGCGAGGTGGCTAATTCTAAACCGGCGATTTTTGACGCGGTCGCTCAGCCGTTTGTCGGGTCATTTTTTGATGGCATTGAGGACGAAAGGCTGATGGATGTTTGCGTCTTTTTGGGCGCCGAACCTCGCATCTGGGACTGGCTTTCGGAAGCGGCGAAGCTTCGTATCCTCCGCCTCATGGAAGACGCAAGCGTCAGTCAGCTAAAAAGTCATTACAGTTTCGATGCCTTTTCGGTTCAGAGAATCTCTGATGCGTTGCTGACTCGTTTCTATGCTTTCAGCAAGGATGAGCAAATTGAGCTAATCGCGGATAACCCAAGGCGTGAGTTCGTCGATCAAGGTATCCGTATATATTCAGACTCCCCAAGCTATCGTGAATCTGATCGCTTGGGTCAGGCAGTAATAGTCCCTTTAGCTGGCCAGTTTTCTGCGCAAGACGTGACGAAGCTCCTCGATGCAGTTCTTGGAAACAGCCAAATCTCGTATGCATCTGGAACGCCGGATCTCCTTCTCGATGTATTCCGAATTACTCAGCCGCTGCTTGATGAAACCAGGGCTGATTGGGAGATCTTCGTAAATGCCATGACAGAACAGCACGGCGGAAAAGAAGACGCGCACTATTCATACCCAGCGATTCGAGCGTGTCTTGCAACTGCTTAATGGAGAGATCCAGTGACCGATCAATTATTTCCTGAAGAAAAGCAGTGCGCGCCTATCGAATGTCTTGGCCTGAAATTCCCAAGCGAACATGCGCGGCACGAGCACTTCACTAAGCTGCTGGCCGAGAAGCTGAAAGATCCGGCATTCCGAAAGATCGAAGGATTCCCGTCGGGTACAGACGAGGCCATCTTGGCGATATCGGACCCGCCGTACTACACCGCGTGCCCGAATCCGTGGCTCGCAGACTTCGTCCACCACTACGGTAGGCCATACACATCGTCGGATTCATACAGCAGAACGCCGTTCGTCTCGGATGTAAGCGAGGGAAAGAACGACCCCGTGTACAACGCTCATTCGTACCATACGAAGGTCCCCCACAAGGCGATCGTTCACTACATTGAGCACTACACCAGACCTGGCGATATTGTTCTTGATGGCTTTTGCGGTACTGGCATGACGGGGGTCGCGGCGCAGTTAACTGGCCGGCATGCCATCTTGTGTGATTTATCTCCGCTCGCAACGTTTCTGGCGACAAACTTCTGCAGCACTACAACAGCGATTAGTTTCAAGGAAAGAATTGAAGAGGTGATGACCGAAGTCAACGCCTCCGTAGAGACGTTATATCGCCGAGATGCAGGTTGGAGCGATTTCACAATCTACTCCGCCATCGTCGAATGCTCGAACTGCCAGCATCAATTTGATCAGTGGTCGGAGAGCTTCGATACTGAGTCAAGGAATATAGCTGCGGAGATGAAGTGTCCATCCTGCGGCTCAGATATTGTGTCAAAAACACTGACTCACGTCAGGACGGCAGTCCGTGATCCAATCCTTGGCGCCGTCATTCAGACGAAAAAACGAATTCAACGATTTGCAAAGGTGCGTCCATCGAGTGGAGCAGCTACTGATACTTGGTTAAACGAGGATGGGAACTCGTACGCCGCAGTTGAGGCCGATTTGCTGAGGCTTAAGATTCCAGTAGTTGAGTTGCCGACAATGTATGAAAGCCACTACAAGCGTAACCTTGCCTTGGAAGGGGTAACTCACTTCCACCACTTCTATACACCTAAGAATTTACTTGCCTGCGCCCGACTTTGGGACCTGCTGCGAGACAATAATCCCTTGTTTCGGTTTGCTTTTCTAAATACATCGTGGCATGCGACCTTAATGCGCCGCTACAACGCTGGTGGCGGACATAGGCCGAAGACGAACACACTGTATATACCAGCTCTTTCGTCCGAGGGGCGTGTAAGTAAGATCTACGAAAAAAAACTCGAAGACATCGTCCGATTCCTTGACGCCAAGAGGGGTGTAGAACTGCGCCCGGCTGTCAGCACTGGATCTGCTTCTAACCTGACAGAACTCCCAGACTCCTCGATCGACTATGTGTTCGTTGATCCTCCGTTTGGGTCGAACATCATGTATTCAGACCTGAACTTTCTGTGGGAATGTTGGCTTGGTGTTCGCACGAACACGGCCTCCGAAGCAATTGAGAACCACGTCCAGAACAAGGGAATAGCCGAATATCGTGCACTCATGCGAGCATGCTTTGCCGAGTTCTATCGAGTTTTGAAGCCAGGGAGATGGATAACAGTCGAGTTCTCCAACACGAGCGCTGCTATATGGAACAGTATTCAAAGCAGTCTTTCGGAAACAGGGTTTGTGATCGCGAATGTCTCGTCGTTAGACAAGAAGCAGCGAAGCATCAATTCCTACACGTCGACAACTGCAGTCAAGCAAGATCTCGTCATTTCTGCCTATAAACCTAATGGGGGGCTTGAGCAGCGCTTCACAGAACGTGGCGCGGACTCTGAGTCTGTATGGGACTTTGTGCAAACCCACTTGAAGCAGCTTCCGGTGGTTAAAGTGAGGAGCGGCGAGCTGGAGTACGTCGCCGAACGTGACCCGCGTATATTGTTCGATCGGATGGTAGCTTGGCTCGTCCGGCATGGCGCGCCGGTGCCGCTTTCCAGCCAGGAATTTCAAGAGGGGCTGCGCAGCCGGTTCCTAGAACGAGATGGCATGGTCTTTCTGCCGGAGCAGGCAGTCGAATATGACAAAAGGCGCGCACAAACTGCGCAAGCTCCGCAAATGGAATTGTTCGTGTCTGACGAGCGCAGTGCCATAGATTGGCTCGCTAATTTCCTCAAGAAAAGGCCTTCGACCTACCAAGAGGTACACCCAGAATTTATTAGCCAGCTTGGTGCAGGTTGGAAAAAGCATGAGGAACGCCCGGAGCTCTCGGCGCTGCTCGAGGCCAACTTCTTGCGCTATGACGGTGCTGGTGATGTGCCTAGCCAGATTCACGGCTATCTCTCGTCTAACCACAAGGATATGCGCGAGCTTGAGAAGTCCGATCCACGGTTGAAAGCGAAGGCTCGGGATCGCTGGTTTGTGCCTGATCCCAACAACGCTAAGCAATTGGAAGAGAAGCGCGAGAAGGCGCTGCTCAAGGAGTTCGAGATCTATCGGTCGTTCACGGGTCGCAAGATCAAGGAGTCGCGTTTGGAGGTGCTGCGTGCCGGTTTCCGCGCTGCGTGGGCAGCCAAGGACTACCAGACCATCATCGCCATAGCCAATAAGCTGCCAGAGGAAACCCTGCAGGAAGACGAGAAGCTGCTGACGCTCTATGACCTCGCGCTGACCCGTACCGAGGATGCCGTATGAGCACGTTTCAGGAAGTGAACGACTGGTCACTCATCCGGCTTATTGCCCGAGCGCAGGAGCGCATCGTTTTTGTCGCACCAGGCTTACACCGGCCGGTCGCCGAAGCGCTGGGTGAGCGACTTGCAGAGATCGATCGGCTTAACGTGACCGTGGTGATCGACCCGGATGAGGATGTCTGCAGGATAGGCTACGGCGACGCCGAAGGGCTCGAACTGCTCAGCAAGTATGCCGCGCAACAGGGTTTTGCCTTGATGGCGCAGTCCGGCTTGCGCGTTGGCGTTCTGCTGGTAGATGACACGACGCTCGTTTGGTCGCCCACGCCATGCTCGGTGGAGGCTGCACCATCTGGCTTTGGCGCCGCTGGAATGACAGCGCCGAATGGACTGTTGTTGGGGGCTGATCCGGGCGAGCAACTCTCCAAGGCGGTGTCTGCTGCAGGAACCGATACGCTACCGCTTGATGCCGAGATTGGATTGAAGGTGGTCACAAAAGAGCAGGTGCAGGAAACCCTGGAAAGTTTGAAGAAGAATCCGCCGATTCCGGTCGATCTCGCACGAATTACGAGAGTGTTCAGCACAAAACTGCAGTTCGCCGAGTTCACTGTCAAGGGCGCCAACTTCTCGAAGCGGGAGCTGAAGGTGTCTAATGACTACATGAATGCTGACATTCAAGGTGAGTTGAAAGGGCTCATTGAATCTAGATTGCGGGCTTTTGGAGACTTTCGGGACGAAGATGTTGATGTGCCCGCTTTTTCAAACGGCAATGAAATCTTTGATCGCAACGGCGTTCGCTTAACGGAGAAAGTAAGCGAGGCGTCTCTCCAAAGGCAGCGTAGTGAGTTGGAGCGTCGCTTTCTATTCAATGTGCCTGGATTTGGCCGACTCCTTGCCAAGGATGACAAGCTCGAATTTGAAAAGCTTGTCATGGCGTTTGAGCAGCAGTTGGATGTCTATACACATGGAATTCGCAAGCGACTCGAAGCGCAGACTGGGAAGATTGTCGACGAAGCAATTGCTCTGGTTGTAAAGCGGGCGGCGCAGGCGAAACTTCAGATAGACGTCGATCTATTGAAAGAGCAGATTACGAGAGGTCTCGTACGTGCCAAGGACGAAGAAACTGAGGTCAGACTGGTTTTCAAGGACGTGACCTACGAACAAACGAAGAATCCAGAGTTTCTTACCAAGGTAAATAAGGCGCTTCCGGCAGCCAAACGGAAGCAACTGGGCGTCTGGAATCACGACTTTGAGGTAGCGCATGCAGCGGGTAATCACATTCATGTAGTTCGGGGTCGTAGATGAACCTCATCCATCCGAGTACCTCGTTGTGTATTCAGTGCCCCGAGGGCGAATTGGCGGTGGAGTGGATAAGAGAATGCGGCGAGATACTGGTGGGAGTGCTTACGGCAAGCGGATGCACGGTTTCTCCCGCTCAGGCTGATCTTGAGCTTGCCAATCACGTTTTTGACTCAATGCGGCAAGTCCTTGGGCTTTCCGGCGCCGAGCGCGGTGGGTGCTGTTCGCTATGAGCGAGTCGCGGTTCGGGGTAGGTGATTGGTGCTGGTTGCGGCGACAGGCATCGCCTTGCCGAGTGATCGAGCGGCAAGACGTGTGGGGCGAAGTTGCCTATCGTGTCTGGCTGCCCGCGAAGGATGCCGTGGTACGTGCTCGGGCTGCGGACCTTGCCGTGTTGGAAAGCGTGCGCCCGAGCGTGGAGCAAGTCCTGCACACGACGGCGGCTGCCAAGCTGCTGGATGCACTGGAAGACAATCTGCTGCTGGCGCCGATCCAGTCCAGTGTGGTGCCCCTGCCGCACCAGCTTTATGCATTGAACCGCGCCATTAGCCGCGACCGTATCCGCTACCTGTTGGCCGATGAGGTGGGCCTAGGCAAAACGATCGAGGCGGGTTTGGTGCTGCGCGAGTTGAAGTTGCGTGGCCGGGTGAAGCGCATCCTGGTGGTGGCGCCTAAGGGCCTGGTGCGCCAGTGGCAGGCCGAGATGCGCCTGCACTTCGGCGAGAAGTTCCAGTTCATCGAGCCCTCCGAGCTGGCGGCCTTCCGCCAGTGGCGCAGCGGTGGCGCTGGCGAGGAAGAGAACCTGTGGCGCATGCACGACCAGGTGATCTGCTCGCTGGATTCGGTGAAGCCGCTGGAAGGCCGTCGTGGCTGGAGCCTGGAGCAACTCAACACCTACAACCGCGAGCGCTTCGAGGACCTGATCTCAGCGTCGTGGGATCTGGTCATCATCGACGAAGCCCACCGCATGGGCGGCAGCACCGAGCAGGTGGCCCGCTACAAACTGGGCGCGGCGCTGGCGGAGGCTTCACCCTATCTCTTGCTGCTGTCCGCCACGCCACACCAGGGCAAGACCGACCAGTTCATGCGCCTGATGCAGTTGCTGGACCGGGAAGCCTTTCCGGACGAAGGCAGCGTCAGCCGCGATCGGGTGCGCCCCTTCGTGATTCGCACCGAAAAGCGCGCATCGATCAACGCCGAGGGACAGCCGCTGTTCAAGCCGCGTGTCACCCGGCTGAAAGCTGTGGCATGGCAAGCGCGGCACGGGTCGCAGCAGCGCCTGTACGAGGCGGTGACCGACTATGTACGCCACGGCTACAACCAGGCTATGGCGGCCAAGCAGCGCCACATCGGCTTCTTGATGATCCTGATGCAGCGACTGGTGACGTCAAGCACGGCAGCCATCCGCACCACCCTGGAAAAACGCCAAGCCTTGCTTGATGCGCCGCAGCCGCAGGCCAACCTGTTCGAGAACACCAGCGCCGATGAGTGGGCAGACCTCGACGGCCAGTCCCAGGTGGATCTTGCGATGCAGTCCAGCGGCTGGGAGCTGGAGAAGTCTGAAGTCGAGATGTTGCTTGAGCTGGCACGGGAAACGGAGGCGGCGGGTACTGATGCCAAGGCCGAGGCACTGCTGGAGCTGATCTACAGGCTGCAGCAAGAGGAAGGCGACCCGGCGCTGAAGGTGCTGATCTTCACGGAGTTCGTGCCGACGCAAGCGATGTTGGCCGACTACTTGGAGAGCCGTGGTTTCTCGGTAGCGACGCTCAACGGCAGCATGGACCTGGAAGCGCGCACGCGGGCACAACAGGTGTTCTCCAAGGATGTGCGCGTGCTGATTTCGACGGATGCCGGTGGTGAAGGTCTGAACCTTCAGTTCTGCCATGTCATCGTCAACTTCGACATGCCGTGGAACCCGATGCGGATCGAGCAGCGCATTGGCCGGGTGGACCGCATCGGACAGAAGCACGTGGTTCGCGCCATCAACTTTGTGCTCGAAGACACCGTGGAGCATCGGGTGCGCCAGGTGTTGGAGGCAAAGCTCGAGGTCATCGCGCAGGAGTTTGGCGTCGACAAAGCATCCGACGTGATGGATTCGGTCGAGGCCGACCCGATCTTCGACGAGCTGTTCGTGCATGGCCTGCAGAACCCGGATGCCATCGAACAGGAGTGCGACGCGGTGGTGTCGCAGCTTCGATCCACCCTGGCGGAGTCGAAGAAGAACAGCGATCTGCTCACCACGGAGCACGATCTGGACGCCGATGATGCCCGCAAGTGGCGCGACCACCCGGCGCAGTTCTGGCTGGAGCGCGCCATCACCAGCGGCTTGGCTGCGCGCGGCGGCTCGGCAACGAAGGTTGGCAAGGCGTGGCGAGTGAAGTGGGCAGACGGCAGTGAGTCGGCACAGGCCTGCTTTGACGCCCGCACGGCGGATGAGAACCCGGAGTTGGAATGGGTCACGATGGAAGACCCACGCGCTCGGGCGGTGATCAGCGAGCTGCCGCGCTTTGTCGCCGGCCAGCCGCTGCCGGTGATCCGCGTGACCGGCCTGCCGGATTCGGTTCGCGGCATCTGGTCGCTATGGGAAATCAGCCTGGCGGCCGAAGGCTTGAGCCGGAAGCGTTTCCTGCCAGTGTTCATCAACGAGGAGGGCCGGCCCTTTGTGCCGACCGCCAAGCGCGTCTGGGATCTGCTGCTCACTGAGACCGTAGACGTGCATGCCGTGACGGGTGCCGAGGAGTCGGTGAGGTGGTTCGATGCATCGCATTCGGCTGCCAGCACCCAGGGTGAACGGATTTTCACCGAATTGCTGACCGAACACCGCGCCCGGCTAAAGGAAGAACGCGAGCGTGCGGTGTACGCGTTCGAGGCCCGAGGTCAGGCCATTGGGCGAATCGGCCTGCCCGCCGTGCGTGAGCACCGGCGCAAGCGGCTGCAGCAGGAACACGATGCACGCTTGGCCGCTCTGGACGACATGGAGGCCAGCGTGCCGGATTTGAATGCCGTGATGATGGTGCGCGTGTCGCGCGTGACGGAGGATGGCTGAAACGATGAGTCAGGACGTCGAAGGGCTGAGTTGGCGACTGGAAATGCCTCCGGAACACGTGGATCGCTTGTTTGGGGTTGAGTGCGCCAATTCGAGGTCGATCGGAGGCAAGCACGCACCTGAGGCCTCCACATGACGAGTTGGGTCAAGACGCTGCTCCAAGGGTTCGCGGAGGATTTATCTCGGCTGTGGATCGCGTGCGATCCAGACGACGTCCTGCTGGATGAGCAACTGTTGGTCGAGCTGAGGGGGCGTGGCTTCGAGGTGATGCTGTACGAGGATCCGTTTGTATTCCGTGCCGAGTTTGAAGAGCGTTACCGCGCAGCGTGGGATCGCGGTGAGGATGGGCCGACTCCCTCTCTGATTCTGCATCTGCGAGGGGCCGATACGAGCGTGCTGCCATGGGACATCGTCCGATCCGGTCGAGTGGTGCGCTTGAGTCTTGCCGAGTTGTTCCCGAGGTTGGCTTACAGCGTCGTGCGGCAGGTGGAAGCGGACAAGCTCGCGGCGCTCTTTAGCGCCCATCAGACGGAGCTGCAGTCTGTGCGTGGGGAAAGCGAGTCAAAGGACTTCGTCCTCGAGCACGTCTATCAGCTCACGCCGCGCTCCATTCGCACGCCGGTGGACCTTTGGCGTGAGCTGCTTCGGATGCAGTTTGCGAACCGAACACTTCCCACCTTACTCGCACAACACGCAGCCAACATCATCCAGGCAAAGGGGCTGTTTCCCGATCTGCCCGTGGCAACCTGGTTCTCATCGAGAAGTGCGTTGCTCAGGGTGGTTCAGGACGCCTGGCACCGGTATTTGTGGGGCCTGGGCTTCGAGAGCTCGCGAGCCGCGGAGAAAGCGGCGCGAGATTACGTCGGGGGAGTCGAGATCCCGTTTGAGCATACCGATGTACAGACGCTGGTCGATTCCATGTTCCTCGATGGCTGCTTGCGGCCCTTGGCCGTCTACAGCGTCCCGAAGGGTGTCCCGGGATGGGTGAGGGCAGGCATCGTTGCAGATCCAGCTGCCATGAGTCTGCTGGTCGCACAGGGCGTCGACACCCTGGTTGGCGCTGTTCCCTCTGCGGATGCTTCACATCGAGACTGGGGCGAGTTTGCCCAGCGATATGGCGAAGTTCAGGCGCGGGCAAACGATCTATCTACAAACTGGGTTCCCGGTGACAGCATTGGCGAGCGGATGAGCGCGCTCCGAGCCAAGTCTGATGCGCAGTTGAAAGCCTGGGTTGGTGCTGGGCACTACGCAGACCTGATCTTGCAGCCGGTCGCCAAAGCGCCGGCGATGGTTCATCACATTCCGCGCTTTCTTCGCGGTCGTCGCGCATCGGGCGAGAAGAAGGTGGCGCTGCTGGTTTTCGATGGCCTGGCGTTCGATCAGTGGGTGCAGATTCGAGAGCGGCTGGCCGTGGCCACTTCGCGCTTTATGTTCGAGGAAGGCACCGTCTTTGCGTGGCTGCCGACAGTGACATCCGTGTCGCGCCAAGCGCTGTTTTCAGGCTTGAAACCACGCGAGTTCGATGCCTCGATCGACCGGACTGACAAGGAAGAGTCCTTGTGGAAGTCCTTTTGGCAGAACGAAGGTGTGAACCCGAACGAGGTGATGTATCGTCGCGCCCTCCGACAAGTTGAGCAACTCGATGCTCTGGAAGCGGACATCGATGTGCGGCGGCCCAACGTCTTGGGACTGGTGGTCGACGAGGTCGATGACCGCATCCACAAGGAGCGATCCAAGAAGGACGTGGCCATGTGGATCCGGACCTGGTTGGCGACCGGGTTTGTCGAGCGACTCTTCTCGCTGTTGCTGGATAAGGGATACCACGTGTATCTCACGGCCGATCACGGAAACGTTGAGGCCACAGGCATCGGGCGACCCAACCAAGGCGTGATTGCCGAGACACGGGGTGAGCGTGTCCGCGTATATCGGAGCGAGTCCTTGCTCGTAGATTCCGCAGTGGCTTACCCAGGTACCGTTCGCTTGGATGTCGCTGGATTGCCGGCGACTTTCATGCCGCTTTTCGCCGGCGGCAGGACCGCCTTTGTCCCGGAAGGCGAGCAGGTTGTCGTCCACGGTGGGGTCTCAGTCGAAGAGCTGATTGTGCCTTTTGTGAAAGTGAGTTCTGTGAAGGGTCTTGAATGAGTGTGCCGGCACCTCAAATCGGCTTTGACCGTTTCATCCAGCACGACTGGGTGGCAGCTGTTGTCGCGGTGCGCCAAGGTGCAATGCCGCTAGCGACCTTGCACGACATGCTGCAGGCTTCTGGCCTCGGCAAGGAAGCACTGTCGAAGACGCTGACCAAGCTCAACGGATTGGGCTTGGCCCCCCGGGATGACTTGGCCGACTTCGTTGAGCGCGGCTGCGCGATTGTAGGGCGTGATGAGGATCCTGATCGCCTTGCAGCCTATGCGTGGGGTGTAGCGATCGCCACTTACGCGTTCTTCGGGAGGGTTGCCGAGTTTGTCGGCCGGCTAACGATGCTTCAGGGTGACTGCTCCTCAGCGGAGATTCACCGGCGGATGAGTGAGGTGTATGGCGACCGCCAGGTCACGAAGCGTGCGACGCAGGCGGTTCTGCAGACCCAATCGAGCTGGGGTAGCGTGCAACGCGTGGAAGGGGGCAGACGCGTTGTCCGTCTTCCGCCGAAGGACGTAGATGACGACACGCTCACGGCGTGGCTAATCGAGGCGGCGCTGCGGTACATGGGCAAGGCAGTGCCCGTTCAGAGCATTCAATCGCTACCGGTACTGTTCCCCTTCAACTTCACCCGGCCATTGACATATGTCGTTTCACGCGCACCTCAACTGGTGCTGCGTAGCGAGGGGCCAAGTAGCCAATACGCGGCGCTGCGGGAGTCAGTTTGAAGTGCTTGGGTGGGTCGCTAGGTGGTTGTTTCTGTGATTGGCGACGCAAATCCATCTGGCCGCAGTTACGCCCGTTCGCCTAACGCCGCGAGCATTGCATTTGCCCACTGTGCGCGATTCATTGCCCAGAAGCTCATGTTGGCCGCTACTCCCGGTACCGCGTGAAGGGCATTGGGAAGGAAGGTTACATATGATGGGTTGTCTCCGAGTCTGCCTGGACACCACGCGCCGAAGTGTGGGGGCAGGTCATCGGCTGCCATTTCCATCTTGTTTAGCTGTAGGCAGATTCTGTTCAAGCGTTCCTCATCACGCACCCGATGAGGCATTTGCAGTAGGCAGAAGAGCCCACCGCCAAGCTCGGGATGCGGTTGATCAGCCATCATCTGGAACAAGGCGGTCTTGTGATCGCCGCGGGCTGCGCTGATGGCTCCGTCGCTAAGCCCGAACTCCGCCGTGAGTCCGAGACCTCCAGTTGTGCATGCGCAGACACGCGATAGGTACAACTCAACTTGATCGAAATCGCGAGCTGTCCACTTGGAATCTCCTCCACGGGGCCCCTCGTCCGTCAACGTCCGGCGGAGCGCGCCAAGGATCGCTTCGGTACCAAAAATTGTTGTGAAGAGTAGCAAGGGTAGATGCAGTGACTGCCAAGCATCCTCGCCTTCGTAGATCGTGAGTCGAGATCCGATCTGCACGTCGCCATCGTCGCTGTAGAGGGCGCCGAGTGCGGCGAAGCTGTTATACGCCGCAGTCGCGCTCGATTCGCGACCGTCGAAGAGGCTCTGCACTGGAGAGGGCAAGGCCGTAACGACACGAACGACGGCTTGTATCGGACCATTCTCAGATTCGCGAACATCCGGAGGTACTACGTCGAGGCACACCGTGTAATTGTCATGCCGGGCGAAGAGCGTGTTGTCCTTCAGCGTTGCTTTGATGGAAGTCTTGCCAAGTATCGCAAGCAGCTCGCCGAGAGGAACGCCCATCGGGCTGGGGTCGGGCTTTTTATTCCAGAACATTTTGACTCCTCATCGTCTAGCCGAACTCGGTCTCACTCGAGGCCAGTCGATCTGGGTTGGCAACCGAGATCGAGAGCTTCTTGCCGAGAAGATGCCATGTGGCTGATACGCCGCCATGATACCGAATGTCATCGTGATCATTGATTCCGTCATCGACATACGGTGCGGTCGTCAACGAATCGCCCTCTACACACAGTCGGCACCGAGGCTTGCCAAGCCACGTACTCTGTCGTCCGACCGGCTTTGTGGAGGCCGCTTCGGTCACATCCTTAGCGGACCATCTCCCAGGGCAGTTCGATTTCAGTGCGTCCGAAGTGCCCGTAGCTCGCCGTCTGCGCATAGATCGGCCGCTCTAGCCCCAGCGAGTCGATGATCCCCCTCGGCGTGAGCTGGAAGCGCTCGCGCACGAGGGCTTCCAGCTCCTCGTCCGGTCGGGTGCCGGTGCCGTAGGTATCGACCATCACCGACACCGGCTCGACCACGCCGATCGCGTAGGCGAGTTGAATCAGGCAGCGCCGCGCTAGGCCGCCGGCGACCAGGCTCTTGGCAATGTGCCGCGCCATGTAGGCCGCCGAGCGGTCGACCTTGCTCGGATCCTTGCCCGAGAATGCGCCGCCGCCGTGCGGGCAGGCGCCGCCGTAGGTATCGACGATGATCTTGCGCCCGGTGAGCCCGGTGTCGCCCTTGGGGCCGCCGACGGTGAAGCGGCCGGTGGGGTTGATCAGGGCCTCGAAGCCCGGGCTGCGCAGCTCTGCCGGCACGACCGGGGCGATGACGTGGCGCAGCACCTCGGCGCGCAGCGTGTCGGTGTCGATGGATTCGGCGTGCTGGGTGGAGAGCACCACCTTCTCGACCGCCACCGGGCGTCCGCCCTCGTAGCGCACGGTGACCTGGCTCTTGGCGTCGGGCCGCAGCCAGGGTAGGGCGCCCGACTTGCGCAGCTCGGCCTGCCGCCGCACCAGGCGGTGCGCGAGGCTGATCGCCAGCGGCATCAGCTCGGGCGTCTCGTCGCAGGCGTAGCCGAACATCAGCCCCTGGTCGCCGGCGCCGAGTTCGCCGTCGGCCCGGTCTACGCCCTGGCCGATCTCGCTCGACTGGTGGTTGAAGGCGATGCGGATCTCGCAGCGGCGCGGATCGATGCCGGTTGCGGCGTCGGTGTAGCCGATGTCGGCGAGCGTCTTGCGCACGATGCTTTCGGCCGCAGTCTCGATGTCGCGGAAGACCGCCTCGTCGCGTGTCTTGAATTCGCCGGCGACCACCACGTACTGGTCGGCGAGCAGGGTCTCGCAGGCGACGCGGGCCTTGGGGTCGCGGGCGAGGAAGGCGTCGAGGATGCGGTCGGAGATCTGGTCGGCGACCTTGTCGGGGTGGCCTTCGGTGACGGATTCGGAGGTGAAGAGGTAGGAGTGGTTCGTCATTGCCTGAATGTCTTTATGGGTGAGGACTGGCGCCGTGATGCGAGCACGCCAGCCTGCAGTTCTTTCGAGGGTTACGTGATTGTCCGGTCGTTGCTCTCAGTCGTCATAGGACTCGTCTAGTTCGATGCCCCAATCTGGGGAGAGCGTCAAGGGTTCATCGGGGAAGATGAGCACGGATCCGTCGTCGAGGATCTCCCGCAGTCGCTGATGTAGAAAGCCAGGATCTTCGATGGGCTTTGCATAAAACACCTTGGCAGTGGGACCCACCTCGGCCTTGACCCGGCGGGCTAGCTCGACCCCATCCCGGTGGAAGGCCTCCCAGTCCATTTCGTGCTTGCCGGACCAGGGGTCTGCCCTGCAAAAGCGCCCGTACCATTCATGCAAATCCTGGAAGAGGGCATCGGAGATCGGGTGCGGGCCACTCCATCCCCCCGAGTCCGCCCCGAGGGTGTAGCGCGAATCCACCCCTTCGACCCGACGCCAGGCGAACGCATCGCCGTAGTCGGGAGAAATCATGTAGCTGGCGGTGATGCCGTCATCCGGCTCGTGGTTGTCGTCGTTGCGCATGTCTGCTCCTTTTTAGCGGCTTTGCCGAAGTGGCGGGTGCCGCAATCTGGATCAAATCCCCCTTGGCCCTGACTGCGCTCTGCCGGCACGGGCCGATGTCGGCAGAGTTGTTCGATCACACGATCGGCTTGCGGTCGTAGCGCACGATGTCTTCGCCGTCATAGACGAAGCGGATTGTCCAGCCGCGCTCGGCGGCGATGCGGTTGGCGGCGTCGACCTCGGTGTGCAGTTCGGCGGCGTAGTAGCTGCTGCCAGGGCAGTCGCCCTCGATCACGACGATGCCGAGCGCATCCATCAGCTCCGGGTCTTCGCGCAGGAAATGGTCGTAGGCCGCCCCCTGGGCGTCGCCGGTCTTGTAGTAGGTCTCCCACTCCTGGCAGGGATCGGGCGCTTCGGAGAGCCAGTCGTCGATGATCCAGCGGATGTTGGTGCGATCAGTGCCGCTGGCCTGCTGGCACCACTCGAGCCACTCGGCCTCGACCCGCTCGTCGAGCGTCGCCTCGTCGAGCGCGGGATCCTGCTCGAGCAGGTGCTCGCGGTAGAGCGCCTGGATGGGGTCGTAGAGGTCGTAATGACTCTCGAGCATCGAGGCATCGACGTCGCTCGCGTCGCTGAAACCATAGGCGTCGTAGCGCGTGGTGTGCTCCTCGAAGTTGGCGTACGAGAGTGTGCGGAATTCGCTCACTTCGAACAGATCCCAAGTCTTCTCGGCTTCGGTCCAGGCCGTGTCGACCTCGACATTGGACGCGGTGGCCAGATCCAGGGGCAGGGCGATCGAGGCGCCGAACGAGGCCAGCGCCTTGAGGAAAGTGCGGCGATCCATGGCGGTCTCCTTTCTCAAGCTGCAGCGGTGCCGACCGAGGTGCGGATGAGCGCCTCGGCGGCAGCCAGGATGGCCGTGAGTTCGTCGTCCGCCGGGGTTGCCGCAGCACCGTCACGGCGCCACTGCCACTGCTGGCCGGACTGCTCGACGTGGTAGCCGTGCTTGGAGAGGTAGAGCCGGATCAGTCGCTGAACGGCCTTGATTGCTTTGTCGCGGGACATGTTCGCCTCCAGAACAGAAGCGCCCTCTTTAGCGGTATGCGTTTAACGTCCCCCGCAAGTGGGGCTAAATCAGGGACGGGATGCCGTTACGGCATGGGTGAAAGACTACCGGGCGGGCCGAGCCGAAGGGAGAAATTCCCCGCAAACTGCGCTCGGCCGTGCCCGGGTGGGTGGCCTTGCGCTAGCGCGAGAGGACGATGTCGGACTCGTGCCGGGCCGCCTCGGCGTTGGCCTTGGCGAGCGCTGCCTGCCAGTCGCGGAAGAAGCGTTCGCCGAGCAGGTGACGGGCGAGCACCGCGCGAAGGTAATCGGAGAGCGGTTGCTTTGCGGCGTCGGCCAGGTTCTGCAGCTCGAGTTTGAGCCGCGCGGGCAGGAAGAGCTTGAGGTCTTCGGTGGCCTTGCCCAGGTGGCGGGCGTTGATCTCGCGGGGTGTCGGTCCGTCTTCGGTGGTGCTGCGCCGGGCGGATCGCAAGATCTCGATCTTCTCCATCTCCTTGAGCTGCGCGCTCATTCGGCGCTGCAGGTGCGCGAGCTCGACCCGACCGAATACGTGCTCGAAGAGGATCCAGCGCAGCACGTCCGGGCGGCTCGCGTCGTGCTGGTCGCAGAGCACATCGATGGCAGCGACCAGCTTTTCGGGAAGCCAGAGCTTGATCGACACCGCATTGGTGCTGAAGTCCTCCGCCTCGAGCGCGCTGGGGCTGATCTCGCTGATGTCGCCCAGGAAGCGGGAGCCTCGGGTTGCGTAAGGCCACATGATGATCTTCTCCTCGTGTGGCCCGGCTCAACGCCAGCCCAGCCAGTGCGGCCGTATCGGGAGAGGCTCGCTCGATGGCTGGCGCACGGGCGTGCCGGTATGTGCAGGCGGGAAGGGATTGGGGACGAACTTGCCGAGCGCCTCGCGCTGGCTGGGGGTCAGGCGCCGGTCGCCCGTGGATTGCGTGCTGATCATGGTCTTGCTCCTCGCCCCCTGTTGAGCCGGCGTGACCGGCCTCGCGGGGGCGAAGAGGCGGTGACGCTTTAGCCGGTATTTGTCATCCGCCCCGGCAAGTTGTCGTTAATGCCGGCGGTTGGACCGTTGCCGGTCCTGGGGTGCTGCCTTGTCGTCCCGGATCACCACGGTGATGTCCGGGTCGTGTTCGGCGGCGGCGACTGCCGCCTGCCATTCCTGCGCCGAGAGCACATCCTCGGTCCACACGAAGGCGTTGTGCATCAGCCGACCGGTGAGGCGCTTGCCGTCGTCGAGGACGACGACTTCGCGCGGGGCGGTGCGGGCGGCCGGGTTGCGGCGCCGACGGCTTTGCTTGTACATGGCGTTTCTCCTGTCGATGTTCGAGCCATCCCCGCGCCTCGCCCCGGACGGGGGAGGGCAGCGGTCAAAAGGACTCGAGTGCATCGATCAGGTCACGCCGGTGCTTCCTTCGTGGTGTTATTCAGTTACCGCAAAAACAAAAAGACCCGTCGGCCATGCAGGCTCAGCGGGTCTTGTGTGGCCGCTTTAGCTGCATTTATTACGCGCCCGCAAGCTGTGTTCTCAAATCGGCGCGATGACTGGATTAAAGCGGAGAGGCGTTTGCGTTGTCAAGACCGGAAGAATAGGCCGGGCGTTCGTGTGCCCGCGCATCCTGTTCGAGTGGAGCCAGGTGATAGCCGTAGCGGAGGACCTGGTCGAGATAGGCGGCGAGGAAGGCGGACACGCTGCCGGCGCACTCATATTGCGAAACGTGCCGGCATTCGTGGGAGAGCACGCGCGCATCGACTTGGAATCCGCGTCGCAGCAAGATCCCGTAACCAGCGGTGAGCCCGATCGTTTCGGGCCCGAGCAGGCCGGCTGCCTGCGCAGCGGCGCGTAGTTGCGGATCGGGTGGTTGCGGAAAGCTGTCGATCTCCAGCACCCGGATCTGCTCCGGATGGCATACGCCCACCTCTGCGGCCATCGCGCACTCACGCGCGTCCAGCGTCCGGCCGGAGGTCTGTGCATGACGTTCCAGCGATTCGATCCAGGTGGTGGCGGCCTGGTGCAACGCTGGGGTGAGGAGGGGCTGGGTCATGGCGTAACGGATGAAGGATGAGATGCAGTGCGCCACCGGTGTTGGTGAAGGTACCTTGCGCGCCATTGTGCCTGTCGCCGTTCAGAATCATGATGTTCCCGGCCCGCAGCGACTGCCTTCCGTATGACTTGATCCTGCCCGAGCGATGACCTCCCGCTTCACCCTTTCTCCTGACGAAATCGAGATCACCGCGATCCGCGCGCAGGGCGCGGGCGGACAGAACGTCAACAAGGTGTCGAACGCCGTGCATCTGCGCTTCGACATCGCGGCATCGAGCCTGCCCGAGGACTTGCGCGCGCGTCTGCTCGCCCTGCACGACCATCGGATCAGCAAGGAGGGCGTGGTGATCATCAAGGCGCAGAAGTTTCGCAGCCTGGAGAAGAACCGCGCCGAGGCGCTGCGCCGGCTGGAAGAGCTGATCGAGCGAGTGGCGGCGGCCCCGAAGGCGCGTCGTGCGACCCGGCCGACGCGCGCGTCGGTCACGCGCAGGCTGGAGGGGAAGGCGCGGCGGGGGTCGATCAAGGCCGCGCGCGGGAAGGTCAGCGACTGACGGATCGGTGCAGTCGAGGCTCAGTCAGCGTCCCGCATCACTCGGCGTCCAGCAGGCGCGCGCACTCGTCCATCATCGAGCGCGCCAGCTCCGAGTCGTAGTTCGGATCGAGCGCTTCCATCATCTCGTGCGTGGTGTAGAGACCCGCTTCCCGTGACAGCGCGCCGGCGATCTGGCGCGCCAGCCCGTCGCTGAGCGCGGAGAGCTGGCGGCGCTCGGCCAGTGGCAGTGCGCGCTCGCTGCGCCGGAGCCAGTCGGCAATGAAGCTCGCGCCCTGGGCCTCGGTGAGCCACTGGCCATGCTCGTAGTGGATCGACAGGCGCTCGGCAGTGAGCGCGAAGATCAGCGCGGCTCGCGTTCCCCGGCTGTCTGCAGGCGGTGTCGGGCGGGGATGTGGGTACATGATGTGACGGCCAGGTCGGGTCAGGAGACGGCCGGATGCTATCAGCCCTCTGCTGGTTTTAAAGCACAGTTGTGCTGTTCAAATAAAAGTGACTTAATAGGCGCCATGAACACCGACGCCTCCCCAAGCTATCCGCTGGCCGAGTTGGCCGTGCTCGCGGACCTGCCGCCCCGCACGGTCCGCTACTACGTGCAGATCGGCCTGGTCGACCGCCCCGAGGGTGAGACCCGGGCGGCCCGCTACGGCGCGCGGCATCTCGAGCAGCTGCTGCAGATCCGCAAATGGACCGCTGCCGGCGTCTCGCTCGAGCGCATCCGCGAGTTGCTCCATGGTGCGCCACCGCCGGTGCCGCCTCGCGAACGCGCCATTGGCAGCGTGTCGGTGTGCAGCCATCTGACGGTGGCCGAGGGCATCGAGGTGGTGATCGATCCGCAGCGGGCGGGGCTGAGTCCCGAGGCGGTTCGGCAGTTCATCCAGGGCGTGATGACGGCCTTCAAGGCGGCGCAGGATGAAGAGGACGGAGCTTCGCAGGGGGATCCGGCGAACACGAACAAGAACGAACGACAGGCGGGAGAACCATGATGCAGCAGCAATCGGCACGACTCGAGACCCGCGCGGGTGAGGCACTGACGTTCAAGAGCGCCCGCTTTGAAGGCAGCTTGCGCGGGACGCTCTTCGAGGCGAACCTCGAGCAGCGCTTTGCCAACCCCTTCGATCGCCATGTCGAGCTGGTGTACACCTTCCCGCTGCCCTGGGCGGCCGTGCTGCTCGGGGTCGAGGTCCAGATTGGCGATCGCCGTCTGTCCGGTGCGGTGGTCGAGAAGAAGCAGGCTGAGCAGGGCTACGAGGACGCCATTGCCGAAGGCAACACCGCCATCCTGCTCGAGCAGAATTTCGATGACAGCTACACGCTGAACCTGGGCAACCTCGCACCCGGGGAGGCCTGTGTGGTGCGGCTACGCTACGCCCAGGTGCTCCAGTTCGAGCAGCACGGCCTGCGCCTGGTGGTCCCCACCGTGATCGCCCCGCGTTATGGCGATCCGGTGGCCGATGCCGGCTTGAAGCCGCACCAGGTCGTCGAGCATGATCTGATGGTCGTGCATCCGTTCGAGCTCAGCCTGTGCGTCGAGGGCGCCCTCGCACGCGCCCGCATCGGCTCGCCGAGTCATCCGCTGTCGATGCGGCTCGAAGGCGAGGGCGAGACGACGACGATGCTCGTGTCGCTTGCGCGCGGTGGCCGCCTCGATCGCGACTTCATCCTGGTGCTCGATGAGGTTGCGCAGGATTCGCTCGCCCTGTGCGCGCAGGACACGGTGCAGCCCGGCGCGGTCAGCGTGCTGGCGAGCTTCTGCCCGCGCGTGCCGGCGTCGGCTCATCCGCTCGCGGTAAAGATTCTCGTGGACTGCTCGGGCTCGATGCAGGGCGACAGCATCGCCGCCGCGCGACGTGCGCTGCAGGCCATTGTCGCCGGTCTGCGCGAGGGTGAGCGGTTCTCGCTGTCACGTTTCGGCAGCACTGTCGAGCATCGCTCGCGCGCCCTGTGGCGCACGAGCCCCGCGACCCGGCTGGCCGGGCAGCGCTGGGCGGCGCAGTTGCAAGCCGACCTGGGTGGGACTGAGATGGAAAAGGCGCTGGACTCCACGTTGGCCCTGGCCGGAGACGTAGCGGTAAGCCCCGGCGCTGGGGAAGGTGCCGCGCCGGTCGATCTGCTGCTGATCACGGATGGCCAGATCCACGCCATCGACCGCACGGTGGCAAAGGCGCGCGCGCTGGGTCACCGGGTCTTCGTCGTCGGTATCGGCAGCGCACCGGCCGAGGGTGTACTGCGCCGCCTGGCCGAGGAGACTGGCGGGGCCTGTGACTTCGTCGCACCCGGAGAGGCCGTGGAGCCGGCCGTCCTGCGCATGTTTGCGCGTTTGCGCTCGCAGCGCATGGCGTCCCTGGAGCTTGTGTGGCCGGCCGGCGCCAAGCCCCTGTGGATGAGCGCGCTACCCGGCTCCGTCTTCGACGGCGACGCGGTGACCGTGTGGGCACGCTTTGCGCAGGTGCCGGATGGGACGGTGCGTTTGATCGGGACGCGCCCGCACGCCGTGGCGCCCGAATCGCTGGGTGAGGCCTGCCTGACGGCTGCCGAGCATGATGCGACGCTCAGCCGTATGGCCGTGGCTGCGCAGATCGAAAGCCTGCTCGCGACCGAGGGCGCCCACTCGCGTCAGGCGCTGGAACTGGCCGTCGCGTATCAGTTGGTCAGCCCGCTGACGCATTTCCTGCTCGTCGAGACGCGTGCCGAAGCCGACAAGCCGGCGGACATGCCCGATCTCGTGAAGGTGCCCTCGATGCTGCCTGCCGGCTTTGGCGGGCTCGGCAGCCTCGATTTCTGCATCGACCCCTGCATGGCGCCGCTCAGCGTGAATGAGGCGCCGGAGCACTATGGCTCGCCGGCTGCGGCAAGCGGTGCGTATCTCGACTTCGACGATCCCTTCGATGCGCCCGTAGTGCTGCGCTCGGGTCGACGCGCGGATCACGGCGATACGCCCAACAAGGTTGGGAGCTACGACATCCCGGCTTTCCTGCGCCGAAGCGCGAACCAGGACGCCGGGCAGCCCCCCCGGGACGATCCGCGTTACTGGTGTGCCGAACCGCATTACACAGGTCTCACGCCCCTCGGTCTGACACAGTGGCTCCGCAGTCACCCGCAGGCCGAATGGCCGCAACGTTATGCCGAGCTGCGCCGAATCGGTCTCGGTGCGGCGGTGCTCGACTGGCTCGAGCTCGTGCTGGCTGAAGGGGAGGGCGAAGCCCTGGTGGTCGCTTGCTTCGTTCAGGCGATGGCGCAGCGCGATCTGCACGAAGCGCTGCTGTCGGACACCGGCGCGCTTGGTAGGCTCAAGGTCTTGGCACAACGCGTGACACCGGGTGTTGCACAGAAGGTCATGCAACATGATCCTGCGGCCGAGTCGATCCTTGCTCGCCTGCAGGTGTTTGTAAGCACGCTGCGGGCAGAGCGCTGGCCCGACTGCGTCTTTGCGCTCCAGGACGGGGCGTCGGCGCTCGAACAGTCGGGTGTCGGCGTTGGATAGAGGCAGGGAAACGTAAGGGAGCAGTCATGCCCGTGAAGACCGTCCTCGACGGCAGCGCCGTACCGGTCAGGATCTGGACCGACGACATCGATGAAGGCTCGAAGGCGCAGCTCGCCAACATCGCGAGCCTGCCCTTCATCCACCGCCACGTCGCTGCCATGCCCGACGTGCATCTGGGCATCGGCGCCACCATCGGCTCGGTGATCGCCACCCACCAGGCGATCATCCCGGCGGCGGTGGGGGTCGATATCGGCTGCGGCATGGTCGCCGCGCGCCTGTCGCTCACCGCCAAGGACATCGACGAGAAGCGGCTGAAGAAGGTGTTCGATCAGATCAGCCGCGATGTGCCGGTGGGCCGCGACCAGCATGCGGACGGCCGGGTGCTGGTCGACGCGGTGCGTCCCTTCGAGGCCGGCCTCAAGGCGCTGACCGAGCGTCACCCGCACCTGCTCAAGGCCTTCGGCAAGTTCTCCAAGTGGGCGAACCAGATGGGCACGCTCGGCGGGGGCAACCACTTCATCGAGGTGTGCCTGGACGAGCATGCGCAGGTCTGGGTGATGCTGCACTCGGGCAGCCGGGGCATCGGCAACGCCATCGCGACGTACTTCATCGAGCTGGCGAGAAAGGACATGGCGCGCAACATGATCCACCTGCCCGATCGCGACCTGGCCTACTTCGCCGAGGGCAGCGAGCACTTCGCCGATTACGTCGAGGCGGTGCATTGGGCGCAGAAGTACGCGATGGCCAACCGCCAGGCGATGCTGGAGCTGGTGCTCGCGGGGCTGGGGCGCCACCTGCCGCCGTTCACCGTCACCACCGAGGCGGTGAACTGCCATCACAACTACGTCGCCCGCGAGCACCACTACGGCGCCGACGTCTGGGTGACGCGCAAGGGCGCGATCCGCGCGGGGAAGGGGGAACTCGGCATCGTCCCCGGCAGCATGGGCGCGCGCAGCTACATCGTGCGCGGCAAGGGCAACCCGGAGAGCTTCTGTTCCAGCGCGCACGGCGCCGGCCGGCGCATGAGCCGCACGGCCGCGACCAGGCGTTTCACCGAGGCCGATCTCGCACGCCAGACCGAAGGGGTGATCTGCCGCAAGGACAAGGGCGTGGTCGATGAGATCCCCGGCGCGTACAAGGACATCGACGAAGTGATGGCCAACCAGCGCGACCTGACCGAAATCCTGCATACCTTGAAGCAGGTGGTGTGCGTGAAGGGGTAGGGGGCGACTGCGCGTCAGGCAATCTCTCACATCGCATGCCGGTCCTGCATTGATGCCGGATGCAAGCCGCCCATAGAATCCGCGCATGAGCACTCCACACCTCGATCGGCTTCTCTTCATGCAGGGCGGCCACTGTTTCTTCTGCCGGCAGCCCTTGCCTCGCGGTGAGGCCTCCATCGAGCATCTGGTGGCCAGCGCCAACGGGGGCACGAACAGCGAGGAGAACTGTGTCGCCTGCTGCCGTACCCTCAACAGCCTGCTCGGATCGAAGTCGATCAAGGAGAAGTTGCAGATCGTGCTGAACCAGCGCGGCGACTTCCACTGCCCCCGGCCGCGAGAGTCCGCGCCCGCGCCAGGTGCGCTGCCCCTGCCTGAAGGCGACAACCCGACTCCACCGGTCGTGAAGCCGCCTGCTATTGCCGCCAGTGCGCCTGCAGCGGCCGCGCCGACCCGGGACACACATCAGGAACGGCTCGCGCTCGTCCTCGAGGACCTTCGCAAGCGCGGCAACTCGCGGCCGCGAAAGGAGGCGACCCTGATGACGACGATCCAGGCTCTGATCAAGCAGCGTACGAACCAGCCGATTTCCGACGCCAACCTGAAGAAGCTGCTCGCCGAACTTAAGCAGCGCGGTCAGGTGACGATCACGGAGGGCAAGGTTGCCTACAAGCTCTGATTCCAACACTGCCGTCCCGGCGGGCGATGGGATCCAGCCGGACCCCGACAACCGGGTGCAGCGTGTCGCCGCACGCATCCGGTCCCGGTTCGCCGAGGAGGCCTCGGGCCATGACTGGCACCACCTCCACCGTGTCTGGCGCCTGGCCCGGAAGATCGCCGTGGCCGAGGGGGCGAGGCTCGACGTCGTCGAGTTGGCGGCGCTCGTCCATGACATTGCCGACTGGAAGTTCCACGGGGGTGACGACGCCATCGGGCCACGCGAGGCCGAGCGGCTGTTGCGCGAGGAAGGTGCTGGCGACGACCTCGTTGAGCCGGTCGTCGAGATCGTGGCGACGATCTCGTTCAAAGGCGCAGGGGTCCGGCAGCCCATGCGGACGCTCGAGGGGCGATGCGTCCAGGATGCTGACCGGCTCGATGCGATCGGGGCGATCGGTATCGCCCGCTGTTTCGCGTACGGCGGCCATGCGGGACGCCTGATGTACGACCCCGAAGTGCCGCCTGTCCTGCACGCGACCGCTGATGCCTACAAGGCCGCCAAGGGTACGAGCGTCAATCACTTCTACGAGAAGCTCTTCTTGCTGAAGGACCGCATGAACACCGCGACGGGACGCCTGCTCGCGCAGGAGCGCCATCAGTTCATGGCGTCCTTCGTCGAGCGCTTTCTCGAGGAGTGGAACATGGACGATGGGCTCACTCCCTGAGCCTGGTGCGCTGTACTGTCGCCGCACCACATCCAGAACGGATCAGCAAATGCTCGGCGCCATCATCGGGGACATCGTCGGCTCGGTGTACGAGTTCCGTAACCACCGCTCGAAGGTCTTCGAACCCTTCTTTCATCCGAACGCGTTCTATACCGATGACACCATCTGCGCGGTCGCGGTGGCCGATGCGCTGGTGAGTGACCGCCATTTGGTGAACACAGTGAAGGACTAGGGCGGGCGCACTTGGCGCAACGGCGTTGGCGGCTAAGGGAGTTTTAGCCTGTATTGAGCGAACTTGCACGGCGCCGACGACCTTACGTCGGGGCGTCTTGACGCGCCGAGGGTTGATCTTCACCGCGTGCATCCGCACCTTCGGCTATGGGCGTGCTCACATCTAGATGGTCTGAGCAGGACTTAACCGCTTCGCCGGCCTGAGCGCAGCGCGAGCGCAGGATCAGTCTCACGACTGCCTCCTGCAAGGCAGCGCCGCGTCGTGTCGTCCGTACGCGCCGTTGTCGCAAGCTCATCTCGCGCAGGTTTTCCGGGTCTGCCAAGACTTGTAGGGCGTCCTCCGCAGATGGATAGATCAGCGCTGCCGCAAGTATGTAGCCGAGATGCGTTGCGCCACTTCCGCAATGGACGGAGCCGTCCAGGAGATAAACATGTTCGTCCAGGGTTCTTTCGGCGAGCACGGGTAAGTGGCGTTTTACCCAACCGATGGGGAGACTGGCTCGCACCAAGTCGCTCACTTCCAACTTGTCACAAAGGCTACGCCCGCGTAATCCAAGTGCCTTTGTACGGGCCCGCAGAGCGTTTCGGAGGTCGGTTTCACACAAAGGGCGCCGCAAATCGAGGGCATGTTCGGCAATCGACACGTACTGCTGCATCGCCGGCCATTCTTGGAGGGCTCCGACCTGAAGGTCGTCAGCAGCGTCGAGATGGTTGGATGGGGGGGTATCGTAGGCTGCGCGGTCTTGAGTCTCCGTCAGCGGGATGCCATGTTTTGGGCACCAGTCCACCCCAGCAATCTGATGTGCGCGACGCCAATAGCTGACATGGTGGAAGCCCAGATCTTCCTTGACGCACTCTCGGCAGAACCGGGCGGCGCCCGTTTTCTGCATGCCGAATCGGCGTAGTACCGCCAATTGGGAAGGGTCTCCGTGATCGCAATCGGGCTGGTTTTGCGGTTTTGGCACCGTGATGCGCAGAACGGGAATAGTGGTGTGGCCACGCACGAACGCGCTCACGTCGACCTTTGCCGCAGCGGCGAGGTAGAAGATCGGGGGCTTGTCGTGGCTCAGTCCTGCATGCTTCGCAATCGCTTCGCGCAGTGATCGTCGGCTGTGTTCCGGATTTAGATGAAGGAGGCGCCCTTCATAGCCTTGCGCCAGTTCTTCCGGTTTGATCTCGGCTGTGATCATCGCGATCTCCTGCTCGGTGGGGCTGCGGGGGTGTCAGGAGCGCCAAAGAGCGAATCACTGAGCTGAGGGCCCGTGCGTGGTCCGGGCTGCCGTCCCACACGGCGGCCAGCGCATGAATGAGTTCCGCGCAGTTTTGAACCGACTCCGGGGTGACGCCTTGCTCCTTTGTGGATACATAAATACATATTCTATCGAGGAGCTTCGAGCGGACGGATGATTGTCCTGAGAGGACGCGTGAGACTTGACCTTGACTCACATGGAGAGCCCTGGCGATCTCTGATTGGGTTAGTCGAGATGCGCGAATGCGCTGTCTGAGGAGCGCTGATGTAGTTTGTCTGGTGATGCTAGCCATTTTTTAAAAGTACATAAATACATAACCCGTGGCAAGCGAAAAGTGGGCATGTACTGTTGGGCAGAGTGTACTTGTTGGTTAGAGGAGAGAGGATGAACGAGCGGAAGGCGCGCGCCTGCGGCGAGTCAGGATCAGTAGCGCGTTTTGGGTGAGCGGCCAACGGCCGAGCTGGCCTATCTTGGCCTTCAGTTCGGGCAGTTTCTGGCACAGCAACCAAGTTGGAATGGGCTTACCTTGGAACTGGTCCGCGAGCGCGGCACCAAGCCGCTCCACCTCCGCGGCGAGCAGACGGTCCTGCACGTCCCACGCCACGTGCGAATCGCCTCCTCTTTCGCTCGGCGGCAAATGGGCGTTGGCCTCGTCGAACCAGGCGCGGTCGTTGCGATGGAGCCACTTGTAGCAGGCTGGCGCGAAGTCGCGCAGCCTCTTGAGGCTGGCGCCTGGGGTTTGCGCTATGAGTTGCTGCCACTCATGTCGTCTCTCGTTGCGGCGACGGCAGGCGCGCGCGTCTTGCCAGGCTAGGTAGAGCCCGGGAGTCGCGTACAAAGTCGTCGTTACGGTCGCGACAGAGACGTCAAACTGCAGGCTGGCCGATGTTTTATCGACTCCGTCGCGTAAGGCTGCCTCGAGTTCGGGGCGCCGCTTTGGGCTTGGCAGCTTCGAGCGCCAACCTGCCGCGATGCCGTGCTTCTCCATCCACGCCATTGCAGTCCCGATGTCTGCGCCGACCATACGTGCTGCTTGGGACAGTGTGTGCTCCCCCGTCCGCATGATCGAGACAAACTGAGCAATGCGGTGGTCGATCGGTGGTGCGATCCTTATGGCTGGTGAGGTGCTCTTTGAATCCAGTTCGGCTGCCACGCCCTCGTACGCAGTTAGGAACTCGATCCAGTCCTTAAAGAGCCAGCCGATGAACGCGAGATGGCGAATGGGATGGGTGCCGAAGTGCTGAACGCGCAGCAATCGTTCAAGTTCCCCTCTGCTTTGGGCAAGTTCCCCAGGGAGTCCGCGGCGGGGGTCGGCTGCATGCAAGGGGGCAACATGCCGTAGGTACTCGCGACTGAGCGGGTCCCATGCGAAGCGGTTGCCGTGCATGTAGCCTCGGTCGCGAACTCGACGACGGTAAGTTTCGGCTAGTGCCTGAGGATTGAGATGGAAGCCGCGTGGCAACCTCGCCAACTGGACTGCATCGATGGCGAGTCTTTTCAGAGGTTGGGGCAGTTCGCCTTCAAACAGCGCGAGGTGCGGATGCTGCTCCCGGAAGGCGCCATCGTCGGGAAGTTGCCAGCCGAGACGGCGAACCGCACTCGCGTCGATCATTGACTCGACCAAGTGCACGCCATGCTCGAGACAGACCCATACACCAGGGTATTGATGGGTCAAATGCCAGTATGCAACGTGGTGTCGTTCCCTATCCACTTTCATGCATTGCGGGCAGGCCTTTAGGGGATGGAGCGCGCGGAGTCGACTGCTCTGCATGCCGAGTTGGGATTTCAGCATACCCCCGCTCATCCCCGCCATCGCCGCATAGGCATTCGCGGCGAACTCTCGATCACGAAGTGGGAGAAAGTACGGCAGGACCGTGTGTCGCTCGATCAGTTCATCAACGCTCCCCCAGCGGCCCGCAGAGCGTTGGACAAGGGCGGTCAGTCCAGTCGGAAAATCATGCTGAAACCCGATGCGTGCGGAGCCAAACAGCATCCGTGCCGTGTCGGATCCTGCGCTACAACTCAGATGCGCGATGCGTGCGCACAGACTGAAAAGGGTCTCGTCGGCCAGCCAATCAGGCTCGATGCCTGGGAACAACATGGCCCGTCGTGTCAGGGGTGTCGTAGGTGCTCCATGCGAAAAATGCCCATGCCCATGAGGACGATTGAAAAGCCTGCGAACATGACCTGGTCCGCCCGCGTCGGCATGATGAAGGAGAGCCCAAGAGCAAAGAAGGCGAGCGCGATCATCAACTGTGCGTAGGTTCTCCCCGAGTCGACCGGTGCGGCGCAGGGATCGATCGGTGTCGGCTTCTTCACCATGTGGAGATGCGACTGAATCTTGGTGTCCGACAGGACGCGATCAATCATGCGTCGAAGTTCATCATTCATATGCTCACCACCCATGAGTTACGCTGCGATCCGCAAGATCTGCGCCATTGTCGTCGTGTCAGGCGCCGCTCCGCTTTCATGGGCATGCTCAACTAAGTGTCGGAGCACCAGCATTTTCTTCTCGAACGGCATGGCCATGTCATGCTCATCCAGCCAGGCGTCGATGCTCGTCAGTAGTTCGTCGTGCAGCGCCCAGTCGAACTGCTGCAGTGCGGCTCGACTGCCTGTCACCAAGTAGCCAATATCCAGGCCTGCCGCGTGAACTGCAAAGAGATACCCTACATCAGGGAGGGTGCGCCCTGTCTCATAGTGCGATTGTGAGACGCGCGAAACCTGCGCAAGGTCGGCAAGCGCTTGCATGGTCAGTTGAAGGCGCTGACGCTCGTCTCGGAGACGCATTCCAAATTCAACTCGGTCCATATTCTTCACCGCTCGACGGTAGTGGGGCCATCGGACGAGCCTCTCAGTCTGAAGCTTAAATTATCCATCAAGTTTGTACAAAGTGGTGGAAAATTATACGAATGGTCTCTAGTTTGACAAGTCGTCAGCCGCGACCTAACCTAGTAATAGGATCAGCGGGAGACGGGTGATGCAGCGGATATTGACGCCGACCGAGGTGAAACAAGAACTCGCCGCGCGCGGGCTCAGCATAGCGGCTTGGGCGGCGCTCAACGGTTTTCCCGTGAGTCACGTCTATGCCGCCCTAAATGGGCGGACGCGTGGGCTCCGGGGGCGATCGAGTGAGGTGGCGCAGGCCTTGGGGCTTGCAAGGCTGCCAGACCGGTCAGGCAGGTTCGCCGTTCTCGATCATGTAGGAAAGGAGGAAGAGTGATCAAGCGGGCCGAATAACACAAAGCCCTGCAAGTTCTTGGCGGAACGTGCAGGGCTTTCTTTTCGTGCGACAGCCGGGAAGCTGTTGCCACGTTAGCTCCACATCACCCGCTCGTCAAGGGGGTGATGGGAGGTGCTACTCGTGCCCCGAAGGAACGGCGTCTAAGCCGCTGTGGCCTCGGTCTGATTGGCGGACCGGGGCGTTGCAGCCCCTGGCTGCACTTCTGGGAGAGAGTACATGGCAACTCAGATTGCTCGCGAAGAGGCGAGGTTTCGGCGGATCTACGCGCGGCAATGGCTGGACCGCTGGTACGATAAGTATGATGCGGGCATTCATGCAACCGGGCGTGAGGCGCCGTTCGCCAGTGGAGCAACTATCCTTGCCCCACAGAAAATGGGCCGTCGGCCCTTTCATTGCTTGAGCACAGGGGAGACTTGGGCGGCCCTCCTGCTCATCTTCCACCCAGGCGTCTGGGAGGTCCACGAGCAACGCATTCTCTACCCGGTGCCACGAAAACACTTCCTCGAGGGTCACCCGCGTGGCGCGGGGTTCCGGTGGCCGCAGTTTCGCGGGACGCTCGATGTGGCTGAGCGCCTCAATCTTATGCCGCATATTCGATCAATCCGCATCAGGGGTGATAAGGAGGGTGAATACACATCAGTCCCTGTCTTCTGGTTGGGCGATCAACTCGTCTTCCTCGAGGACGAAACGGGCTCTTACGTCGTGAACTGGTCCATCAAGGACACTTCTGACGCCTTTGGTAAGCCAGGTCCTCGTCGTGACGGCAAGATGCCAACAGAAAAAGAACTGGAGCATGCTCGGGCACGCCGGCAAGTCGAGATCGTCTATTACGAGGACGCGCGAATTCCAACGCGTGAGATTTCTCGCGATCAAATCGATCCGACATTGTTTTATAACCTGCGCGATCTCTTTCTGAGTGAAGCTGTGCCCATCGCCGCGAATGAAGAGAAGACAGCGCGGGCAATAGAGATGTTTCAGCAGGAAGTGGGGTCGGAAGAGCCTGCATATCTCCTCGCGAACACAGTATCACAGAGGCTCTCAATAACTCCGGAAGATGCGAAGTACATTCTGTCACAGGCTATATGGGCGAGGCGGATCCGAGTGGATCTGTTTCAGCGCATACTCCTGGATAAGCCTTTGAGGCCGGAGCGTGAAGACCCCGTTCAGCGCTACGCCGATTGGTTCAGGCGGTAGCCATGGAAATCGGAACTCAACTTGAAGCGCCGACTGGCTGCGGATCTCTGAGCTCAGGGCAGGTTTACTATTTCTGTGGTTGCTGCGATGAGAAAGTGCTTCTCGTATGGTTCGTCAATTCAAAGCACGGTTGGAGAGTTCATTGCATTCGTCTAACTAAAGTCGATTTCGAGTGTGCTCTCAATAACCAAAAACCTTTAATCTTGCGAACTGCCGTGCAGCACCCCGTGCCTCCTTGGCTTTGGCTGGAAGGGAGTTGCGACTATGATGCGATGGAGGGGCGCCGCCAAAAATGTGGCAGTAAGACCTATCGAGATCAGGCAGAGGCGCGATTATTAAAAATTGCACCTGCATTGCAGGATTCAGGCAAGATCCTTGCTGCACTCAACCCGAATGCTGCAATCGCAAGAATCTGCAAGAAGTCCGGCATCAAAGAGCATCCCCATCGCCTGCAGTGCTGGTTCTTTGCTATATACCTTCATCCTGGCGCTGGAGTCTGGGCGTTGAAAAAGCCCGCTGGGCGGACTGGCACTTGGGATCGTACGTCTGAGAAGCATGCAACAAAGAAACTTGGACGCCCTCGCTTGATTGATGCCAACGCGGGTTCTTCGACCGCTCTCATAAAGGAAAAGATAGTTAGTTCTTATTTGAAACGTTGTGGGCTTGGAAGGTCGATGAGAGCCATTCATTCGGATGCTCTCTATGAGGATTTTGGCTGCGCTGCAATCAAGAATAAGGATGGAACTATTGTCCTGATTCATCCGGAGAATGATCCATTCCCCACCTACGGACAATTTCGCGCGGTAGTTATCAAAGCTCTTGGGTTGGAAAAGGTCCGCCAAAACCTCTATGGCGACGCACGCATCCGAAACAGAAAGGCTCATGATGACGGGTCTTACAAAGCTCAGGCTGCCAATCTTCTCGAGGATCTGCAGGTCGATGCCTATTTCGTCTCAGAGCGGGCTAGGTCGCTGTATTCAAGTGAACCCATGCCCCGGTTGGCCGTCGTGCGTGCACGATGCACCACAAGTGGTTCGAACGTCGGCGTTGGATTCAGCTTGGAGGGGGAGACTGAAGAAGCGTACAGGGCTGCTCTTTTCTGCACTGCAGTACCCAAGGAATTGATTTTCAGACTGTACGGTGTTGATTCCGGTTTGATCACCTGGGACATGCAAGGACTTCCCCCAGCGTGCTTGTCAGACAGAGGCCCCGCGGGTTCAAGCGCCTTGATTCAGGATCTAGAAAAGCGTTTTCCGCTGAAAGCAATCGCGCCGTCCTATGCTGCAAAATCAAAAGCGCCAGTCGAGTCTGGCCATCCGCGCAAAACAAAACTTGAAGGAAAGCCAAGTTTCATTCAAAGCGATCTGACCGTTCCTCAACTTATGAAGCGCGAATTACTTGAGGCCGTACGGCAGAATCATGCGCAGGATGTATCGGATCGCCTCACGAATGCTGAGGCAGTTGCGTTCGTAGCGCGCGGGTGGCCCGCGACGTCCCAACGACTTTGGGCGTTCAGAACTGAGCAAATGCGAACTCATGCCCGTGTGATCTCGGTGGAGCAGGCGGTGCGCCTGTTTCTTAAGCCTCTGCAATTTGCGGTCAATGAAAAGGGAGTGCAGTTTAGGGGCCACATATACTCATCTGAGGAGTTTCGGTTGAGTGGTATGCATGCCAGTTTGGCGAAACTGAACAGGCCTGAGATCACTGGGTACGCGGTGTCGATGGCGTTGATGATTATCTGGGTGGAAGTTGATGGTAAGTTGGTCGAACTGACGCCCCACAAGGTAATTCCATGTGAGGACGAGGAGTACCTCATCTCTATGACAGACGCCGCCGAATTCGAGGCAAAGCGCGCGGAACTCGCGTCGCTGACGCGACAGGCGGGTGAGGCGGCCGCAAATGCTGTGAGGGATGCCTTCAAGAAGTCGACTGGGAAGACTTGGAATGCAGGTCGTCGGCGCGACGGGACGCCCAGAAGGCCAAATGGGCCTGTCGCTGATGAGGCTCGCGTCACCAAGGGGCGGCAAAGCAAGACGGGACGGAACGCTGCATGACGACCATCGGGGTAGTCGACTTCGGCCGGCTGAACCTCAGTGATGTCCAGTTGGACGCCCTCATGGAGGTTCGGCCATCGCCACTTTTAGTGGGCGGTGGATTGCCTGAGAAGGATGCAGAACTTCTACGGCAACAACTGAAAGGTGTCTTCCTCTCCAATGAAGAAATTCGAGAGGTTGTCAGAAAGTTGATTGGAATACTGACGGCTCACCATCAGTCGGTTTTCTCTGATGGAGCTGCGTTTACAAAAGGGCTATATTTATCAGACCCTTGGCCTGATGATAGTTTTCCTGCTGTCTGCGTGACTGGCCTAGGCGGCGTGGGAAAGACTGAAATAAAGAAGGCTTTTCTAAGGCTACTGCAAAAAGCTTTTGAGAGCATGCCGCTGAGACACATCGAGGGCCATGCGGAGCTTCCTTTTCGGCCCGTTTGGCAAGTGTCGCTCGCCGGTGGGACGAGTATTGGAGCAATCTTGCTTCCAATGCTCGATGTACATCAGCAGGAAAGCATCTGTGAGGAGCATGGTGAGAGCTTTGAAGAGAAGAAGCTCCCGAGTCCTAGCGTCATTCGCAGGCAGGCGCGCAGTCAGAGTTGGCGCGATTCTACAAGCTTGATCTGGGGCGACGAGTTTCAACAAGTCTCATATGGTAGTAGTTCCAATTCCAAAGCGGCACAACTGCTCTATCAGCTGATGTTGATCGGACCCCGCCTCGTCTTTACAGGTAATTTCAGTATGGTACGAGCCCTCCTGCGTCGCCCTCAGCAGGACACGCAGCGGCTATTGTCGGTTCCAATATGTGTCGAGCCAACCAAGGAAGGCTCGGAGAGTGCGCTCGCTCTGTTGGATGCGTACAAGGCTGCAGCACCAGGAGTTTTCGAGTTCGATGGGCGGGAAGCTGAGCCAGTGGTGCATCAATATACTTTTGGTATTAATCGATGTAAGGTCAATCTTTTCTATCACGCTTACATTATCGCCCGAAAGAATGGGCGCGGTGCTCTGCGGATAGAGGATTTGCATGCAGCATATGTTTCAATGGATATGGCCTCCCAGCGGGCAGAGGTTGATGAGTTATTGCGGGGTGAGATCACAGGCGCACGAATCAGGGAAGATCTGATGAATCCACTTGGGTACAGCGGGAAAGAAAACAAACCGAAGTCTTCTAATGTGACGGATTTGACGAAGGCGAAGGAGCGTTTTGAGACGAAAGTACAGGAGGATTTATTGATGGATTCACTGACTCCCGAACAGGCTGCCGCGGTTGAGAATATTGATGTTGGAGGAAAGACTTTCTTGAAGGTGCCGGCGACGGTTACAAGGATTAGTAGGAAGAAGCCATCGAAGGAGGATCTGGTTAAAGGGATCACAGACTTCAGCGCTGGCAAGAGTGGGTAGAACTGCGACCGAGGCGCGGCACGAGAGCCCTCTTGGCTCCAGTGAATGCTCTTGCTGCGGAAGGACGTAGTTGGTGGCTCAGAGGTCTGGTGCGGCTCCAGCCTGAGAGCCACCGACGCGTATCATGGGCGTTTCGCACCTAGTTGCGATGGCTCCTTAGCCGGTGGTGACAGTTTTAATTTTCAAGTGCATAACGCGCTCGGAGGATGGGGGGCGTCTTGACGGCTTACTGAGAGTCGCACCGCCCCCACCCGTTCTGACCGTTTTTCTTTTTGGAGTCAGTACCCGATTCTCAACCGCCTCGAAATGCTGCGCATCTTCTGCACCGCCGCCGAGTCGCGCAACTTCAAGGAAGCCGCCACCCGGCTGGGCGTGTCGCCGCAGGCGGTCACGCGCGCGGTGAAGGAGCTCGAGGACCACGTCGGCGAGCTGCTCTTCCACCGCAACACCCGCCACAACCGCATCACCGAATTCGGCGAACAGCTCGCGGTGCGCGCGCGCCACAGCCTGCAGGGCGTGGATGCGGTTTTCCAGCGTGCCGAGCAGGCGCGCGCCAGCGAACTCGCCGGCTTGGTGCGCATCACCGCGCCGCGTGCGCTCGGCCGACACGGGCTGATGCGGGTGCTCGCCGAGCTGTGCGCGCAGCACCCGGGGCTGCAGCTCGACCTGCGCTCCTCCGACCAGTTTGCCGACGTGGTCGATGAGCAGATCGACATCGGCATCCGCGTCGGCGTGCTGCGCGACAGCCGCTTCGTCGCGCGCGCGGTGTCGAGCGTGTCCTTCCACATCGTCGCCGCGCCTGAGCTGCTCGCGCGCTGCGGCGCGCCGAAGACGCTGCAGGATCTGGCCGAGCGTCCCACCACCGTCGCCATCGACCCCAACACCGGGCGGCCGTGGGCGTGGTTCCTGGCCGGCGGCCAGCAGTGGCTGCCGCGCGCGCCCACCTTCGCCACCGACGACACCGGCGCCGAGGCCGAGGCGGTGCTCGCCGGCGTCGGCTTCGGCCAGCTCACCGCCTACCTCGCCGCGCCGCACCTGCGCTCGGGACGGCTGGTCGAGGTCCTGCCCGAGCTGGCGCCCGAGCCGTGGAGCCTGTCGGTGTACCGCCCGCAGCGCGGCCCGGTGGCGGCGCGGATTCGGCTGGTGTTCGACCGCCTGGTGGCGTATTTCGGGGAGGACGAGCGGTTTCCGTAGCATGCGCACCGGACAAGGTCGATGTGTAAAACCC
>QXGG01268033.1_pt1 | contig 61096 bp, 55 predicted proteins | sample 1982491 | NCBI WGS metagenome assembly QXGG01 (sample SAMN09924614, study PRJNA488089) | Wastewater metagenome, whole genome shotgun sequencing project. | isolation source: South African research farm wastewater | place: South Africa: Irene, Agricultural Research Council, Animal Production...
ACGAAATCGAAACCTATACCCGTAAAGGCGACTGGCAAAAAGTTTCGGAGCTGCAATACGGCCGTTTGCCTGAGTTAGAAGCGCGCCTGAAAGCGGCGGATACAGCAGGCGCTGCCCAGACCGAAAAGCCCAGGCTGTTGCGCACTCAAGTAGGCGCCGAAGAAATTGCGGAAGTGGTGTCGCGTGCAACCGGCATTCCGGTTTCCAAGATGATGACCGGCGAGCGTGAAAAACTTTTATCAATGGAAAGCCATTTGCATGAGCGCGTGGTGGGCCAAGACGAAGCGGTGACCCTGGTTGCCGATGCGATTCGCCGTTCGCGCGCTGGTTTGTCAGATCCCAACAAACCATATGGATCATTTTTGTTTTTGGGCCCCACGGGTGTTGGCAAGACCGAGCTTTGCAAGGCCCTTGCGCAATTCCTGTTTGACTCTGAAGAACAAATGGTGCGCATTGACATGAGTGAGTTTATGGAAAAGCACTCGGTGTCGCGCCTAATCGGTGCGCCACCGGGCTATGTGGGGTATGAAGAGGGCGGCACCCTAACTGAGGCTGTGCGCCGCAAGCCTTACAGCGTGATTTTGATGGATGAGGTGGAAAAGGCGCACCCCGATGTGTTCAATGTGCTGCTGCAGGTGTTAGACGATGGCCGCTTGACCGATGGCCAAGGCCGCACCGTGGATTTTCGCAACACCGTGGTGGTGATGACTTCTAACCTGGGTTCGCACGAGATTCAGCGCTTGGTAGGTCAGCCTACTGCTGAAATCAAAGAAGCGGTCATGGCCGAGGTGAAGGCGCATTTCCGGCCCGAATTTATCAACCGCATTGATGAGATCGTGGTGTTTCATGCACTCGGTGCCGCGCATATTCGCAATATCGCGCGCATTCAGCTAAAGCGCTTGGAGGCTCGCGTAAAAGAGCACGACATGATTCTGGAAGTCTCCGATGCTGCGCTTGATGAGGTGGCGAAGGTGGGCTTTGATCCGCTCTTTGGGGCTCGGCCTTTAAAGCGTGCAATTCAGCAGCGCATTGAAAACCCGGTGGCGAAGTTGATTCTGGAAGGCAAGTTCGGCCCCAATGATGTGATTCCGGTTGATTTCAGGGATGGTGTGTTTACGTTTGAGCGGATCGTTCACTAGATTGCCACGGCCCTGGCGGGCCTCGCAATGACGGGGTAAAGGTCGTCACCGCAAGGCGAACATTTAACTCGTCATCGCGAGGAGGCGAAGCCGACATGGCGATCCACCGTGCGCAGATTGCCACGGGCCTGCGGCCCTCGCAATGACGTTTACACAACTCTTCCAACCGGCCGATAAACCAGCCGCGTCCCCGCTACCCGATCATGCGGGGTCTGCTTATCGCGATCAAACAGTGCCCAGATCAGCCCAAGGCCCGTCAGCGCGCTGGGCACCGCCACAATCGCCCGCAGCAGGGCCTGCGCTCGGGTAATCGGCTTGCCATTGACTGAAACCAGAGTCAGCCCCAGAGTCTGCATGGGCAGGGTTCTGCGGCCGGCAGTCCATCCCCAAATAAAGTAGATCAACAGCCCAAACCCCACCACGACTTGAAGCCCCAGCCGCTTCATGCCCGACAAATCCGGGCCCGCACGATCTGAAAAATCCACCATCACCGAATAAATAAAGCCAACGACCAGCATAGGCCCAAAAAGCAGCAGGCCCTCGTAGACCATTCCCATGAACCGGCGCCACACCCCAGCGGGCTCGGTGCCAGACACCACGAGTTTCGTTTCATCCATAGGGCCTATGTTAAATTAGAGGGCTTGACCTTGCCGGTACCGCCTCCAAAAGAGTCGGCAACGGCGATCCGTCAACTCAAAGCCCTTGTCGCAAGGTCTGCGTCGCTGGCACTGAAAGGCAACTTTCAGGGTGCGGGTGGCGCCGGCGGGCAAGGATCACTGGAACTTGATAGGACTGAAAACCTATGGAAATTACTGGCGCAGAAATCGTCATCCGTTGCCTGCACGAAGAGCAGGTCGAACACATCTTTGGCTACCCCGGCGGAGCCGTCCTGTATATCTACGACGAGATATACAAACAGAAAAAATTTCAGCATGTGCTGGTGCGCCACGAGCAGGCTGCCGTTCACGCGGCCGATGCCTATGCCCGCTCGACTGAAAAAGTTGGCGTGTGTATTGTGACCAGCGGCCCCGGTGTGACCAATGCAGTCACGGGCATTGCCACCGCCTATATGGATTCAGTCCCCATGGTGATTCTGTCGGGCCAGGTGCCCACACATGCCATTGGTCTCGATGCGTTCCAGGAATGCGACACCGTGGGCATTACCCGGCCCTGTGTCAAGCACAACTTCTTGGTGAAAGATGTTCGCGACTTAGCCAGCACCATTAAAAAAGCATTCCATTTGGCCAGCACCGGCCGGCCCGGCCCGGTGTTGGTCGATATTCCCAAAGACATTACCCGCGACCGCTGCAAGTTTGAATACCCCAAAGCCGTGACCATGCGCTCGTACAACCCCGTGGTGAAGGGCCATTCCGGTCAGATCAAAAAAGCAGTGCAGGCCATGCTCACGGCCGAGCGGCCCATGATTTATACGGGTGGCGGAATTATCCTGGGCAATGCTTCGAAAGAGCTGCGCGAACTCGTAGATCTCCTGGGCTACCCCTGTACCAATACGCTCATGGGCTTGGGTGCGTACCCCGCAACAGATAAAAAGTTTTTGGGCATGCCCGGCATGCATGGCACGTTTGAGTGCAACCTGGCCATGCAAAACTGCGATGTGCTGGTGGGCATAGGCGCGCGGTTTGATGACCGTGTAATTGGCAACCCCAAGCACTTCGCCCAAAACCCACGCAAGATTATTCATGTCGACATTGACCCGTCGTCGATTTCCAAGCGCGTGAAGGTTGATCTTCCGATTGTTGGCGATGTGAAGGAAGTGCTGAAAGAAATGATTGCCTTGGTGAAGGAAGCGATCGCCAACGGCCACAAGCCCAACGAGAAAGCGCACGCCGCGTGGTGGGATCAGATCAACGAGTGGCGCAAGCGCAACTGCCTGGGTTACGAGCAAAACAGCGAGGTGATCAAGCCTCAGTTCGTGGTGGAAAAGCTATGGGAAGTTACCAAGGGCCAAGCATTTATCACTTCCGATGTGGGCCAGCACCAAATGTTTGCGGCCCAGTTCTACAAGTTTGACTATCCCCGTCGTTGGATCAACTCGGGTGGCCTGGGCACCATGGGCGTGGGCTTGCCCTACGCCATGGGTGTCAAGCTTGCCCACCCCGAAGCCGATGTGGCCTGTATTACTGGTGAAGGCTCCATTCAAATGTGTATTCAAGAGCTCTCGACCTGCCAGCAGTACAAGCTGCCCGTGAAGGTGATCAACCTGAACAATCGTTATTTGGGCATGGTGCGCCAATGGCAAGAGATTGAATATGAAAGCCGCTACGCCGAGTCGTATATGGATTCGTTGCCTGACTTTGTGAAGCTGGCCGAGGCCTATGGCCATGTGGGCATGGTGATCACCAAGCCTGCCGATGTCGAGCCGGCGTTGAAAGAAGCGTTTGCCATGAAAGATCGCCTGGTCTTTATGGACTTCATTACCGACCAAGAAGAAAACGTTTGGCCCATGGTTCAAGCGGGCAAGGGCCTGACTGAAATGCTGCTTGGCGCAGAAGACCTGTAAGGAGACCAGAGATCATGAAACACCTTATTTCTATTCTGGTTGAAAACGAGCCTGGCGCCTTGTCGCGTGTGGTGGATTTGTTTGCGGCCCGCGCTTATAACATTGAAACCCTAACGGTGGCCCCCACGGAAGACTTGTCGCTTTCGCGCATGACCATTTCGACCAAGGGCTCTGACGAAACAATTGAGCAGATCACCAAACACTTGAATCGCTTGGTCGATGTGGTGAAGGTCGTCGACTTAACCGAGCACCCTTACCTTGAGCGTGAGCTCATGCTGATTAAAGTGCGCGCAGTGGGCAAAGAGCGGGAAGAAATGAAGCGCATGGCCGATATCTTTCGCGGCCGCATTATCGATGTCACCGACAAAACCTACACCATTGAGCTCACGGGCAATGCCAGCAAATGCGATGCATTCATAGAAGCAATTGAGCCCGAAGCTATTTTGGAAACCGTTCGCACCGGCAGCTCTGGCATCTCTCGCGGCGAGCGGATCTTAAAAGTTTAATTACCAAAGGAAACCCTCATGAATATTTTTTATGACAAAGACGCTGACCTTGCACTGATCAAAGGCAAGAAGATCGCCATCATTGGCTATGGCTCACAGGGCCATGCCCACGCATTAAACCTGCACGACAGTGGCTGCAATGTGGTGGTGGGGGTTCGCAAGGGCGGCCCCAGCTGGACCAAGGTTGAAAAGGCAGGCCTGAAAGCAGCAGAAATCAAAGACGCGGTGAAAGATGCCGATGTGGTCATGCTGCTGATGCCCGACGAAAACATTGCAGCGGTTTACGCATCTGAAATTGCGCCGGTCATCAAGGAAAACGCAGCGCTGGCCTTTGCCCACGGCTTTAATATCCATTACGGCCAGATCACGCCGCGCAAAGATCTGGATGTCATCATGATCGCCCCCAAGGCGCCTGGCCACACGGTTCGGGGCACTTATGCGCAAGGCGGCGGCGTCCCGTGCCTGATCGCTGTGCATCAAGACACCACCGGCAACGCCCGTGCAATTGCCCTGTCTTACGCCAGTGCAATTGGTGGCGGCAAGGCCGGCATTATTCAAACCAACTTCCGTGAAGAAACCGAGACCGATTTGTTCGGTGAGCAGGCGGTGTTGTGTGGCGGCACGGTCGAGTTGATTAAGGCAGGCTTTGAAACCCTGGTCGAAGCAGGCTATGCGCCGGAGATGGCTTACTTTGAGTGCTTGCACGAGCTCAAGCTGATCGTTGACCTGATCTACGAAGGCGGCATTGCCAACATGAACTACTCCATCTCGAATAACGCCGAGTTTGGTGAATATGTCACCGGGCCCAAGATCGTGAACGAGGAAACCAAGTGGGCCATGCGCGAGGTGCTCACCCGCATCCAAACCGGTGAATACGCCAAGGAATTCATTTTGGAAAACCGTGCGGGCGCCCCCACGTTGATTTCGCGCCGTCGTCTGACCGCCGAGCACCCAATCGAGCAAGTGGGCGAGAAGCTTCGCGCCATGATGCCTTGGATCAAGGCCAATAAGCTCGTTGACCAGAGCAAGAACTAAGCGTTTCGGCATGGCTCAACAAGACATTCAAAGCTATCCGCACCCGATCATCGCGAAAGAGGGCTGGCCCTTCGTCGCGGGGTCGGTGGCGTTGGCGCTTTTTGCCTCTGCCTTGGATTGGGAGTTTTTGGCTGCACTGCTGTGGATCGCGGTTATTTTTGTGGTTCAGTTTTTTCGCGACCCAGCCCGTACGCCCCCGCTTGGCGAAAACCTGATCACCTCGCCGGCTGATGGCCGCATTGTGGTGGTGGGCAAGGCCAAAGATCCGATCACCGGCCAAGAGGCGCTAAAAATCAGCGTGTTTATGAATGTGTTTAATGTGCACTCGAACCGCTCGCCCGTTCAGGGCAGTGTGGTGCAGGCCCAGTATTTTCCGGGCAAGTTCTTCAATGCCGATCTCGACAAGGCCTCGGAGCAAAACGAGCGCAATGCCTTGGTGATCGAAGATCCCCAAGGCCGCCGAGTCACCTGTATCCAGATTGCTGGCCTGATTGCGCGACGCATCCTTTGCTATGTGAAACCCGGCGATTCGCTCATGCGCGGCCAACGCTATGGCTTTATTCGCTTTGGCTCTCGGGTCGATGTCTATTGCCCGCCGCAAAGCAAAGCGTTAGTGTCGGTGGGTGACAAGGTTTCTGCCCATTCCACCGCACTGGCCCGCTGGCCTGAATAAATCATGAATTCGCCGCTTCCCCGCAGGCGCAACAGCATTTACTTATTGCCCAATCTGTTTACGACAGGGTGTTTGTTTGCGGGCTTTTTCGCGATTGTGCAGGCCATGAACGGTCGTTTCACCCAGGCCGCAATTGCGATTTTTGTGGCCATGGTACTCGATAGCCTCGATGGCCGGGTGGCCAGGCTCACCAACACTACCTCTGACTTTGGCGCCCAATATGACAGCCTGGCCGACATGGTGTCGTTTGGCGCAGCGCCAGCGTTGATTGTGTATGTCTGGTCCTTGAACACCTTGGGTAGCCTGGGTTGGTTGGCGGCATTTGTTTATGTGGCCGGCGCTGCTCTTCGTCTGGCCCGCTTTAATACCAATATCGGCGTTGTGGATAAGCGGTTTTTCCAGGGCTTGCCCAGCCCGGCCGCTGCCGCTTTGTTGGCGGGGCTGGTTTGGGTGGCCACTGATTTGCGCGAGACCAAGTGGATCGATTGGTCGGCCAAGGATCTGCGCTGGGTGGCCTGGTCGGTGGCCGTTTATGCGGGCTTAACCATGGTCTCGAGCGTGCCGTTTTACAGCTTCAAAGACCTGAATCTGCGGAAAAGCGTGCCGTTTATTGTGATCTTTTTGATCGCCTTGGGCCTGGTGCTGATCTCGCAAGACCCACCCACACTGCTGTTTTTGCTCATGCTGGCCTATGGGCTATCGGGCTGGGTGTTGTTCTTTTGGCGCAAATCCCGTGGGGAGCGCGTGGAAGTATTTGCAGAACCCGAGCATAAAGATTTATAGTCCAGCCCTATGGAAATGCGTTTAATCCGTCATTGCGAGGCCCTTCAGGGCCGTGGCAATCCATTGGTCGCGACTCGCTCGCTGCTACTACTACCTTCCCTGGGTCGACTGCGCCTCGGGCGCTAAAACACGACCCCCACCGGCAGGCTCCCGTGAGAGCCGCGTCTGCGCCGGAGATCGAAATAGCAGGCTGTAAACCAAAACCCCAGATTTTTAAATTGACAAGCCTTTCATGAGAGGGCTTTGAACAAAGGAAAAACATCATGACCGAACGTTTGATTATTTTCGACACCACCTTGCGCGATGGCGAACAAAGCCCCGGCGCATCCATGACCAAAGACGAAAAAATCCGCATTGCGCGCCAGTTGGAGCGTCTGCGCGTGGATGTGATCGAGGCCGGCTTTGCTGCGGCTAGCCCCGGCGATTTTGATGCCATTCGCGCCATCGCCGAGACCATTAAGACCAGCACCGTCTGTTCCTTGGCCCGCGTGTCTGAAAAAGACATTCGCGCAGCTGGCGAAGCGATTAAGCCTGCTGCCAAGGGCCGCATTCACACCTTCATTGCCACCAGCCCCATTCACATGGAGAAAAAGCTTCGCATGACACCGGATCAGGTGGTAGAGGCGGCGATTAAGGGTGTGAAGATGGCGCTTGAATACACCGACGACGTGGAGTTTTCTGCCGAAGATGCGGTGCGAAGCGATATCGATTTCTTGGTGCGTGTGTTTGGTGAAGTGATCAAGGCCGGCGCCAAAACCATTAATGTGCCGGATACCGTGGGCTATAGCGTGCCCTTTGCCTGGGGTGATCGCTTCAAGCAATTAATTGAGCGCACACCGGGTGCCGATAAAGTGGTGTGGTCAACGCACTGCCACAACGATCTGGGAATGGCCGTGGCGAACTCATTGTCCGCCGTGTTAAACGGCGCGCGCCAAGTCGAGTGCACCATCAACGGATTGGGCGAGCGTGCGGGCAATGCCAGCCTCGAAGAAATTGTCATGGCCGTGAAAGTGCGTCAGGATATTTTCAAGTGCGATACCAATATCGATACGTCGCAAATTGTGCCGGCATCGCGTTTGGTTTCTCAGATCACGGGCTACCCCGTGCAACCCAACAAGGCCGTGGTGGGTGCAAACGCCTTTGCCCACGAGTCGGGCATTCACCAAGATGGTGTCTTAAAGCACCGCGAAACCTACGAGATCATGCGCGCAGAAGATGTGGGCTGGTCGGCCAATAAAATCACCTTGGGCAAGCTTTCGGGCCGAAACGCTTTTAAGCAGCGCTTGCAAGACCTGGGCATTGAGCTCGATTCGGAGCAGGAATTAAACGAAGCCTTCGCGCGGTTTAAAGATTTGGCCGATCGTAAGTCGGAAATCTTTGATGAAGACTTGCAGGCCTTGGTCTCGGGCGATTCGATTGAAGAGGGCGATGAGCACTACAAGTTTTTGTCGCTTTCGCAGAAATCGGAAACCGGCGAGCGGCCGCAATCGCGGGTGGCCTTTACGGTCGAGGGCGAAGAGGTGGTGGCCCAGGCCCAGGGCAATGGCCCGGTCGATGCCACGGTCAACGCGATTGAGTCCAAGGTGCACAGTGGCTCTGAGCTCTTGCTGTTTTCGGTCAATGCGATCACCACGGGCACCGAGAGCCAGGGCGAGGTGACCATGCGACTCTCAAAAGGCGGGCGGATTGTGAACGGGCTGGGGTCGGATCCCGATATCGTGGTGGCGTCGGCCAAGGCCTACCTGAATGCGTTGAACAAGCTTCAGAGCAAGGTAGAGAAGCTCAATCCTCAGCTCGTGTAGTCCCAGACCGGAGAGCGTCGGGGGATCGACGAGAAAAAACTTCGAGGACGGTTTTTAAGTCCGAGGTTTTTTCGAGCGGCCCCCGGCGGTAGGCCGGTCGCCCCCCGGAGGTAGGCCCCGAGCCAACGTGGATCGCCACGTCGGCTTCGCCTCCTCGCGATGACGGTTTTTCCGTTATAATTCAACGAGTTGTACAAAGCACGGCGGGCCCTGGCAGGCCCGGCCGCAAGTCCAAGGCATTTTTAAGGAGATTTCCATGCCCGTTGCCAGCATTAACAAGCCTGAAATCATGGCGCAGTTCCAGCGCGCCAAGGGTGATACCGGCAGTCCCGAAGTGCAAGTGGCCCTGCTCACTGCGCGCATCAACGACCTGACCGATCATTTCAAAACCCACGCCAAGGATCATCACTCCCGCCGTGGCCTCCTGAAAATGGTGAGCCGCCGCAGGAAGCTGCTCGATTATTTAAAGCGCACCAATGTTCAGGGCTATCGTTCGCTCATTGAGCGTTTGGGTCTGCGTAAGTAAGCGTTGAGAAGCCGTTGATGTAAGCCAAAGTGCCTGCCCGGTAGCGCCGCGCGGGCATTTTGTTTATTGAGAAGAGAAAAGGAAACGCAGTGTTCAATATTGCAAGAGAAGAGTTTCAATACGGCCAGCACAAAGTGGTGCTGGAAACGGGCGAGATCGCCCGCCAGGCCACCGGCGCGGTGGTCGTCAATGTCGAAGATACCGTGGTGTTGGCCACCGTGGTGGCGTCGAAATCTGCCAAGCCCGGCCAGGATTTTTTCCCCCTGACCGTGGATTACATTGAAAAAACCTATGCCGCGGGAAAAATCCCGGGCGGCTTTTTTAAGCGTGAAGGTCGTCCCACCGAAAAAGAAACACTGACATCGCGTTTAATCGATCGTCCGCTTCGTCCGCTCTTTCCCGAGGGCTTTTACAACGAAGTGCAAGTGGTTTGCATGGTGATGTCGTTAAACCCCGAGATCGATCCCGATATTCCCGCCATGATCGGTGCTTCTGCAGCCATGTCGCTGGCAGGTGTTCCGTTTAACGGCCCGATTGGCGCTGCGCGCGTGGGCTATATCAATGGTCAGTATGTGTTAAACCCCACGGCGAGCCAGCTCAAAGAGTCCCGTATGGATCTGGTGGTGTCAGGCACCGCCTCTGCTGTGTTAATGGTGGAATCGGATGCCGATCAGCTGCCCGAAGATGTCATGCTCGGTGGTGTGGTGTTTGGCCACGAGCAAGGCCGCATTGCCATTGAAGCGATCAATCGTTTGGTTGAAAAAGCGGGCAAGCCCGAGTGGGATTGGCAGCCTGCAGCAAAAGATGAAGCCCTGATTGCCAAGGTCAAGGCGATGGCAGAAGGCCCGATCCGCGAGGCTTATGGCATTCGTATCAAGCAGGACCGTTCGCAAAAACTGAAAGGCATTTATGCCGAGGTCGAAGCCAAGCTCGCCGAAGAGGCCGCTGCTGCTGGCCAGGCTGCGCCTGATTCGAACGTGGTTAACGAGACATTGTTTAACCTGGAATACGCGACGGTGCGCAATCAGATTCTGAGTGGCGAGCCCCGTATCGATGGTCGCGACACCCGCACGGTGCGCCCCATTGAAATTCGCACCGGTGTATTGCCCCGTGCCCATGGCACCGCACTGTTTACCCGTGGCGAGACTCAGGCCTTGGTGGTGGCAACCTTGGGCACAACGCGCGATGAACAGATTATCGATGCCTTGGGCGGCGAATATCGCGACCGCTTCATGCTTCACTACAACATGCCTCCTTACGCAACGGGGGAGTGTGGCCGTGTGGGGACGCCCAAGCGCCGTGAAATTGGCCACGGCCGCTTGGCCAAGCGTGCCTTGGTGGCGGTTCTGCCCAAGCCAGAAGATTTTGCGTATTCCATGCGTGTTGTGTCTGAAATCACCGAATCGAACGGCTCATCTTCCATGGCCTCTGTTTGCGGTGGCTGCCTGGCGCTGATGGATGCTGGCGTTCCCCTGAAAGCCCATGTGGCGGGGATTGCCATGGGTTTAATTAAAGATGGTGGTCGTTTTGCAGTGCTGACCGACATTTTGGGTGATGAAGATCACCTGGGTGATATGGACTTTAAAGTGGCGGGCACTGAAAGCGGTGTCACGGCCTTGCAAATGGATATCAAGATCCAGGGTATTACCAAAGAGATCATGCAGGTGGCGCTTGCGCAGGCAAGAGACGCGCGGCTGCATATCTTGGGCAAGATGAAATCGGCCTTGGATCATGCGCGTGAGGAGCTTTCCGAATTTGCACCGCGCCTCTACACCATGAAGATCAACCCCGAGCGTATTCGCGACGTGATCGGCAAAGGCGGTGCCACGATTCGCGCAATCACCGAAGAAACCGGCACGCAGATCGATATCTCTGAAGACGGCTCCATTACGGTGGCTGCCACCACGGGCGATGCGGCGCGTGCGGCGATCAAGCGCATTGAGGAACTCACCGCCGAAGTGGAGGTGGGCAAGACCTATGAAGGCACTGTGCTGCGTTTGCTAGAGTTTGGCGCCATTATCTCGATCCTTCCAGGAAAGGATGGCCTGCTGCACATTTCACAAATTGCCAACGAGCGTGTGAACCAGGTCTCGGATTATTTGAAAGAAGGCCAAACCGTTCGCGTGAAAGTACTCGAGGCCGATGACAAAGGTCGTTTGCGTCTTTCGATGAAGGCTCTCATCGAAGAGCCGGCAGCGCCTGCTGAAGGTGCTGCGCCGCAGGCTGAATGATAAAATCTGGTGCAATGCAGCGCGGACTTTGGGTTGTTGGCAACTGGAAAATGAACGGCGACATGGTCTCGAACGAGGCCCTGTTGTCCGATCTGCTGGGCTTGATTGAAGCCCATGGCAACAAGCCCATCGCCGAGCTGGCGGTCGCTGTGCCATCGCCCTATTTGTTTCAGGCGGCGGTGCGCCTAAAGGGGCGCACTATCGCCTGGGGTGCTCAAGATGTCTCCGATCAGGAAAAGGGCGCGTTTACGGGCGAAGTCAGCGCGGCCATGTTGCAAGATTTTGAGGCGCAGTTTGCGTTGGTCGGGCACTCTGAGCGTCGCGCCCGGCAGTACGAATCCGATGATTCGGTTGCGGCAAAGGCGCTTGCGCTGGCAAGGGCCGGCTTGTTGCCCTTGGTCTGTGTAGGTGAGTCTTTAGAGACTCGCAACCAAGGCCGGGCCTTGGAATTTGTTTGTGCCCAAGTGCGGCATGTGGCGCAGGTGCTCGCCCAACAGGATTTTCTGTCGAAAGCGGTATTTGCCTATGAGCCCATTTGGGCCATTGGCACGGGGTTGAGTGCAAACCCCGAGCAGGCGCAAGAAATGCACGCCGCAATTCGTGCAGAGCTTGCAAAAATCGATACTCAAGCGGCCCAAGAAATTCGGCTGCTCTATGGCGGCAGTGTGAAAGGTGCAACGGCCAAGAGCCTGTTTGCGCAAGCCGACATTGATGGGGCATTGGTGGGGGGCGCATCGTTGAGTGCGCCGGAATTTTTTGAAATCGCTTGTGCGATGAAGGAATAAAACAATGGGCTGGCTTGCAAATCTCATGTTGACTGTACAGGTGATCTGCGCCATTGGCGTGATCGTCTTGGTGTTGCTGCAGCAAGGCAAGGGCGCTGATATGGGCGCAGCCTTTGGTTCGGGTTCTTCGGGTAGCGTGTTTGGCGCCTCGGGCTCGTCAAATTTTTTGAGCCGCACTACGGCAATTCTGGCGACCTTGTTTTTCGTGGCCACATTGTCGTTGTCGTTCATTGCAACTAAGCGCAGTGAGCCCACGGGTGGTAGCGTTATGGAGAAAGCGTCGGAAGTGCCTGTCGGCGTGCCGTCTTCGGGTGCTGTACCTAACAAGCAAGGTGGGTCAAACGAGGTGCCGGGCAAGTAATCAAGTAGTATTGCGGGTTAGGGAGCGCGCCGACGTGGTGGAATTGGTAGACACGCTGTCTTGAGGGGGCAGTGGCGAAAGCTGTGCGAGTTCGAGTCTCGCCGTCGGCACCAGCAAAAAAAGAATATCCGGGGAATAAGTTGTGGACATACAGCAATACCTACCGGTTTTGATGTTCATTCTCGTGGGAGCGGGAATTGGGTTGGCCTCAATGGGCGCAGGAAAACTTCTGGGCCCGAGCCGTCCCGACCCCGAAAAACTCTCACCGTATGAGTGCGGCTTCGAGGCGTTCGAAGACGCCCGTCTCCAGTTCGATGTGCGCTACTACCTGGTCGCCATCTTGTTCATTCTGTTCGACCTGGAGATCGCATTTTTATTTCCCTGGGCAGTGGCTTACAAAGACATAGGGTTTTTTGGCTTTATGTCCATGATGGTATTTCTCGCAATTTTGGTGCTAGGTTTCATCTATGAATGGATGAAGGGCGCCCTGGATTGGGAGTAAGGAGCAGACATGGCCATTGACGGCGTTTTGAAACAAGGGTTTGTCACCGCTTCGGCAGACACCATCATCAACTGGACCCGCACCGGCTCGCTGTGGCCCATGACATTTGGCCTGGCCTGTTGTGCAGTGGAAATGATGCACGCCGGTGCGTCGCGCTATGACCTTGACCGATTTGGCGTGGTGTTTCGCCCCAGCCCCCGTCAATCGGATCTCATGATTGTGGCAGGCACGTTGTGCAACAAAATGGCACCGGCCATGCGCAAGGTCTATGACCAAATGCCCGAGCCACGCTGGGTGATTTCCATGGGCTCGTGCGCCAATGGCGGCGGCTACTACCACTATAGCTATTCCGTGGTGCGTGGCTGCGATCGGATTGTTCCCGTCGATATCTATGTTCCAGGCTGCCCGCCCACCGCCGAGGCGCTGATCTACGGAATTATTCAGCTGCAAAACAAGATTCGTCGCACCAGCACGATTGCCCGGAGCTAAGCCATGAGTCTGGCCCAGTTGAAATCACAAATTGAGTCGCAGTGCGCGGGAAGGATTGTCAGCCTGACCGAAGCCTTGGGCGAGCTGACCCTGGTGGTCAAGGTGCAGGATTACCTGGAAGTGTGCAAAACCCTGCGCGATGGCCAGGGCTTGAAGTTCGACACCATGGTCGATTTGTGCGGCATTGATTACAGCGACTATAAAAACACCGGCACCGAGGGCCCGCGCTTTGCGGTCGTGGTGCATTTGCTCTCGGTCGAGTGCAATCATCGCTTGCGGGTACGGGTTTATTGCCCCAACGAAGACCTGCCCGAGGTGCCCTCGATTACCAGCGTATGGAGCGGCGCGAATTGGTTTGAGCGCGAAGCGTTTGACCTTTACGGAATTGTGTTTGATGGCCACGATGACCTTCGCCGAATCCTTACCGATTATGGCTTTGTGGGCCACCCCTTCCGTAAAGATTTTCCGATCACGGGCTATGTTGAAATGCGCTACGACCCCGAGCAGCGTCGCGTGATTTATCAGCCGGTGACCATTGAGCCGCGCGATCAAACGCCGCGGGTGGTGCGTGAAGATCATTACGGCGGGTTTATCCCCCAATAACCGAGGCAAGCGACAGTGGCAGAACTCAAGAACTACACACTGAACTTTGGTCCGCAGCACCCGGCGGCCCACGGGGTGTTGCGCTTGGTGCTTGAGCTCGATGGCGAAGTGGTGCAGCGTGCCGATCCGCATATTGGGCTGCTGCACCGTGGCACCGAAAAGCTTGCCGAGCAAAAAACATTTTTGCAGTCGGTGCCCTACATGGACCGGCTCGATTACATGTCCATGATGGTTAACGAACATGCCTATGTCATGGCCATTGAAAAGCTCATGGGCATTGAAGTGCCGATCCGGGCGCAATACATCCGGGTGATGTTCGACGAAATCACTCGTTTGCTGAACCACTTGTTGTGGATCGGCGCCCATGGCCTGGATGTGGGCGCCATGGCGGTCTTTTTGTACGCATTCCGTGAACGCGAGGATCTCTTAGACGCGTATGAAGCCGTCTCGGGTGCACGCATGCACGCCGCTTACTATCGCCCTGGCGGCGTTTACCGTGACCTGCCGCAGCGCATGCCGCAATACATTGCCAATCGCAAGCGCTCTGAGCGCGATGCAAAGCGTTTAAACGAAAACCGGCAAGGCAGCCTGCTCGACTTTTTAGAAGATTTCACCAAGCGCTTTCCTGGCTATGTCGATGAATATGAAACCCTGCTGACTGATAACCGAATCTGGAAGCAGCGGCTGGTTGGCATTGGGGTCGTCACGCCCGAGCGTGCCAAAGCCATGGGCTTTACGGGCCCTATGGTTCGCGGCTCGGGCATTTGCTGGGATTTGCGCAAACACCAGCCTTATGAAGTCTACGACCGGCTCGACTTTGACATTCCGGTGGGCAAAGAGGGCGACTCTTACGATCGTTACCTGGTGCGGGTGGCCGAGATGCGTGAAAGCAATCGCATCATTGCGCAGTGTATTGAGTGGCTGCGACAAAACCCGGGCCCGGTCATGTCTGACAATCACAAGGTGGCCCCGCCGCCGCGTGTGGACATGAAATCCAATATGGAAGAGCTGATTCACCACTTTAAGCTCTTTACTGAAGGGTTTCATGTGCCTGAAGGCGAGTGCTACGCTGCGGTTGAGCACCCCAAGGGCGAGTTTGGAATTTATTTGGTTTCCGATGGCGCGAACAAGCCGTATCGCTTAAAAATTCGCGCACCGGGCTATGCCCATTTGTCGGGGCTCGATGAAATGTGCAAAGGTCATATGTTGGCCGATGTAGTCACGATCATTGGCACCATTGACATTGTGTTTGGAGAGATCGACCGATGAGCGTGCAGCTCTCATTGACTGAAGCGCCCAAGGCCCCGTTGCTTTCGCAAGAGGCCTATCAGCGCATTGATCGTGAGATCGCCAAGTATCCTGCCGACCAAAAGCAGTCGGCCGTCATGGCGGCGCTGGCGATTGCCCAGCGAGAAAAAGGCTGGATATCCCCCGAAGTCGAGGCCGATATCGCCGCTTACCTTGGCATGGCGCCAATTGCGGTGCATGAAGTGGCCACCTTTTACGCCATGTATAACCTGCAGCCGCTTGGCCGCTACAAGCTAACGGTGTGCACCAATTTGCCCTGCGCGTTGCGCAGTGGCAATCATGCGGCCGAGTATTTGAAAGCCAAGCTTGGCATTGGCTTTAACGAAACCACCCCCGATGGCTTGTTTACCCTGAAAGAGGGCGAGTGCATGGGGGCCTGTGGCGACTCACCGGTCATGTTGGTGAACAATCACCGCATGTGCAGCTGGATGTCAAACAACAAAATTGACGCGTTGATCGATGAACTCAAGTCGAAGGGGGGTGCTTAATGGGCGCGCCAGAAATTCCTTTGATTGATACATGTTTTCACGGCCGGCACATCACGCCGCAAATTTTGGCAGGCATTGGTTCGCCCGATGCCTGGCACCTGAAAGACTATCAAGCCCGTGGTGGCTATGAAGCGCTTCGTAAAGTGCTCACCACCATGCAGCCTGAAGATGTGATTGCCGAGGTAAAAGCGTCGGGGCTGCGTGGACGGGGCGGTGCGGGCTTTCCCACAGGGTTGAAGTGGAGCTTTATGCCCGCCAAGCTGCCTATTCAAAAATATCTGGTGTGCAATTCCGATGAAGGCGAGCCAGGCACCTTTAAAGATCGCGACATTTTGCGTTACAACCCGCATGTTGTGATCGAGGGTATGGCCATTGCGGCCTATGCCATGGGCATTACCGTCGGCTACAACTATATCCACGGCGAGATCTGGGAAACTTACGAGCGTTTTGAAGAAGCGCTTGAGGAGGCGCGTGCGGCGGGCTTTTTGGGCAACAACATCATGGGCACGGGCTTTAATTTCCAGTTACATGCCCATCATGGCTATGGCGCCTACATTTGTGGCGAAGAAACCGCTTTACTGGAATCACTCGAGGGCAAAAAAGGCCAGCCGCGTTTCAAGCCGCCGTTTCCGGCAAGTTTTGGCCTGTATGGCAAACCCACCACGATCAATAACACCGAAACTTTTGCAGCCGTGCCTTGGATCCTGCGCAACAGTGGCCAAGCCTACCTTGAAGTGGGCAAACCCAACAATGGTGGCACCAAGATTTTCTCGGTCTCGGGCGATGTGGAACGCCCAGGCAATTATGAAATTCCGCTGGGCACGCCGTTTGCAAAATTGCTCGAGCTTTGCGGTGGCATGCGAGACGGCAAAAAGCTGAAAGCGGTCATTCCGGGGGGGTCTTCCATGCCCGTGTTGCCGGCGGAAATCATGATGGCCTGCGATATGGATTACGACTCGATTGCGAAGGCGGGTTCCATGCTGGGCTCGGGCGCCGTGATTGTCATGGATGAAACCCGCTGCATGGTTCGCTCGTTGTTGCGCTTGTCGTATTTTTATTACGAAGAGTCTTGCGGGCAGTGCACGCCTTGCCGTGAGGGCACCGGTTGGCTCTGGCGCATGGTCAGCCGTATTGAGGCAGGCCAGGGCACCATGGAAGATCTGAAAAAGCTCGATGAAGTGGCCGGCAATATCATGGGCCGTACCATTTGCGCCTTGGGGGATGCAGCGGCCATGCCAGTGCGCGCGTTCTTAAAGCACTTTAGAAGCGAGTTTGAGCATCACATTATAAATAAGAAATGTTTGGTTGAAGATTATGTATAGATCGCCACGTCGCCCTTACGGGCTCCTCGCGATGACGTTAGTAAACTCGTCATTGCGAGCCGCGAAGCGGCGTGGCAATCCACACTAAAGACCCAAAATGATTGAACTAGAAATCGACGGACAAAAAGTAGAGGTGCCTGCGGGCAGCATGGTCATGGATGCTGCCCACAAGTTGGGCCTTTACGTCCCGCATTTCTGTTATCACAAGAAACTCTCCATTGCGGCCAACTGCCGCATGTGCCTAGTCGAAGTGGAAAAAGCACCCAAACCCATGCCGGCATGCGCTACGCCGGTTGCTGCGGGCATGAAGGTGTTTACGCAATCCGAAAAAGCCAAAAACGCCCAAAAAAGCGTTATGGAGTTTTTGCTCATTAACCATCCGCTCGATTGCCCGATCTGTGACCAGGGTGGCGAGTGCCAGTTGCAAGACCTTGCGGTGGGCTATGGCCCGTCGGCGTCGCGCTACAGCGAAGAAAAACGCGTGGTATTTCACAAGCCCATGGGCCCGCTCATTTCTGCCGAGGAGATGAGCCGCTGCATTCACTGCACGCGCTGTGTTCGCTTTGGACAAGAAATTGCCGGTGTCATGGAACTGGGCATGGCCGGCCGTGGCGAGCATTCTGAAATCATGTCGTTTGTGGGCAGCGCCGTGGAGAGTGAGCTTTCGGGCAACATGATTGATATCTGCCCGGTCGGGGCACTGACCAGCAAGCCCTTTCGTTATTCGGCCCGCACCTGGGAGCTTTCGCGCAAGCGTTCCGTGAGTCCGCATGACAGCATTGGCGCCAACATTGTGGTGCAGTCGAAGAACAACCGAGTGTTGCGTGTCGTTCCCATGGAAAACGAGGCGGTGAATGAATGCTGGATTTCGGATCGCGATCGTTTCAGCTACGAGGGTTTGAACAGCAGCCACCGCCTAACGGTACCCATGATGAAAGACAGCGCGGGCCATTGGCATGAAGTGGGCTGGGAAGAGGCTCTGAATGCGGCGGCAGCCGCCCTGAAATCGGCCAGTGACCTAGGGCCCAACCATTTGAAAACCCTGGTCTCGCCCAACAGCACGCTGGAAGAAATGGGCTTGGCCGCAATGCTGACCCGTGGCTGCAAAAGCGATTCAATCGATTTTCGCTTGCGGCTCGCTGATCCAGACTTTGATCGCAATCGAAGCGGTGTTCCTCAGCTTGGCTTGCCGCTTGAGGAAATCAGTCACCTAGACCGTGCACTAGTCGTGGGCTCGTTTTTGCGAGCCGATCACCCGCTGATTGCGCAGCGCTTGCGCCAGGCGGTCCGCCACGGCGCACAAGTCGCCACCTTGCATGCAACGGCATTAGATCTGCTTATGCCGACCATGCAGCAGTTGGTGGTGTCTCCCGCCCAATGGGCTCAGCAACTGGCAGAGATCACGGCGGCGGTGTGCAAAGAGAAAAACATGCCGCCGCCTGCGGGCGTGGGTGCAGTAAGCCCAAGTGCGCAGGCTGCCGCAGTGGCCCAGATGTTGCTTTCATCGGCAGATGCTGCCAAGCATTGCGCGATTGTGGTGGGCAGCTCGGTCATGTCGCACCCCCAAGCCTCGGCAATCATTGCCAGTGCTCAGGCGCTGGCGCAGGTGCTCGGCGCTCGGCTGGCGTTGTTAGGCGAAGGCGGCAATGCGGTTGGCGGTTATGTGGCCAAAGCCCTGCCACAGTCGGGCGGTGAGTCGGCAGCCGCTATGTTTGAACGCGCAGGCCAAGCGGCCCTATTGCTCAATGTCGACCCTTCCATGGATTGCGGCAACGCTCACGGGGCGCATTCAATGTTCAAACACACCAAAAAAGTGGTGGCGCTCACCGCATTTAAAGATGGTGTCATGGATGTTGCACACATTGTGCTGCCAGTGGCGCCCTTTACCGAAACCTCGGGCACCTATGTGAACTGCGAAGGCCGTGTGCAAACCACTCAAGCCGTAGTCAAGCCCTTAGGCCAAGCACGCCCCGCCTGGAAGGTGCTGCGTGTTTTGGGCAATTTATTAAACCTTGAGGGCTTTGAGTTCGAGTCTTCTGAAGAAGTGCGCAAGGCCTTAACGGGCGATGTCGGCGATGCCCAGCATTTGGCGCTTCAGCCCTGCCAGTTCAGTGGCGCTGTTGCCCAAGCGCAGCTGTCACCGTCAGCGCAATCGGGTTTGTTACGTGTGGCCGATGTGCCCATTTATCGTAGCGATAACCTGGTGCGACATGCGCAGTCTTTACAGCAAACCCGGGCAAGTGCAACCCCGATGGCAAGGCTTAATCCGAGCGATCTGCAGCGATTGGGGCTAGCCAGCGGCGCAAAAATGAAATGTACGCAAGAGGGTGGCGCTGCCGAGGTGCTTGAACTCATTGCAGATTCTGCCGTGGCGCCGGGTGTTGCCCTGATCTCGGCTGCGTGTGCTGCAACGAAAAATCTTGGGGCCATGATTGGGCCCATTGAATTGGAGCGCGCCTGAGATGGACAGCGTGATTCTCGGCATTAATCAGCTTGGCGGCGCGCTGTTAGGCGATGCTTGGCCGATTGCCTGGACGCTGATCAAAATTGTGGCGGTGGTGCTGCCCGTGTTGGGCTGTGTGGCCTATCTCACCTTGTGGGAGCGCAAACTTATTGGCTGGATGCACATTCGTTTGGGCCCCAATCGGGTGGGGCCGTTGGGTTTGTTGCAGCCGATTGCCGATGCGGTCAAGCTGATGACCAAAGAGATCATCATGCCGTCACAAGCCAGTCGTGGCTTGTATGTGCTGGGCCCGATCATGACCATCATGCCAGCCATGGCGGCATGGGTGGTCATTCCCTTTGGGCCCGAAGTGGCGCTGTCTAACGTTAATGCGGGCTTGTTACTGCTGCTTGCGATCACCTCGCTCGAAGTGTACGGAGTGATTCTTGCGGGCTGGGCGTCGAACTCGAAGTATGCGTTTTTGGCAGCCATGCGGGCGTCGGCGCAAATGGTGTCTTATGAGCTTGCCATTGGTTTTGCTTTGGTCTCGGTGCTCTTGGTCACCGGTAGCCTGAACATGACCCAGATTGTGTTGGGCCAGCAGCAAGGCATGTTTGCCGACATGGGCTTGAACTTTTTGTCATGGAACTGGCTGCCGTTGTTGCCGGTGGCCGTGGTGTACTTTATTTCGAGTGTCGCTGAAACCAACCGACATCCTTTCGATGTGGTGGAAGGCGAATCTGAAATTGTCGCAGGCCACATGGTGGAATATTCCGGCATGGCCTTTGCGGTGTTTTTCCTGGCCGAATACGCCAACATGATTTTGCTCTCAGCCCTGGCAGCGATCATGTTCCTGGGCGGATGGGATGCGCCTGTTGCAGCGCTCGATTTCATTCCCGGCTGGATTTGGCTGGGCATCAAAACCTTCTTGGTGGTGAGCACCTATATCTGGCTGCGTGCGTCTTTTCCCCGTTATCGCTATGACCAGATCATGCGTCTGGGCTGGAAGATCTTTATCCCCGTAACCTTGGTGTGGCTTATCCTGATTGCGATCTGGATGCAAACGCCTTGGAGCATTTGGTAATCGAAAGGCCAAGACATGAGCGCGATCACCAATTTTTTCCGGTCCTTTCTGCTGCTAGAGCTTTTGCAGGGCATGGCGCTGACCGGCCGCTATTTGTTCAAGCGCAAAATTACCGTGCAATACCCCGAAGAGAAAACGCCAATGTCACCGCGTTTTCGCGGCCTGCATGCCTTGCGTCGCTACCCGAATGGCGAAGAGCGCTGCATCGCTTGTAAGTTGTGCGAGGCGGTTTGCCCTGCGCAGGCCATTACCATTGAGTCGACAGTGCGTGACGATGGCACTCGGCGCACCACACGCTATGACATCGATTTAACCAAGTGCATTTTTTGTGGCTTTTGTGAAGAGAGCTGCCCGGTCGATTCGATCGTGGAAACCCATATTCACGAATACCATGGCGAGAAACGTGGGGATTTGTACTTCACCAAAGACATGTTGTTGGCCGTGGGCGATCGCTATGAGAACGAGATTGCCCAGGCGAGAGCCGAAGACGCGAAATACCGATAAGAAAAGAACCGTTGCATGATTGATGTCACCCTCACGCTGTTTTATGCCTTTGCCGCCATTTTGGTGTTTGCGGCATTGCTTGTGATTACGGCGAAAAACCCCGTGCATGCGGCCCTGTATCTGGTGCTCAGCTTTTTCAGCGCGGCAGCCATTTGGCTTTTGTTGGCTGCAGAGTTTTTGGCCATCGTGCTCGTGCTGGTGTATGTGGGCGCGGTGATGGTGCTCTTTTTGTTCGTGGTCATGATGGTCGACTTTGACCTAGAAAAGTTGCGTAAAGGCTTTTGGTCGAACCTAAAAGTGGCCTTGCCCGTCGGCAGCCTGATTATTTTTGAAATGTCGGCGGTGTTGATTCGCAGCTTTAATGTGCCGCAATCGTCGGTCTCGCCCCTTCCGGCCGATTACGACAATACCCGCGCCCTGGGGCGCTTGATCTACACCGATTATGTCTACGCGTTTGAAATCGCTGCGGTGATTTTGTTGCTGGCGATTATTGCGGCCATCGCGTTGACGCTGCGCCGGCGCAAAGACACCAAACATCAGGATCCGGGCAAGCAAGTCAGGGTAAGGGCGAAAGATCGGTTAACGATGGTGAAGGTGCCGGCAACCACCCGTGAGCAGACTGCCACGGGCCCCGATGGGGCCCTCGCAGTGACGGATAACTCGTCATTGCGAGCCGAAGGCGAAGCAATCCAAGATCGTGGATTGCCACCCGCTTCGCAGGCTCGCGGTCGCAATGACGGAGAGGGCGCATCATGACACTCGCCCACTTCCTGACCCTCGGCGCCATTTTGTTTGCGATTAGCGTGATCGGCATTTTCATGAATCGCAAGAACCTGATTGTGCTGCTCATGGCCATTGAGCTCATGCTCTTGGCCGTCAATATGAACTTTGTGGCGTTTTCGCATTACCTGGGCGATGCAGCCGGCCAAGTGTTCGTGTTTTTTATTCTGACCGTTGCCGCTGCGGAGTCGGCGATCGGACTTGCAATCTTGGTGGTGCTGTTCCGAAACCTCAAAACGGTTGAGGTGGAAGAGCTTGACAGGCTAAAGGGCTAAGCAACCATGAACACGCTCTATCTTTTAGTGCCTGCGGCGCCCTTGCTCGGAGCGATTATTGCCGGCTTGTTTGGCAAAGCGGTGGGCCGTGCCGGCGCCCATTGGGTCACCATTTTGGGCGTGGCCGCTTCCTTGGTGGCATCGATCATGGTGTGGCTCGATGTCATGGCCGGCAATACGTTTAATGGGCCGGTCTACACCTGGGCCATTGTCGAAGGCCTGAAGTTTGAAGTGGGCTTTTTGATCGATACGCTTTCGGCCACCATGATGGTGGTGGTCACCTCGGTGTCGTTGGCCGTGCATATCTACACCATTGGCTACATGCATGACGACCCGGGCTATCAGCGCTTCTTCAGTTATATCTCGCTGTTTACCTTCTCAATGCTCATGCTGGTCATGAGCAACAATTTCTTGCAGCTTTTTTTTGGCTGGGAAGCTGTGGGCCTGGTGTCGTATTTGCTCATCGGTTTTTGGTACGAAAAGCCCACCGCAATCTATGCAAACCTCAAAGCCTTTTTAGTTAACCGTGTTGGCGACTTTGGGTTTATTTTGGGCATTGGCCTGTTGCTCGCCTATGCAGGCTCGCTTGATTACGCCCAGGTGTTCGCACAATCGGGCACGCTGGCCACGCAAAAAATTTCGCTTATTCCCGGCATGCAGTGGTCGCTGTTAACGGTCGCTTGCATCTGTTTGTTTATTGGCGCCATGGGAAAATCGGCCCAGTTCCCCCTGCATGTCTGGCTGCCCGACTCCATGGAGGGCCCCACACCAATCTCGGCCCTGATTCACGCGGCCACGATGGTGACAGCGGGCATTTTCATGGTCGCGCGCATGTCGCCCTTGTTTGAACTCTCCGATGTGGCACTTTCCTTCGTGCTGATCATTGGCGCGATCACCGCCTTGTTCATGGGCTTTCTGGGCATTATTCAAAACGACATTAAGCGGGTGGTGGCGTATTCCACGCTCTCGCAATTGGGCTATATGACCGTGGCCCTGGGGGCGTCGGCCTATTCGGTGGCGTTTTTTCACCTCATGACCCATGCATTTTTCAAAGCCTTGTTGTTCTTGGCGGCAGGCTCGGTAATTATTGGCATGCACCACGAGCAAGATATCCGTCACATGGGCGGCTTGTGGAAGAAAATGCCCATCACATGGGCGGTATCGTTGCTGGGGTCGCTTGCCTTGATTGGCGCGCCGTTTTTCTCAGGCTTTTATTCCAAAGACATGATCATTGAGGCGGTCAGGGCCTCTAACTTAATCGCTGCGCCTGCGGTTTATGTCATGTTGTTGATCGGCGTGTTTGTTACGGCGTTTTATTCTTTCCGCATGTTCTTTTTGGTGTTTCATGGCAAACCGCGCTGGAATGCTGGCAGCAGCCACGGCCATGGGCACGGCGATCATGGCCATGGGGGTGAGCCGCATGAGTCGCCCTGGGTGGTCACACTGCCTTTGATTGCGCTGGCAATTCCATCGGTCGTGCTGGGTGCGATTGCCATTAGCCCCATGCTGTTTGGCAGCTACTTTAACAATGTGATTTTTGTGGACCCTGGCCATCCGGCCATGGCCAGCATTGCGTCGCATTTCGAAGACTGGGTAGCCCTGGGCTTGCATTCCGTTGTGACTTGGCCATTCTGGCTGGCCTTTGCCGGTGTGATCACCGCATTTTTCTTTTACCTGGTCAAGCCCTCTATTCCCGAAGCGATCAAGTCGAGCCTTTCAGGCCTGCACAAGGTCATGGAAGAGAAGTACTACATGGACAGAATTAACGAGGTCGTATTTGCAGGCGGTGCAAGGCTTTTAGGCGGCCAGCTATGGAAGCGGGCTGATCAAGGCCTGATCGATGGCCTGATCGTCAATGGAAGTGCACGGGTCGTGGCCGCGGTGGCCTCGATCATGCGCATAGGCCAGTCGGGTTATTTGTATCACTACGCTATTGCCATGATTTTGGGCGTTGCCTTGCTGCTGTGGTGGTTTGCGCCGTTGATTGATTCGGGATCGGTTCTGAAATGATGTCAAGCAGCTTTCCAATTTTGTCGTTGGCGATTTGGCTGCCGATTCTGTGCGGTGTGGCCGTGCTGCTCATGGGCAAATCGGTTTCCAACTCAATGATCCGCTGGATCTCTCTGGTCGCTGCCGTGGCCGGCGTGCTGGTGACTGTGCCCTTGATGACTGATTTCAACAATAGTTTTGTGGGCATGCAGTTTGTTGAACGAACTCCCTGGATTGAGCGTTTCAACATTGATTACTTCTTGGGAATTGATGGCCTTTCCATGTGGCTCATTCCGCTTACGGCCTTCATGACTGTGATTGTGGTGATCGCCGGCTGGGAAGTGATCGAAGAGCGTGTGGCGCAGTATATGGGCTCATTTTTGGTGCTCTCGGGCCTCATGATTGGCGTGTTCTCGGCGCTCGATGGTCTGCTGTTTTATGTGTTTTTCGAAGCCACCCTGATCCCCATGTATCTGATCATTGGCATTTGGGGCGGGCCGAACCGGGTCTATGCTGCGTTTAAGTTTTTCTTGTATACCTTGCTGGGCTCGTTGCTGACCTTGGTGGCGATCATTTACCTGTATATGCAATCGGGAAGCTTTAATGTGCTCGATTGGCACACGCTGCCATTGCCCTTAAGTGTGCAACTGTATATTTTTGTGGCGTTTCTGGTGGCCTTTGCAGTGAAGGTGCCCATGTGGCCCGTGCACACCTGGCTGCCCGATGCGCACGTGGAAGCGCCGACAGGCGGTTCCGTGGTGCTGGCGGCGATCATGCTCAAACTTGGCGCCTACGGATTTTTGCGTTTCTCGCTGCCCATTGCGCCCGATGCCTCGCGCGAGCTTGATGCGCTCATGATCACTCTGTCGTTGGTCGCCGTGGTTTATATCGGGCTGGTGGCACTGGTGCAGGCCGATATGAAAAAGCTGGTGGCGTACTCATCGATTGCCCATATGGGCTTTGTCACCTTGGGCTTTTTTATGTTTAACAGCCTGGGGGTGCAGGGCGGCATCGTGCAAATGATTTCCCACGGCTTTATTTCAGGCGCCATGTTTTTGTGTATTGGCGTGTTGTACGACCGCATGCATTCACGACAGATCGCCGATTATGGTGGCGTGGTTAACAAAATGCCCAAGTTTGCCGCCTTGTTTGTGCTCTTTGCCATGGCCAATAGCGGCTTGCCCGCCACGAGCGGCTTTGTGGGTGAGTTCATGGTGATTCTGGGCGCCGTCAAATACAACTTCTGGATCGCCTTGCTTGCGGCCACCACCTTGATTTTCGGCGCAGCGTATTCCTTGTGGATGATCAAGCGTGTGGTGTTTGGCAAAGTGGCCAATGATCATGTTGCGGCGCTCAAGGATGTGAACGGCCGTGAGTTCTGGATGCTCATGACACTGGCATTTTTTGTTTTGCTCATGGGGGTGTGGCCTGCGCCGTTTGTCGAAGTCATGCAGGTGTCCGTTGATCAGTTGCTGCGTCATGTGGCGGCTTCAAAGATCCCGCCACTGTAAGGAATTGAACCCATGACACTGGAACTTCTCAATGTGCATGCCGTGTTCCCAGAGATCGCGCTCTTTGGCCTGATGAGCGTGGTGCTGCTCTTGGATATTTTCATGCGCCAACGCGGTGCCGGTCTGGTGCATGGGGTGTCGCTGGCAGGCTTGGTGGCCATTGGCGTGTGGCAACTCGCTTTAGCGGCGGATACCCAAACCATTTACGCCATGAACGGCCTGGTGGTGGCCGATTCCATGTCGGCATTTCTCAAAGGCTGTGCGGCAATTGCGGGCGCGGTAACCATTGCGTATGCGCGGCACTATATTGCCGATCGACAAATAGCAGCGGGCGAATTTCATATTCTGGCCTTGATGGCGCTGCTGGGGCAGTCGATCATGATCTCGGCCAACAGCATGCTCACGATTTATCTGGGCATTGAACTGCTGTCCTTAGCCTTGTATGCACTGGTCGCCTTGCGTCGTGACTCGGCAGTGGCGGTGGAGGCGGCCATGAAGTATTTTGTCTTGGGTGCCTTGGCCTCAGGCTTTTTGCTCTACGGCATGTCCATGATCTATGGTGCAACGGGAACACTGGATCTGCCCTTGATTGCCGATAAGCTGGCCTCGGGCCAGGCCGATCGATTGATTATTGTTTTTGGCACGGTGTTTCTGGTGGCGGGTCTGGCATTTAAGCTTGGGGTGGTGCCGTTTCACATGTGGGTGCCCGATGTCTATCAGGGGGCGCCGACGGCCATGACGCTCATGATCGGCGCGGCACCTAAGTTTGCGGCGTTTGCAATCGTGATTCGTTTGTTGGTCTCCGGTTTAATCGGTGTGTCGACCGATTGGCAGCAAATGCTGATTATTCTGTCGGTGCTCTCGCTGGCGGTTGGCAATCTGGTGGCGCTCATGCAAACCAATGTCAAGCGCATGTTGGCGTACTCGACGATTGCACATATGGGTTTCATGCTTTTGGGTGTCTCTTCGGGATTGGTGGGCAGCGAGAGTGTGGGGGCGGTCGATGCCTATGCGGCGTCTTTGTTTTATGTCGTGACCTATGTGATCACCACCCTTGGAAGCTTTGGGGTATTGATTCTGGCCTCTTCCAAGGGCTTTGAGTGCGAAACGCTGGATGACTTAAAAGGTCTGAGCCAACGCCACCCGTGGTTGGCTGCGGTGTTTCTGGTGCTGGCCTTTTCGCTTGCCGGCATTCCGCCTACCGTGGGTTTTTATGCCAAGCTCTCGGTGCTCGAGAGCGTGGTGCAGGCGGGCAATCTTTGGCTCGCGGTCTATGCAGTCATGGCTTCCTTGGTGGGTGCGTTTTATTACCTGCGCTTGGTCAAGGTCATGTACTTTGACACTGCAACCATTGAAGCCCCCTTGGATTGCGGCCGCCCCGTTCGATCCTTGTTGGCACTGAATGGCGTGTCGGTCTTGGTGCTGGGCATTTTGCCAGGCCCCCTGATGGCGGCGTGCTTGTATGCGATTCGCATGTCCTTAGCGGCATAGCGCGCGTTGCCTTGTCATGGCTACTTCTGATCCGCGGCCACCGCGTTTAGATTCCGAGCCTGCGCCTCAATTAGAAGAGGTGAGGCTTAAAGGCGAATCAGTTTTCCAAGGAAAACTGCTCAATGTCTACCGTGATTGGGCGCGTGCCCCCGACGGCCATGAGCAAAGCTTTGAATACACCTTGCACCCCGGGGCTGCGGTGGTGGTGCCGCTTCTGGATAACGGTCGTGTCGTGCTTGAGCGCCAGTGGCGTTACGCCCTGAATAAAAGTTTCCTAGAGTTTCCTGCGGGAAAGCTCAATCGGGGGGAAGACCCGTTTGAGGCGGTCAAACGCGAGCTCCTGGAAGAAACCGGCTATCGGGCCAGGCAGTGGGCACAGTTGGGCGTGATGCACCCCGTGATTGGCTACTCAACCGAAGCCATTTATTTGTATATGGCCAAGGACCTGATTGCGGGTGAACACGCCCGTGAGCAAGGTGAATGCATGGAGCTGGTCACACCAACGCTGAAAGAATTCTTTGACTTGATTTACCGAGGCGAGATTACCGACAGCAAGACATTATCGTGTGCGCTATGGCTGGATCGGGTGCGCCGCAATGAGTGGTCGATTCACTGGGTCTCGGGCTAAGATTGGGTTTTTAGTGCCCACGCTGTAAGTTTTTTTAAAGGTGCATTAGTCATGCTAAAGCCAAGCCCTAAATTTTCCTGGGAAGACCCCTTTTTGCTAAGCGACCAACTCTCTGAAGAAGAGACCTTGGTCATGGATGCGGCACGTGCCTATTGCCAAGAGCGCCTAGCACCCAGAGTGCTCGACGCATTTCGCAATGAGGCCACCGACCCAGAGATCTTTCGTGAAATGGGCGAGGTAGGCCTGCTTGGGGCCTATATCCCCGAGCAGTATGGCGGGGCGGGGGTGAACTATGTTTCATACGGATTGATTGCGCGGGAAGTGGAGCGTATCGACAGCGGTTATCGCTCCATGATGAGTGTGCAGAGTTCCTTGGTCATGCTGCCGATCTATGAGTTTGGCACTGAGGAACAGCGCCAGAAATATCTGCCCAAGCTAGCCAAGGGCGAGTGGATTGGCTGCTTTGGATTGACCGAGCCCGATCATGGATCCGACCCCGCCAACATGGCCACCCGGGCCAAAAAAGTGGCCGGCGGCTATTCGCTCTCGGGCTCCAAGACCTGGATTTCGAATAGCCCGATTGCCGATGTGTTTGTGGTGTGGGCGCGCGATGAAGAAGACAAGATTCGCGGCTTTGTTCTTGAGAAAGGCATGAAGGGGCTGAGCGCTCCCGCGATTCACGGCAAGATCGGCCTGCGTGCATCGATCACTGGCATGATCATGATGGATCAGGTGTTCGTTCCCGAAGAAAATGCCTTTCCCGATATTCGCGGGTTAAAAGGCCCGTTTACCTGCTTGAACTCGGCCCGCTACGGAATTAGTTGGGGAGTGTTGGGTGCAGCTGAGTCGTGCTGGCACACCGCACGGCAATATGTGCTGGATCGCAAACAGTTTGGCAGGCCCCTGGCCGCCAATCAGCTGATTCAGAAAAAACTGGCCGACATGCAAACTGAAATTTCATTGGGCCTGCTGGCGGCATTGCGACTCGGGCGCATGAAAGACAATGGCACCGCCGCGGTTGAGATCACTTCGATTGTCAAGCGCAATAACTGCGGCAAGGCTTTGGAAATTTCGCGCATGGCCCGCGATATGTTGGGCGGCAATGGCATTAACGATGAATACGGCGTGATGCGGCACATGGTGAACCTTGAGGTGGTGAACACCTATGAAGGCACGCATGACATTCATGCCTTGATTTTGGGACGCGCACAAACGGGAATCCAGGCATTCTTCTGAACAAAGTCGATGTCGTCATTATCGGCGCAGGCGTTATTGGCCTGGCCATTGCCCGCGAGTTTGCCATTGCCGGCAAAGAAGTCGTTATTTTAGAAAGCGCATCCAGGCACGGTACTTCGACCAGCGCGCGTAACTCAGGGGTTATTCACGCTGGTATTTATTACCCTACAGGGTCGAAAAAAGCGCAGTGGTGCGTGCGTGGCCGCCACCTGCTCTATGAGTATCTGAACGCTCGGCCTATCGCATACCGCCGAATCGAAAAATTAATCGTTGCCCAGTCCAGCGAAGCACAAAAGTTAGAGGCGCTGTACGCCACCGGAAAAGCAAACGGTGTTGAAGACTTAACGCTTATGTCGGGTACGCAGGCTCAGGCCCTTGAGCCGGCGGTTCAATGCGATGTGGCAATTTATTCACCCTCTACCGGAATTGTCGATGTGCATGGGCTAATGGATGCGCTATTGGGTGATGCCCAGGCGCACGGTGCCGTACTGGCCCAAGCCAGCCGGTTTGAATCGGCAGAGCAGGTGGGTGGCCTGTGGCACTGCCAAGTGCTTGGCGAAACCCTGGTTGCAGAGATACTGGTCAATGCCGCAGGCCTTGACGCCATTGCGCTAGCACGCAACATTGCAGGCCTGCCGGGTCATTGCCTGCCACCCATGCACTTTGCCAAGGGCAACTATGCGCGATTTACCGGCAAGTGCCCCTTTAGTCGCTTGATTTATCCCGTGCCGGTTGCTGGTGGCTTGGGCACACACCTCACCATTGACCTTGGCTGGCAGGCCAATTTTGGGCCCGATGTGCAATGGCTGCCCGAGCCTTCGCAAGAACAGATCGCCGCGGGAATTGCGCAGGCCTATTCTTATCAGGTCGATTCCGAGCGGCTCGCGCGATTCGAAAAAGACATTCGCACCTGGTGGCCCGCATTGCCTGCCGACCGGTTGTCGGCAGCCTACTCCGGCATTCGACCCAAGCTTGTGGGCCCCGATGAAGCGCCGGCAGACTTTGTGTTGCTGGGCCCGAAAGACCATGGCCTTAGCGGGCTCATTCACTTGTTTGGGATCGAGTCGCCGGGCCTGACGAGCTGCCTGGCAATTGCCGAGGCTGTGGCCCAAGAAGTTTAAGCGCAACGGTGACTCACTAGTTATTTCCCTAGTCTTCAGTGAGCAGCTGATCGCGTATTCTCGAGTGCTTATAACAACGGGAAGGAGACGGTTTATGCGAGCTTTGCAGAGCATGAGAGTGCGAGCACTAGGCATGTTTGCTGTTGCAGCAGCCATGGTCGTGGGAGTTTTTTCGGGCACTGCCCACGCCCAGCAGCAGTTCGTGAATGTGCTCACGGGCGGCCAGGCGGGTGTCTACTACCCCTTGGGTGTGTCGCTTTCACAAATCTATGGCAAGGCCATTTCCAATGTTCGTTCAACAGCGCAGGTGACCAAGGCGTCTGCAGAAAACCTGAATCTGCTGCAGGCCGGTCGGGGCGAACTGGCCTTCTCGTTGGGCGATGCATTGTCCGATGCCTTTAAAGGCAATGAAGAGGCTGGCTTTAAAACGCCGCTCGACAAGCTTCGCGGCCTGTCAGCCACTTACAACAATTACATCCAAATTGTTGCCAGCGCCGATTCCGGAATTAAAACTTTGGCAGACCTTAAGGGCAAGCGAGTTTCAGTGGGTGCTGCGCGATCAGGAACCGAGTTAAATGCACGCGCCATATTGAAGGCGGCCGGCCTGAGCTACAAGGATTTGGCTAAGGTGGAATACCTACCGTTTGGCGAGTCGGTGGAGCTCATTAAAAACCGTCAGCTTGATGCAACACTTCAGTCCGCAGGCTTGGGCGTTGCGTCAATTCGTGATTTGGCCACCACTGTCAATATCGTAGTGATTCCAGTTCCTGCCGATGTCGTGAAAAAAGTGGGTGATGCTGCTTATCAACCCGCGGTAATTCCCGCTAATACTTACAATGGCCAAACTGCAGATGTTCCCACGGCAGCCATTGCGAACTTCTTGGTGACCCATTCCGGGGTATCAAACGACTTGGCGTACAACATGGCCAAAGCGCTCTATGACAATTTAGATACTTTTCACGCTGCACACAGTGCGGCAAAGGCGGTGCAACTTAAAAATGCGGCAGTCGGAATGCCCATTCCCTTGCACCCGGGCGCAGAACGTTTTTATCGCGAAAAGGGTGTGTTGAAATAAATCGCCCGGAATAGTTAATTGACTGAACCCGCGCATGGGGGCCGTGGCCCCCTGGTAGGCCTGGTGTTTTGGGTCGCCATTGCTTTTTCAACCTATCAGCTGATTGCGGCCTCGTTTCACCCATTTTCAAGCCAGGTGATTCGTGCCTTTCATGTCGGCTTTGTGCTGTTTCTCATCTTTGTGTTGTATCCGCCCTTTGGGCAAAACAAAGGGATTGGCAAAGCGCTTGGCTGGCTACTGGGCATAACGGGCTTTGTTTTTAGTTTTTATCACTGGATCTTTGAGACCGAGCTCACTGTGCGTGCTGGCGAGCTCGTTGGCTTTGATTGGGTGATTGCGATAGTTACGATTGCGTTGGTATTTGATGCGGCACGGCGAGTGATGGGTTGGGGCTTGCCCATTATTTGTATGGTGTTTTTGTTATATGCCCTTTTTGGCCAGCACTTGCCAGGCGGTTTGGCCCATCGGGGTTATGGCGTGGATCAGGTGATCGGCATGCTCGGCTTTGGCACCGAAGGTATTTACGGTGTGCCCACCTATGTTTCATCGACCTTTATTTTCTTGTTCATTTTGTTTGGCGCATTTCTTGAGCAAGCCGGCATGATTCGCCTGTTTACGGATATGGCCATGGGCACGGTGGGTCACACACGGGGTGGCCCTGCAAAAGTGGCGGTGGTGTCTTCTGGTCTCATGGGCACGATTAGCGGCTCTGGTGTTGCCAATGTGGTGACGACAGGCCAATTCACTATCCCACTCATGAAACGCTTTGGCTACGGCTCGGCCTTTGCTGGCGGTGTGGAGGCCACCGCCAGCATGGGCGGCCAAATCATGCCGCCGGTTATGGGTGCCGTCGCTTTCATTATGGCCGAGACCATTAATGTGCCGTACACCGAAATTGTGAAGGCTGCGGTCATTCCCGCGATCTTGTATTTCGCCACTGCCTTTTGGATGGTGCATTTGGAGGCCGGGCGAAAGAGCCTCATGGGGCTTCCCAAGTCAGAGTGCCCCAATCCGTGGCAGGCTGTGCGAGAGCGTTGGTATTTGCTGATTCCACTGCTTGGCTTGGTCTATCTTTTGTTTTCTGGTTTCACGCCCTTGTTTTCAGGAACGATTGGGCTTGCACTTACGGTGGTGCTGATTTTTGGTTCTGCGGTGATTAGCAATGTTCAAGGCAAGAGTCTGCGCGTGTTGTTTTGGGTCTTGCTTGGCTTTGCATCGGCAGGCTTTTTTGAATTTGGGGTCGGCGTATTTTTTGTAACGGTCGGTGTATTGGTTGCGGCGAGTTATGCCTACAAAAATGGCCGCGAAGTGCGATCACTCGCCATCAATGCGTTAGCGGAAGGCGCCGTGCAGGCCTTACCGGTGGCCATCGCCTGTGCTGTGGTGGGCGTGATTATCGGCGTCATCAATCTGACCGGGGTGGCGGCAGAATTTGGCGGCGCGGTGATCTCAGTTGGCGAGCAGAGCCTGTTTTTGGCCTTGTTGCTCACCATGCTGATTTGTTTGGTATTGGGAATGGGTATTCCAACGATTCCCAATTACATCATTACGAGTTCCTTGGCGGCACCTGTATTGCTAAAGCTTGGCGTGCCACTGATTGTGTCGCACATGTTCGTGTTTTATTTCGGAATCATGGCGGACTTGACCCCGCCTGTGGCGTTGGCGGCTTTTGCGGCGGCACCGATTGCCAAGGCATCGGGATTAAAAATTGGCATGCACGCGGTTCGCATTGCGGTTGCAGGTTTCGTGGTGCCCTATATGGCGGTCTATAGCCCTGCGCTCATGTTGCAAACCGATAGTTTTGCGGCCGTGTTGTGGGTGGTATTGAAAGCCTTGATAGCGATTGGCATGTGGGGCGCTGGCACGATTGGCTTTTTGTTTGGGCACCTGAACTGGTTTGAGCGATTATTTGCGATCGTTGCCGCAAGCTTTCTAGTGGCTGCGATTCCCTTAACCGATGAAATCGGCTTGGGTCTTGTGGCGATTTTTTTGGCCTGGCACTGGTGGCGGGTCAAGAAAGCTTTGCCGAGCCCGCAGTGACCGCGGCAAGCCTTGGCATTTGCTTAGCCCTCGCTCTGGGGCCTGAAGTGTTTATTCCAAGCCAACGCTTTACGCTGGCTTGGGTGCATTCCATCGAGAAGGTGCGCTGGGAAGAAGACTACGCTGTGGGCCGCAATGGTGACCCCCAAGCGCCGACGCTAATTTATGCGTTGGCGGCCAGGGTCAAGGGCTCGGCCGCCGGCATGGAGCCAGGGCCTGGGGCGGTGCTGAAAAATGGCTGGTACGAATATGTGCCTGCCGTCCAACGTCATGAGAGTCTTTCGCTGATGCGATCGTTTTACACGCCCGATTATGAGCTGTGTCTCAATGGCCACTGCCGGCCCATGTCGGATTACCTTGCAAGCGATGGCGGGATCACCATGTTGCGGGCCTGCGAAGCGCCAAAGCCCAAACAATCAAGCCCTGATAAAATCCCAGGCTTAGTGGAAGCGTGGCAGAGCGGTTGAATGCACCGGTCTTGAAAACCGGCGAGGGCGCAAGTCCTCCGTGAGTTCGAATCTCACCGCTTCCGCCACCCGGCTCAAAAGCCTACTGCCGGTAAAGCTTGCGCAACGCTTCTGAAGGCCGAATCCCAAACTTGCTGCGAAAAGATGCCGAAAAACGGCCCATATGGCGAAAGCCACATTGCTGCGCCGCCGAGGCAATGGTCTCTGTACCGGCGCTTTTTTGTATCAGTTGATAGGCGCGTTCCAGCCTGCGGTGTAACAGCCAGTTCATGGGCGTAAGCCCAAAGCGACTTAAAAACTCCATTTGCAGGGTTCGGGAAGACAGCAGGCTTACGCGCTCAAGGTCAGTCAATGTAATCTCGTCGCTTAAGTGTTCCATCATGTACGCGCAGGCCATATTCACCTGATTGGTTTTTGAGGTGTTGCGCTGCGCACGCTTGCCAACCTCAATTGGGTTCACAATCAACTGCGTAATAAAGCGATGCACGGTGTCTTCGGCCACGCGGGGATAAGGCTTTAACCCTGCAAGCACAAACGGGAGCTGGGCCGCGTAGCGGCTTAAGCCTCGAGTTTTGAACTCGATCATGTGCGGATGAAGCCGAATCTCGAGGGAGTCGCTGGCAAACATGGTGTTGGCCGTTTTAAGAATTTCCTTGGGGTCAAAGGCAATCACCAGCGAGGAAACATCTTCAGTGGTTGCGGTGCCCGGTGCGTCGACAAGCAGCATGGCGTTTTGCAGCGGTCGGTTCACCATGCAAACGCCGTCTTGTGTGTAAGTGGTGCTGCCGGCGTATTGAATCGTGATCGTGGTGGCGCCTGTGCGATCCGCGCGCGCAAAAGTCTCGGAGTGTGAGCCTGCAGAGATCGTAGCTGCGCCTAGGGCCCAGCTGTGCATGACATGCACAATCTCTTTTTGTCGTGGGCTTCGAATTTCGGTCAGGCCCGGGTAGGCAGCTGTTAAAAGCTCAAACAGCTTTCGCGAATCCCACAGCGGCGTGTCGGTCGAAAATCCGTAGGCCTGCTGCAGGGTTTGAATAGCGGGCGACGCAAAGTTCTGGTCCATAAGCCCAGAACTTTGCCATAAACGCCTACAAAGTCTATAGGTTTTACTTCGCTTTTTGGATAGCGGCCTCATTGCTTGCCATGCGCACCGGAAGCCGGGCTTGGGTCAAGCGCTCAATGTCACGCAGCAGTTTGCGCTCTGATTTGTCGCACAGCGAAATCGCAATTCCGCTTTGTCCGGCGCGACCCGTGCGCCCAATGCGGTGCACATACGACTCAGCAATCGTCGGCATGTCGAAGTTCACGACATGAGAGACATCGCTCACATCAAGCCCTCGCGCTGCAACATCGGTCGCGACCAACACCTTGCGTGCGCCCGTTTTAAATTGCAGCAGGGCTTTATTGCGCTGGCCTTGCGATTTATCGCCATGAATGCCCACCGATTTTAGGCCCGCATCGTTGAGCATTCGCTCAACCTTGTCGGTGCCACGCTTGGTGCGGGTAAACACAATGGCGCGGCTGACATCGCGCTGCGCCAACAGGCTCACCAACATATCGCTTTTCTTGGGCTGCTCGACCATGATCACTTCCTGACGAATTTTTTCAGCAGGCTTGGCCACCGCAGCAACGGCAATTTCTTTGGGCGTATTCATGAACTCTTGTGCCAACATGCGAATGGGCTTGGGCATGGTGGCCGATAGCAACATGGTTTGGCGCTTAGCGTTGTTGATGCACTTCATGATCTCTTGAATGGCTGGCATAAAACCCAGATCCAGCATTTGATCGGCTTCGTCGAGCACCACAATGCTCGTCATATCAAGGCGGGCCTTTTTGGCGCGAACATGGTCAAGCAAGCGCCCAGGGGTGGCCACGACAATGTCGAGCCCGCCCGATAAGGCTTTAATTTGGGGCATGGGGTTTGCGCCACCTACGACGAGTCCAACAGCGGGGCGCATAAACTTTCCATACACGCGGATGTTGTCGCAGATTTGGCTGGCCAGTTCACGCGTCGGGGCCAGGATCAGGGCCGTGCAGCCTTTGGGGCCTGGTCCATTGAATCGTTGGGGGGAGAGTTTTTGGCTCGCTAGGCGATGCAGGATCGGCAACACAAACGAGGCCGTTTTACCGGTGCCTGTTTGCGCAATGCCAATGACATCGTGCCCGGCCATCAGCTCGGGAATGACTTGTGCCTGAATGGGGGTAGGGTTGGAATAGCCTTGTGCGCTTACGGCACGAAGCAAAGGATCGGCCAAGCCGAGTTCAGCAAATGTTTTCAAAATCAACTTTCAAATAAAGACCGCAGGTGATGCGGTCGGCCCGGGAAATCCGGAGTCAAGAAGCAGAATGCTTCAAAAGGGGCAAAACGCAATGCAACGAAGTATACGGCAATGTGTGCAGCCGTGCCGATAAATTCGAAGATAATTCTGAAATGAACGGATTTCTGCGATTTCTTGTGTATTGGGTCAGCACCGCGCTTGCGTTGTGGATTGTGGATGGCGTGTTTGATTCCTTGCAGTTCGATAGTGTGCAAACCTTGCTGCTCAGTGCGTTGGTGCTCGCGTTGGTGAACCTCACCATCAAGCCCGTGTTGCTCTTGGTGACCTTGCCCTTAACGATCTTCACGCTCGGCCTGGCCATTCCCTTGATTAACGGCGCAATGTTGCTGCTCGTCTCTGAGATCGTTCCGGGTTTTACGATCGCCGGTTTTTGGAGTGGGGTGCTTTGTGCCCTGGCCATCTCCTTTGTGAGCCTGTTGATCAATCTGGCGACTGGGCAATCGGTCGTTCGGGCGCGCCGTCAGCCTGATTGATCCGTCTTATTTTTTCATATTATGAAAAAATAACATATTCTGATTAAATTCCCAAAAAGGTGTTGCACTGCCGCAAAAGTTTGTGTTCAATACGCCTTGTGCATTGCACCAAGTCTGAAACAAGTGAAGTGCAAGGCGACCTTTAACAACAACTTTTAACGGAGAAATCACATGAAAGACCTCAACACTCAAATGGCCGATGTCGCGAAAGCGAATGTTGAATCAGCAGTTGAAATGACCAACGCCGCAATGTCTGGCGTTGAAAAAATGATCGACCTTCAGCTCAAGGCCGCTAAAGCTTCTATGGGCCAGACCGCCGAGCATGTCAAAGCCCTCGTATCGGCAAAAGATGTGCAAGAGCTCGTGAAAGTGCAATCGGCTTATGCCATGCCTTCCATGGAAAGTGCTGTGTCCTACGCAAACTCGATCTACGGCATCATGTCCGAGACCGGCAATGCGTTTGCCAAAATGGTTGAGGCGCAGATCGCTGCAAACAATGAAAAAGTGGTGAGCGCAGTTGAAGAGTTCTCCAAGAGTGCCCCCGCAGGTTCCGAGGGTGGTGTTGCTCTGGTGAAATCGGCTCTGACGGCTGCTAACGCTGCTTATGAAACCGCTGCCAAGGCTGCCAAGCAGGCTGCTGCTGCTGTTGAGCAAAATGTTCAGTCGGCTACCAAAGCTGGCATGAAGGTTGCAACGACTGCCCTGAAAGCTGCTTAATTGGTGGATCGCCACGGGCCCTTCGGGCCCTCGCGATGACGGTATAAGCGAATCGTCATTGCGAGGAGCCGCGAAGCGACGACGTGGCAATCAACCAGTTAGACGTCATTGCGAGGAGCCGCGAAGCGACGACGTGGCAATCCAAAAGGCCCTTCATCAAGGGCCTTTTTCTTTAATAACTCTTCACAAACTTCAGAATTGCCTCGCTCACCTCAGGGCTATACGCCACGGGGTGGCCACACTTGCTGCACTCATGAATGCGCGTCAACGGGTGCAACTCAAAAATGCGTTTAACAACCTGGTCGTTAATGATTTCTGACTTCATGCCGCGCAATAGCAGCATGGGCACGGTGACCGCAGCAAAGGTGGCGCTAAAGTCCACACCAGAGAGCCGCGTTTCGTGCACCAAATCAAGGTGAGCGGGCTGGCGCACGGCGCGCAACAGGTTTGGGTCAACGCGTAATTTTTCAGCAAGTGTTGTGCTGCCGAACTCTAAAGTGTCGCTGGTCTTGGCTGCGCCAATGCCGGTCATTAAGGAAAACACGCCGCTCCAGGGCAGCATGGGCCCCACATCGTTCAATATCAGCGTGCCAAGTTTTTGCGGGCGATGGCTGGCGAGCACCACGCCGAGTAGCCCGCCCATGCTGGTGCCCACCAAATGGATACGGGCCGTCGACCCGACCGCACCCAAGGCATGCGAGTAAAAGAGTGATAGATCGTTGAGATAAACGCTCATGCGATAGTCGTGTGCGGCGGGCAAACGGTCCGAGTCACCTCGTCCACACCAGTCGACGGTCATGACCCTTGCACGATCGCCGACATGCTCAGCAAAACGATCAAAACTCTCGCGGGTCTCCAGCAGGCCCGGCAGGCATAAAAACAAATCGCTTGCGTCTTCGCGCCCAATGTCTTCGCCCACCAACCGTCTGCGACGGTTGGGCTCAAACACCATGAGTTCGAAACGTTTGCGGCGCAGGCTCATTGATCCAGGATTTTAACCACCCGCCGCAGCGCGTGGTCTTCCGGATCGATCTCAATGCGAAACCCGAGCCGGCTCATGAGCTCAAGCATATTGCTGTTTTTGCCCAGCACCATGCCTTCAATCTCTTTGAGCTGTTGGTCTCGGGCGACTTCAAACAGCGAGGTCATAAGCGTTGAGCCAATGCCTTGGCCTTGATAGGCGTCTTGCACCACCAAGGCAAACTCTGCGCTCGATGAGTTGGGCAGCAACATGTAGCGCGCAATGCCAATGAGCTCCTCGTGGTCTTCGTGCTGCACGACCGCTGCCAACGCAATGTCCCGGTGATAGTCGATCTGCGTGAGTCGCGCCAGCTGTTTGGGCGTGAATTCTTTAATGTTGGATAAAAAGCGCATGAAGCGCGACTCTTCTGAAAGGCTTGACAGCAGACGCTTCAGGTTTTCGCCATCACTCCAGCGCAAGGGCCGCACGAGATAAGTGTTGCCGTTTTTCAGTGGGTATTCCTTGGTGAGATAACCTGGGTACGGCATGATGGCCAGATGCCCATAGCGCGGTTTGCTGGCCCCTTTGCTTTTCTGAATGACCATGCGGGCATCCACCACAATCGGGCCTTCAGCGGACATGATCACGGGGTTGATGTCGATCTCTTGAATCGCCGGCATCTCGCAAATCATGTCCGAGACTTGCAACAGAATTTTTTCCAGTTTTTGAATCGCGGGCGACTGAACGCCTTCGGGCAGGTCTTCCAATAGTTTTTGCCCGAGTTGGGTGCGCTCGATGAGCCGTTGCGCCAGCAAGGCATTTAGGGGGGGAAGCTCTAAGGTGCGATCATTAGCCCAGCGCACTTGCTCGCCACCTGCGCCAAATGAAATGATTGGCCCAAACAGGGGGTCGGTGGTCATGCCAATGTAAGCCTCGGTTTTGCGCAAACGCTCGATATAACGCTGCACCACCACGCCTTCGAGTCGTGCGTCGGGGGCAAGCAGCTTGACACGATCCATCATCTCGGAGAAGGCTTCTCGAACTTCCTGGGCGTTTTTCAGGTTAAGACGAACGCCGCCGACTTGCGATTTGTGGGCGATATCGGGCGAGTTGATTTTGATCGCCACGGGAAAGCCCACCTGATGTGCAACCAAGGCCGCTTCGTTGGCATTGCGCGCCAAAATAGTGGTCGAGACTGGCACGCCAAAGGCCGAGAGCAAGGACTTGGATTCAATCTCGGTCAACGACTTTCGGCGATCGGCTAGTGCGCCCTCGACAATCATGCGCGCACCCTCCAAATCGGGCTCAATGTCTGAACTGAGTGCAGGCGGCACTTGTTGAAGCAGCTCTTGGTTTTCTCTAAATGCGGCCAGAGAGTGAAACGCATCGACAGCTGCCTCAGGCGTTCTGAAGGTGGGCACACCTTGGCCCGAGAGCCAATTGCGCATCTCGCGCGTGCTGTGATCCCCGAGCCAGCACCCCAAGACCAGGGTGCTGGAGTTGGCGGCGGCTTGGGCCACGGCCTCGGTCACCTTGTGAGTGTCGACTCCAATGTGTGGGGAATGAATCACCAAAATCGCATCGACATTCGGTGATTTTGAGAGCTGTTGAATTTTTTCTTTGTAAAGCTCGCCATCGGCATCCAGGCGAATAATGACAGGGTTGTGTTCATCCAGCTTGGCAATGCCTAGATCAGAAACCCGCGCAAGGTCTTGTACCAGCAGTGCAGGGCCGCGGCCATTGCTAATCACGGCAAGCTGCTTGCCACGCGGGGGCTTATTTGAGGTCAGCATGCGCACGGCTGCAAACAACTGGATAAAGTACTGCACGCGAATCGCGCCGCTTCTGCGCAAGGCGGCATCGAACACATCATCAGCGCCAACGAGCGCGGTCGTGTGGGTCAGCGGATCGGTGGGGTCGTGGGTCGTTGCACCTGCTTTGAGCAAAATGACAGGCTTGATGCTGGCCGCTGCGCGAAGCGCGCTAAGGAATGCGCGGGGGTTCGCCACGCACTCGAGGTAGAGCACGATCGCATGGGTCTCATGATCAGAGGCCAGGAAATCAAGCGCCCTGGCAATGTCAACATCAATCTCATTGCCAAGGGTGACAACGGCAGAAAAACCGAGCTTGTACTCGGCAGCCCAATCCAATATTGCGGAAGCCAGTGCGCCTGATTGCGAGAGCAGCGCAACGCGGCCGCTGGCGGCGGTCGTAGAACAAATACTGGCATTGAGTTTTTTCGAGGGCCGTTGAAAACCAAAGGATGCGGGGCCAACTAAGGCGATGCGAAGGCGTTGGGCTTCCTCACGCAGTTGTTGTTGAAGCTCAAGCGAAATCTCACCGCTGAAAATTACGGCCGCTTTTGCTTTTAAGGTGCTTGCCTCCTGCAGGTTTTGCAAGAGCTTTTCGGGCGCCGTTGCAATCAGGGCCAGATCAATTTTGGGCAGTGAGCGTGCGGGCCAGTAGGTCACCTCACAGCCTGATTGCGAGAGTCGGGTGCTCAGCGCTTCACGCACGGCCTCGGGGGTCGTGTTGTCAAACCAGACCCCAATGTTGTCGGGGTCAAATAGTGGGGATAAGGGCTGTTTTTCCATGGCTATCGTCGCTTATGACGCGGTGCAGCATTAACCTTATCACAAATAACGGTTAATTGACGATTTGGTCAGTAAACCGCTTAAAACGCCGAAGCTGGCTCGGAGGCGCTGAAGGTCACCACATGGTCAGCCTCAAGCCGAATCCCAATGGGTTCGTGCAGGGGGTGGTCGTGGTGACTTGGCACCAGGGACAAAATGTGTTCCCCGTTATCGAGCTCAAGCGTATAGAGGAAATCGGCGCCGCGGAAGGCCTTTCTTACAACTTTGGCTTTGAGAGTGGAGTGGTCATCGTGCACGACATCGTCGGGCCGCAGCAACACCCGAACATCGCCCATGTCGCTGCAGTCGGTGCAGCAGCAGGGCTTGAGCGGCAGTTGACCCAGGGGGGTGGTGACTGAATGGCCGCGCTGAGAGCCGCTAATCAGCGCGCCTTCGCCCACAAAGCGGGCCACCTCGGCTGAATTCGGCTCGTGATACAGCGTGTAAGGGTCGCCCCATTGGGCCAGACGGCCTTCAAAAATAACACCCACTTCATCAGCCATGGCAAAGGCCTCTTGCTGATCATGGGTCACCAAAATTGCGGTGGTGTTGGTTTTTTGAAGAATCTCCCGCACCTCTCGCGCCAGCCGCTCACGCAAGGAAATATCGAGATTGGAAAAGGGTTCATCCAGCAACAGCAAGGCGGGGGAAGGCGCAAGTGCGCGCGCCAGTGCCACGCGCTGTTGCTGCCCCCCCGAGAGCTCATGGGGATAGCGATCAGCCTGTTGGGCAAGGCCCACCAGCGCCAACATTTCCTGCGCCGCTGCAGGAATTTTTTGCCCGGAAAGTTTTTTCCCTCGGGTCAGCCCAAAGGCGACATTTTCGGCAACGGTCAGGTGGGGAAATAGGGCGTAATCTTGAAACACCACGCCGACATTGCGTGATTCTGCAGGCGAGCACACGGTTTTGCTGGCCACCAGCTGGCCATCGATTCGAAGCTCGCCGTTATCAATGCACACAAATCCGGCCACTGCCCGCAGCACACTGGTCTTGCCGCAACCCGAGGGCCCCAACAGGCAGCCAATTTTTCCTTTTTCTAAAGAAAAACTAATGCCTTGTGCGGCACGAACGACTCCCGAGGGCGCCGAGGGGTCCTCGTAAATGACATCTACCGTGTTGAGTTCAAGGGCCAACATTGCCAATGATTATAATTCTCATTTGTTAAGAAAACACTGCTCATGGCGCGCCCCCCGGTAAAAGCATCGCTTGGCCTTGGCATTAGCACCGGACTCATTGTCTCGCTGATTCTGCTGCCCTTGATCGCGGTAGCGGTGTTCGGCGCAAGGGCGCTTGTGCAAACCGATACGCTGGTTGTCTTGGCCGAGTCGGTGTTGTTGGAATATGTTTTGAACACGTTGTTGCTCTCGGCGATCGCAGGGGCGGTGGCACTCGGCTTTGGATTGCCCGGTGCATGGTTCGTGACCGCCTATCGTTTTGTTGGCCATAAAGTCTTGCGTTGGTCTTTAGTGCTGCCCATGGCCATGCCGGCGTATGTCTTGGCCTATGCCTACACCGATGCCCTGGATCCTTCCGGTTGGCTCTATGTTGAGATTGCGCAAGTCGCTGCCGCGCTGGGATTCACCTTGCCTCGAATTGATATTCGATCCGTGTGGGGGGCGGGGATTTTGCTGGGTGTGGCGTTAAGCCCTTATGTCGCCTTGCTTGCGAAAAATGCATTCGAAGAGCGGCAAGGCGCTGCCTTTGATGCTGCAAGAGCGCTGGGCCTAAAGCCCTATGAAATCTTTTTTCGACTGGCCTTGCCTTTGGCCCGGCCGGCATGGATCGCGGGCTTGGCCTTGGTCGTAATGGAGTGCTTTGCCGATTACGGCACTGTGGCATTTTTCTCGGTGCCGACACTGTCGACGGGTTTGTTTAAGGCTTGGTTTAGCTATGGCGATCGATATTCGGCAGCCTTGCTGGCCTTGTTCATGATGATCACGGTCTCTTGCTTGTTATGGGTGGAACATCGGGCTCGGGGAAGAGCGCAGTGGGCAAACAGCCGCATTGGTACGAAAGCGCAACCGATCACAGTACGTGGGCCACGCAGCCTGGCCATGGCCGCGTGTTGTGCAACCCCGGGCTTGCTTGGATTTGTGATTCCGATTGCCTTGCTCTTGCATGCGGCCTACACGGCTGAGGCCTCGCCGCGATGGTCGTTGCTCATCACCCAAATGATCAACACCATTGCGTTGGGCTTGATTGCAGTGCTGGTGATTATTCCTGCGGCATGGCTGGGCGCGTATGCAATTCGCCAGACAGGCCATTGGCTTGCGCGGGCGGTGCGCCTGGCGGCGGCAGGCTACGCCATGCCTGGCTTGGTCGTGGCGGTTGGGCTCTTGGCGTGGTCGGGGCTGTTGACCGAACTGGCCGATCGTTTGCTGGATTGGCGTGTGTCTCTGGTGACAAGCGGTGCCTTGGTAGTGGGCGCCTATCTCACTCGATTTTTTGCGGTGGGCCTGAGCGCCGTTGAAAGTGGCATGGCCCGAATCACGCAAAACATTGACTGGTCTGCAAGCAGCTTGGGGCTCTCGAAGCGGGAGATTTTTTCTCGCATTCATTTTCCGTTGATGCGTGGCGCGACCGGGGTGGCTGCGTTGTTGGTGTTTGTAGATGTCGTGAAAGAGCTTCCGGCAACGCTGGTGTTGCGCCCATTTAATGTGGAGACACTCGCGGTGTCCGCCCACCATTTGGCGGCCGATGAGCTGCTTTCTCAGGCGGCCTGGCCCGCAATCATGATTGGTCTGGTGGGTTTATTGCCGTTGCTTGTGCAAGCAATCGCTCCTGAGAAGCCCGGCGTTTCGCGCCCGTGACTCTGCGAAGTGCATAGCTGCCATCGGCTTTCATGGACCATGCCAGGGCGTTGTCGTGCAAATGGGCCATAAGGCCTTCTTGAATGACACGGCGTTTGAGTTTTTTATCCAGAATGGGAAAGGCAAGCTCAACACGCCGAAAGAAGTTGCGATCCATCCAGTCGGCCGACGATAGATAGACATTTTCTTGGCCATTGTTTTTGAAATAAAAAATTCGGCTGTGCTCTAAAAATCGCCCAATCGTGGAGCGAACGGTAATGTTTTGCGATAAGCCTGGAATTTTGGGCCGCAACACGCATACACCGCGCACGATCAAGTCAATCTTGACTCCTGCTTGGCTTGCCTTGTAAAGCGCTTCGATCACTTCACGCTCTACCAGCGAATTCATTTTGGCAATAATGCGCGCGGGCTTTCCTGCTTTGGCCTGTTGGGCTTCGCGGGCGATGGCTGCAACGAGTTTTGAGTGCAAGGTAAAGGGCGATTGCCACAACAAACGCAAGGGCTTGGCCTGCCCAAGGCCCGTGAGCTGGGTAAACACTTCGTGCACATCGTTGCAGATGTCAGTGTTGGCCGTAAATAAGCCAAAGTCGGTGTACAGGCGGGCCGTTCGCGGGTGGTAGTTGCCCGTGCTCAAATGCACATAGCGGCGCATGCCTTCTTTTTCGCGCCGAATCACCAAGCACATTTTCGCGTGGGTCTTGTTGCCCACGACGCCAAACACGACATGGGCTCCGGCCTCTTCAAGCCGCGACGCCCAATTGATATTGGTCTCTTCATCAAAGCGCGCCATGAGCTCGACCACGACGGTCACCTCTTTGCCAGCACGCGTTGCGGCCAAAAGCGACTCCATGAGCTCCGAGGTTTGCCCTGTGCGATAAATGGTTTGCTTGATTGCCACCACCTGCGGGTCGTGGGCCGCTGATCGAATAAAGTCGCTCACCGCCGAAAATGATTCGTAGGGGTGGTGCAGCAAGATATCTTGCTTGAGCAAGGCGTCGAAAAACTTGCCTGACTCAAAGGCGGCGGGGTAGCGCGGCGTAAAGCTTTTAAATTTCAGCTCGGGCCTGTCGATCAAATCAGGCACCTGCATCAGCCGCACCATATTCACCGGGCCATGCACGCGGTAACAGTCGCTTTCTTCGAGCCCGAACTCGTTGCGCAGTAGTTTCATGACATGCTCGGGCGTGGTTTCAGACACTTCTAGCCGAACGGCATCGCCAAACTGCCGTTGCGAGAGCTCGCCTTGCAAGGCCTGCCGCAAATCGGTGACTTCTTCATCGTCAACATACAAATCACTGTTGCGGGTGACCCGAAACTGATGCACCCCGAGCGCTTGCATGCCGGGAAAAAGCTCATGCACAAAGGCTTGCACAAATGAAGACAACATCATGAAGCCGTGGGGATAGCCCGAGATTTTTTCGGGCATGGCCACGAGCCTTGGCAGGGCGCGTGGCGCCTGCACCACTGCGACCTTGCCGTCACGCCCAAACGAGTCTTGCCCTTCCAGTTCGATGATGAAGTTCAGGCTTTTGTTGAGCACCCGAGGGAACGGGTGGGCAGGCGATAAGCCAATGGGTGTGAGCACGGGCATGACTTCCATGCTGAAATAGCGATGCGCCCATTCCCGCTGGGCATCGTTTAAAGCTGCCGCCAAATGAAAGTGAATGCCATACTGATCCAGCAAGGGAAATACCTTGCGGTTCAGAATCTCGTATTGCCGGTCAATGAGCGTTTTAGCGCGTTCACAAACCGCCTTGTAGGTGGCGGCAGCCGAATAGCCATCTTCGTGAATCTGGTCGGGGTTGATGCGCAGCTGTGCCTTAATACCGGAGACCCGAATCTCGAATAGCTCATCAAGGTTGCTCGACACAATGCAGATATAGCGCAGTCGTTCCAGCGCCGGAATATCGGAGTCTTCGGCCATGGCGAGCACCCGCTCGTTAAAGGCCAGCAGGCTGAGCTCCCGGTTAAGAAAGCGGTCGGATTTGGCGGGACTAGGGGAGATCATGTTGAGCTAACTAGCGTAATGTTGAACTATGACAATTTCATGACGCATTAAACATTCCGAACAACCCGAATTCAGGTAACAATTCAGCCGTTATGCCAATGTCTAATCCGCTCAAAATGGTGGCCGCTGTTGATCTGGGCTCCAACAGTTTTCACCTGCTGATTGGGCGGGTGTCGGAATCGGCGTTGGGCATTCAGATCCACCCCTTGGACAGCCTTAAAGAGGTGGTTCGGCTCGCTGGCGGCTTGGGGTCTGACAAGCGCTTAGATGCTGCATCTCAAACCCGCGCCTTGTTAGCCCTGCAGCGCTTTGGCGAGCGGCTACGATCGTTTTCACCCGACCGAGTCAGGGCGGTTGCCACCAACACGCTGCGCATCGCCAAAAATGGCGGCGAGTTTTTAAAGACAGCAGAAGCCGCGCTTGGGTTCCCGATTGAGGTGATCGCCGGCCAGGAAGAGGCCCGCTTGATTTATGCCGGCGTCTCTCACAGCCTCTCGGGCGATGACCGCCAACGGCTGGTGATTGATATAGGCGGCGGTTCGACCGAGTTCATTATAGGCAAGCGTTATCAGCCATTGTTGCTCGAGAGTGTTTACATCGGCTGTGTGCGCTTTAGCCGAGAGTTTTTTCCGGGCGGTGAAATCACCCGATCGGCGATGAAGGCAGCAGTGCTCAGTGCGCGCGAAGAAATTCAGGTGATTCGAGAAAGCTTTTTGGCGCTTGGCTGGCAAGAGGCCGTAGGCTCGAGCGGCACCGCCAAGGCGATCTCTGAAGTGCTGGTGAACAACGGCCTGTCAGAGTCTGGAATTACCCCTGCGGGACTTGAAAAACTCAGAGCGGCCCTGATTCGCGCAGGGCGTGTGGAAGACAGCGGTCTGGTGGGTATTCGTCAAGACCGTGCGCCCGTGTTTGCTGGTGGCGTAGCGATCATGTCGGCAATTTTTGAAGAGCTTGATCTAAAGATCATGCACTACGGCGAGGGCGCCTTGCGACTCGGCGTGCTCTATGATTTGGTGGGTCGTGGCCAGCAAGAGGACATGCGCCGCATTAGCGTTGAGCAGGCCATGAAGCGCTATCTGGTCGACACCGCGCAGGCGCGCCGCATTGGCGAGCTTTCCTTAAAGCTGTGGTCTTCGCTTGAGGTTGGAACCGAGGAAGAGCGCGAGCAGATTTCGCAACGGCTCATGTGGGCCGCTTGTTTGCATGAAATCGGACACTCGATTTCGCACAACAGCTTTCACAAGCACTCAGCCTATATCGTGACCCATTCCGATATGCCTGGTTTTTCACGGCAAGAGCAGCAGTTTGTCGCGAGCCTGGTGCTGGGCCAAGTTGGGAAACTCAACAAGGTGGCGGCGAATTTTTCGGGGGCGGTGCAGTGGGCCGCACTCATGTGTTTTCGCCTGGCGTGCCTGTTTTATCGACGCCGGCAAGATGATCCCTTGCCTGAGTTTGCACTGTCAGCCTCGACCCGAGGCTTTCGGCTTGCCATTGAGTCCGAGTGGCTCTCAGGGCACCCCCTGACCGAATTTTCCTTAGGTCAAGAGGTGTCAGAGTGGGCCAAGCAAGGAATTGATCTACAATTCAAGGCTGTGTCGAGCATTCGGCAGGCGCGTAGCTCAGCTGGTTAGAGCACCACCTTGACATGGTGGGGGTCGTTGGTTCGAGTCCAATCGCGCCTACCAACCGCAACCATTCTTGCTTTGGAACCCGAAAGACCCATGGTCAATGTCACGCTTCCTGATGGCGCGGTGAAATCATTTCCGCAGCCGGTCAAAGTTGCCGAGGTGGCCGCCAGCATTGGCGCTGGCTTGGCCAAGGCCGCGATCGCAGGTAAAGTCAATGACAAACTCGTCGACACCAGTTTCGTCATTGATCACGATGTCTCACTTGCGATAGTCACCGAAAAAGACAAAGAAGGCCTAGAGATCATTCGCCACTCCACGGCGCATCTCATGGCGTATGCGGCCCAGCAGCTCTTTCCGGGCCTGCAAGTCACCATCGGCCCGGTGATTGAAAACGGCTTTTACTACGATTTTTCTTATCACCGGCCGTTAACACCCGAAGATCTTGAAAAAATCGAAGCCACTATGCGTGAGCTCGCCGCGCGAGACGAGCCTGTGGTGCGCGAAGTTTGGGATCGCGATGAAGCGATCAAGCTCTTTTTGAGCATGGGTGAAAAATACAAAGCCGAGATCATTGAATCGATCCCGGCAGGCGAACAGATCTCGCTGTATCGCGAAGGTGGCTTTGTCGATTTGTGTCGCGGCCCCCATGTGCCCTCTACCGGCAAGCTCAAAGTCTTTAAGCTTATGAAGGTCGCAGGCGCCTATTGGCGCGGTGATCATCGCAATGAAATGTTGCAACGGGTCTATGGCACAGCGTTTGCCAAAAAAGAAGAGCTCGATGCGCACCTTCATGCGCTGGAAGAGGCGGAAAAGCGCGATCACCGAAAGCTTGGCAAAGCGCTTGATCTGTTTCACATGCAAGACAATGCACCCGGCATGGTGTTTTGGCACCCCAAGGGCTGGTCGATCTGGCAACAAGTCGAGCAATACCTGCGCAAGGTCTACCTCGACAGCGGCTATCAGGAAGTGAAGTGCCCCATGATTTTGGATCGGTCGCTATGGGAAGCCTCTGGCCATTGGGAGCACTACAAAGACAACATGTTCACCACGGCCTCTGAAAACCGCGACTATGCGGTCAAGCCCATGAACTGCCCTGGCCATGTGCAGGTCTTTAATTCTGATTTGCGAAGTTATCGAGACCTGCCGTTGCGTTATGGCGAATTCGGCTCTTGCCATCGCAACGAGTCTTCTGGCAGCTTGCATGGGCTGCTGCGCGTGCGTGGCTTTACCCAAGACGATGGCCATGTGTTTTGCACCGAAGCGCAAATCCAATCCGAAGTCGATTCGTTTACGCGCAAATTGCTTGAGGTCTACAAAGACTTTGGTTTTGACAATGTGATTTATCGGCTGTCCACTCGCCCTGCCAACCGCGTGGGCTCCGATGAAAGCTGGGATAAGGCTGAAAAAGCCTTGGCCGATGCCCTGAACAATGTGGGCGTGCAGTGGGAAGAGCTTAAAGGCGAGGGCGCCTTTTACGGCCCCAAGATCGAATATTCACTCAAGGACTCGCTCGGCCGAATCTGGCAATGCGGCACCATTCAGGTCGATTTCAACATGCCGGTTCGTCTGGGGGCCGAATATGTCGATGCGGATAACACCCGCAAGCCCCCGGTCATGCTGCACCGGGCGATTGTGGGATCGCTGGAGCGATTCATTGGGATTTTGATCGAAAACCATGCCGGCGCCATGCCGGCCTGGCTTGCGCCCGTGCAGGTGGCCGTTGCCTCAATCACCGACGCTCAGGCCGACTATGCCCAATCTGTTGCGAAAAGCCTGCAGGCCCAGGGGTTTCGGGTGGTTACAGATTTGCGGGGAGAGAAAATCTCCCTTAAAATCAGAGAGTTAAGCTTGCAAAAGCTGCCGTATATCGTGGTGGTGGGCGATAAAGAAAAGGCAGCTGGCACGGTAACAGTGCGCGCCCGGGGCGGAAAAGACTTGGGCGCCATGGCAGCGGACGCCTTTGCGAACCGGCTCTCAGAAGAAGTCCGGTCGCGAATATAGGGCGTCCGAGTTTTTTAGTGTTTTTAGAAGGAAAAGAATAATCGCTACAGATCGTTCGCATCGCATTAACGGAGAAGTTACTGCACCGCAAGTTCGCCTAGTTGGCGCCGATAATGAAGCACTCGGCATTGTGAAGACCTCCGAGGCCTTGAAAATGGCCGAAGAAGCCGAGGTGGACCTGGTTGAAATTGCCCCGCAGGCCGAGCCACCGGTGTGCAAGCTCATGGATTACGGCAAGTTCAAGTACCAAGAGCAGAAACGGGCCCACGATGCACGGTTAAAGCAAAAAGTGATTCAGGTGAAGGAAGTGAAATTCCGGCCTGGCACTGACGAAAACGATTATCAGGTCAAGCTTCGCAACCTGCTGAGGTTTTTAGAAGAAGGCGACAAAGTAAAGATTACGTTGCGCTTTCGGGGCCGCGAAATGGCCCACCAAGAGTTTGGGGTCCGTCAGTTGGAACGACTGAAGGCCGATTTAGAAGAACACGCCCAGGTGGAGCAAATGCCCAAGCTGGAGGGCCGCCAAATGGTTATGGTCATGGCGCCCAAAAAGAAGAAGTAAGCAGTACCAAGCAGCACCCAAAAGCTTCGCCAGGTTTTTAAAGTGAGCGCTAAAAGGGCCCTCCACCTGAGCAAGTGTTTAAAACGGAGCATTCAATGCCCAAGATGAAAACCAAGAAAGCGGCTGCAAAGCGCTTTCAGGCCCGCGGCAGTGGGTCGATCAAGCGTGCGCATGCCACCAAGCGCCACATCCTGACCAAGCGCACGACCAAGAACAAGCGTCAGCTGCGTGGAACTCTCACGGTTCATGAATCGGACATTCAGCGTGTCCGCGACATGATGCCTTACGCGTAAAGGAGAACAACCATGCCTCGCGTAAAACGTGGAGTTACCGCTCGTGCTCGTCACAAGAAAATTTTGGCCTTGGCCAAGGGTTTCCGTGGTCGCAGAAACAATGTCTTTCGTGTTGCCAAGCAAGCCGTTATGCGTGCTGGCCAATACGCTTATCGTGACCGTCGCAATCGCAAGCGTGTATTCCGCGCGCTGTGGATCACGCGTATCAATGCGGCCTGTCGTTCACTCGATATCAACTACAGCCGCTTTATTGCAGGCCTGAAAAAAGCCAACATTGACCTGGATCGCAAGGTGCTCGCCGACATGGCTGTAACTGATAAGCCCGGCTTCGCATCCATTGTGGCCACGGTCAAGGCAGCACTGGCGAAATAAGAGGTTCGCATGACCGATCTTGATCGGCTCGTACGCGAAGCCGAGGCGGCCTTTGCCCAGGCGGCAGATTCTGCTGCCCTGGAAAACGCAAAGGCCCAGTTCCTTGGCAAAAATGGCGCTCTGACCGAGCAGTTAAAAACGCTCGGTCAGGCCGACCCTGAAACAAAGAAAACACTGGGCGCAGCCATTAATGCTGCGAAAACTCAGGTGGAGCAGCTGCTCGCTTCCCGCCGCTTGGCAATCGTGCAAGCCGAGCTTGATAAAAAACTTTCCGCTGAACAAATCGATGTGTCATTGCCGGGCCGTGGCCGTGTTCCGGGTGGCATGCACCCGGTGATTCGCACCTGGCGGCGCATTGAAGAAATTTTTGGCTCAATTGGTTTTGAGGTGGCCGATGGCCCCGAAATTGAAACCGATTGGATGAACTTCACGGCGTTAAACAACCCCGAGAATCATCCCGCCCGCAGCATGCAAGACACGTTTTATCTTGAAAAGAAAGATGAAACCGGCTTGCCACTCTTGCTTCGCACGCACACGAGCCCCATGCAGGTGCGCTATGCAAAAACCCATCAGCCGCCCATCAAGGTGATCGCCCCCGGCCGCACGTATCGGGTCGATAGCGACGCCACCCATTCGCCCATGTTTCACCAGGTGGAGGGCCTGTGGCTGGCCAGTGATGTGTCTTTTGCCGACTTAAAAGGTGTGTTTACCAATTTCTTGCAGCAGTTTTTCGAAACGAAGAATTTGCAAGTGCGTTTTCGCCCTTCCTTTTTTCCGTTTACCGAGCCCTCTGCCGAAATCGACATGAAGTTCGACGCCGGCCCCCTGAAAGGTCGTTGGCTGGAAATTGCGGGCTCGGGCCAGGTGCACCCCAAGGTAGTGGAAAACTTTGGCCTTGATCCCGAGCAGGTCATTGGCTTTGCATTTGGCTGTGGCTTAGAGCGCATGACCATGTTGCGCTATGGCGTGGGGGATCTGCGCTTGTTTTTCGAAAACGATTTGCGTTTTTTAAGGCAGTTTGCATAGGCCATGAGAATTCCAGAGAAATGGCTTCGTGCCGTTGTGAATCCCTCGCTGTCGACGGAAGAGCTTTCCAATGCGCTGACCATGGCAGGCCTTGAGGTTGAAGACACCGAAGCGCTTGCGCCCCAGTTTTCCGGCGTGGTGGTGGCCCGTGTGGTGGAAACTTCACCTCACCCCGATGCAGATCGCTTGCGTGTGTGCAAGGTCGATATTGGCGCTGGTGGCGAGCCCTTACAGATTGTGTGTGGCGCACCCAATGTTGCGCCGGGCATGATTGTTCCGTGCGCGACTGAAGGCGCGGTATTGCCCGGTGGCTTTAAGATCAAGCGCGCGAAAATGCGTAGTGTCGAAAGCCAGGGCATGTTGTGTTCTGCCAAAGAGCTGGGTATTGCTGAGGATGCGGAAGGATTGTTGCCCCTGCCGGAATCTCTTTCTAATCAGCTTGGCAAAAATGTGCGCGAGGCGCTCTCGCTTGATGATCAGGTCTTTACCCTAAAGCTCACCCCCAATCGTGCCGATTGTTTGTCGATTGTGGGGGTGGCGCGCGAAGTCTCCGCGCTCACGGGTGCACCCTTGCAGCTGCCCACATGGCCAACGATTACGCCTTCGATTCAAGATCAGTTGTCAGTTCGCATTGACGCGGCTGATTTGTGCGGCCGTTTTTCGGGCCGTGTCATTCGTGGGGTCAATGCCAAGGCGCAAACGCCCGATTGGATGCGTGAGCGCCTGGAACAAGCGGGCCAGCGGCCCATTTCAGTGCTGGTCGATATTTCCAACTATGTCATGTTGGAGCTGGGGCGACCCAACCATATTTTCGATCTCGATAAAGTCAAAGGCGGCTTGGTTGTGCGATGGGCCAAGGCAGGAGAATCGCTTGCCTTGCTCAATGGCCAAACGGTGGCGCTCGATCCTTCTGTAGGTGTGGTGGCCGATGATCAAGGCCCAGAGTCTTTGGCGGGAATTATGGGCGGCGAATCCACATCGGTCTCGCTCGAAACTCGCAATGTCTATGTCGAAGCGGCGTTTTGGTGGCCCGATTCGATTCGTGGCCGTGCACGCAAATACAACTTCACCACAGAAGCCGGCCATCGTTTTGAGCGCGGTGTGGATTGGTCCAGCACCGGCGAACATGTCGATTACTTAACCCATTTAATTCAAAGCATTTGTGGCGGCCAGGCGGGCCCATTAGTCGATCAAGTGACTCAGCTGCCCAAGCGTGAGCCGGTTGCCATGCGTGTGGCGCGATGTAATCGAATCTTGGGAATCAGCGTAAGCGCTCAAGAGTGCATGCAGATTTTTACGCGCTTGGGGTTTGAGCCGAAGATTTCGCAAACTGCCAATGGCGATGTCATTGAAATCAAGCCGCCAAGTTTTCGCTTCGACCTTGAAATCGAAGAGGACTTGATCGAAGAAATTGCTCGCGTTCACGGGTTTGAAAAAATCCCGGCCCGTCCACCCAAAGCCCAGGCGCTTATGTCGACTCGCCGCGAGTCGACCCGTACGGCCATGCATGTTCGCGATCGGGTCATCGCTTGTGATTACTTCGAGGTGGTGACCTATAGCTTTGTCAGTCGCGAGGCTTGCTTACGGGTTCAAAACGAGGCGCCCTTAGCCTTGTTAAACCCCATGGCATCGCATCAGGCGGTGATGCGCACCAGCCTGCTGCCCGGATTGCTGGAGACACTGGCGTCGAATCTTTCGCGCAAGCAGACGCGTGTTCGTATTTTTGAAATCGGCCGAACCTTTCACGATCGCCCCCAGGCCAAGCCGGGTGAGTGGGCGGTGCAGGGGGTAGAGCAGCCCGTGCGTATTGGCGGGCTGGCCTTTGGCCCCGTGGTTGAAGACCAGTGGGGTCATGCAGCAAGGCCTGTAGACTTTTTCGATGTCAAAGCCGACTTAGAGGCCTTGGCCTATCCGCTGTCGCTTTCCACGCGTCGCATGGAGCAGCCCCTTTGCGCGGTTCACCCCGGCAGGGCTGCCGAGGTTTTAATTGGCAACAAAGTGGTGGGTTATTTGGGTGAGCTTCACCCCAGCATTGCCCAAGCCATGGAGTTTCCGGGCTCGCCCATTGTGTTTGAGTTGCTTCTGGAACCTTTGTTGGCAGCTCCAGTGCCAAAGCCCGTGGAGCCTTCCAAGTTTCCCCCGGTAAGCCGGGACTTGGCCTTTGTGGTGGATCAGGCAGTGCCGGCTGGCGCCATGATCGCCAAGATAAACTTCTTAAAAAGTCAATCAAAACAAGGGAGTTGGATCACCAACTTTAGGTGTTTTGACGAATATAAAGGCAAGGGGCTGTCCGAAAAGGAAAAAAGCTTAGCCTTCAGGTTTATACTTCAGAATCCTGAGAATACACTTCAAGATCCCGAGGTTGATGCGCTCATGAACGAGATTGTGCAACTCATGCAGTCTGAGTTCGGGGCCAGGCTTCGGGCCTAGACATGGCCTTTGACCTTTCCCCCCTACAGCGTGACAGCTCCGAGCTCTTAGAGCTTGCGGGCTTGCACTCGCCTCACGATACATTGACCAAGGCCGAGCTGGCTGACCTTCTGTTCGAAGTGGTGGGGTTGAATAAGCGCGAGGCCAAGGAAATCGTTGATATTTTTTTCGAAGAAATTCGCGAGACTCTGGTCGCTGGCCGAACGGTGAAGCTCTCGGGCTTTGGCAACTTTCAGTTGCGTGACAAGCCCCAGCGGCCTGGTCGTAACCCCAAAACTGGTGAAGAAATCCCAATCGCTGCGCGTCGCGTGGTGACCTTTCACGCCAGCCAAAAGCTCAAATCTTTTGTGCAAGATCCCGCAGGCAAGCCCTTGAATGCCTATGCGGATGACGAGCCTTTTAGCGGCTAACGCACTCGCTTGCTCACGCCGTGATGGAATCTCGTGCCGCACATGTTCCGCTTCCGCCGATCCCGGCGAAGCGCTATTTCACCATTGGTGAGGTGAGCGATTTGTGTGCGGTCAAGCCGCATGTGTTGCGTTATTGGGAGCAGGAGTTCACGCAGCTTCGGCCCATGAAGCGTCGAGGCAATCGCCGTTATTACCAGCATCACGAGGTCCTGCTGATTCGCAAAATTCGTGAGTTGCTCTACGAACAGGGCTTCACGATCAGTGGTGCTCGCAATCAGTTGATGGACGGACGAGCGCTGTCGGCCTCAGCGTCGTCAAGCCTTTCACCAACGGCACCAATGGTGTCAGACACCTCGGTGTCCGAAGTGTCGGATACCGCGCGCAGCTTGAAAGAAGAGCTCGCATCGGTGTTGGCAATTCTTCGGGCGCAATAGCTCGGCTATAATCAAGGGCTTCGGTCGGGGCGTAGCGCAGCCTGGTAGCGCACTTGCATGGGGTGCAAGGGGTCGGATGTTCGAATCATCTCGCCCCGACCAATATCAATCACATGAATCTCAAAGACTGGATCGGCAAACAAGAAACCGTGCTTGACGTGGTCACGGCCACGCCGGTGGCGGCCTTGTCGGCAACGCTAGATCGCGAAGCCCAGCGCCCATCCGACGGGGTGCCGCTTCCGTATCTTTGGCATTGGCTGTATTTCCTGCCGCTTTATCGTCAGTCTGAAATTGGTGAAGACGGTCATGCCAAGCGTGGCGGGTTTTTGCCTCCCGTGCCGTTGCCGCGTCGCATGTGGGCGGCAAGCCAGTTAAGTTTTCACGAGGCTATTGTGGTGGGCGACCGGCTTGCCAGAACCTCCACCATTGAAGATGTCACTGAAAAGTCGGGCCGAAGCGGTACTTTGGTGTTTGTGAAGGTACGCCACGAAATTCGACGCAATGGGGCAGAAAACATAGCGCTCACAGAGTTTCACGATATTGTGTACCGTGATGCGCCCGCACCGGGTGCACCTTCGCCCCAGCCGCAGGCTGCCCCAAGCGATCCGGTGTGGGAAAAGCGTTGGCTGCCCGACGATGTGCTGTTATTTCGCTATTCGGCGCTCACCTTTAATGGCCACCGAATTCACTACGATCGTCGTTATGTCACCCAAGTCGAGGGCTATCCCGGCTTGATCGTGCATGGCCCTCTGATTGCAACCTTGCTCATGGATTTATTGCGCGATCACATGCCCACCGCCAATGTCACGCGTTTTGAATTCCGGGCCATTCGGCCCACATTTGATCTTCACCCATTCTCTGTGTGTGGGGCACCGAGCGCCGATGGCAAGATGGTGCAACTATGGGCAAAAGATCACGAGGGCTGGCTCACCATGTCGGCCACCGCGCAACTCAGTTGAAACGCTTATTTAAAGGGCTGACGGCGAGCGCCGTGATGAGCTCACTCGTGGGCTGCTCTAGCCTGGATGTGCTCAACGCGCTGACCTCTAATCCCATGGCCAAGCCGGTGGTGGTCTCTTACGGTGACACCGAGCGCCAAAAAATCGATGTCTATGCCTTGCCAAAAGGCAATCCGCATTCGCGGCCCATGATCTTGTTTTTTTATGGGGGCAGTTGGGCGACCGGCTCGCGCACCGATTACACTTTTGTGGCCAGTGGTTTTGGCGACGCGGGTTTTGTGGTGGCGATTGCCGATTACCGCCTGATTCCTGAAGTGACTTACCCCGAGTTTGTGAAAGATAGCGCTGCCGCCTTGCGTGTGCTGGTCGATCGGGCAGAAGAGTTTGGGGCCGACCCCAACAAGATTGTGCTGGCCGGACACTCTGCTGGCGCGTACAACGCGTTAATGATCGCCATGGATCAACGCTGGCTCGACTCGGGCTATCGACAGCGCATTCGTGGGGTGATTGGGCTTTCGTCTCCCGTTAATTTTTTGCCGATTCAGCTGCCCGAGGCGCAACAAGCTTTTAACTGGCCCAACACCCCGCAAGATACCCAGCCGATTGAACATGTGCGAGCAGATAACCCGCCGGTCTTGCTGTTTAGCGCAAACCGAGACCCTTTGGTCAACCCCGAAGTTAATTCTCGGCCTATGGCGCAGCGGCTGCGTGAAAAAGGGGTACCCGTTGAGCTTTACGAGTTTGATGGCCCACTTGGCTTGATCAATCATGCCAATCTGGTGGGAACGCTATCGCCCAGCTTTCGATTTGCAGCGCCTACGCTTGAAAAATCAATTGACTTTGTAAAACGCGTCACGCGCTAATTTCGAAGTCTTCGGTGTCGACAGCCGCCTGAGCCGCTGGGTCGTAGCGAGCGCCTTTTACGGTGTGTTGGTTCATGATTTCGGCTGCTCTTGCCAGCACCGAGTCGGGTAGTTCTAGCGCTGCAGCACGCAGGTTTTCTTCCAGATGAGCCAGCTGGCGCGTGCCCGGAATAGGAATGACATGCTCGCCACGCGAGAGCACCCAGGCCAATGCCAGTTGTGCTGTCGTGCACTGGGCTTCTTTTGCCAGGTTTGCAAGGCGTTCAAAGTGCTGAAGATTGCCGCTAAAAAAGTCTTTAGAAAAGCGAGGCATGGTCTTGCGCATGTCGTCGCTGTGCAGTTGATCGACATGCCGCGGCTCGGTGAACGACCCACCCAAAAACCCACGGCCAAGCGGGCTAAACGCGACCAAGGCAACGCCTAGGGTTTGGCATTGTTGCGACAGCGCGATTTCAGGGTTGCGAGTCCACAGGGAATATTCCGACTGCACCGCTGTAATGGGGTGCACGGCATGAGCCTTGACCAATGTCTGGGCCGACACCTCCGATAAGCCAATTGTTTTGACTTTGCCTTCTTTAACCAAGTCGGCCATGGCACCGATCACTTCCTCAATGGGTGTTTGCTTATCCCAACGGTGCAAGTAATACACATCGATTGCATCGGTTTGCAGACGCCTCAGGCTTTCCTCGCAGTTTTGACGAATCACTTTGGGGCGACTGTCGATTCTGCGCTTGGGCTTACTGGGATCGGTTTCAATGGCCATGCCGCCCTTGGAGCACAAAATGATTTTTTCTCGATAAGGCTTTAATACCCGACCAATAAGCGTTTCATTAGCACCACCACCGTAAAGCATTGCCGAGTCAAACAAATTCACGCCGCGCTCGATCGCTTCAAGCAGAACACGCTTGGCGTCTACCTCGGCTGCAGGCGGGCCATAACCATGGCTCAGGTTCATGCAGCCAAGGCCAATGGGGAAGGCTTGAAAGGGGCCGAGCGCGCGATAGTTCAGTTTCATGAATGACTAAAAACGGGGTTGATCTGAGTCAAATTCTAGAGCGCAAATGCCACGCACGGCTGAAGTACACTTGAGTTCGTTTGAGATCTTTCAAACACCGTTGACTGGTGCCCGATTAGAGCGGGTTAAACGGGAAGCTGGTGAAAATCCGGCGCTTTCCCCGAAACAGTAACGGAAGAAGTAGTGGGTTACGCCGTGTTGGTTTGCCCAGCCGGCCAGTCACTGGGAAAAGTCCTGGGAAGACAACTCACCGCAGCGCCGCAGGGCGCGCTTCCGAAGCCTGGATACCGGCCGTTGACGTGAACATTTTGAATCGTTCCGGGGTAAGGGCGGTTGGAAAGGTGTTGCATGTCCAAGAAAGTCTGTATCGCAGCCAGTGCCGTGGCACTCGCTGTGTCTTCGGCGTTTGCGCAAAGCGAAACGACGGGTTCAACCAATTCTCTGTATCAGTTGGCAACCTTGGATCCAGTGGTGGTGACGGCAGCGCGGTATGAGCAGCCTTTATCTCGGGTTTTGCCATCCATGTCGGTGATCACCCGTGAGCAGATTGAGCGTTCTCAAGCACCGACATTAGTTGACCTTTTACAAGGGGAAGCGGGGGTTGAGATTGCTCGAAACGGTGGCCCAGGAACCCTTGCATCAATATTCTTGCGGGGTCAACAAAGCAAGAATCTAGCGATATTTATAGATGGTGTTCGATTACAAGCAGACAATATTGGCACTATACGACTTGTCGACCTGCCGGTTGATCAGATTGACCGAGTCGAAATTCTTCGGGGTAATGCCGGAGCCCTCTACGGAGAGGCAGCGGTAGGCGGGGTAATCAACATCTTTACCCGGTCAGGAACCGGTAAGCCAGGAGGTTACGGGTCGATTTCGTATGGGGCTCGAAACACCTCAGATGTTTCCGTTGGTTATTCGGGAGGGGGCGGGCAGAGCCGTTTTCACATGAGCGCCCAGCGTTATGACACCGATGGATTCTCTGCAATGAACAATGCGCAGAACCCGCTGGTGAATCCAGAAAAGGATGCCTATCGAAGAGAGTCCGTTTACTTGCGCTTTGATCAAGATATTAGCGAAGATCTTAGCTTCGGCATTAGTGCTAGAAGTATTTATTCGGATGTCTATTTTGATCGCGGTTCTGCATTTTCAGACGATCAGCCAACCGATGTGCATCTTGGAAAAAATAGAGACACAGACTACACATTTCTGGTCGATTACCAGCCAGTGCAGTCGTGGGCTTCTAAGGTTGCATTCACCTCATCTGACTTTAAATACCGCGAATTTAAAAATGGGGTACAAGGCACCTTGAACAAGGGCAATCAAAACGCTTTGCGTTGGTCAAATATTGTTGATCGTGAAGCTGCCAAGATTGTTTTTGGATTAGACGCAATCATGAGCGACTTCAGTTCAAGCGGAACAAAGTATGATCGTGAGAGTGCCGGTGCCTATATTGGTTACGGTGGAAATTATGGCCAACTTGACTATCAAGCAAATTTGCGCCGCGATAATCTTGAAGCAAAGTCAACGAACACTCGTGTAAAAAACAACGCAACAACCTGGCTGCTTGGTTTGGGTTATCAGTTGACTGATACTCTGCGTGTAACAAGTAGCCTTTCAACTGGCTTTAGAGCGCCGGGTCCTGCGGAGATGCTCGGAGGGGGGCAGTATTCCAACCCGAACTTAAAACCTGAGGAACACAAGGGATCCGAGGCGGGGTTCGTTTACAAAGCGAATCTTTCGACCCTACGCCTTGTGTGGTTTGAAACATCGACGACGAATGCAATTGATTTCGATAGAAATTACACGCCCAAAAATATTGGGGAGGTTAGAAATAAAGGTTTTGAGCTCAGTTTCGCTGGAACCGCTGAAGGTTGGGGTTACAGGCTAAGTGCCGTGACTCAAGATCCACGAAAGGTGTCTGATAACAACGCTCGGTTAACTCGTCGCGCCAAAACTTACGGATCCGTTGATTTAACAAAATCGTTTTTCAACATCGACTGGGGGGCGCAGCTTATTGTAAGTAGCAATGCCGCTGACTTTGATTACGACACATGGCCGTACACCCCAAAGAAACAGTCTTATAGCGTGGTGCACCTCACCGCAGCGAAGAAATTCACCCCGGAATTGACCGGGCGAATAAGGGTCGAAAATGCATTTGATCGTGAGTATCAGCTGGCTTACGGGTATAACGCCGTGCCACGGGGCGTTTTCTTTGCGCTGCAGTATCAGCCCAGATAGAGGTTGACGGTGGATTGTATTTTTATTAAAGTAAGGAAATATTACTTCCTTACTTTAATATGACTGTCGCAAAACTGACCAGTAAAAACCAGCTGACCCTGCCCAAGGCGGTGATCGAGCGGGTGGGGCGGGCCAATTATTTCGAGGTTGCTTTCACCGAAGGCAAGATCGTTCTCACGCCGTTACGTATTGGCGGGGCCGATGCGGTGCGCGAAAAGCTCGCAAAGCTTCATCTTCGTGAGTCTGATATCGAGGATGCAATCGCGTGGGCAAGAAACAAGCGCTCATAGCTGCTGAACCTGTTCTGGGGGCTATTGCCGCGCCTGTGTTGCCCAGACCAAGAGTGGTTCTGGATACCAATTGTTTGGTGTCGAGCCTCGTGTTCCAGAGTAAATCAATTGCCTGGATTCGAGGCAGCTGGATGGCCCATGAGTTCATTCCGCTGGTCTCTGCCGAGACAGCAGATGAGCTAATCCGCGTGCTGGCCTATCCTAAGTTTGGCCTTTCCGCGGAAGATTCGAGAAATTTGCTGGAAGAATTCCTAAGTTATGCGGAAGTTGTGGACGCAAAACCCAAACGAACACGCGAGTATGTCGGGGTCAAGACCGCCTTGACTGATCACAATGATCAAATTTTTCTTGATCTGGCCTACAGCACAAAGACAGATGTCTTGGTATCGGGTGACAAAGCCCTGTTACTTCTAGCTGCTCAAGTAACGCAATTCCAAATTTTAAGTGCGCAAGACTTTCGCACGTGGCTGGAGGCGCGTCTCTAAAATTACGGCTCCGCTTAATGCAAATGCTGGCTCGGCTGCTCGGCAACATCGGGCAGCTCGGCATGCACCATCTCGCCGTCTTCGTTTGGATAGAGCGGGGCACCGCAGTCATCGCAATATTCCATAGGCAGGCGCTGGCGCAGCATGACAATGTGCTGCAAGCCGCTTTCTTTTAGTGTGCTTTCAATTTCCTCGGCTACATCGCTCATTTCATCTTCGGCGCCTAACAAGGGCCACACCACACCGTGGATCACTTCCTCCTCTTGGCCCACCATGAACCCAATTCGGAACTCTTCGAGCTGTCGGTTATAGCAACCGCCCACCACAGCGGTGAGCATGTTGGGTGATACGCCCAGTGTGGTGGCCAAAAACGCCACTGACGCACGAATCGAAAACTGTCGGGCATTGCGATCGGCATCGCGGCAAGC
>QXGG01108959.1_pt1 | contig 60797 bp, 57 predicted proteins | sample 1982491 | NCBI WGS metagenome assembly QXGG01 (sample SAMN09924614, study PRJNA488089) | Wastewater metagenome, whole genome shotgun sequencing project. | isolation source: South African research farm wastewater | place: South Africa: Irene, Agricultural Research Council, Animal Production...
CGGTGTTGGCCAGGTGGCCGTGGCACGCGAGGTGTTCGTGCAGCTGGGGCTGGATGTATCGCGCATCGTGGGCGTGGAAAAAGGCGAAGGCCGCAAAGTGGGGCTGGAAGAGCTGGTGTTTGCCGATGGCCGCGAAAAAATCGCCTTGGGCTCCGACTCGGCGGCGCTGATGCTGGTGGCGCAGATCCGCGACGAGGCGCACCGCTTCGCGATCACCGGCATGCGGGCGCAGCGCGCCAAGGTGCGCACCGGGGGCAGCAAGCTGGAGGACATCCCGGGCGTCGGACCCAAGAAGCGGGCGCGCCTGCTGCAACGCTTCGGCGGCGTGCGCGGCGTGGCGGCCGCCAGCGTGGAGGACCTGAGCACCGTCGAGGGCATTTCGGCCGAACTGGCCGACGCCATCTACCGGGCGCTGCACTGAGGGGCGGAGCTGGCCTACTTGCTGGTGAAGAGAAAGCTGCCGTCCCATTCCGCCAGCGGTGGGTGGTCCAGGTAGCGGCGGCAGCGGCTCAGCAGCACCCGCGACGGCGGGTCGTCGGGGTGGCGCTCCAGCAGGGCCATTGCCGTGCCGAAGTCGCGCTGCTGGTAGTGGGCAAACGCGGTCTCGTAGTCGGCCACCACCGCCAGCGGCTCCGGCGCCACCGCGCCCTGGCGACCCAGCAGCTCGTACACCCGGATCGGCCGGCTCTTGCCATACGCCACCAGCTGGTCCACCAGGCGGGTCACGAACTGCGCCCGCACTCGCTGCTGCGTGTGTTCGGACAGCAGGATCGAGGTGCCATAGAACTTGTTGGTCGCTTCCAGCCGGCTGACCAGGTTCACCTCGTCGCCGATCACGGTGTAGCTCATGCGGTCGTTGGAGCCGATGTTGCCGACGATGGCCTCTCCGGTGTTGATCCCGATCCGCGTCCTGAACGCCACGCGGCGGCCCTGCGCCTCCCAGGCGAGATTGAGCTGGGCAACAGCCTCCTGCACCGCCAGGGCCGCGTCGCAGGCGCGTTGCGGATGGTCGGCCGCGGGTTCGGGCGCGTTCCAGAAGGCCAGCACCGCGTCACCGATGTACTGGTCGACGGTGGCACCGGCACTCAGCAGGCGGCCGGAGACCGCGGTCAGGTACTCGCCGAGGTGGTGCACCAGCTCGTCCGGCGCAAGCCGCTCGCTGAGCGTTGTGAAGCCCTCGACGTCGGACATGAAGAAGGTCATCTCCTGCTGCGTGCCGCCCAGCTCGGCATCCACCCCCCGCGCGACGAGCCGCCGCACGAGCTCGGCCGGCACGTATTTCTGGAACGACCGCAGGCCGGAACGCATGCTCTCCAGTTGCTCCACCATGCGGTTGATCTCGATCACCCGTGAGTGGATGGGTGGCGTGCTTTCCAGGTCGAACTGGCGCACCTTGCGCATGTCACCCTCGAGCCGCGACAGCGGGCGTCGGATGCGGTGGGCCATCCAGTAGGCCAGCGGCATCATCAGCAGCGCGAGCAGGGCGCAGGCGCCCCAGAGGGTGTACTGGTATTGCCGCTCCTGCTGGAGGATGCGGTCCGCCGACATGTCCAGCACGAGCACCGCGTCAAGGCGACCGTCGGGCAGGTACAGCGGCGCGTAGGCCGACATCCAGGTGCCCCAATCATCGGTGTAGAAGCGCTGCGTGACAAAGGCCTTGGCGGTGCCCCGGGGCGCCGACAAGGCGACCCGCAGTTCAGGGCTCACGTCGGCGTAGACGTCGCCGAGTGCGCTGAAATCTTCCGGTTTCTCCTCGGCGTCCACCACGAAGACCACCTGGCCGTCCTGTCGCAGGCGGGTGGTGTAGATGAAGCGGATGTGGGTGCCGTGGTCCCTGATTTCCCGCAGGTGGTCGCGCAGGGCACGGTAGTCCGGGCTGTCCTGGTCCTTCGGTGTCTGCAGGCGGTGGTGGGCCTGCACATCGATCTGCGTGGCGGCGACGGCCACCAGGTCCGACATGCGCAGGCGGAATTCGTCGCGCACGAAGTCGCCCACCAGGGTGGCGGTGGCCAGCCCGATGACCAGGCTGACCAGCAGCGTGATGCCGGTGAACGCCGCCACGAGCGTGAACCGCAAGGTGAAGGTGCCCAAGCTCCGAGGCGCCGCGGGGAGAGGGGGAGGGGGCGACATGGAGGGCCAGTGTACAAAACCACCCCCATAATCTCGTCCATGTTCTTCAACCTTCCCACCCTGCTGACCTGGGCGCGCATCGTCGCCATTCCCCTGATCATCGGCGTGTTCTACCTGGAAGGTGTGAGCCCGGCGCAGCAGAACCTGATCGCCACGGTGATGTTCATCGTGTTCGCCGCCACCGACTGGGCCGACGGCTATCTGGCCCGCAAGCTCAACCAGACCTCTGCCTTCGGTGCCTTCCTTGATCCGGTGGCCGACAAGTTCCTGGTCTGTGCCTGCCTGCTGGTGCTGGTGCACCTGGAACGGGCCGATGTGTTCGTGGCGCTGATCATCATCGGCCGCGAAATCGCCATCTCGTCGCTGCGCGAATGGATGGCCATCATCGGTGCCACCAAGAGCGTGGCGGTGCACATGATCGGCAAGGTCAAGACCACGGTGCAGATGATCGCAATTCCGTTTCTGCTGTTCCACGGCACGCTGTTCGGCGTGATCGACACCCATGTCTGGGGCACCTGGCTGATCTGGATTTCCGCGGTGCTGACCGTGTGGTCCATGGTGTATTACCTGCAGAAGGCGCTGCCCGAGATACGCGCCCGCTCGCGCTGATGGGCACCAGCGACAACGCGTGGCTCAGGGCCATGCCCTGGGTGTTCGTGCTGATCTGGAGCACCGGTTTCATCGTCGCGCGCTACGGCATGCCGCATGCACCGCCGATGTCCTTTCTGGCGGTGCGCTATGCGCTGTCCATCCTCTGTTTCTTGCCCTGGATCGTGCTGGCCGGGGTGAAGTGGCCGTCCGACCGCCGGCAGGCCCTCCACCTGGCCGTCACCGGCGTGCTCATGCATGCGGGCTACCTGGGCGGCGTCTGGGCCGCGGTCAAGGCCGGCATGGGCTCCGGCCTGTCCTCGCTGATCGTCGGCATCCAGCCGGTGCTCACCGCGATCTGGCTCACGAGTGTGGGCGGGCACCATGTGTCGCGCCGCCAGTGGCTGGGCCTGCTGCTGGGGTTTGCCGGCCTGGTGCTGGTGGTCTCGCGCAAGTTCGGCGCCGGTGGCCCGGGCGATTCGGCCAACTGGCTGAACCTGTCGTTTGCGGTGATGGCCCTGTTCGCGATCACCGCCGGCACGCTGTATCAGAAGCGCTTCGTTCAGCCCTGCGACGTGCGCACCGCGAACACCGTCCAGCTGGCGGCGGCGCTGGTGGTGACGCTGCCGCTGGCGCTGCTGGAGGCCGAAACCATGCACTGGAACGCCGAACTGGTGGGTGCCATGGCGTGGTCCGTGCTCGGGCTGACGCTGGGGGGCAGTTCGCTGCTGTACATGCTGATCCAGCGAGGTGCGGCGGCGTCGGTGACCAGCCTGATGTACCTGGTGCCACCCTGCACCGCGCTGATCGCCTGGGTGCTGTTCGCCGAACCGATCACGGCGACGACGATCGCCGGCACCGCGCTCACCGCCTTCGGCGTGAGCCTGGTGGTGCGTCCTTCGCGCTGACCGGGCTGGCGGCCTGCTGGCGCCAGGGCTCGTCCCGGAAGCGCTCGGCCAGGAAGTCCACCAGCAGCCGGATGCGGCGAGGCACCTGCGCCCGGTAGGGTGCGATCCAGTGAACGTCCGCGTCGGGCATGCTCCATTCGTCCAGCACCCGCACCAGATCGCCGCGCTCCAGCAGCGGCGCCACGTCCCACAGGCTGCGCAGCATGATGCCGTGGCCCGCCAGGCACCAGTCGCGCACCAGCTCGCCGGAGTTGCTCGACAGCGGACCCCGCACCGGCGTATGGACCCACTGGCGTTCGCCGATTCGCTGAAGGCGCCAGTGGTCGAAGCGCAGGTCGGCGCTGCCACCGTTCTCGCGCACCACCAGGCAGTCGTGCTGTGACAGCTCGTCCAGCGAACGGGGTTCTCCGCGCCGGCGCAGGTAGGCTGGCGCGGCGACCAGCACACGCTGGTTGGTGGCGAGCCGCCGTGCAACCCACTCGCCCGCGCGCTGTGCCGGCGCGCTCCAAAGCCAGATTGCCCCGTCCAGCCCGTCCAACGTGAGGTCGGGCAGTTGTTCCGTCAACTGCACCTGCACGCTCACCTTGGGATGGAGGGACTGGAACGACGCCAGTGCCGGCCCCAGCCAGGTGCGGCCGAAGCCGAAGGTGGCCGCCAGCCGGACCGGCCCGGACGGCTCGGCCTGGCGCTCGCGCAGTTCCGCCTCGGCCGATTCAAAGGCGCGCAGCAGCTCCTGCGCGCGTTCGCACAGCGTGTCGCCGTCGGCGGTCGGGCTCACGCGGCGGGTCGTGCGCTGGAACAGCCGTGTGCCCAGCCGGACCTCCAGTGCCGCGAGTCGTTTGGTCACCACGGAGGGCGCCACCTTCAGCGCCCGAGCGGCGGTGACAAGGCTGCCGTGGCGCCGGACGGCCAGCACCAGTTCCAGATCAGGACGGTCCAATTCTTTCTTTCATGGAAATAATGAATGAATGAATTATTGTCATAAACAGCCGTAAGCTCGACACCACATTGCCACCACAGGAGCTTTCCATGTCATCAGTCCATCGCATCGCTGTCATCGCCGGAGACGGCATCGGTACCGAAGTCATGCCCGAGGGGTTGCGCGTCCTCGAAGCGGCGGCAACGAAGTTCGGCATCGGCCTGCAGTTCGACCACTTCGACTTCTCCAGCTGCGACTACTACGAGCGCCACGGCAAGATGCTGCCGGACGACTGGAAGGAGCAGATCGGCGGCCACGATGCGATCTACTTCGGTGCGGTGGGCTGGCCCGACAAGGTGCCCGACCACATCTCGCTCTGGGGTTCGCTGCTGATGTTCCGCCGCGAGTTCGACCAGTACGTCAATGTGCGACCGGCCCGGTTGATGCCCGGCGTGCGGGCACCGGTGGTGCGGCGCGATGGCAGCCCGCGCGAACCGGGCGAGATCGACATGGTGATCGTGCGCGAGAACACCGAGGGCGAGTACAGCAGCATCGGTGGCCGCATGTACGCCGGCACCGAGCGCGAGATCGTGGTGCAGGAGACGGTGATGTCCCGCGTCGGTGTGGACCGCGTGCTGCGTTATGCCTTCGAGGTTGCGCGCTCCCGCCCGAAGAAGCACCTGACCAGTGCCACCAAGTCCAACGGCATCGCCATCACCATGCCCTACTGGGACGAGCGCGTGGAAGCGATGGCCAAGGAGTATCCGGATGTGAAGGTCGACAAGTTCCACATCGACATCCTCACCGCGCACTTCGTGCAGCGACCCGACTTCTTCGACGTGGTGGTGGGCAGCAACCTGTTCGGCGACATCCTCTCCGATCTGGGGCCGGCCTGCACCGGCACCATCGGCATCGCGCCGAGCGCCAACCTCAACCCCACGCGCCAGCATCCCTCTCTGTTCGAGCCCGTTCATGGTTCGGCGCCGGACATCGCGGGGCAGGGCATTGCCAACCCGATCGGGCAGATCTGGTGCGGGGCGATGATGCTGGATTTCCTGGGGCATCGCGAGGCCCATGACGCCATCATGCGGGCGATCGAAGCCTGTCTGGCCCCCGGCAGCGATGCGCCGCGCACCCGCGACCTTGGGGGGCAGGCCAGCACCAGCGATCTCGGCAAGGCGATCGCGGCCAGCGTGCAGGCGGGGTGATCCGGCACGCGGCGCGCGGCATGGTGTTCGTCGCGCGAGTGTCGCTGGGAGCCCATGCAAACCGCATAGAATCTCGCGGTTCTGGCGTTCGTCGGGGGTTTCGATGGCCTCTGTATTGACAGTGCAGCAGGCCCGTGGGTCTAATGAAGACGCGCGTGGGCGGTGGCTTTCCCGCACCGGTGCGACCTGTGACCCAACCAGAAACTGCAGGCAGTGGCGGCCGGTGCTTCACCATCACGCACTCGCCTGATAAGACGAACTTTTATTTCTTATAGAGGGGCTATTTGTGAACAAAACAGAACTCGTCGAGCACATCGCCAAGCACGCCGACATCTCCAAGGCTGCGGCCACCCGTGCACTGGACTCCACCATCACCGCCATCCGCACCACCCTGAAGAAGGGTGGCACGGTGTCCCTGGTGGGTTTCGGTTCGTTCGCCGTGACCAAACGTCCCGCTCGCAAGGGTCGCAATCCCCGCACCGGCGCTGAGATTAAAATCAAGGCCGCCAAGGTTCCGAAGTTCCGTCCGGGCAAGGCCCTCAAGGATGCTCTGAACTGAGCAACCCCAGGTACCCGGTGGGGTGCTTAGCTCAGTCGGTAGAGCGGCGCCCTTACAAGGCGTAGGTCGGCGGTTCGACCCCGTCAGCACCCACCACCATCAAGAAGGCGAACTCGGGTTCGCCTTTTTTGTTGTCGACATTCCGATGTCGGCGTTTGTTTGAAGTAGCAGGATTCCAGGCATGTTCGACTCCATCCGCAATCACAAGAAGTACCTCATGGGCTTCCTGCTGATACTGATCATTCCGTCTTTCGTGCTGTTCGGTGTCCAGGGCTTCACCGACTTCAACCAGCGCGGTGAAGCCGTGGCGACGGTGGACGGTCACGACATCCGCAAGAGCGAATGGGACGAGGCGCACCGCAACGAGGCGCAGCGCCTGCGGGAGCAGATGCCCAACCTCGATGCCAAACTGCTCGACAGCGACGCCGCGCGCTACGCGACGCTGGAACGGCTGGTGCGCGACCGCGTGCTGGCCGCCGCCGTGCAGAAGGACCACCTCTATACCAGCGACCAGCGCCTGGCGCGCGCGCTGCAGGAAGACCCCGGCATCGCCGCGCTGCGCAAGCCCGACGGCTCACTGGATGTCGAACGCTATGCGCAGATGGTGGCGCGTCAGGGATTGACGCCCGAGGGCTTCGAAGCCCGCATCCGCTCCGACCTGTCCATGCGCCAAGTGCTCGGTGGTGTGCAAGGCACCGGGTTCGCGCCATCGGCCGTGGCCCAGGTGTCGCTCAACGCATTTTTCGAACGCCGTGAAGTGCGCGTGCTGACGCTGGCCGCCAAGGACTTTGCGGCCAAAGTGGCGCCGACCGATGCCGAGATCGAGCAGTTCTACAAGGACAACCAGGCCCTGTTCCAGGCGCCCGAACAGATCGACGTCGAATACCTCGTGCTCGATGCCGCGGAGATCGCCAAGGGCCTGACGCTCAACGAAGAGGACCTGCGTGCCTACTACAAGGAGAACGTCGCCAAGCTCTCCGGTGACGAGGAGCGGCGTGCCAGCCACATCCTGCTCAATGCCGCGGCCGGCGCGCCCGCCGAGGAGCGCGAAAAGGTCAAGGCCAAGGCGCAGGCCCTGCTGGCTCAGGTGCGCAAGGCGCCCGAAACCTTCGCCGCCGTGGCCAAGGCCAACTCGCAGGACGCCGGGTCTGCCGCCAAGGGTGGCGACCTGGAGTTCTTCGGACGTGGTGCGATGGTCAAGCCGTTCGAAGACGTGGTCTTTTCGCTCAAGAAGGGTGAGATTTCTGATCTGGTGGAAACCGAGTTCGGTTACCACATCATCCAGCTCACCGACATCAAGGCTCCCAAACAGAAGACGTTCGAGGAAATGCGTCCGCAGATCGAGGCCGATCTGAAGAAGCAGCAGGCGCAGAAGCGCTTCGCAGAGAGCGCGGACGGTTTCGGCAATACGGTCTACGAGCAGGCGGAAAGCCTCAAGCCCGCGGCAGACCAGTTCAAGCTCGAGATCAAGACCGCGAAGGGCCTGACACGCCAGCCGGTACCGGGCTCCGGTGTGCTGGCCAACGAGCGCCTTCTCTCCGCCCTGTTCGCGCCCGACTCCGTCCAGAACAAGCGCAACACCGAGGCGATCGAAACGGCCTCGGGCCAGTTGACGGCGGCGCGCGTCGTGAACCACGCGCCAGCCCGCACGCTGCCGCTGGCCGAAGTCCGCGACAGTGTGCGCGCTCGCCTGATCGCCCAGCGGTCCGCCCAGATGGCCAAGGAAGAGGGTGCCCGCAAGCTGGAGGCACTCAAGTCGGGCAGCGACACAACTGCGCTGCCAGCATCTGTGGTCGTTTCTCGCGACAACCCGCAAGGTGTGTCCGGACAGGTCCTGAGGGCAGCGCTCAGCACCGATCCCAAACAGTTGCCATCCTGGGCCGGAGTGGACCTGGGCGAGCAGGGCTATGCAATCGTGAAGGTGGAGAAGGTGCTGCCGCGCGCCACGCCCTCGGCCCAGAACCAGGAAGTGCAGCAATATGCCCAGTGGTGGAACGCCGCCGAGGCGCAGGCGCACTACGAGCTGCTCAAGCAACGGTTCAAGGTGAAGATCCTGGTGCCAGAGCCAAAACAGTAAAGGTTCACGCTATAATGGCAGGCTTGCGGTGGCTGTAGCTCAGTTGGTAGAGTCCAGGATTGTGATTCCTGTTGTCGTGGGTTCGAGTCCCATCAGCCACCCCAAAAATATATGAACAAAGCCCGGTGTTTGCCGGGCTTTGTCGTTTCAGGCTCCTGGTGGACCCGCTGGGTCAGTTCACCAGCACCAGCTTTCCTTTGACCGAACGCGAACCCATGATGGCGTAGGCCTTGGGCAGGTCCTTCATCGGCAGCGTCTGGTCGATCACCGGCTTGATCTGGCCCTTCATGTACATCGTGGCCAGCGTCTGCATCATCTGGGCGTTGGCCTTGGGTTCGCGCTTGGCAAAGTCGCCCCAGAACACGCCCACAATGCTCGCGCCCTTGAGCAGCGACAGGTTCAGCGGCAGGCTCGGGATCGGGCCGCTGGCAAAGCCCACCACCAGATAGCGGCCGCGCCAAGCGATGGAGCGGAAGGCCGGCTCGGCGAAGTCGCCGCCGACGGGGTCGTAGATCACGTCGGGCCCTTTGCCTCCGGTCAGCCGCTTGATTTCGTCGCGCAGCGTGGTCTGCGGTGTGTGCACGCTGTAGTTGATGGTTTCGTCGGCCCCCAGCTGCCTGCACAGGGCGCACTTGTCGTCGCTCGACGCGGCGGCGATTACCCGTGCCCCGGCGGCTTTGGCGAGCTGGATTGCGGCCGTGCCGACGCCTCCGGCGGCACCCAGCACCAGCACCGTTTCTCCGGCCTTGAGCTGGGCGCGGTCCACCAGCGCGTGCTGCGAGGTGGCGTAGATCATGATGAAGGCGGCGGCATCCACCGGCGGGAAGCCCGGTGGCAGCGGCATGCACAGCGCCGCGGGCGCGAGCGTATGGGTGCCGAAACCGCCGGTGCCGCTCAGGCAGGCAACGCTCTGGCCCACCTGCAGATGCGTCACGCCTTCACCCACCGCGCGAACCACTCCGGCGTACTCCGAGCCAGGCACGAAGGGCAGCGGTGGCTTCATCTGGTACTTGTTCTGGACGATCAGCAGATCGGGAAAGTTCAGGCTCGCTGCCTGGATCTCGATCAGCACCTCGCCCGCTCCGGGTTCGGGGGTGGGCAGTTCTTTCCAGGTCAGGGCGTCCACGCCCACGGGGTTTTCGCAAAGCCAGGCTTGCATCGGTCGTCTCCGGAGTTGTCAGGGTCGATGCATGATAGGCAGGGCCACGCACGATGGGCGTCACCTGTGCGGCCCCATGTCCCGGGCGTGACCCGGGGCGGGCCGCCTAAAATCCTGCCAATGAAAATTCTCATCTCCAACGACGATGGTTACCAGGCGCCCGGCATCGTGGCCCTGTACGAGGCGCTCAAGGGCCTGGCCGACGTGGAGGTGGTGGCGCCGGAGCACAACAACAGTGCCAAGTCCAACGCGCTGACCCTGCACTCGCCGCTGTACGTGCACCGCGCGTCCAACGGTTTCCGCTATGTGAACGGCACCCCTGCCGACTGTGTGCACATCGCGCTGACCGGGCTGCTGGGCTACCGGCCCGATCTGGTGGTGTCCGGCATCAACAACGGCGCCAACATGGGGGACGACACCATTTACTCTGGCACCGTCGGAGCGGCCATGGAGGGCTACCTGTTCGGCATCCCTGCCATCGCGTTCTCCCAGACGGAGCGCGGCTGGGCACATCTGGACGTGGCTGGACAGAAGGCCGCCGAGCTGGTCAGACACCTGCTGCCGACGCTGCCGTCCGGTGGCGACGCGGGTCGGCGACAGGCTCCGTGGCTGCTGAATGTCAACATTCCTTGCCGCCCGGCCGAGCAGATCCGGGGCTTCAAGGTCGCCCGCCTCGGGCGCCGCCACGCGGCCGAGCAGGTGATCACGCAGACCAACCCCCGCGGTGAAACCATGTATTGGATCGGCAGCGCCGGTCCGGCCAAGGACGATGCCGAAGGCACCGACTTTCACGCCACGGCGCAGGGCTTCGCCAGCATCACGCCGCTGCAGGTGGACCTGACCGACCACGAGCGCCTCTCTTATTGGGTTCCGACGGCGGCCGCCTTGGGCGCTGGGACGCCATGAAACGGACAATTCCAACTTCGCCGGCCACGAGCGCTTCCACTGTCCCCGCCTCCGGAAGGCCCCGGCCGGCATTTCCCGCTCGCCTGGACACAGGGCCGGTGGTATCAGTCAACAGGCCGGGCGTCCCGTCGGCGGTGCAGGGCCGCAGCCCGGCTCCCATGGCTGCGACCACGGCCCCCCGCGGTGTCGGCATGGATTCGTTGGCAGTTCGTCAGGCCATGGTGCGCAAGCTGCAGGCCCAGGGCATTTCCCACCCAGGCGTGCTGGGGGCCATGCAGATCGTGGAGCGGCACCGCTTCGTGGACACCGCGCTGGCCAACCAGGCATATGAAGACACCAGCCTGCCGATCGGCCTGGGGCAGACCATCTCCAAGCCCAGTGTGGTGGCGCGCATGCTGGAGTTGCTGTGCCAGGGCAGGGAGGGCCGCATTGGCCGGGTGCTGGACATCGGAACCGGGTGTGGCTACCAGGCTGCGGTGCTGAGCCATCTGGTGCAGGAGGTCTACAGCATCGAGCGGCTGCGGGCGCTGCACGAGAAGGCGCGCGACAACCTGCGGGCCTTCCGGCTGGCCAATGTCCACCTCCTGTTTGGCGATGGCATGGCGGGCTATGCGCAAGGCGCGCCATACGCCGGCATTGTGGCCGCCGCAGGTGGGAACGATGTGCCGCAGGCCTGGATCGAACAGCTCGCGGTGGGGGGGCGCCTGGTGGCACCGGCGGTGACCGACTCGGGCCAGCAGCACCTGATCGTCATTGAGCGCCATGCTCACGGATTCACACGTTCTGTATTGGAACCGGTGCTCTTCGTGCCCCTAAAATCAGGCGTTTCGTGAAACCTTTCGGCCGACACGTGGCTGGCGAGTGTTTCGTAGAGGCAGTGCCCGGGTGGAAACGGGCCTGACATCAGGCAGGAAACAGGAATGAACAAGCGGGATTTCGATAGACAGCCAGTGCGCACGCAGCGCATCTCGTGGCGCGGTGTGGCCCTGTGGACCCTGATGGGGGGACTGGTGCTGACGGCCGGATGCTCCACGCGGCGACTGAGCCAGCCCGCACCGGTCGAGGACCGTTCCGGCGCGGCGCGGCCGTCCGAAGGCAAGCCCTTGCCAGGTGCGGAGAACGCGGGCAAACCGGGTTACTACACCGTGCGCCCCGGCGACACCCTGTACCGGATTGCACTGGAGGCCGGCCAGGCACCGCGCGACGTGCAGGCATGGAACAACCTGACCAACCCCAACCTGATCGAAGTCGGTCAGGTGCTGCGGGTGGCCCCGCCCGTATCGGGCACCGCCCCCACAGCGACGGGTGTGACCGCTGCGCCGGTGGCCACGCCGGGCGTGGTGGCACGGCCCCTGAACACGCCCCCTGCATCGGGCACGCCGGGTGCAACACCCACGGCGCCGACCGCTGCCACACCCGCGCCGGCCACCGAGCCCGTTTCTGCCGGTGCCGACGACGTTGCATTTGTGTGGCCTGCCCAGGGCGCAGTGGTCGCTTCTTTCGATGAGGGCAAGAACAAGGGCGTGTCCATCAGCGGTCGTCTGGGCGATCCGGTGCTCGCCGCCGCCGACGGGCGCGTGGTGTATGCCGGCGCCGGTTTGCGCGGCTATGGCAACCTGATCATCCTCAAGCACAACAACACCTTCCTCACGGCCTACGCCCACAACCAGGCCCTGCTGGTGCGCGAGGACCAGACCGTGAAGCAGGGACAGCGCATCGCCGAGATGGGCAGCAGCGACGCCGACCGCGTCAAGCTGCACTTCGAGGTGCGCCGCAACGGCAAGCCTGTCGATCCGGTGGCCTACCTGCCCAAGCGCTGAGCGGGCCGGTGCATGGCCTGGCCGGTTCTCGTTTTTGACATCGAGTCGATTCCGGATGTCGACGGGTTGCGCGCGTTGCGGGGTGCGCCTGCCGATGCCACCGATGCCCAGGTCTACGAGGCCTGGCTGAACGAGCGCAAGGACAAGGGCCAGAGCGATTTCGCACCGCTGCACCTGCAGCGCGTGCTGGTCATCAGCGTGGTGTTCCGCAACGCCGAAGGCCTGCGCGTGCACTCCTTCGTCGACCGCGACGGCCAGGGTGAAGGCCGGGTCATCCAGACTTTCTTCAACAGCATCGAGAAGCACCAGCCGCAGCTGGTGAGCTGGAACGGCGGCGGCTTCGACCTGCCCGTGCTGCACTACCGCGGACTGCGCCACGGCGTCGAGGCCAGCAAGTACTGGGATATGGGCGAGGACGACCGCGAGTACAAGTGGAACAACTACATCAGCCGATACCACATGCGCCATCTGGACCTGATGGACCTGCTGGCGATGTACAGCCCCAAGAACAACGCGCCTCTGGACGCGCTGGCCAAGCTGTGCGGCTTTCCCGGCAAGCTGGGCATGGACGGCTCGCAGGTCTATCCGCAGTACCTTGACGGCCGGCTGGAGGACATCCGCCGCTACTGCGAAACGGACGTGATGAACACCTATCTGGTGTACTGCCGTTTCCAGAAGATGCGTGGCGGCCTCACGGAGGCCGAGTACGAGCAGGAAATCGCGTTCGTGAAAGAGACGCTGGGGCGGATGGCGCCCGCTGAGAGCCACTGGCAGGAATACCTCGCCGCCTGGGCCTGAGACAATCGGGGCATGAGCCAAGACAGCCCCACACAACAAGATCCCCACACCCCCATGTCGCCCTCCGCCGGTCTGTCCGAAGGCCAGCTGTTTGTCGAGTCGCTCGACATCGAGGCGCAGGGCATCGCCCACCGGCCCGACGGCAAGGTCGTGTTCATCGACGGCGCGTTGCCGTTCGAGATCGTCAGCGCCAAGGTCCATCGCAAGAAGAACAACTGGGAAGCGGCGACGCTGACCGAGATCCACCGCGAGTCGCCCCAGCGCGTCACGCCCGGCTGTCCGCATTTCGGTCTGCACGAAGGTGCGTGCGGTGGCTGCAAGATGCAGCACCTGCATGCCAGCTCGCAGGTGGCCATCAAGCAGCGCGTGCTGGAGGACAACCTCTGGCATCTGGCCAAGGTCAAGGCCGAGACGTTGCTGCGCCCGATCGAAGGGCCGGCCTGGGGCTACCGCTACCGCGCGCGCCTGTCGGTGCGCTTCGTGCACAAGAAGGGGGTGGTGCTGATCGGTTTCCACGAGCGCAAGAGCCGCTACGTGGCCGACATGCAGGTCTGCCGTGTGCTGCCGCCCCACGTGAGCAACCTGCTCATGCCCATGCGCGAGCTGATCTACGGCATGGACGCGCGCGAGACCTGTCCGCAGATCGAACTGGCCTGCGGCGACGACGTGACCGCCCTGGTGCTCCGGCATCTGGAGCCCCTGAGCGACGACGATCTGGCCCGGCTGCGCGCCTTCGGTCAGCAGAACGGCGTGCAATGGTGGTTGCAGCCCAAAGGACCGGACACGGTCCGGCTGCTGGACGAGGGCGGACCGCAGCTGAGCTACCGCCTGCCCGAGTTCGGCATCACCATGCCGTTCAAACCGACCGACTTCACGCAGGTCAATCCGCACATCAACCGGGTGCTGGTGGCGCGTGCGCTGCGCCTGCTGGATGCGCAGAAGAGCGAACGCGTGATCGACTGGTTCTGCGGTCTGGGCAACTTCACCCTGCCGATTGCCACGGGCGCCGGCGAGGTGCTGGGCATCGAGGGCAGCGAGGCGCTGGTGGCGCGCTCGCGCGAGAACCTCGCGTTCAACCAGCAGGGGCGTCCGTCACCGCTGGCGCCCACGACCTTCGTGGCGCGCAACCTGTTCGAGATGACGCCCGAGATGCTGGTGGCCGATGGGGTGGCGGACAAGTGGCTGGTCGACCCGCCGCGGGAGGGCGCGTTTGCGCTGACCAAGGCGCTGGCCGACCTGCACCAGCAGCCGGAGCTGCGCGCTGGCTGGACACCGCCCCGGCGCATCGTCTACGTGAGCTGCAACCCGGCCACGCTGGCGCGCGACGCCGGCCTGCTGGTGCACCAGGCGGGCTACCGCTGCACGGCGGCGGGGGTGGTCAACATGTTCCCGCACACAGCACACGTCGAAAGCATGGCGGTGTTCGAGCTGCCCTGAGGCTCAGCCGGTCTCGGTGTGGGCCCAGGGCGTCAGGATCTTTGGGTTTTGGCGTCGCCGGACGACCTGGTGGCCGGGGTCTTGTCGGCCGCCTTCTTCCCGGCGGATGGCTTCGCATCACCCGAAGCGTGTTCGTCCGGGGCCGCGGTGTCTTCGTGTTCGACGACCTCTTCGCCAGTGGGCGACTCGATGGCAGACGGCATGCCGACGATCTGGTTGTCGCGCATGTACTGGTCCATTTCCTTCCAGCCCGCAAACACGGCGGCCTTGCCGGCCTTGGGGTTGGCCTTGAAGCAGTCCTCGATGCTGCGGATCGCGTGACGGCAGGCGCTGCCGATGGCGTGGGCCTCGGCCTGCTTGCGCTCGGCCACCTGGGTGGCGCTTTCGATGCCCAGTGCGTCGCAGCCGGCCAGCAGGGCGGTGCAGAGGCAGAGGGGCAGGGCAAGGTGTCGCATGGTGCTTGAACGGGGTGTGTCTTCGTTTTCGGCCGGGCGGACGGGAACTTGAGCGCGCGCAGGCATGAAAAAGGGGACCCGGAGGTCCCCTTGAGTCGAATGTGCAGTCCGACGGATCAGTCGTCACCGCCCATGATGCCGAACAGCGCCAGCAGGTTCTGGAACACCGCGAAGATGTCGATGAACAGCTGGGTGGCGGCCACGATGTAGTTGGTCTCGCCACCGTCGACGATGTTCTTCACGTCGTAGAGCATGTACAGGCTGAAGACCAGCGTGCTCAGGGCGGTCAGGGCCAGCATCATGGCCGAGCTGCCGATGAAGATGTTGACCACGGCCGCGATCAGGATGGCGATCATGCCGGCGAACAGCCAGCGGCCCATGCCGCTGAGGTCGCGCTTGATCACGGTGGCCAGCGTGGCCATGGTGAAGAACACGCCGGCCGTGCTGGCGAAGGCGGCCATCACCAGCGTGGTGCCGTTGCCCATGCCCAGCACCACACCCAGCAGGCGCGAGAGCATCAGGCCCATGAAGAAGGTGAAAGCCATCAGGATGGCCACGCCCGCGCCGGAGTTGCGGAAACGGTGGATCGCGAACTGGAAGGCCATCATGCCGCCGATGAACAGCACCATGCCGACGATGCCGCCGAGGTTGCGGGTGATGCCGGTGCTCACGCCGATCCAGGCGCCCAGCACGGTCGGGAGCAGGCACAGGGCCAGCAGCCAGTAGGTGTTGCGCAGCACCTTGTTGCGTTCGGCGCTGAGGGCGCCGGCAGTGCCTTGGTATTGGGTGAAGTCGGTCATGGTCTCTCCTGGTGGTTGGCGGAACGCCGCTTGCGGCGAATTGTAGGGCGGTGGTCGGCGGCGTGTGGAATGTGCTGCCAGGCCACCGCGCGGTGAGAACAGTTTTGATCGCCAGTTCTGCAATGAACGCGTTATCGTTCGCCTTTCATTCCATTTTCTGCAGGATTGCCTCCATGAAAACCAAAGCCGTGCTCGAACTCGCCGATGTCAAGGCCATTGCCACCGCCGCCGAAGCCGAAGCCATGAAAAACCAGTGGGCCGTCACCATCGCCATCGTCGACGACGGCGGTCATCTGCTCTGGCTGCAGCGCCTGGACGGCGCGCCGGCGATGTCCTCGCACATCGCGCCGGCCAAGGCCCACACGGCAGCGCTCAGCCGCAAGGAGAGCAAGGTCTATGAGGACGTCATCAACCAGGGCCGCACCTCGTTCCTGAGCGCGCCGACGATTCAGGGCCTGCTCGAAGGTGGGGTGCCGGTGATCAAGGATGGCCAGTGCATCGGCGCGGTGGGTGTCAGCGGCGTGAAGTCCAGCGAGGATGCGCAGATCGCCAAGGCAGGCATCGCGGCAATCGGCCTGTGATCTGAAAAAACGCCTGGCTAACGGGGCGCTGGGCCCCCTGGCTGGCGAAAAACGACGCTCGGGGAATTGCTCATGCCCCGGGTCGCCCCACGATTGAAAAAAGCGGTCTGGTCGGGCTGCTCACTTGGTCAGGATGAGTTTGCCCTGGCGCGTGGTCTGCAGGCGGTAGACCGCGCCGTTGTGTTCGATGGCCACCTGCGACCGGCCCTGCAGCACCGACTGGCTGCTGAGCACGGGCGCAGCGGTCGAGGCGGACGCCGGTGCTGGGGCCGTGACCTGGCTGGTCGCCACGGGAGTGGAGGCGGTCGGACGGTTCATGGCTGTGCGGGCTCCGTGATGAAACCGATCTTGCGCACGCCCGCGCGCTGGGCGCTGGCCATGGCCAGTGCCACGCGCTCGTAGCGCACGTCCTTGTCGCCGCGCATGTGCAGCTCGGGCTGCGGCTCCATGGCCGCGATCTGCGACAGGCGGGTGTTCAGCTCTGCGTCGGCGATGGGCGTTTCGTTCCAGTAGTAGGCGCCCGAGGCGTCGACCGACAGGCGCACGTTCTCCGGCTTGTCGACCAGCTTTTCATTGCTGGCGCGGGGCAGGTCGACCTTGACCGCGTGCTTGATGACCGGCACGGTGATGATGAAGATGATGAGCAGCACCAGCATGACGTCGATGAACGGGATCATGTTGATCTCCGCCATCATTTCGTCGCTGTCGTCCTGGGTTCCGATGGCCATGGGGACTCCTTGATCAGGCCTTCTTCATCGGCAGCACCTTGGCGTCGGCGCCGGAGCTGACGCGGGCACCGGTGACGAAGTAGGCGTGCAGGTCGTGGGCGAAGCGGTTGAGCTTGTGCAGGATGGCCTTGTTGCCGCGCACCAGGGCGTTGTAGCCCAGCACCGCGGGGATGGCGACCAGCAGGCCCAGCGCGGTCATGATCAGCGCCTCGCCGATCGGGCCGGCCACTTGGTCGATGCTGACCTGGCCCGCGGCGCCGATGCCCAGCAGGGCGTGGTAGATGCCCCAGACGGTGCCGAACAGGCCCACGAAGGGTGCGGTGGAGGCGATGGAGGCCAGCACCGTCAGGCCGCTCTGTGCCTTGGCGACGTGGTCGTCCAGCGTGCGGCGCAGGCAGCGCTCGATCCAGTCGCTCACGTCCAGGCTGTCGTGCAGCTGCGGGACCTGGCGGCCGTCCTTGTGCAGGATGTGGCGCTGTGCCTCACGGCCTTCGACCGCCAGGGCGCGGAAGGGGTTGTTGTCGGCGGCACCGAGCTTGTCCAGCCCCTCGGCGAAATCGGCGCTGTGCCAGAAGCCTTCGCTGGCCTTGGCCTGCTGGCGCTGGGCGCGCTGGTCCAGCACCTTCCAGAGAATGATGATCCAGGTGGCCAGCGACATGACCAGCAGCACCAGGGCGACGGTGCGGGTGACGGCGTCGCCTTGCGACCAGACGTGGGCCAGGCCCGAGCTTGCGAGAGGAGTGTCCATGAAAGATTCTGAGAAGGCGGAGGGTTGACGACGGTCAGTCTTCGAGACGGAAATCGATGGGAATCAGGTACGACATGGCTTCGGGAACGCCGGCCCGTTTGCCTGGCACATAGCGCCAACGCAGCACGGTCTGGACGGCGGTTTCGTCCAGGCGCGAAAAGCCGCTGGATTTCTGGACTTCGGCGCGGGTGGCGATGCCGTCGGTGCTGATGTGGACACGGACCACGACACGACCCTGCTCCCGCAGCCGCTTGGACATCTGCGGGTAGGGCGGTGGCGGGTTGTTCAGGTAACTGGCGTCGCTGGAGGGCAGTTCCACCTTGGGCGGGGCTGGCGGCGCGACGGGAGCGGCCGCCACCGGTTCGGTGACCGCCGGCTGGGGTTCGGGTGGCGCGCTGACCACGCCCGTGGGCGCTTCGGGCACTGGAGCCGGGTCGGGAACGGCCAGCGGCATCGGGGCCTGTTTCACCACGCGCTGCACCGGCGCCACCGGCTTCGGGGCCGGCTGTGGCTTGGGCGGGGTGGGCTCCGGCGCGACCAGGGGCTGGGGCGGCTCGATCAGCTCGGCCATCACCGTCACGGGCACCACCAGTTCCACGGCGCGGCGCAGCAGACCGGCCTGCAGGGCCCAGAGGCCCAGCACGTGAAAGCCGATGACGGCGGCCACGATGAACAGACGGCGGTCCATGGGAGCTGGGTTGGAACGTGCCTTGCGTGCTTTGCCGGCAGACGTTGCCGGAGGGACGGGAAGGCCAAGAGCGGCGGAACTCATAGTGTAGGTGTCGTCGGAACGGAGCCGGTCCTTGTCAGGGGCGGAACACCCACCACAGAGCGCCCAGAAGCAGGGCAAGGCTGACGAAGAGGGTGGTCAGGGTTCCGGTCATGGTGAGCTCTCTGGTGAAGGCGTTGGGCCGAAAAACGATGTCTTGATTATAAATGAGAATGGTTCGTATTCTATTGATGAGGAAAAATTTTTGTGCTCACGAGCGCGGCTGCAGATGCGCGGGTCCCAGTTCATCGAGCGTGCGGCAGCCGCACAGCGCCATGGCGATCTCCAACTCGTCGCAGATCAGGCGCAGCACCTGGGCGACACCCGTCGCACCGGCGTTCGCCAGCCCGTGCAGCACCGGTCGCCCGACCAGCACGGCGCTGGCACCCAGCGCCAGCGCCTTGAGCACGTCGGTGCCGCGGCGCACGCCGCCATCGACCAGCACGGGCACGTGACCCTCCACCGCGGCCACGACCTCGGGCAGCAGGGCGGCGGTGGCGGGCAGGGTGTCCAGGGTGCGCCCCCCATGGTTGGAGACGATCACGCCGCTCGCGCCGTGTTCGACCGCCAGATGGGCGTCGTCCGGGTGGGTGATGCCTTTGAGCAGGATGGGCAGCCGTGTGACCGAGCGCAGCCAAGCCAGGTCCTCCCAGCTCGGGGCGTGTTCCGCCAGGCCACCACAGAGGCCAGGGCCACCAGTCGCCATGGCAACGCCCTCAGGCAGGTTGACCGCCGCCACCCCAGGGGGCAGCTGGAAACCGGTGCGGCGTTCCTGGTCGCGGCTGCCCTGCACGGGGGCGTCCACCGTGAGCACGAGGGCCTCGTAGCCGGCGGCCTCGGCGCGCGCCACCAGCGACTGCGTCAGACCGCGGTCGGGCTGCAGGTAGAGCTGGAACCACAGCGGTCCGCGGGCGGCCTCGCCGTGGGCGAGGCGGGCGACTTCTTCCATGGGCACCGAGGCCTGCGTGCTCAGCACATAGCCCAGCCCCATCACCGCCGCCGCCAGTGTGCTGGCCCGTTCACCCTGTGGGTGTGCCAGTCGCTGGTAGGCCATGGGGGCCACCAGCAGCGGGTGGGCCAGTTCCCGACCGAGCAGCGTGCGGCGCGTGTGGCCGCCGGCGAGCTGACACAGCACCCGGGGGCGCAACTGCAGGCGCTGCCAGGCGGCGCGGTTGTCCCGCAAGGTGATCTCGTCGGCGGCCCCACCGCAGAGGTAAGCCCAGATGTCTGGTGCCATGCGCTCTTTCGCAAGGCGTTCGTGGTCTTCCAGCGTGACGGGCTCGGTCATGTTTCTGCCCACATGCGCAGCAGGTTGTGGTACGTCCCGGTCAGGCCCGTCGTTTCGGTGGTCTCGCCGTGGCGCTGGCGCAGTGCGAGCAGGTTCATGTCGAGTTCGTAGAGCAGGCGGCGCTGTTCGTCGCTGCGCACCATGCTCTGCACCCAGAGGAAGCAGGCCAAGCGCTCGCCGCGCGTGACCGGTGTGACCTGGTGCAGGCTGGTGCCGGGGTAGAGCACCGCGTGGCCGGCGGGCAGCTTGACGCCGCGCGTGCCGTAGGTGTCGCTGACCGTGAGCTCGCCGCCGTCGTACTCGCCGGGGTCGTTCAGGAACACGGTGCAGGAGACGTCGGTGCGCACGTACTCGGTGCCGGCGGTCGTGGCCTTGAGGCGCACGGCGTTGTCGATGTGGTTTCCGTAGGTGTTGTGTTCGCCACCGTAGCGGTTGATGCGCGGGGTGAAGATGCGCAGCGGCAGCGCGGCGCTGAAGAACAGGGCGGAGCGGTTCAGACCGTCCAGGACCATCTGCCGGATGCGGGTCGCGGCTTCGCAGTCGTGCGGCAGCTGCTGGTTGTTCTTGACGGTGAGCGCCTGCGGGCCGGCGCTGTCGCGGCCATCGGCCCAGGGGGCGCTGCGCAGCAGGGCGCGGGCGGTGCGGATGTCGTCGGGCGACAGGATGTCGGGCAGGGTCAGCAGCATCGTGGGATCTGTCGTGGTCTTTCAGCGGAAAAGCCGCCCGGCTTGCGCGGGGCGGCTGTGGGTTCGGCGCGGTGTGGGCGTCAGAACTTCAGGCTGGCGGTCACCTGCAGCGTGCGGCCGGCACCCGGGATGTAGTGCGCTGGGTAGAGCTGGTCCGCGTAGAGCTTGTCGGTGGCGTTGGCCAGGTAGGCCTTGATTGAGAGGCGCTCGAAGTCGAACGTGTACTCGGCCATAAGGTCGACGGTGGTGTAGGACGGCACCTTGAAGGCCACGCGGGTCGGGCTCTGGGCGCTGCGGAAGTTCAGGCCGGCGCCCATGCGCAGGCGGGGCGTGACCTGGTAGGTGCTCCACACGGTGCCGCTGTGCTCGGGCGTGAGGGCCGGGCGGTCGCCCGGGCGCTCGCCGATGGCCGACTGCGCGCAGGCGCCGGTGGCCGGGCAGGGCGCGGCCTTGTCGACGCGCGCCACCGGCAGCCACATGTAGGAACCGTAGACCTCCCACTGGGGGGTCAGGCGGCCGGTGATGTCGGCCTCAAAACCAGCCACGTGTCGCTTGCCGCTGAGCACCGTGACCGGCAGGTCCGGGTCGGTGTTGCGCTCGTTGGTCTTGGTCGAACGGAAGACGGCCAGACGGGTGGAGAAACGCTTGTCCGCCGAGTCGAGCTTGGCGCCGAGTTCGAGGTTGACGCTCTTTTCCGGATCGGTGTCAGCGTTGGAGGCGCTCAGCGAGTAGGCATCGCCCGAGGTGTTGAACGAGGAACCGGCGGACACGTGGAAGGAGTGCAGCGGTGTCGGCTGGAACAGCGCGCCGATGCGCGGGCTGAACTCGGAGACGTGCATGCGGTACTTGGTGGCCGTGACCGGGCCGGGGGCCGCGTCCGGGATGGTGTTGATGTCGTAGTCGCCGTTGAGGTTGTCGTAGCGCACGCCGCCGACGACCTTCCAGGCCGGAGCGACCTGGATCACGTCCTGCACGTAGGCGCCGACGCCGGTCGCGACGTAGGCGTTGTTCACGCGCAGCACGCGGCTGGCTTCGTTCACCGAGGCGCCGTCTTCCGGTGTGCCGACGGTGGTGGTGGGCTTGGTGATGGTGACGCCACCCTGCGCGGCCGAGCGCGCGGCGTAGACCGTGCGCTCCTCGCGGGAGACATCGACACCGGCGATCAGCTCGTGCTTCACGCCCAGCGCGTCGAACTTGGTGCTGAAGTCCGACTGCGCCTGCACGGAGTCGAGCTTCTGGATCTTCAGGTGGGTGCCGCGGGTGAGCACGGTGCCGGGGCCGAAGTTGTCCAGGCTGACCGAGGTCGGGCAGTTCGGGTTGGTGATGGCGCCGGTCTGCTGGTTCACGCCCTGCGTGCAGAAGCGGATCGCACCCGAGCGCAGATCGCGGTCGAACTTGCCCACGCGCACCTGGGTCTTGAGTTCGCTGTCGCGGCTGAAGCGGTGGGTGTGGGCCAGGCCGGCGATGGTGGCGCTGGAGTCGTTGTAGTCGCTGGCCAGGCCGTAGTTGGTGTCGGGGTCGACCGGCAGCAGCGTGCGGTCGCTGGAACCGCGGGCCGGGGCAATGAACGGCATGCCGTAGTTGACACCGTTGTTGTTGTCCAGGTGGTAGAGGCTGGCGAGGAATTCGTCGCGCTCGCCGATGCCAGTGCGGTAGGCCACCGCCATGCCGCGCTTGTCCAGGCTGGCGCCGCTGCCGTTGTTGTCGGCCTTGGTGGCCATGGCGTTCAGGCGCAGCGCGGAGCTTTCGCCGGTCATGATGTTGAAGTCGCCCGTGGCGCGCACGTACTTGTGGTTGCCCAGGGTGAGGTCGACCTGGTGCTCGTCGATCCGCCGGGGCACCTTGGACACCTGGTTGACGGCGCCGCCGGTGGAGCCACGGCCGAACAGCATCGAGGCCGAGCCGCGCAGCACTTCCATGCGGTCCATGGCGAAGGTGTCGCGGTCGTAGATCGCGGGGTCGCGCATGCCGTCGATGAACAGGTCGCCGGTGGCCTGCAGGGCGAAGCCGCGCAGGCGGATGTCTTCCTCGCCACCCTCGGCGGCCAGGAAGGTGATGCCGGCGGTGTTCTTGAGCGCTTCCTTGACGGTGTCGAGGTTGCGGTCGTCGATCAGGCGTTCGGTCACGACCGTGACCGATTGAGGGATGTCGCGCAGCTGCTGCTTGCCCTTGCCGATGGTGGTCTCGGTGGCCTGCAGCGCGTCCTTGCCTTCAGGGGCCAGGGCCTTTTCGCGCACGACCACGGTGGGCAGCTGTTTGTCTTCGCTGGCGGGCGCGGTCTGGGCCAGGGCGCCAAAGGAGCTGGCCAGCAGCATGGCGCCCAGGGGCAGCATCACGCCGGAGGCGGCGGGCAGGTTGGCGGATGGGGCGGGGAGGGGGCGGCCGGCACGGGCGCTCAGGTTCTTGCGACGTTGGGACATGGAAGCTCGGGTCGAACAGGTTGTCGGCTGGCTTCAACGCAAGGCGCTGTGGCTGGCTGGATCGCCGATGATATTGCAAACAAAAACGATTCTCAATAAAGTCTTTACCCGGCAGACATTTTTTGCGCTATTTGTAGCAAGCAGTCCACAGCATCCGAGCCTGTCGACGGGATGGGTGATTGCTGCACAGCAGCAGAAACTATCGGCCTCATGTAAACTATCAATGCGGAAAATTGATAGATGTCGACTATGATTCACTCCGTCGCGATATCCATCGCTTCCCGTTTCCGATTCCCTTCAACCTCTTCACAGGAAAAACCATGTCCATGATCAACGCGCTGTCCATCATCAACACGCAAGTGCAGCCCTTCAAGACCACCGCCTTCGTCAACCGCACGGGCAAGGGCGAGTTCATCGAAGTGACCGAGAAGAGCCTGCAGGGCAAGTGGTCCGTGCTGATCTTCATGCCGGCCGCCTTCACGTTCAACTGCCCGACCGAGATTGAGGACGCCGCCGACAACTACGCCGAGTTCCAGAAAGCCGGCGCCGAGGTCTACATCGTCACCACCGACACCCACTTCTCGCACAAGGTGTGGCACGAGACCAGCCCCGCCGTGGGCAAGGCCAAGTTCCCCCTGGTCGGCGACCCGACGCACCAGCTGACCCGCGCATTCGGCGTGCACATCGAAGAAGAAGGCCTGGCCCTGCGCGGCACCTTCGTGATCAACCCCGAAGGCGTGATCAAGACCGCCGAAATCCACGACAACGCCATCGCCCGCGACGTCAAGGAAACCGTGCGCAAGCTCAAGGCAGCCCAGTACACCGCCGCCAACCCCGGCCAGGTGTGCCCCGCCAAGTGGAACGAAGGCGCCAAGACCCTGGCTCCTTCGCTGGACCTGGTCGGCAAGATCTGATCCCCGCTGAGTGTTGAGCGTCGGGCGTTCGGCGGTCATCCGCCGAGCGCCCTTCACCCAACGCTTCGCGCACAACGCACCACATTCAAGGAGTCCACCATGCTCGACGACACCCTCAAAGCCCAGTTGCAGCAGTACCTCGGCATGCTGCGCCAGCCCATCACGCTGATCGCGTCGCTGGACGAGAGCGACACCGGCGCCGAGATGCGTGAGCTGTTGCAGACCATTGCCAGCCTGTCGGACAAGGTGACGCTGGACACCTCGGGCAACGACGCTCGCAAGCCGTCCTTCGTGATCGCCCGCGCCGGCGAAACCACAGGCGTGCGCTTCGCCGGCCTGCCGCTGGGCCACGAGTTCACCTCGCTGGTGCTGGCGCTGCTGTGGACCGGTGGCCACCCGCCCAAGGTCGAGCAGGAGGTGATCGACTCGATCAAGTCGCTCGACGGCGAGTACAGCTTCGAGGTCTACATGTCCCTGACCTGCCACAACTGCCCCGACGTGGTGCAGGCGCTGTCGCTCATGGCGATCGTCAACCCGAAGATCAAGACCGTGGTGATCGAGGGCGGCGCCTTCCAGCAGGAAGTGACCGAGCGCGAGATCATGGCCGTGCCCATGGTGTTCATGAACGGCCAGGTATTCGCCTCCGGCCGCATGAGCGTGGAAGAGATCGTGGCCAAGCTCGACACGAAGTCGGGTGAGCGCGAAGCCGCCAAGCTCAACGCCAAGGACGCCTACGACGTGCTGATCGTCGGTGGTGGCCCGGCCGGTGCCGCGGCGGCCGTGTACGCGGCCCGCAAGGGCATCCGTGTGGGCATCGCAGCCGAGCGCATGGGCGGCCAGGTCAACGACACCATGGCCATCGAGAACTACATCTCGGTGCTGGAAACCGACGGCCCCAAGTTCGCCGCCGCGCTGGAGGCCCAGGTGCGCCACTACGAGGTGGATGTGATGAACCTGCAGCGCGCCGACAAGCTGATCCCTGCGAGCGAGCCGGGTGGTCTGGTGCAGGTGCAGATGGAAAACGGCGGCGTGCTCAAGGCGCGCAGCGTGATCCTGTCCACCGGCGCGCGCTGGCGCAATGTCAACGTGCCGGGCGAGCAGGAATACAAGAACAAGGGCGTGGCCTACTGCCCGCACTGCGATGGCCCGCTGTTCAAGGGCAAGCGCACGGCGGTGATTGGTGGCGGTAACTCGGGCGTGGAAGCGGCCATCGACCTGGCAGGCATCGTCCAGCACGTCACGCTGATCGAATTTGCCGACCAGCTCAAGGCCGACGCGGTGCTGGTGAGCAAGCTCAAGAGCCTGCCCAACGTCACCATCCATGTGAACGCGCAGACCACCGAGATCACCGGCGACGGCAGCAAGGTCAACGGTCTGAAGTACAAGGACCGCGTGGGTGGTGAAGAACAGCTGGTTCCACTCGAAGGCGTGTTCGTGCAGATCGGCCTCGTGCCCAACACCGAGTTCCTCAAGGGCACGGTCGAACTCAGCCGCTTCGGCGAGATCGTGGTCGATGCGAAGGGCCACACCAATGTGGAAGGCGTGTTCGCCGCGGGCGACTGCACCACGGTGCCCTACAAGCAGATCGTGATCGCCGCGGGCGAGGGCGCCAAGGCCGCGCTCAGCGCGTTCGACCACCTGATCCGCACCCCCGTGCCGGCCGAGATGGCGCCGGCCTGAACCTCACAACCAGGGCGTCGTTGGGGGAAAAGAAAAAAGGGCCACAGCATGAGCGGTGGCCCTTTTCCATGACAAGGTCAGAAACTCAGTGACCCGATGCGCCCGATGCACCGATGCCGGTCTCGGAGCGAACCTGCTGGGCCACGAAGCCCGCGCGGTCCTTCTTGGCACGCGCGCTGTTGTCCAGGATGGAGAACAGCCAGATGCCGACGAAGCCGATGGTCATGGAGAACAGCGCGGGCGAGGTGTAGGGGAACAGCGCCGAGCCCTTGGGGTTGCCCAGCGTGGCTTCCCACACCGAGGGCGACACGACGGTCAGCGCGACCGACGAGATCAGGCCCAGGAAGCCGCCGATCACCGCGCCCTTGGTGGTGCAGTCCTTCCACAGCACGCTCATGAAGAGCACCGGGAAGTTGGCCGAGGCGGCAATCGCGAAGGCCAGCGACACCATGAAGGCGATGTTCTGCTTCTCGAAGGCAATGCCCAGCACCACGGCGATGATGCCCAGTGCAATGGTGGTCATCCGGGACACGCGCAGCTCGTCGGCACTGTTGGCCTTGCCCTTCTTGATCACGGTGCCGTAGATGTCGTGCGACACGGCCGAGGCGCCCGAGAGCGTCAGGCCGGCCACCACGGCCAGGATGGTCGCGAAGGCCACGGCCGAGATGAAGCCCAGGAACACGTTGCCACCCACGGCGTTGGCCAGGTGCACCGCCGCCATGTTGTTGCCACCCAGCAGGCCGCCCTTGGCGTCGAGGAAGTCGGGGTTGGTCAGCACGAAGGTGATGGCGCCGAAGCCGATGATGAAGGTCAGCAGGTAGAAGTAGCCGATCCAGCCAGTGGCCCACATCACGCTCTTGCGCGCTTCCTTGGCCGAGGGCACGGTGAAGAAGCGCATCAGGATGTGGGGCAGGCCGGCAGTGCCGAACATCAGCGCCATGCCGAAGCTGATGGCAGAGATCGGGTCCTTCACGAAGTTGCCGGGGCCCATGATGGACTGGCCGGCCGCAGCGGCTTCTTCGGACGTCTTGCCCGCCGCGCTGGCCAGGCCCGCCTTGATCTCGACCGACTTGGCGAACATCGCCTCGGGGCTGAAGCCGAAGTGCCACAGCACCATGAAGGCCATGAACGAGGCGCCGCCCAGCAGCAGGCAGGCCTTGATGATCTGCACCCAGGTGGTGGCTGTCATGGCGCCGAACAACACGTAGACCATCATCAGCGCGCCGACGATGATCACCGCGATGTAGTACTCCAGGCCGAACAGCAGCTTGATCAGCTGGCCCGCGCCCACCATCTGGGCGATGAGGTAGAAAGCCACCACGACCAGCGTGCCCGAGGCCGCGAAGATGCGGATGGGCTTCTGCTCGAAGCGGAAGGCGGCCACGTCGGCGAAGGTGAACTTGCCCAGGTTGCGCAGGCGCTCGGCCATCAGAAAGGTGATGACCGGCCAGCCGACCAGGAAGCCGATGGAGTAGATCAGGCCGTCAAAACCCGAGGCCATCACGGCCGCCGAGATACCCAGGAAGGACGCGGCCGACATGTAGTCCCCTGCGATCGCCAGACCGTTCTGGAAACCGGTGATGCCGCCTCCGGCGGTGTAGAAATCGGCGGCGCTCTTGGTCTTGGCGGCGGCCCACTTGGTGATGAACAGCGTGGCCACCACGAACAGCGCGAACATGGTGATCGCGGTCCAGTTGGTGGCCTGTTTTTCGGCCTGGCCCAGGTCGGCGCCGGCGGCCAGAGCGGCGGCAGAAACGGCGAACAGCGAGGCGAGGGTCAGGGCGGGGCGCAGCAAGGTGCGGATGTTCATTGGTGCACCTCGGTGATGATGGCGTGGGAGAGGTCGTCGAACTCGCTGTTGGCGCGGCGGACGTAGATCGCGGTGATCACGATGGTGAACAGGATCACTCCGAAACCGACGGGGATGCCCACCGTCATGACGCCTTCACCCAGGCGCTGCGACAGCCACTCCTTGTTGAAGGCCACCAGCAGGATGAAGCCGTAGTAGACGATCATCATTGCGGCGGTCAGCCACCAGCCGAAGCTGGAACGCTTGCGCCTGAGTTGCTGGTATTTGGGGTTGTCCAGGATGCGCTGGACCATCTTGTCTTCCATGGAGTCCTCCTTTGGATGGAAACGCTCCGCAGGCTAAGTGGACCCTCTTACCTAGGACTTACCCTTGGATTACAGCAGCTGACGGGCCGCAGCAATTTAGCTGTAAGGAATCGCAACCAAAGTCCGCCGCGTAGTACTTGGGAAAGCCCTTTTTCGGGTACACACAGCGTGGCGGCGTCAGCCGTCGAAACTGCAAACGCATCACTTAGAGGAGACAACTTTCATGAGTAGTGAAAGCAACGCGAAGGCCTATTGGTCTGCAACGCTGGGACTGCTGACCAAGGTGCTGGTCATCTGGTTCGTCGTGTCCTACCTGGCCGGCATCATTTTTGCCAGCGCGCTCAACAGCATCAAGCTGGGCGGCTACCCCCTGGGCTTCTGGTTCGCCCACCAGGGATCCATCTACATCTTCATCGCGCTGATCTTCTGGTACGCGAAGAAGATTGGTGACATCGATCGCAAGTTCGGCATGCAAGAAGACTGATCAAGAGGACATCACACCATGGATCTTCAAACCCTGACCTATGTGGTTGTGGGCGCAACCTTTGCGCTCTACCTCGGCATTGCCTTCTGGGCACGTGCCGGCAGCACCTCCGAGTTCTACGTGGCCGGTGGCGGCGTGCACCCCATCACCAACGGCATGGCCACGGCGGCCGACTGGATGTCGGCCGCTTCGTTCATTTCGATGGCCGGCCTGATCTCCAACATGGGCTACGGCGGCGCCGTGTTCCTGATGGGCTGGACCGGTGGCTACGTGCTGCTGGCCTGCCTGCTGGCTCCGTACCTGCGCAAGTTCGGCAAGTTCACCGTGCCCCAGTTCATCGGTGACCGCTACTACTCGCAGACGGCGCGTACCGTGGCCGTGGTCTGCCTGCTGGTGGCCTCCACCACCTACATCATCGGTCAGATGACCGGTGTGGGCGTGACCTTCTCGCGCTTCCTGGGCGTGTCCAGCGAAACCGGTATCTACATCGGCCAAGCCATCGTGTTCTTCTACGCGGTGTTCGGCGGCATGAAGGGCATCACCTACACCCAGGTGGCCCAGTACATCGTGCTGATCCTGGCCTACGTCATCCCGGCGATCTTCATCTCCCTGAACCTGACCGGCAACTTCCTGCCGCAGCTGGGTCTGGGCTCTGACCTGGCAGGTACCGACGTGTCCCTGCTGGCCAAGCTGGACCAGGTGGTGACCGATCTGGGCTTCAGCCAGTACACGACCGCTTCTGCCGGTTCCATGCTGAACATGTTCTGCTTCACGCTGTCGCTGATGATCGGTACCGCCGGTCTGCCGCACGTGATCGTCCGCTTCTTCACCGTGCCCAAGGTCTCTGACGCCCGCATGTCGGCCGGCTGGGCCCTGGTGTTCATCGCCCTGCTGTACACCACGGCCCCCGCCGTCGGTGCCATGGCCCGCCTGAACCTGATCGGCACCGCCAACACCGCCGTCGGTATTGGCGCCGGCCCGGATGGCCAGATGGTCGTGAAGGCTGATGTGGTCAAGGCCAACGCCGACCTGTTCGCCACCGAAGCCAGCCTGAAGTACGAAGACCGCCCGGAATGGATGAAGCGCTGGGAGAAAACCGGCCTGCTGAAGTTCGAAGACAAGAACGGTGACGGCCGCATCCAGTACTACAACGACGCCACCAAGAACGAAGCCATCAAGGGCAAGGCCGAAGCCGCCGGCTGGAAGGGCAACGAGTTGACCGTGAACGCCGACATCATCGTGCTGGCCAACCCGGAAATTGCTCAGCTGCCCAACTGGGTGATCGCACTGGTCGCCGCCGGTGGTCTGGCCGCTGCGCTGTCCACCGCCGCCGGTCTGCTGATGGCCATCTCCTCGGCCGTGTCGCACGACCTGATCAAGGGTTCCATCAACCCGAACATCAGCGAGAAGAACGAACTGCTGGCGGGCAAGATCTCCATGGCTGTGGCCATCGTGATCTCGGGCTGGCTGGGTCTGAACCCGCCGAGCTTTGCGGCCGGTACCGTGGCCCTGGCCTTTGGTATTGCCGCCTCGTCGATCTTCCCGGCCATCATGATGGGCATCTTCAGCAAGTCCATCAACGACAAGGGCGCCTCTGCCGGCATGCTGGCAGGTCTGTTCGTGACCCTGTTCTATGTGTTCGCACACAAGGGCCTGTTCTTCATCAAGGGCACCGAGTTCCTGAACCTGGTCGGCGGCAACAACGGCTTCTTCGGCATCTCGCCGGAAGGCATTGGCACCGTGGGCGCCCTGGTGAACTTCGTCGTGGCCTACCTGGTGAGCAAGGCCACCAAGCCGGTGCCGGCCCACATCGCTGAGCTGGTCGAATCCGTCCGCGTGCCCAAGGGCGCCGGCGGTGCCGTGGCCCACTGATGGTGTGAGCGACGCCTGCAGGGGATGAGCATCCCCTGACCGGAAGCCCCGTTGGGTGACCAACGGGGTTTTTTTATTGAGAGAATCCCAACAAGGGGTGCAGTCCGCACCCGGCCTATCGACTGGATGGCATGAGCATCTTCATCTTCAACTGGATCTTCCTGCTGGCCTTGTTTCCGGTGGCCTTCTTCTGGCTGCGCAGGGCCTGGCGCATTCTGGTCAAACGCGACTTTTCCGAGGTGGCCCTGAAAAAAGGCCTGCCACCGCCCAACCCCGAGAAATTCGCTCCCTACGAAATGGTCATCAACCTGGTCGGTGGCGTGGTGATGGTGGTGGTGCTGGTGGCGGTGCTGGGCTTTCAGGCGCTGGCCAGCGAGGACTGGGTGGCCATTGCCGGCTCCACCCTGTGGACGAAGCTATTCCTGTCGTTCGCGCTGGGCCGCCACGCACACGGTGGCATGACGGAGCTGGCCAAAAAATCGGCCGAGGCGCGGGAGAAGAAGAAGGCCAAGGGTTGAGCGGTGGCCGGCGGCGCAGGCTGCGCGATCCGGTCCGCCGCTCTCAGTACGCCAGCCGTTCCGGACGGATTTCCTGCAGGATCGTGGTGGCGATTTCTTCGATCGACTTGGTCGTGGTCGAAAGCCAGCGGATGCCCTCGCGCCGCATCATGGCCTCGGCCTCGCTCACCTCGGCCCGGCAGTTTTCCAGGCTGGCGTAGCGCGAATTCGGGCGGCGCTCGTTGCGGATCTCCGAGAGCCGCTCGGGGGCGATGGTCAGGCCGAAGATCTTCTTGCGATGGGGCATCAGCGCCGGCGGCAGCTTGCGGCGTTCGAAGTCTTCCGGAATCAGCGGGTAGTTGGAGGCCTTCAGGCCGTGCTGCATGGCCAGGTAGAGCGAGGTCGGCGTCTTGCCACTGCGGCTGACACCCACCAGGATCACGTCCGAGCCCTCCAGGTCCCTGTGGCTCTGGCCGTCGTCGTGCATGAGCGCGAAGTTGATGGCCTCGATGCGGTCGTTGTACTCCTTGCTCTTGGAGGCGTCCGAGAAACGGCCGACCCGGTGGTTGGACTTGATGCCCAGCTCTTCCTCCAGCGGCTCGACGAAAGTGCCGAACATGTCCAGCATCATGCCGTGGCAGTGCTCCTTGACCACTGCCAGCACCTCCATGTTGACCACGGTGGCGAACACCAGGGGGCGGCGGCCTTCGACCTCGGCGGTGTGGTTGATCTGGCGCACGGCCTGGTGGGCCTTGTCCACACTGTCCAGGAACGGCAGCCGCACCCGGCGGACCGTGGCTTCGAACTGGGCCAGGATGGCGTTGCCAAAGGTCTCGGCGGTGATGCCGGTGCCATCGGAGATGAAAAAGACGGTGCGGTTGGGCATGGCAAGGCTCGCTCGGGTTCAAGAAATTTCAGGACCACCCCACGCTGATTTCACAGGGGTGGCCAGCCCGGGGTGATCCCGGGCTGGCGGCACCATCCTACAATCATGGACGCCCAGAATGCTTGCCCCCTGCCCGGTGCATGACCCATAACAGAACCACAGGTCACCCGCTGGCGCATGGAGCCCCCCGGTTTTTCAACCTTAGGAGTCTTCCATGTCCAACCTGTTCGAGCCGACCGCCCTGGTCGTGCCTTTCGAAAAACTGCGAATGAACGATGTCGAGATCGTTGGCGGCAAAAACGCCAGCCTCGGCGAGATGATTTCGCAACTGCCCCAGGGCGTGAAAGTGCCCACGGGCTTTGCCACCACGGCCCACGCCTTCCGCGAGTTCCTCAAGGCCGATGGCCTGACCGACCGCATCAACGCGCGCCTGGACGCGCTGGACACCGAGGACGTGCGCGCGCTGGCCGAGGCCGGTGCCGAGATCCGCGCCATGGTCGAGAACCAGCCGTTCCCGGCCGATCTGGAAAAGGCCATCCGCGAGGAGTTCGCCCGCCTGAGCGAAGGCAACCCCGACGCCTCGTTCGCTGTGCGCTCGTCCGCCACGGCCGAAGACCTGCCCGACGCCTCGTTCGCCGGCCAGCAGGAAACCTTCCTGAACGTGCACGGCATCGAGGATGTGCTGCACAAGATGAAGGAGGTGTTCGCCTCCCTCTACAACGACCGCGCCATCAGCTACCGCGTGCACAAGGGCTTTGCCCACGCCGACGTGGCGCTGTCGGCCGGCGTGCAGCGCATGGTGCGTTCGGACCTCGGCGCCGCCGGCGTGATGTTCACCATCGACACCGAGTCCGGCTTTGAAGACGTGGTTTTCATCACCTCCAGCTACGGCCTGGGCGAAACGGTGGTGCAGGGCGCTGTGAACCCCGACGAGTTCTACGTGCACAAGCCCATGCTCAAGGCGGGCAAGCAGGCGGTGATCCGCCGCAACCTGGGCAGCAAGCTGATCGAGATGGTGTTCTCCACACCCGAGGAGAAGGCTGCGACGAAGAAGCTGGTGAAGACCGTGGACGTGCCGGTCGAGCTGCGCAACCGCTACAGCCTGACCAACGCCGAGGTCGAGCAGCTGGCGCACTACGCGCTGGTGATCGAGCAGCACTACGGCCGCCCGATGGACATCGAGTGGGGCAAGGACGGCACCGACGGTCAGCTCTACATCCTGCAGGCCCGCCCCGAGACGGTGAAGAGCCAGTCGGCCGGCAAGACCGAGGTGCGCTACAAGCTCAAGGGCAAGGGTGCCGTGCTGGCCAGTGGCCGCGCCATCGGCCAGAAGGTCGGCACCGGCCCGGTGCGCCTGGTGCACAACATCAGCGAGATGGACAAGGTGCAGCCCGGCGACGTGCTGGTGACCGACATGACCGACCCGAACTGGGAGCCGGTGATGAAGCGCGCCAGCGCCATCGTGACCAACCGCGGCGGCCGCACCTGCCACGCTGCCATCATCGCGCGCGAGCTGGGCATCCCGGCCGTGGTGGGCTGCGGCAACGCCACCGACCACCTGAAGGACGGTACGCTGGTGACGGTGAGCTGCGCCGAGGGCGACACCGGTCACATCTACGACGGGTTGCTGGAGACCGAGGTGACCGAGGTGCAGCGCGGCACCATGCCCGAAGTCGACGTCAAGATCATGATGAACGTCGGCAACCCGCAGTTGGCCTTCGACTTCGCCCAGGTGCCCAATGGTGGCGTTGGCCTGGCGCGGCTGGAGTTCATCATCAACAACAACATCGGCGTGCACCCCAAGGCCATCCTGGACTACCCGGCCGTCGATGCCGACCTGAAGAAGGCGGTGGAGTCGGTGGCCCGCGGCCACGCCTCGCCGCGCGCCTTCTACGTCGACAAGGTGGCCGAAGGTGTGGCGACGATTGCTGCCGCGTTCTGGCCCAAGCCGGTCATCGTGCGTCTGTCGGACTTCAAGTCCAACGAGTACCGCAAGCTGGTGGGCGGCAGCCGCTACGAGCCCGACGAAGAGAACCCGATGCTGGGTTTCCGCGGCGCCGCACGCTACATCAGCGAGGACTTCGCCGAAGCCTTTGCCATGGAGTGCGAAGCCCTCAAGCGCGTGCGCGAGGACATGGGCCTGACCAACGTGCAGGTGATGGTGCCTTTCGTGCGCACGCTGGAGCAGGCGCGCAAGGTGACCGAGCTGCTGGCGGCCAAGGGCCTCAAGCGCGGCGAGCACGAGCTCAAGCTGATCATGATGTGCGAGATCCCGAGCAACGCGGTACTGGCCAAGGACTTCCTGCAGTACTTCGACGGCTTCTCGATCGGCTCCAACGACCTGACCCAGCTCACCCTGGGCCTGGACCGCGACTCCGGTCTGGAGCTGCTGGCGCACGACTTCGACGAGCGCGATCCGGCCGTCAAGGCGCTGCTCAGGCTGGCCATCGGCGCCTGCAGGGCCGAGGGCAAGTACGTGGGCATCTGCGGCCAGGGTCCCAGCGACCACCCGGACTTCGCCCAGTGGCTGCGCGACGAGGGCATCAGCTCGATCTCCCTGAACCCGGACTCGGTGGTCGACACCTGGCAGCTGCTGGCGTCTTCCGCCAAGTGACAGCCGGTCTTTGAATGCCGAAACGGCCGGGCTCTGCCCGGCCGTTTTTCTTTGTGCTCCAGCGTAAGGCCGGGGTCAGTGCCTGGCGCACAATCAGGCACAAAGGCGACCCCACGAGGTCGCCGCCGACAGAGGAGACGCGCATGTTTCGAGGACTGGACGCCCAACGCCTGGTGGCCCTGTTCGTGGCCGGTCTGTTGCTGTTCAACTTTCCGCTGCTCGCGCTCTGGGACCATGACATCCGCGTGCTGGGGCTGCCCCTGTTCCCGGCGGCGCTGTTCCTGATCTGGGCACTGCTCATCTGCGCGCTGGCCTGGATCGTCGAGCGTTCGCCGGACACGTCGCCCGGCGGCGATCGCCACTGAACCATGCTGTCCGCCCCGCTGGTCATCGGCGTCTCCTTTGCCTACCTGCTGTTGCTGTTCGCGGTGGCCTATTGGGGCGACCGCCGCGCGCAGGCGGGGCGCTCGGTCATCGGCAACGCCTGGGTCTATGCGCTGTCGATGGCGGTCTATTGCACGGCCTGGACCTACTTTGGCAGCGTCGGCCGCGCCGCCAGTTCGGGCGTGTGGTTCCTGCCGATCTACCTGGGGCCCATGCTGGCCATGGTGCTGGCCTGGATGGTGGTGCGCAAGATGATCCGCATCGCGCGCACCTACCGCATCACCTCCATCGCCGATTTCATCGCCAGCCGATACGGCAAGAGCCCGCTGCTGGCCGGGCTGGTGACGCTGATCACGTTGGTGGGCATCGTTCCCTACATCGCGCTGCAGCTCAAGGCGATTGCCAGCGGTTATGCGGTGCTGACCTCCCCGCTGGGCGAGGCGGCGCCTCCGCCACAACAGTGGTGGCGCGACAGCACGCTCTATGTGGCGCTGGCGCTGGCCGGCTTCACCATGGTGTTCGGCGCACGGCACCTGGACAGCACCGAGCGCCACGAGGGCATGGTGGCGGCGATCGCCTTCGAGTCGGTGGTCAAGCTGGTGGCGTTTCTCGCGGTGGGCCTGTTCGTCGCCTACGGCCTGTACGACGGGCTGGGGAACTTGTTCGCGCAGGCGGCGGCGCAGGAGGCCATCCACCGGCTGCTGCAGTTCGACCAGGGCCAGCCCTTCGCCTACGCTCAGTGGACCGGACAGACCCTGCTGGCCATGCTGTCGGTGCTGTTCCTGCCGCGCCAGTTCCAGGTCATGGTGGTGGAAAACGTTCGCGAGCAGCACCTGCGCCGCGCGGTCTGGGTGTTTCCGCTGTACCTGTTGCTGATCAACCTGTTCGTGCTGCCGATCGCCATCGGCGGTCTGATGCATTTCGGCCCCGGTCGCATGGACCCGGAAACCTTCGTGCTGTCGCTGCCGCTGTCCGAGGGCCTGAACGGTCTGGCGCTGCTGGCCTTCGTGGGCGGGCTGTCGGCCGCCACGGGCATGGTGATCGTCGAGGCCATCGCTGTATCCACCATGCTGTGCAACGACCTGGTGATGCCGATGCTGCTGCGCAGCCGCCGGGTCGGCATGCGCTCGGCCAGCGATCTGACCGGGCTGCTGCTGCAGATCCGGCGGCTGGCGATCCTTCTGATCCTGCTGCTGGGCTACCTGTATTTCCACCTGGCGGGCGAGGCTTACGCGCTGGTGAGCATCGGCCTGATCAGCTTTGCCGCGGTTGCACAGTTCGCCCCCGCGATGCTGGGCGGCATGTACTGGAAGGGCGGGACGCAGCGAGGCGCGCTCGCGGGGCTGGTGCTGGGCTTTGGCTTCTGGGCCTACACGCTGATGCTGCCTTCGCTGGCGAAGTCGGGCTGGCTGTCCGACGGATTCCTGGACCACGGCCTGTTCGGATGGACATGGCTCAGACCCGAGGCCTTTCTGGGCTTGAGCGGGCTCGACAACCTGACCCATTCGCTGTTCTGGAGCCTGCTGGCCAATGTGGGGGCCTATGTGGCGGTGTCGCTCTGGCGAGCCCCGTCGGCGGCGGAGACCAGCCAGGCCCTGTTGTTCGTCGACGTGTTCCACCGCACCGAGGGTGCCCGTCCGGTGTTCTGGCAGGGCAGGGCGCAGGTGCCCGACCTGCAGGCCCTGATGGTCCGGTTCCTGGGGCCCACCCGGGCAGGGCAGTTGCTGCAGGCCCATGCGCGGGACCGCGGGGTGGCACAGGTGGCCGACATCCCGGCCGACGCGCGGCTGGTGCAGTTTGTGGAAACCCAGCTGGCGGGTGCCATCGGCAGCGCCTCGGCCCGGGTGATGGTGGCCTCGGTGGCCGAGGAAGAACAGCTCGACCTCGACGACGTCATGCGCATCCTGGACGAGGCCTCGCAGCTGCGGGCCTACTCGATGGCGCTGGAGGAGAAATCGCAGTCCCTGGAGCGCGCCACCACCGAACTGCGGGAGGCGAACGAGAAGCTGAAAAGTCTGGACCGGCTCAAGGACGACTTCATGTCATCGGTGACGCACGAGCTGCGCACGCCCTTGACATCGATCAGGGCGCTGTCGGAACTCATGCGGGACGATGACGCCATGGAGTTGGCGCAGCGGCAGCAGTTCCTGGGCATCATCGTGACCGAAGCCGAGCGCCTGAGCCGCCTGGTCAACCAGGTGCTGGACATGGCCAAGATCGAGGCAGGGCATGCGGAGTGGACCGTGGCCGAGGTGGATCTGCGCGAGGTGGCCGAACAGGCGGCCGACAGCATGGCCGAGATGTACCGGGAGCGTGGCGTGCTGCTGCAGCGGGTGCTGGCCGAGCATGTGCCCCTGGTGGAGGCCGATGCCGACCGCCTGACCCAGGTGGTGCTGAACCTTCTGTCGAACGCGCTGAAGTACGCGCCGCGCGAGAACGGACAGGTGGTGTTGCGCCTGGACTGCGATGGCGGCAGCGTGCGCATCGAGGTGCAGGACAACGGCCCCGGTATTCCGCCGGATCAGCAGGCCATGGTGTTCGAGAAGTTCCGGCAGGTGGCCGGCGACGCACACTACCGGCCTGGCGGCACCGGGCTGGGGCTGCCGATCAGCCGCCAGATCGTCGAGCATTTCGGCGGGTGCATGTGGCTGCGGTCAGAGGCGGGGCAGGGCGCCTGCTTCGGGTTCTCGCTGCCGGTGGTGGCCGGAGGTGAACAGACAGGCCCACAGAGGAGACAAGACACATGAGCACGAAGATCCTGATTGCCGACGATGAACCGAACATCCTGATTTCGCTGGAGTTCCTGATGAAGCGCGAGGGCTACGAGGTGGTGCTGGCGCGCGACGGCCAGGAAGCGATGGACGCCATCGTCCGTGAACGTCCCGCACTGGTGCTGCTGGACGTGATGATGCCGATCAAGACCGGTTTCGACGTCTGTTGCGAGGTGCGCGCCCACGAAGCCGTGCGAGACACGCTGATCGTCATGCTCACGGCCAAGGGCCGCGACACCGACGTGGCCAAGGGCCTCGCGCTGGGCGCCAATGCCTACATGACCAAGCCGTTTTCGACCAAGGAGCTGGTGCAGAAGGTGCGGGAGCTGCTGGGAGGCGGTGCATGAGTCTTCAGAAGAAGACCGACCCGCGCCTGTGGTGGTTGCTGGGCGCGGCCGCGGTGGCCTCTTTGCTGTGGCTGGGGGCGACCTTCGGCCTCATCGGCTCTGCCATGGATGCGCAGGAGCGCCAGGCGGTGCTGCAGACCGTGGGCGACCGGCTGGTGCTGATCGTGCTGACCTGGGCGGCGGGCATGGGGGTGATCGCCTGGGGACTCAAGCGCTGGTTCGACCTCTGGGTGACGCCCTCGGTGCAGCTGGCCGAGGAGGCCCAGGTGCTGCTCAAGACCGACGTGGTGCGCGCACTCACGCCCAAGGGCAATGCCGAAACCAAGGTGCTGGTGGGCCTGTTCAACCAGCTGGTGGCGCAGCGGGAAGACCTGCGCCGCGAGATGGACCACAAGGTGCACGAGGCGGCGCGCGGCATCGAGCAGGAGAAAAGCCGGCTGGCCGCGCTGATGTCGGAACTGACCCAGAGCGTGGTGGTCTGCAACCTGGACGGGCGCATCCTGCTCTATAACAACCGGGCGCGCATGCAGTTCCGCGCGCTGTCGCAGGCGCCGGGCGTGGCCGGGGGCGCCGAGCTGATCGGGCTGGGGCGTTCGGTCTACAGCGTGTTCGACCGCAAGCTGGTGGCGCACGCGCTGGAGAACATCCAGCAGCGCATGGTGCGCGGCGCCGCGCAGCCCTCGGCCCAGTTCGTCACCACCACGCCGGCCGGGCAGCTGCTGCGGGTGCAGATGGCGCCGGTGCGTGCGCCGTCTGGCGGTGGCGCCGAGGACTCGAGCCCGGCATTGACAGGTTTCGTGCTCATGCTGGACAACATCACGCGCGAGTTCGAGGTCGAGGCGGCCAAGGACCAGGTGCTGCACACGCTGACCGAACGCAGTCGGGCGGCGCTGGCCAACATGCAGGCAGCGCTGGACATGCTGGACTACCCCGACCTGGATGCGGCCATGCGCGAGCGTTTCCTGGGTGTGATCCGGGACGAGACGACGGCCCTCAGCCGGCGCATCGGCGATCTGGAGGCCGGCTCGGCCGACAGCCTCAAGACCCGCTGGCCGCTGGAGGACATGCTGGGCGTCGACTTCGTGACGGCGGCTCTGAGGCGCATCGAGGTGGCAACCTCTGTGCCGGTGTCGGCCGCCGAGGTGGATGGCGGGCTGTGGTTGCGGATCGAGAGCTTCTCGCTGATCCAGGCCCTGGCGTACCTGGCGGGGCGCCTGTCCGACGAGTTCGACGTGCGCTTCGTGCAGCTGCGCCTGCAGCCGGCCGCTGGCTCGGCGGGCAAGGCCTGGCTGGACCTGATCTGGAGCGGCCAGGCCATGAGCACCGAAACCGTGATGAGCTGGGAGATGGATCCGATGAAGGTGGGGGACGAGACCCTGCGGCTGACGGTGCGCGACGTGGTCGAGCGGCACAACGGCGCCTTCTGGTTCGAGCGCGAGCGCATCCGCCACCAGGCCTTCTTCCGCTTTCTGCTGCCGCTGGCCAGCCCGCAGGAACAGGTGGATGCCGCCACCTTCGTACGCAGCGACAGCCGACCCGAGTACTACGACTTCGACCTGTTCAAGACCACCGAGCAGACGCGCTCAATGGACGACCGCCTGCTGACCGAGCTGACCTACACCGTGTTCGACACCGAGACCACGGGCCTGAACCCGTCGCAGGGGGACGAGATCATCCAGATCGGTGCCGCGCGCCTGGTGAACAACAAGCTGCTGCGGCAGGAGTGCTTCGAACAGCTGGTGGACCCGAAGCGGCCCATCCCGCCGGCCACCATTCCGATCCACGGCATCCAGCCCGAAATGGTGATCGGCCAGCCGACCATCGACCAGGTGCTGCCGGCCTTCCACGCCTTCGCGCAGGACACGGTGCTGGTGGCGCACAACGCAGCGTTCGACATGCGCTTCCTGCAGCTCAAGGAAGGACAGACCGGCGTGGTGTTCGACCAGCCGGTGCTGGACACGCTGCTGCTGTCGGCGGTCATCCACCCGAACCAGGACTCGCACCGCCTGGAAGCGATCGCGGAGCGTTTCAACGTCACCGTCATCGGCCGCCACACCGCGATGGGCGACGCCATGGTGACGGCCGAGGTGTTCCTCAAGCTGATTCCGCTGCTGGCCGAAAAGGGCATCCATACCCTGGGCCAGGCGCGCGAAGCCGCGCAGAAGACCTACTACGCCCGGATCAGGTACTGATGCCGGCGCGGTGCAGGGGCTTCACATCCTGTACCGCTGGGCCAGCACGCCCTGCAGCGAGGCCACCACGGCGAACGCATCCTTGAGCTGGGCGCGCTCGAAATTGGAGATCTCGTCGGGGTTGAGGAAGTTGTCGGGGTTCTGGCCCGCGGCAATCTGGCGCGACTGGTGCTGGATGCGCAGAAAGGCCAGGAACTCCAGAGCGTCGCGCAGGTCGCGGGCGCTCTGCTCGCTGATGGCGCCACCCGCTGCCGCGCCGAGCAGGCGGTCGTGCGTGTTGACGGCGCTGTCGCCCCCTGCGAGCGCGTAGACACGGGCCAGGTCGACGATGGGAACGATGCCGCTGTGTTTGAGGTCTATGGTTCCCTTGTGCTCACCGCTGCGGATGGTGGTGAGGCCCTTGAACATGCCCAGCGGCGGCTGGTGCTGGAGCGCGTTGCCGACCATGTAGGCCAGAAAGATGCTGTTGCCCTGGGTGCGCTGCAGAACGTCCTGCCGCAGCTTGTCGAGCATCTCCATGTTGCCGTGGATGGCGCGCAGGTCGAAGAACACACAGGTCAGCATCAGCGACTTTGGATCGGGCTGGCCGGTCCAGCGCGCGAAGTACTCCATCCACTTGCGCCGAGGCTGCCGCCACTCGTCCGTCATTGCCATCATCTCGCCCGGACAGTGGACGTAGCCGCAGGCGTCAAGCCCGTCGCAGACGAAGGTCGACAGGGCCTTGAAATAGACCCCGTGCCGCACCTCGTCGTAGGCATCGTCGAGCACCATGCAGTTGTCCTGGTCGGACTTGGCGGTCTGCTCGCTGCGGGCCTGCGAACCCGCCGCCACCCACACATAGTCGACCGGGGCCGGTCCGAGCTGCGCCTCGCCCAGCTGCAGCAGCCGGCAGGTGATCGCGTCGGTGATGGCGGTGACGATGTGGCCGGTGCTGTGGGCCGAGGCCTCGGCCGCGGCCAGGTTCTGCTGCAGGCGCCGGACCTTGCTGGCCACGGCCTGCAGGCCATCGAGCGTGGTCTGCTTGTAGATGTCGCCCGCCAGGTAGACCGCCGAGGTGCTGTGCTGCTCGGTCAGGTCGGTGGCGGTGATCATGCCCACGATGCGCTGGCCGTCGAGCACCGGCACGTGGTGGATGTTGTGGCGCGCCATCAGCAGCAGGGCGTCAAACGCCGGGCTGTGCACATCGATGCTCATGGGCGCGAGAGTGGCGATGTCGGCGATGGGGCGCGCGGTGTCGAGCCCGGCCGCGATCACGCGGTTGCGCAGGTCGCGGTCGGTGATGAGGCCGAACAGCAGGCCCTGCTCAGTGATCAGCACCGAGGACACGCGCTGGTCGCTCATCGCCTGGGCCGCTTCGCGGATGCTGGTCTGCGGTGACAGCGCGACCGGCTCGCGCTTGATCAGGGCTCGGACCGGCGTGGTCATGAGGTTGAGTGCGGGGTCGCTCGGCCCGCCACCACCAGCCCGGCCGCCGGGTACTGGCCTGGAGGCGCCGGGGAGGCTGCCAAGGAAATAGGTCAGACCAGGTGTTTCTCGGCACAGGGTCTGCACCGTGAGTGCGTCCAGCCGGGCGCAGGTGACGGCTGTTGTGGCCCTGGCACCGCAGATGCCCAGCGCATCGCCGAGGCCAAGGCCGAACAGGTCCCCAGCCTGCAGATCCAGCACCCCGTCGCCATCCGCATCGAGCAGTTGCGCCTGGCCTTCGATCAGCCAGTAGAGGTGCTCCCCGAACCGCTCGCCTCCGGTCAGCCGCTCGCCGGCCGACGCCTGAACCGGGATCAGGGCTTTTGAGAGGGAAGACCGCGTCGGTGGCGCCAGCATGCCCAAAACCCGGTGGTTCTCCAGCGCGCGGGCCAGCAAGCAGGAAGAGGAAGATGCGTGGTCCATGGCGCAACGATTGTGTGACGAGATGAATCGATCCTACATCCGGGCCGGGGTGGATCAGGGAAAACCCTCTCGGTGTTTGACCGGGGGGTGCTCTTGCAGGGCAGGTTTGTAAGGAATTGGTAAGTTGCCAAATCAGAATGGGCTCACCGTTACACGATCCTTACATGTTGACGCTCATTCTCGCGATCAAACTGATTGCCGAAATTGCCCTCATGGCGTTGTTCGGGCAATGGGTGCTTGGGCTGCTTGCGGGGGAGCGCAAATCGACCAACCTGTTCTACCAGGTGCTCGAACAGATCGGGCGGCCCTTTGTGCTGCTAGCTCGCTTCATCACGCCACGTTTCGTGCTTGAACGCCACCACCCTCTGGTGGCGTTTCTGTTGTTGGGGCTGGTATGGGCGGGAGCGACCGTGGCCAAGATCTCCCATTGCGTGAAGATCGGGGTGCAATTGTGCTGATGAAGGGATCCTTCGAAGACGGGTATGTGCGATGGCAGGTCCGTCTGCTGTTGCTGGCCGGACAGAAAACGCAGGCCCTGACCCGCATAGAGCGCCATCTGGCTTCGCGTCCGGACAACGCCTATGCCTTGGCGACCCGAGCCCATCTGCAGGCCGAACTGGGGGACAAGTCCGGCGCCATTGACTCGATCGAACGGCTGGTCAGCGTGCAGCCGCGTCAGGCTTCGGCCTGGTTCAACCTGGGATTTCTGCGGGAAGAGGTGGGACGGCTGGAGCAGGCCGAAGAGGCCTTTCGTCGGGCCACCGACATCGACCCCCAACTGGATCGCGCCTGGTACGGCCTGGCGCTGTGCCTGATCCGCCTGCGCCGTTTCGACGACGCCGTGGTGGCTCTGCGCAAGAACACCGAATTGCAACCCATGAGTCCCTACGGCTGGTACCAACTGGCCAGGGTTCATGTTGACCGGCAAGAGCCCGAAGAGGCGGCGAAGATCATTCGCCATCTCAAAAAGTTCGAGCCGAAAGTGGCGGCACAGCTCGAACGCGAGACGGGTCTGGGCGTTGCCCCGACCTGAGTGCCTGCCGGCGACATGCCGGCAGTCATTTTCCTGGCGCAGGTGCAGTGACGCGAGTTTGCTCACGCACGGGTCGGTTGCAGGCCACCGGAAGGAGACGGGTGGCGCCCGTGATCTGCCCGAAAGGGTGTTCTTGAAAAGAGGTCGATGCCATGGAATTGACTGAGAACCACCGCCGATACTGGCGGAAAAACCTGAACATCACCGCCATATTGCTAGCAATCTGGTTCGTGGTGACCTTCGTTGTGAGCTACTTCGCCCGTGACCTGAACTTCAACTTCTTCGGTTGGCCGTTCAGCTTCTGGATGGGCGCGCAGGGTGCGCTGGTGGTGTACTGCCTGATCATCGGGTACTACGCTTGGTACATGAACCGCCTTGACATCGAGCACGGTGTCGAAGAATCCGAGGAGTGAACCATGGCAGGCATGTTTGAAACTGCAGGCGCTGCCGGAGGCTCCAACAAGGCCTTCAAGCAGCAGCTCAACAAGGTTTACAAGTGGTACACGGGGGGCTTTTTTGTCTTTGTGATCACGTTGGCCATCCTTGAGCAGATGGGACTGTCCCGCGAATGGATCGGCTTCATCTTCCTTCTCGCGACCATCGGTCTGTACGCCGGCATCGGCATCATGAGCCGCACGACGGACGCTGCCGAGTACTACGTGGCGGGGCGCCGGGTGCCCGCGGTCTACAACGGCATGGCGACCGGCGCCGACTGGATGTCGGCGGCGTCGTTCATCGGCATGGCCGGCACGCTGTACCTCACGGGCTACAGCGGATTGGCGTTCATCATGGGCTGGACGGGCGGCTACTGCCTGGTGGCGCTGTTTCTGGCGCCGTATCTGCGCAAGTTCGGGCAGTTCACCATTCCAGACTTCCTGGGTGAACGCTACGGCGGCAACCTGCCGCGTTTCCTGGGCATCTTCGCCGCCATCCTCTGCTCCTTCACCTACGTGGTGGCACAGATCTACGGCGTGGGCATCATCACCTCGCGCCTCACGGGTGTGGCCTTCGAACTCGGGGTCTTCCTGGGTCTCGGCGGCATTCTGGTGTGCTCGTTCCTGGGTGGCATGCGTGCGGTGACCTGGACCCAGGTGGCCCAGTACATCATCCTGATCATTGCGTACATGATCCCTGTCGTCTGGCTGTCGGTGAAACAGACCAGCGTGCCCGTGCCGCAGGCGATCTATGGCTTCCAGCTGGAGAAGGTCACGGCCAAGGAAAAGCTGCTGATCAACGATGCCAAGGAACTCGAGGTGCGCGAGATCTACAAGAAGCGCGCCGCCGATCTGGATGCCAAGCTCAAGGATCCCGCCAACGCGCTGGCCGCGGACAAGGCCGCTGCCGAGGCCAAGCTGGCCGAGCTGCGTGCTGCCAATGCCCCCGCCGCCGACATTGGTGCGGCCGAGAAGGCCCTGGCTGGGGTGCCCAAGGACGAAGCGGCTGCCAAGAAGGCCTGGACCGCCGCGAAGACGGCCGCTGAAAACAAGGCCAAACCGCTCAACGGTATGCCTGCCCACGCAGCACAGTTCTCGGGCGATCCGAACGGCGACGAGAAAGCCCAGAAGGCGTACGACGAGTCCCGACGCAACTTCCTGGCTCTGATCTTCTGCCTGATGATCGGTACGGCCGCCTTGCCCCACATCCTCATGCGGTACTACACGGTCCCCAGCGTGAAGGAGGCCCGCCAGTCGGTGACCTGGTCGCTGTTCTTCATCTTCCTGCTGTACTTCACGGCGCCGGCGCTCGCGGTGCTGGTCAAATACGAGGTGTTCCATGTGTTGGTGGGAACGCCATTCGACCAGTTGCCGCAGTGGGTGGCCGCGTGGAACAAGGTGGATCCATCCTTGTTGTCTGTTGCTGACGTCAATAAGGACAACATCCTGCAGCTCAACGAGATGAACATCGGCGGCGACATCGTGGTGCTGGCAACCCCCGAAATCGGTGGCCTGCCATACGTGATCTCGGGCCTGGTGGCGGCGGGTGGTCTGGCCGCTGCGCTGTCGACGGCTGATGGCCTGCTGCTGACGATCGCCAACGCGCTGTCGCACGACCTGTACTACAAGATGATCGACCCGAACGCTTCGACGGCCCGTCGGGTGACCATCTCGAAGATGCTGCTGCTGATCGTCGCGCTGGCGGCAGCCTACGTCGCGGCGCAGAAACCGGCGGACATCCTGTTCCTGGTGTCTGCGGCCTTTTCGTTCGCTGCCGCGGCGTTCTTCCCGGCCCTGGTCCTCGGCATCTTCTGGAAGCGCGCCACGGGCATTGCGGCCTCGCTGGGTATGGTGGCGGGTCTCGGTATCACTTTCTACTACATGATGACCACCCAGCCTTGGCTTCGCGGGATCTTCGGTGTGACCTCGCCGGTTGAGCTCTGGTATGGCATCCAGCCGATATCGGCTGGCGTCTTTGGGGTACCGGTAGGTTTCCTGGTGATCATTGTGGTCAGCCTGATCACGCCGGCGCCGAGTCGAAAGATTCAGGAGCTGGTGGAGCACGTTCGCTATCCGAATCTGAAGCTCGGCTGATCGTTCTCACCCTCCCGCCGGCATGCCCGGCGCGAGGGGGCCAGGGCGGGTCGCACTTGCGGCCCGCCTTTTTTGTTAGAATCATGGGCTTCGCCTTGCCGCACCCCGTGTTGACGCCGGGGGCGGCTGTTTTTCATCCACAAGGAGAGTCCATGCGTCATTACGAAATCGTTTTGCTGATCCACCCGGATCAAAGCGAACAAGTTCCGGCCATGCTGGAGCGCTACAAGGGCATGATCACCACCGGTGGTGGCAAGATCCATCGCGTTGAAGACTGGGGTCGCCGCCAACTGGCCTACCAGATCAACAAGCTGTCCAAGGCCCACTACCTGTGCGTCAACATCGAGGCTGACCAGGCCGTGATGAGCGAGCTGGAACATGCGTTCAAGTTCAACGACGCCGTGCTGCGCCACCTGACCGTGCAGAAGAAGAAGGCCGAAACTGGTCCTTCCAGCATGATGAAGGCGGTCGAGCGCGAGGAAGCCCGCAAGCTGGCCGCGCCCGAGCAGCGCGAAGGCCGCGAACAGCGCGCCGAGGCCTGATTCCGGAGCGTGACGTCGCCAACGGACATCAACCGGTTGGAACTGTCGGCCACCGTGGTGCAGGTCCAGAGCCTGCGCTACACACCAGCTGGCATACCCGCCGTCAATCTCGTGCTGGAGCATGAGTCCACGGTCACCGAATTGGATGTCCCGCGAAGCGTGAAGCTGCAACTCAAGGCTGTCGCATTCGGTGCGTTGGCCGAAACGCTCTCAAGGCAAAGCCTTGAGATGGTAGGCAGGTTTCAGGGCTTCATGGCCAACTCGCGCAACGGCAAAGGCGTTGTGTTCCATATCCAAGATTTCAGCAAGACATAGGAAAGGCCCATCATGGCTGCACCGAAACGTTTCAACAAAGACAAGCGCCCCAAGCGCAACACCCAATCGCTGCTGTTCAAGCGCAAGCGCTTCTGCCGCTTCACCGTCGCCGGTGTGGAAGAAGTCGACTACAAGGACGTGGACGTCCTGCGCGATTTCATCTCTGAAAACGGCAAGATCATTCCCGCCCGCCTGACCGGCACCCGCGCGATCTACCAGCGCCAGGTGACCACCGCCATCAAGCGCGCCCGCTTCCTGGCCATGCTGCCGTACAGCGACCAGCATCGCGTCTGATAGGGAGATTCACATGCAAATCATTCTGCTCGACAAAGTTGTCAACCTCGGCGCCCTGGGCGATGTGGTCAAGGTCAAGGACGGCTATGCCCGCAACTTCCTGATCCCCGCCGGCCGTGCACGCCGCGCCACGCAAGCCGCCGTGGCCGAGTTCGAGGCCCGCCGCGCCGATCTGGAGAAGGCCGCCGCCGCCAAGCTCGCCGAAGCCCAGGCCCTGGGTGAGAAGATCGCCGGCGTGAACCTGAAGCTGAGCCAGAAGGCCGGCGTGGACGGCCGCCTGTTCGGTTCCGTCACCAACCACGACGTGTCCGAAGAACTGAACAAGCAGGGCTTTGCCGTGGCGAAGTCCCAGGTGCGCATGCCCAATGGTCCGCTCAAGACCGTGGGCGAGTACACCGTCAGCGTGAACCTCCACACCGACGTCACGGTCGACGTGGCCGTCACGGTGCTGGGCGAAACCGCCTGATCTTCCGGACGGCTGCCGCCGTCCCGCAAAGGCCGCTGCCTTCGGGTCAGCGGCCTTTTTTTCTTGCGCGGGGTTTTCCTGCGCCATCCCCAGACTTTGCACGCTTTGTCCACAGACTTGTCCCATGACAGCGTGGTGGGTCGGGCGTACCATTTCAAGATTCACAGGATCGCCATGGCAGACGTCTTTTCCACTCCGTTTTCTTCTTTTGACGCTGGACTGGACGAAGTGGGTTTCGCCCCAGACCAGCAACTGGCCCAGCTGCGGGTGCCCCCGCACTCCATCGAGGCGGAGTCCAGTGTTCTGGGTGGGCTTCTGCTGGACAACGGCGCCTGGGACCGCGTGGCCGACCTGATCAACGACTCGGACTTCTACCGCTACGAGCATCGCCTGACGTTTTCGGCCATTGCGGCACTGGTCAACGCCAGCAAGCCCGCCGACGTGGTGACGGTGTACGAGCACCTGCAGAACCTGGGCAAGGCCGACGAGGCGGGTGGTCTGGCTTACCTCAATTCGCTCGCGCAGTACGTGCCCAGCGCGGCCAACATTCGGCGCTACGCCGAGATCGTTCGCGAGCGCGCCATCCTGCGCAAACTGGTTGCAGCCAGCGACGAGATTGCCACCAACGCGTTCAACCCGCAGGGCCGGCCGGTCGCCAAGATCCTGGACGAGGCGGAGCAGAAGATCTTCAAGATCGGCGAGGAAGGCTCGCGGATGAAGGAGGGCTTCCAGGGCATGGACACCCTGGTGGTGGACCTGCTGGACCGTGTGCAGGAGATGGCTGACAACCCCAACGACATCACAGGCGTACCCACCGGCTTCATCGACCTGGACCGCATGACCTCGGGTTTGCAGGCCGGCGATCTGGTGGTGCTGGCTGCACGGCCATCCATGGGCAAGACCGCATTCGCCATCAATATCGCCGAGCACGTGGCGCTCAATGAAGGACTGCCGGTGGCGGTGTTCTCCATGGAAATGGGCGCATCCCAGCTGGCGGTTCGTATCGTTGGTTCCATAGGCCGCATCAACCAGGGGCATCTGCGCACAGGAAAGCTGACCGACGACGAGTGGCCGCGTCTGACCGAGGCGATCGAGAAGCTGCGCAATGTGTCGCTGCACATCGACGAAACCCCGGGCCTCACGCCCAGCGAGTTGCGCGCCAACGCAAGACGTCTGGCACGCCAATGCGGCAAGCTCGGGTTGATAGTGGTCGACTACCTTCAGCTGATGAGCGGCTCCAGCACCTCGGGCGGTGACAACCGGGCAACCGAACTCGGTGAAATCTCGCGGGGCCTGAAGATGCTGGCCAAGGAGCTGCAGTGTCCGGTGATTGCGTTGTCCCAGCTCAACCGCTCGGTGGAGCAGCGAACCGACAAACGTCCCATGATGTCCGACCTGCGCGAATCCGGGGCCATCGAACAGGATGCGGACATCATCATGTTCATCTACCGTGATGAGTACTACAACCGCGAAACCTGCAAGGAGCCGGGCGTGGCCGAGATCATCATTGGCAAGCAGCGCAATGGCCCGACGGGGACAGTGAAGCTCGCCTTCCTGAACATGCTCACCCGCTTCGAGACGCTGGCGGGAAGTGGCATGGGAGGGGAAGACTACTGATAGCGAATGCCCACGCATTCATGAAAAAAGCCTGACTCTGTCGGGCTTTTTTCATGTGTGTGCCGGCCTCCTTACAAGACCTCGGAGGCGAAGTCGGCCAGTCGCGAGCGCTCGCCGCGCGCCAGGGTGATGTGCCCCCCGTGCGGCCAACCCTTGAAGCGGTCCACCGCGTAGGTCAGGCCCGACGAACCTTCGGTCAGGTAGGGCGTGTCGATCTGGGCCAGATTGCCCATGCAGATGATTTTGGTGCCCGGGCCGGCGCGGGTGATCAGGGTCTTCATCTGCTTGGGCGTCAGGTTCTGCGCCTCGTCGATGATGACGTACTTGTTCATGAAGGTGCGGCCGCGCATGAAGTTCATGCTCTTGACCTTGATGCGGCTGCGGATCAGTTCGTTGGTGGCGGCTCGTCCCCATTCGCCAGCGCCACCGGCATCGCCCTTGGCCAGAAATTCGAGGTTGTCGTCCAGTGCCCCCATCCAGGGGCCCATCTTCTCTTCCTCGGTCCCAGGCAGAAAACCGATGTCTTCACCCACGCTGACGGTGGCACGGGTCATGATGATCTCAGTGTAGCGGCGATCGTCCAGTACCTGGGTGAGGCCGCTGGCTAGGGCCATCAGCGTTTTGCCGGTCCCGGCGGTGCCGGCCAGGGTGACGAAGTCGATCTCCGGGTCCATCAGCAGGTTGAGTGCGAAGTTCTGCTCGCGGTTTCGGCTGGTGACGCCCCAGACCGCATTCTTGAGGTGCGTGTAGTCCTTGAGGGTCTTGAGAACGGCTGTCTTGTCGCGGATCTCGGTCACTCGCGCGTAGAGGGAGGGCTCGCCCGGCGCTTCAAAATAGACAAACTGGTTGATGTGGAACTGTGTGACCGCCGGCCCGCTCACTCGGTAGAAAGTATGGCTACCACTCTGCCAGCTTTCGATGGTCTTGCTCTGGCGGGTCCAAAAGTCCTGCGGCAGCGCCAGAGCGCCCGAGTACAGCAGCTCGCCATCGTCCAGCGTCTTGTCGTTCTGGTAGTCGTCCGCGGCGAGACCGAGGGCGCGGGCCTTGACCCGCATGTTGATGTCTTTGGACACCAGAATGACTTCGCGCTGCGGGTGCTTGTCGCGCAGCGCCTGCACCACACCCAGAATCTGGTTGTCCGCCTTGCCTTGGGGCAGGCTGGTCGGCAGTTGGGTGTCCAGAGGTTCTGTCTGGAAGAAGAGCAGGCCACGAGCGGAGGCATTGCCGGTGGCCGAGAGCTTCAGGCCTTTGGTCATGTCGCCGCCGGTCTGGGCTGCGAGTGCGTCGAGCGTGCGGCTGGTCTGGCGGCCATTGCGCGCGACTTCGGTCATGCCTTTCTTGTGACCATCGAGCTCTTCGAGCACGATCATCGGCAGGAAGATGTCGTGTTCCTCAAACCGGAACAGGCTCATCGGGTCATGCAACAGAACGTTGGTGTCCAGCACAAACAGCCGGGCCGGGCCGCTGGACGCCGTTGTTTTGGCCGCACGGCGGCGCACCGGTTCGGCCGAGACTTCTGCCGCCGTCGGCTGTCTGTCTGTACTCGGTGTCGACGGTGTAGCTGCGACCACCTTCTCAACAATGGATGGCACAGATGCTGTGCGAGTGCTGGGCGCCGCGGCTTTCGGCTTCTTTTTTGCGTCTGCTGGGGCAGAGGGGGGCGAAGCCTTGGCCTGGCGAGACTCCTGATGTGGAGGCACGGCAGGCGCAGAGGCTGGGAATTCGTCGAAGCTGTCCTCGCCGGCTTTCAGGTTGTAGGCCTCAGGAGCAAGCAAGGCGGCACGTTTGGATGGAGCGGGGGGCAGTGGCATGTGGGCGAGGGTTCAGCGCGGACCGGAAAACGAAAAAGCCGCCAGGAAAACCGGGCGGCTTTGCGTGACGCAAGGCAATCGAAGAGGCGTATGTTCAATCGGTCTGACCTGGGTCATGAACCCATTATGCACGACTGAAATGACGTTCCCGAATCGCGTTCAGGCGGCCTTCTTGAGGGTCTTGACAGCCTTCAGCACTTCTTCCACATGGCCCGGAACCTTCAGGCCACGCCATTCCTGCTTGAGTACGCCATCGGCGCCGATCAGGAAGGTGCTGCGCTCAATGCCCTTGACCTTCTTGCCGTACATGATCTTGTTCTTGACCACGCCGAACATGTGGCACATCTTTTCTTCCGTGTCGGCAATCAGCTCGAACGGAAGTTCCAGTTTGGCCTTGAAGTCGTCGTGCGACTTCATGTTGTCTCGGGAAACGCCAAACACCTGCGCACCCGCCTTGACGAAATCCTTGTACTTGTCGCGGAACTGCATGGCCTCGGTGGTACAACCAGGCGTGTTGTCCTTGGGGTAAAAATACAGAACCACCGTCTGGCCCACATGCGACTGGTTGCTGACCTTGATGCCGCCGGTGGCCATGGCTTCAAATTCGGGAATGGGTTTGTTGACAACGACTGCCATGCTGCGTGGACCCCTGACGTAGGTTGGTGGAGATGCGTTGGTCTTCCCGTCGCCCTCCCTGGGCGACAGCCGCTCTCTGGCAGCGGTGGGAAAACAATCAGCTATTTTACCCCGAACGCGGGTTCGGGCGTCAGGCTTCGATCAGCAGGGCTGCCACCACGCGCCGGCCTTCGCCTGCGAGGATGTTGAAGGTTCGGCAGGCGGCAGGGGTGTCCATGGTGTCCACGCCAATGCGTTGTTCGATGAGCGGCCGCAGCAGGGCGGGAGCCACAAAACGAAGTCTGGTGCCGGACCCGAGCAGCACCAATTCAGGAGGAGGGCCATCGCCCCCTATGAGTTCCGAAAAATGCTCGGCAGTGAGTTCATCAAGGCGTGCCACGCCCCAGGGGCGAACGGTTCCCGAAGCCAGCAGCACCACGCTGGAGCTGTACCGCTCGCCATTGACCGCGATCCATCCGTCGCCGTGGGCGGTGACTGACAACTGGTCAGGCTTGTCTGCATGAAGTTTCATCGGGTCGGTGGCGTCTGTCGGGGACGAGGTGCGCAGGAGAACTGTGGTCAAATTATGGGTTTTCCCCGAAGAGGTCGCGATCTTAGCGTGCGCCTGCCCGTAACCGTCCACACCTTGCCTCATCTGTCCGGAGGGACTTTGAAACCGATCCAGAAATCCGCCAAGCTGGCCAATGTGCTCTACGACGTTCGGGGCCCGATCGTTGACGCGGCCAAGCAGATGGAGGACGAGGGCCAGAAAATCATCAAGCTGAACATCGGCAACCTGGCGCCGTTCGGTTTTGACGCCCCCGAGGAAATCCAGCAGGACATGATCCGAAATCTGCCGAACTCGGCGGGTTACTCGGACAGCAAGGGTATCTTCGCCGCGCGCAAGGCGGTGATGCACTACACCCAGCAGCAGGGTGTGCAGGGCGTGACGCTGGACGACATCTACCTTGGAAATGGTGCCAGCGAACTGATTGTGATGGCGGCCAATGCGCTGTTGGACAACGGTGATGAACTGCTGGTGCCGTCGCCCGACTACCCCCTGTGGACGGCAGCAACCAGCCTCTCCGGAGGCACACCGGTGCACTACCGCTGCGACGAAAACAACGGCTGGCAGCCGGACCTGGCGGACATGCGTGCCAAGATCACGCCGCGCACGAAGGGCATCGTGGTCATCAACCCGAACAACCCCACCGGTGTGCTTTACAGCGACGAGCTGCTCAAGGGCATCGTGGCGCTGGCCCGTGAGTTCGGTCTGGTGCTGCTGGCCGACGAGGTGTATGACAAGGTGCTGTACGAAGGTGTGAAGCACACCGCGATGGCGAGTCTGTCCACCGATGTGCTGACCCTGACGTTCAATTCGCTGTCCAAGGCCTACAGGTCCTGCGGATATCGCGCCGGCTGGATGGTGTTGTCGGGTCCGAAGGAGATCGCCAAGGACTTCATCGAAGGCCTGAACATGCTGGCCAACCTCAAGCTCGGCTCCAACGTGCCGGGGCAGTGGGCGATCCAGACGGCTCTCGGTGGATATCAGAGCATCAACGACTTGGTCAAGGAAGGCGGGCGCCTGCGTCGCCAGCGCGATCTGGCCTACGAACTGATCACTGCGATCCCGGGCGTGACATGCGTCAAGCCGCAGGCGGCGCTGTACATGTTTCCCCGGCTCGATCCCAAGGTCTATCCGATCGAGGACGACCGGCAGTTTTTCATGGAAGTGCTGCGGGCGACCCGCGTGATGCTGGTGCAGGGGTCGGGCTTCAACTACCCGGACAACCAGCATTTCCGCATCGTGTTCCTGCCGCACGAAGACGATTTGCGCGAGGCCATCGACCGCCTGGCCAAGTTCCTGGAACAGTGGCGCCATCGCCACGGCACAGACGACTGATCATCAATGGTGCCGGGCAATGTCATCAATGCCCGAGCGACCGGCTGTCACTATCGGACAGGGCGGACAGCGCCCGAGTTTTTGTTGGAAATGAGTCAAGCATGAAACCCATCCAAGTAGGCCTGCTGGGCATCGGCACCGTGGGCAGCGGCACGTTCAATGTGCTTCAGCGCAACCAGGAAGAGATTCAGCGCCGTGCCGGTCGCGGCATTGAGATCACCATGGTGGCGGACCTGGACGTGGCGCGTGCACAGTCCATCGTGGGTCCGGACGTCAAGGTGGTGAACGACGCCCGCGCCGTGATCGCCAACCCCGACATCGACATCGTCATCGAGCTGATCGGCGGCTACGGCATCGCCAAGGCCCTGGTGCTCGAAGCGATTGCCGCCGGCAAGCACGTGGTCACCGCCAACAAGGCGCTGCTGGCCGTGCACGGCACCGAGATCTTTGCGGCTGCGTCGGCCAAGGGCGTGATGGTGGCCTTCGAGGCGGCCGTGGCAGGTGGCATCCCCATCATCAAGGCGCTGCGCGAAGGCCTGACAGCCAACCGCATCCAGTGGATCGCCGGCATCATCAACGGCACGACGAACTTCATCCTGTCCGAGATGCGTGACAAGGGTCTGGACTTCGACGTGGTGCTGAAAGAAGCCCAGCGCCTGGGCTATGCCGAAGCCGACCCGACCTTCGACATCGAAGGGGTCGACGCCGCCCACAAGGCGACGCTGATGAGCGCCATCGCCTTCGGTATTCCGGTCCAGTTCGACAAGGCCTATGTGGAAGGCATCACCAAGCTGGGTGCGGTCGATATCCGATATGCCGAGCAGCTGGGCTACCGCATCAAGCTGCTGGGCATCACCAAGCGCACCGACAAGGGTGTGGAACTGCGCGTGCACCCCAGCCTGGTCCCGGCCAAGCGCCTGATCGCCAACGTGGAAGGTGCGATGAACGCGGTGGTGGTGAACGGCGATGCCGTGGGTACCACTCTGTACTACGGCAAGGGTGCCGGCAGCGAACCGACCGCCTCGGCCGTGATCGCCGACCTGGTGGACATCACCCGCCTGCACACGGCCGATCCGCTCAATCGCGTGCCGCACCTGGCCTTCCAGCCCGATGCCATGAGTGATGCCGTCGTGCTGCCCATGAGCGAGGTCGTGACCAGCTACTACCTGCGTCTGCGCGTGGCCGATCAGGCCGGCGTGCTGGCCCAGGTGACCGGCCTGCTGGCTGGTGCCGGTGTGAGCATCGACGCGGTGCTGCAGCGCGAGGCCGACGAAGTGGGCGGCGAGGGCGCGACCTCGACCGACCTGATCATCCTGACGCACGACACGCGCGAAGGCACCATGAACGACGTGATCGCGCAGATGCAGGGCTTGCCCAGCGTGCTGGCGCCCATCACCCGCATCCGCAAGGAAGAGCTGAACTGAGATGCTGTACCTGTCGACCCGCGGCCACCCGGACCGCAAGCGCTTTTGCGAAATCCTGCTCGAAGGCCTGGCGCCGGACGGCGGCCTGTACCTGCCCGAGGCCTACCCGCAGGTCGACGCCGCCACACTGACCCGCTGGCGCGCCGTGCTGGCCGAGCAAGGCTACGCCGCGCTGGCCTTCGAGGTGCTGTCGCTCTACATCGACGACATTCCCGCCGCCGACCTGAAGGCACTGTGCGCGAAGACCTACACGGCCGAGGTGTTCGGTACCAAGGAGATCGTGCCGCTGACAACGCTGGAAGACGGCCTGCAGCTCGAAGCCCTGTCCAATGGCCCCACGCTGGCCTTCAAGGACATGGCCATGCAGCTGCTGGGCAACCTGTTCGAGTACGAACTGGCGCGCCGCGGCGAGCAGCTCAACATCCTGGGCGCGACCTCGGGCGACACTGGCAGCGCTGCCGAGTACGCGATGCGCGGCAAACAGGGCGTGCGCGTGTTCATGCTCAGCCCGCACGGCCGCATGAGCGCTTTTCAGCAGGCGCAGATGTTCAGCCTGATGGACCCGAACATCCACAACATCGCGGTGGAAGGCGTGTTCGACGACTGCCAGGACATCGTCAAGGCCGTGTCCAACGACCTCGATTTCAAGCGCAAGTACAAGATCGGCACGGTCAACTCAATCAACTGGGCGCGGTTGCTGGCCCAGGTGGTCTACTACTTTGCCGGCTACTTCTACGCGACGAGGTCCAACGAACAAAAGGTGAGCTTTGCCGTGCCCTCTGGCAACTTCGGCAACGTCTGCGCCGGCCATGTCGCGCGCCAGATGGGCCTGCCGATCGGTCGCCTGATCGTCGCGACCAATGAGAACGACGTGCTTGACGAGTTCTTCCGCACCGGCACCTACCGCGTGCGCGGCAGCGCCGACACCTACGAGACCTCCAGCCCGTCGATGGACATTTCGAAGGCCAGCAACTTCGAGCGATTCGTGTTCGACCTGCTGGGTCGCGACGCTGCGCGCACGAAGAACCTGTTCGACGACGAGCTGCGCCTGCATGGCCGCTTCGACCTGGGCAGCGACCCGCTGTTCGCTCAGGCCGCCAGCCGCTACGGCTTTGCCAGCGGCAAGAGCACGCACGCCAACCGCCTGGCCACCATCAAGGCCACCTTCGAGCAGCACGGTGTGATGATCGACACCCACACCGCCGACGGTGTGAAGGTGGCGTGCGAATTGCGCCAGGCGGGCGAAAACGTGGTGGTGCTGGAGACCGCGCTGCCGATCAAGTTCGCCGAGACCATCCGCGAGGCCCTGGGCCGCGACCCCGAGCGGCCGGCGAAGTTCGACGGCATCGAAGCCCTGCCCAAGCGCGTGCAGGTGATGGGTGCGGATGCTGTGGCGGTCAAGCGCTACATCACCGACCACTGCCCGGTCTGACGGACCGTCCGGAAGACCCCATGAAGATCGTCGGTTTCGCCGGAACGTCGGGTGCAGGCAAGACCACGCTGATCGAACGCCTGATCCCGGCCCTCAAGGCGCGGGGTCTGCGCGTGTCGGTCATGAAGCACGCGCACTGCGGGCTGGAAACCGACCAGCCCGGCAAGGACGCCTGGCGCCACCGGGAGGCCGGCGCCTACGAGGTGCTGGCTGCATCGCCCGAGCGGCTGGTGCTGCAGCGCAGCTTCGAACGGCCCCAGGAGCGCTCGGTACACGACCTGATCCCGGCGCTGCACCCCGGGGTGGACTGGGTGCTGGTCGAGGGCTGGCGCGACAGCAACCTGCTCAAGATCGAGGTCTGGCGCGCAGCCACCGCCCAACCGGTCCGGTACCCGGACGACCCCTTCGTGGCGGCCATCGCGCTGCCAGCCGCCGATACCTTGCCAGAGGACACCCTGCGTCCGCGGCTGGATCTGGACGACCCCGATGCGGTGGCGGCCTGGCTGGTCGACAATGGGGACCGTTTCGACTACGACCCCGAAGCCTACGTTTGATCGCCACTGCGTTGGCCCTATCGGCCGGGGCGGTGCCTCCAAGACCATGAACGCTCCCCAACCTGCCCGCAAACCCCTGATGGCGCTGGACGCCGCGCTGGCCGACCTGCTTTCGCGCGCGGCACCGCTCGCGGCCACCGAAACCCTGGCCACTGTGCTGGCCGACCGGCGTGTGCTGGCGGAGGACCTGGTGTCGGCGCTGCACGTGCCGCCGCAGGACAACTCGTCCATGGACGGCTACGCCGTGCGCGTGGCCGACATCACCGAAAAAGGTGTTGTGCTGCCGGTCAGCCAGCGCATCCCCGCCGGCCACGCGGCGCAGCCGCTGGAACCCGGCACCTGCGCCCGCATCTTCACGGGTGCGCCGGTGCCCCCTGGCGCGGACGCCATCGTGATGCAGGAAGACACGCGCGAGGTTGGCGGCGATTTCCACGCCGTGCACATCGATGCCGTGCCCGGGCCTGGCCAATGGATCCGCTGTGCGGGCGAAGACGTGACCCGTGGCGCCGTCGTGCTGCCGCGCGGCACGCGCCTGTCGGCCGCGAGCCTGGGCCTGGCCGCGGGCATCGGCGCGGCACAGCTGCGGGTGACGGCCAAGCCGCGGGTGGCGCTGTTCTCCACTGGCGACGAACTGGTCATGCCCGGCGAGGTGCCGCCGGAACAGATGAAACCGGGCGCCATCTACAACAGCAACCGCTTTTTCCTGCGCGTGCTGCTGGAGCGCCTGGGGTGCGAGGTCAGCGACCTGGGCATCGTGCCCGACAGGCGCGAGGCCACGTTGGCCGCCCTCAAGACCGCTGCCGATCACCACGACCTCATCCTCACCAGCGGCGGGGTGTCGGTGGGCGAAGAAGACCACATCAAGCCCGCCGTGCAACAACTGGGCAGCCTGGACCTGTGGCAGATCGCCATGAAGCCGGGCAAACCCTTTGCCTATGGCACGGTGCGGCGCGATGCGGGGGCCGGTGCAGACGCTCAAGGGCACTGCCACTTCATCGGCCTGCCCGGCAACCCGGTGTCGAGTTACGTCACCTTCCTGCTGCTGGTGCGGCCCTTCCTGCTCAAGTTGCAGGGGGCCGCAGAATCCGAAGACCAGCCTCCCTTCAAGACCATGCAGCTGCGCGCCGATTTCGACCTGCCGCGCGCCGACAAGCGCCGCGAGTTCCTGCGCGTGCGCCGCAATGCCGACGGCGGCCTGGACCTGTTCCCCAACCAGAGCTCGGGCGTGCTGACCTCCACCGTGTGGGGCGACGGCCTGGTGGACAACCCGGCCGGCAGCACCATCGCCCGCGGCGATCTTGTCAATTTCATCGCTCTTTCGGACCTGCTCGCATGAAGATCCAGCTGCGTTATTTCGCCTCCATCCGCGAAGCCATCGGCAGCGGCAGCGAAACCCTCGACACCGCGGCGGCCACGCTGGCCTCCCTGCGCGACGAACTGATCGCACGCGGTGGTGCGCATGCCGAGGCGCTGGCGCGCGGCCGTGCGGTGCGCGTGTCGATCAACCAGACCATGGCCGACGAATCGGCCGCGCTCACCGATGGCGCCGAGGTGGCCTTTTTCCCACCCGTCACCGGAGGGTGAGCATGAACACCCGCGTCAGCATCCAGACCGAGGACTTCGACCTTTCTGTGGAGGTTGCCCGCCTGCGCGCCGGTGAGAAGGGCGTAGGGGCGGTCTGTACCTTCGTGGGCACCGTCCGGGATCGCAACGACGGCCAGTCGGTGTCGACGATGGAGCTGGAGCACTACCCCGGCATGACCGAAACGGCCATCGAGCAGATGATCGACGAGGCGTTCCGGCGCTTCGACATCCAGGGCGCCCGCGTCATCCACCGCGTCGGCCTGCTGCAACCGCTGGACCAGATCGTGCTCGTGGCCGTGACCTCGGCCCACCGCGGCGAGAGCTTCCAGGCCTGCGAGTTCCTGATGGACTACCTCAAGACCCAGGCGCCGTTCTGGAAGAAGGAACAGACGCCCGAGGGCGCGCGCTGGGCCGATGCGCGGGTCAGCGACGACGCGGCTTTGGCCAAGTGGGGCATCGCCTCGAACAACGCCTGAGGGGCGGTCAGGGTGTCGATGTCGCTGACCGCCGCCGACATCGAGGCCATCGAACGCGCCACGCTCACCGCGGTGGCACCCGAGCGGGTGGAGGCCCTCGACGGCTGGCTGCTGCCCATGGACCGCGGCACGGTTGGCCGCGCCCACAGTGCGGTGCCACTGCACCATGGCGCCCACCCCCCGGCGCTGATCGGCACCATCGCGCAGCGTTACCGGGATGCCGGCTTGCGGCCGGTGTTGCGCCTGCCCGAGGTGCCGGCGTTTGAGCCCTGGTGGCCCGAGCTCAGGGCCCAGGGCTTCCGGCGCGAACAACCCACCCTGACCCAGACCGGTGTGCTGGATGGCCTGCTGGCGCTGGCGCCGCACGCCGACGGGGTGTCGCTGGAACTGCGGCCTGATGCGGCCTGGATGGCCATGTTTCTGGGCGAGGGCATGGACCCGGTGGACGGCGCGAGCCGCTCGAAGGCGCTGTCCCGCGCCGAGGGCACGCTGTTCGTCAGCCTGCGCGACGGTGGCGAGACCCTGGCCTGTGGCGCCGCCTGTTTCGCCCTGGGCTGGCTGAGCATGCACGGCCTGCGCACGGCCGCCCGCCAGCGGGGCCGGGGGCTGGCGGGGCGGATGATCCGGGCCATGGCGCTGGAGGCCCAGCGGCGCGGCATCGCCCACGCCTTTCTGCAGGTGGACGCTTCCAACGAGCCCGCTCTGGCGCTGTACCGCCGCGCCGGCATGGCTACCGCCTGGTCCTACGCCTACTGGAGAGCAGGGTAAGCCCCCCTCGCGCGCCCGCTGCACGGGGCGCAGCGGCTTTGATGCGGGTCAAGGCCGCTTGACCCCGACCGGCGCAAGGTCTTGAAATGAGGGCGGTCAGCGCCACATGCCCGTCAGTTCAAGCATTTCGGAGCGTCACAACATGCGTCTCGACAAACTCACCACCAAGTTCCAGGAAGCCCTGGGCGAAGCCCAGAGCCTGGCCCTGGGCAAGGACCACGCCTACATCGAACCGGCCCACCTGCTGCTGGCCATGCTGCGCCAGGCCGATGGCCCGAAGTCGCTGCTGCAGCGTGCGGGGGTCAATGTGCCGGGCCTGACCAAGGCCACGGAGGAGGCGGTCAACCGCCTGCCGGAGGTGCAAGGCCAGGAACAGGTGCAGCCCGGACCGGACCTGGTCAAGCTGCTGCAGGCGACGGAAAAAGACGCCATCAAGCGCGGCGATGCCTTCATCGCCAGCGAGCTGTTCCTGCTCGCCGTGGCGGACCAGAAGGGCGAGATCGGCCGCATCGCCAACGAGAACGGCCTGAGCCGCAAGAGCCTGGAGGCGGCCATCGAGGCCGTGCGCGGCGGCCAGAAGATGGATTCGCCCGAAGGTGAGAGCCAGCGCGAGGCGCTGAAGAAATACACCCTGGACCTGACCGAGCGCGCCCGCGCGGGCAAGCTGGATCCGGTGATCGGCCGTGATGACGAAATCCGCCGCGTCATCCAGGTGCTGCAGCGCCGCAGCAAGAACAACCCGGTGCTGATCGGCGAACCCGGCGTGGGCAAGACGGCCATCGTGGAAGGCCTGGCGCAGCGCATCGTCAACGGCGAGGTGCCCGAGACCCTGCGCGAGAAGCGCGTGCTGGTGCTGGACATGGCGGGCCTGCTGGCCGGTGCCAAGTACCGCGGCGAGTTCGAGGAGCGCCTGAAGTCGGTGCTCAAGGAAGTGGCGCAGGACGAAGGCCGCATCATCCTGTTCATTGACGAGATCCACACCATGGTGGGCGCCGGCAAGGCCGAGGGCGCCATCGACGCTGGCAACATGCTCAAGCCCGCGCTGGCGCGCGGCGAGCTGCACTGCATCGGAGCGACCACACTGGACGAATACCGCAAGTACATCGAGAAGGACGCCGCGCTGGAGCGCCGCTTCCAGAAGGTGCTGGTCGATGAGCCGACTGTCGAGCAGACCATCGCCATCCTGCGCGGCCTGCAGGAAAAGTACGAGGTGCACCATGGCGTGGACATCACCGACCCGGCCATCGTGGCCGCGGCCGAGCTGAGCCACCGCTACATCACCGACCGCTTCCTGCCGGACAAGGCCATCGACCTGATCGACGAGGCGGCGGCCAAGATCAAGATCGAGATCGACTCCAAGCCCGAGGTGATGGACAAGCTGGACCGCCGGCTGATCCAGCTCAAGATCGAGCGCGAGGCGATGAAAAAAGAGACCGACGAGGCTTCGCAGAAGCGCCTGGCGCTGATCGACGAAGAAATCGTCGAACTGCAGAAGGAAGCGGCCGATCTGGAAGAGATATGGAAGGCCGAAAAGGCGCAGGCGCAGGGCAGCGCACACGTGCGCGAGGAAATCGAGCGCGTCAAGCTGCAGATCGAGGAACTCAAGCGCAAGGGCGACTTCAACAAGGTCGCCGAGCTGCAGTACGGCAAGCTGCCGGAGCTGGAGAAGCAGCTCAAGGAAGCCCAGGCCCAGGAGGCCGGCAAAGGCGAAAACCAGGTGCGCCAGCTGCTGCGCACCCAGGTGGGGGCCGAGGAGATCGCCGAGGTGGTCAGCCGCGCCACCGGCATCCCTGTGTCCAAGATGATGC
>QXGG01059577.1_pt1 | contig 60777 bp, 54 predicted proteins | sample 1982491 | NCBI WGS metagenome assembly QXGG01 (sample SAMN09924614, study PRJNA488089) | Wastewater metagenome, whole genome shotgun sequencing project. | isolation source: South African research farm wastewater | place: South Africa: Irene, Agricultural Research Council, Animal Production...
AAGCATTAAAAGGAGTAAATAGCGACGACCTCATGATTTGCCAAGAGGTAATGAAGCAAATATTCAGAAACACAACAGGCCGTAACGACCTGTGATAATCGCTAGATAAAATACTGAACTTGCCATTCTTGGTTTTTGCCACTGTTTTATAGCTAATAATTTTCTGAATTAGATAATAATGCTTTAATTTGTCTAATCAGAATATACAGAATATAAATCTATTATAAATTACACACAGATGAAAGGCTTATTAAAAAACTTAGGATTACTTATAATTCTTGCAGGAGCTGCCATTTTAATTGGTTGTGCAGTAACAAAGAATCTAGACAATAACACACTATTAGGAACATCAATAGTCTTAATCGTTGGAGGCTTCATTGCATATATTGCAATAAACAAAAGAATCTCTGACTGATTTTAGAGTATAGCAAATAGACATAACAAACCATATTCTATCCTGACTAATCCTCTTGATAGAATATGGTTTTGTTTTTATACTCTATAATGAAACTTAATAAGTCTCTTAACTTATAAGCATAAGAAACGGGGATACACCTTGATGGTGCATCCCCGTTTCTTATTTGTAGTCAACTACAACTTAGTTTTCTTCAGCTGGAGTAATCAACTTATAACCTTTACCGTGGATATTAATAATTTCAACATTTGAGTCTGGTTTTAAGTGCTTACGTAGTTTCGTGATATACACGTCCATACTACGAGCATTAAAATAGTTATCGTCAATCCAAATTGTTTTTAAGGCAAAGTCTCTTTGAAGGATCTCATTTGCATGAGCACAAAGCAAACTTAGTAACTCCGATTCTTTCGTTGTTAGTTTAGTTTGATCGTCACCCATAATCAAAAGTTGCTTTTGAGTATCAAAGGTAAACTTACCGATTTGGTAAATACTTTTCTCCTTGTTTTTCTTACCTCTAACTCTTCTAAGGATAGCTTCAATTCTAAATGTAAGCTCTTCCATACTAAAAGGTTTGGTAATATAATCATCAGCACCCACTTTAAAACCATCTAAAATATCTTCTTTGAGTGTCTTAGCGGTTAGGAATATGATTGGAATTTCGGCATTAATTGCACGAATTTCTTGTGCTAAAGTGAATCCGTCTTTTTTAGGCATCATCACGTCGAAAATACATAAGTCGTATTTGTTTTTCAAGAAAGCTTTATAACCTTCTTCACCATCGGGATAAAGATCAGATGAATAGCCTTTAGCTTGTAAATACTCTCTTAGCAACATACCAAGATTCTCATCATCTTCACATAATAAAATACGCAGTTTCTCGTCCATATCAATTATTTTTTAATGTAAGGTAATGCAATAATAAATTTAGTTCCCACATTAAGATCACTTTCTGCTTTTATTGTGCCGTGGTGATCTTCAATTATTTTCTTTACATAAGCCAGTCCTAAACCGAAGCCTTTAACATCGTGCAGATTACCTGTATGCACGCGATAGAACTTCTCAAAGACTTTCTTAAGATTTTCACGTTTGATACCTATACCATTATCTTCGATAGATATCATGAGCTTGTCTGAAGCATTCCATGTACGAACCGTCAAGACTAACTCTTCATCGGGCTTTTTATACTTCACAGCATTATCCATCAGATTGAAGATAACGTTAGTGATATGCATTTCATCCACAAAAACTGAAGCATTTTCAGCTTCAAGATAAGACTCAATACGCCCGTTGTTTTGTTGCACCTTAATGGTGAAGGTATGAATCACACCAGCAATCATTTCGTTGGCATCGAGCTCTTTCATTTTTAATATCGCCTTCTGCTTATCAAACATCGACATCTGCAATACCTTTTCTACTTGGAATCGGAGTCGCTTTGTCTCGTCGTTAATCACACCCGATATATGACTAAACATGGTGGGTGATTTGGCAATTGAAGGGTCTTTGAGCATCTGTGCTGCCAATGAAATGGTCGATATAGGAGTCTTAAACTCATGAGTCATATTATTGACAAAATCGTTCTTCATCTCCGTAAGTTTCTTCTGACGAAAGATTATTATAATGGTCAGAATAAAAGTTATCAACAGGACCAACGTAAAGACAGTCGACGGCACTACAAAATCAATCGAATCGTAGATATAATCTCTCTTTGCAGGGAAATGAACTTTAATAAAAGTCATCCGATTCGAAGGATCATTAGGGAACAAGGGTTGAGTGTACGAACTCTCGTTACCTTTTTCTTCATAGTCTGAGCATCGATAAATCTCATTACCACTCCTGTCTAAAACTTGAAAGTGATAAAGAAGTGTTATTCCGTTATTTATCAGCTCAGCCTTAAGATAATTATCTAACTCTCTAAAGTCTTGTCGCTCAGAGATACTCTTTTCGCTTGCCATATACAGCATCTGCCAGATTACCTCGTCAACCAAAGAGCGCTGATAAATATATCTATTCGTTACAATTTCCGAGAGTGAACGTGAGGTTTGAGGTATTGTTTTTACATTCGTTTTCTTGGGAATGCTCAAATTTACCTGGTCACTATCTCGTTGCATCATCGATTGTAGCTCATAGCTCGAATAAGAACCTTTGTTTTTATTCGACATTGGCATGCGCTGTGACTGTTTGGTTATATTGCTGCTTCGAGCTGGAGATTCGGCATAAGCCCTTCTTTCAGACTCAGAGATATCCTTCATCAACCATCTTTCGGTTTCAACAAGTTCGGCATGTTTAGAAACTCGGTACAAACTACGTTTTACCGACTCATCAAACTGCTCGTTACGCATCCTTACCATCTCTTCTATATAGCGTACTTGCATATAGATCAAGCTTAGAAAAGACAGCCCCATAATGAAACCTAAAATCAAGATTGTTGATTTCTTCATAAATCTCTAAATTAACATAGCCTAATTAACAGTTCTGATTATCATTACTCCTTATTTTGAATTCCTTAAAATCAAATAACGATAAACGATCATTTCATTTATTCTATTGACTATAACAATATAAAATAATATTTAGTTTACAAAACTAGCAAAAAATTAACTTAAATCTACTAGTACTATATTCTTATTATGGGTACAATATAATAAAATAGCTCGAATTGAGCATTAACAATTCGAGCTATTTTAACTATTTAATGGAATATACTTACTCTTTTGACTGATTAGATTCGAATTCAGCAATCAATTTATCTTGAATATCTGTGGGTAAAAGCTCGTATTTATCGAGTTTCATGATGAATGAAGCCCTTCCTCCCGTTAGTGAACTGAGTGCTGTGGAGTAAGACGATAACTCTTTTAACGGAATTCGAGCTTGAATTTTTTCATAACCCTTTTCACTACTAAGCCCCATAATTACTCCTCGGCGACCTTGCAGATCACCCATCACATCGCCCATATAATCAGCAGGAACAAAAACCTCAACATTGTAAATAGGTTCTAATATTTTTGGAGCTGATGCTTTAAAAGCTTCGCTAAAAGCATTTCGTCCAGCCAACATAAATGACACCTCATTGGAGTCAACAGCATGCATCTTTCCGTCATAGACGATTACTCTCACATCCCGTGCATAAGAACCAGTAAGAGGTCCTCTGACCATACGTTCCATAATTCCTTTTTGGATAGCTGGAATAAAGCGCGTATCAATAGCACCACCAACAATGCTATTAACAATTACTAATTTACCACCCCAATCTAAATTAACCTCTTCGACACCACGAACGGTTATTTTTATCTCTTGGCCATCAATTTTGTAAAGCTCAGGAATTTTATCATCCCCCGTATAGGGCTCTACAATCAAGGAAACCTCCCCAAACTGACCTGCCCCACCCGATTGTTTTTTATGGCGATAGGTGGCTTTTGCCATTTTTGTTATAGTCTCACGGTATGGTATGCGAGGCACTAAAAACTCAACCTCAATTTTATCGTTGTTTTCAAGACGCCATTTAAGGGTACGTAAATGAAATTCACCCTGACCTTGCACTATAATTTGTCCCAATTCTACCGACTGGGTAATTTGCCAAGTAGGATCCTCTTCCTCCATACGATATAAAGACTCCATCATTTTTTCGGTGTCGCCCTCATTAACCGCCTTTATTGCACGAGAATATCGTGGACTTGGATATTTTATGAAATCAAACTTATAATCGCAATTCTTGTTATTGAGGGTGTCGCCCAGTTGAACCCCTTTTAGCTTCACTGTAGCACCAATATCTCCAGCCTCAAGATAGTCGACTTTGGTACGTTCGCTACCATTTACAACATAAAGCTGAGCCATTCGTTCTTTTGAGGCATTTCGACTGTTAGTCAACTCATCACCTTCGTGAACAGTTCCACTCATCACCTTAAAGAATGAAACCTCTCCGATATGAGGCTCTACACTGGTCTTAAAAAAATAGAGAGACAAAGGTCCTTTAGGATCATGCTCAACCTCTTTACCATCTGTGGTTATAACATCGGGCATTTCGGCAACAAAGGGGACAACATTGGTTAAGAACTCCATCAGACGTCTTACTCCCATATCTTTCTGAGCACACACACAAAACACAGGAAAGATTCCACGCTCCACTAAACCACGACGGATACCTTCGCGCATCTCATCCTCTGTCAATACTCCTTTATCAAAGTATTGATCCATCAAGTCTTCATCATTCTCGGCAGCAGCCTCAATTAGAGTCTTATTCATCTCTTGAGCTTTTGGTAGTTGATCTGCTGGGATTTCCTCAATCGTAGGAGTTCCTCCATCAGGACCCCAAGAATACTTCTTCATTAGAAGCACATCAATGAGAGAGTTAAAATTAGGACCCGTCTCCAAAGGATATTGAATAGGCACAACATTACTTCCATAAGATTCTCGAAGCTGTTCTAAAACCTGATCGTAATCACATTTTTCATTATCAAGCTGATTAATCAAGAATATTGTTGGCTTACGAAGTTTTTCGGTATATCGGAAGTGGTTTTGAGTACCTACTTCTACTCCATATTGCCCGTTAATCAACAGAATAGCTGTATCAGTAACATTTAAGGCAGTAACAACGCCTCCTATAAAATCATCGGCACCAGGACAATCAATAACATTAAGTTTTTTGTTGTTCCACTCGATCCCAAAGACAGAGGTAAAAACGGAATAACCATAATCTTTTTCGACTGGGAAATAATCACTACTGGTGTTTTGTTCATCTATGCTACCACGCCGTTTAATTAGCCCACTCTCATAGAGCATCGCTTCAATTAGCGTAGTTTTACCAGACCTAGAGCTGCCCATAAGGGCGATGTTCTTAATTTCATCTGTTCGATAAGTTTTCATAGCGGTTAAAGTTTAGATTTAAACTGAGATATTGTTTTTCAATTATCCCGAGGGTTATTGCAACTTAAAAATATTATAAATAGTAAACAATTTTCAAATTCTGTTATGCAACATGTATTAAGTCTGATTATACTTATCTTTGAAATTCAAACCCTAAGGTACTAGTTTATCTATCCACAGAAGCCAATTGTTTCGCCCAAGCGAGTAAGTCGTTTAGGTGTTGCCAGTAGGTCAGATGGTGGCAACGACTAGCTCCTTTTAATTAGTTTATAATATGGCTGGAATTTATATTCATATTCCCTTTTGCAAAACTAGATGTAGTTATTGCGATTTCTACTCCACCACAGAATCAAGTCTGTCAACACCTTATATAGATGCCGTTTGCCAAGAGTTAATCCTACGGAAAGACTATTTGGATAGTGAACCCATTCGTACTATATATCTGGGAGGAGGAACCCCCTCACAGCTGACCTATAATGAACTGAAACAACTTTTCGACACGATAGCGCAGCACTACGATATTGCTGGTGCGACCGAAATAACAATGGAGGCCAACCCCGACGATCTCAGCCTAGACTATCTAGAGGCGCTAAAAAGCCTACCTATTAATCGACTTAGTATAGGAATTCAAACGTTCCAACCCTCAATGTTAAAAAAACTAAACAGAAGACATACTTCCGAACAGGCAATTAGAGCTGTTTTAGATGCAAAAAGGTGTGGTTTTGACAACATAAGTATAGACTTAATGTATGGTCTTCCCGATGAAACGATGGAAAACTGGAGAAGAGATATACAACAAGCTATAGATTTGGACATTCAGCACATCTCAGCCTACCATTTAATATACGAAAAGGGGACCGTTATGCATAAAAAACTAACTCAAGGTTTCATCCAAGAAGTGGACGAAGATTTCAGCTTACAATCTTTTACTAATTTAATAAATATTCTTACAGAAAACGGCTTTATACATTACGAGATCTCAAACTTCGCTAAACCTGGTAAAATAGCACAACATAACACCTCGTATTGGACAGGAGATAAGTATCTTGGCTGCGGCCCATCGGCTCACTCTTATAATGGCTTAAATCGCTGCTATAACGAGAGTTCACTCAGAAAATACATCAACTCCATCAATAAAAACAAGTATTCCAACGAGGTTGAATATCTTGACATATCAACCCAATACAACGACTATATCATAACCTCACTTCGTACAATGTGGGGGCTTAGTCTTGACATGTTACAAAAAAGATACGGAATGACCTATTACGATTATGCACTAAACATGGCTAAAAAACATCTAAAAGATGGGAATTTAGAGCTCGTAGATAACAATTTAAAACTTACTAAAAGCGGTATATTCATATCCGACGGCATCATGAGCGATCTGCTCTACATCGAATAGCTAACTACCTATGTATTAACATATATAAATGCACCATTGGGCAAGTATAGTTAAATATAAAAACTAACCTTTTGAACTTTTTTTGGAGCCAATAAAATAGCTATCTTTGCACAAAATTTAAAATAGCTATGTCTAAGGGAGAAATAATGATCATTTTGGCCATTCTTGGTTCGCTCGTTTTTGGCTTAGTAGTAGGTACCCTAGTCAGGGGGAGAAATCTAAATAAAATTGGAAAAATAATTACAGTTTTAATCTGGATTCTACTATTTTGCTTGGGCGTAAAAGTTGGTACAGATGAAGCTGTGGTAGCTAAATTACCAACAATTGGTTTGGAAGCTCTTCTCATTACGATTGGAGCAGTTGTAGGGAGTATCTTTTTTTCATGGATGCTATGGCATCTTCTAAGTAAAAGAAATCAGAATTAAGAGATGAAAGGGAGTTTAATTATTATCGTGTTCTTCATATTGGGGACCTTTTTAGCAATGAAAGGCTTAACACCCGATTTCATTCTTGATCATAATATAAGTTTATACGCACTATGCGCCCTGATGTTCTTCATAGGGATTACAATCAGTAGTGACCCAAAGATATTACGTAGCCTGAGAAGTTTAAATCCAAGACTTTTATTACTACCTCTAATGACCATCATGGGGACCCTTGTGGGTACAGCAGTTGTAGGACTTCTAGTAAGTGACCATTCAGTTTCAGAGTGTATGGCTGTGGGTTCAGGCTTCGGCTATTACTCGCTATCAAGTGTTTTGATTGGTGAGAAAAAGGGTGCAGATCTTGCAACCATTGCCTTACTATCGAATATTATTCGTGAGATTGTAGCTCTTGTTGGAGCACCGCTGTTCTATAAATATTTTGGTACGTTTGCACCTATTTCGGTAGGTGGTGCAACAACACTAGATACAACCTTGCCAAGTATAACCAACACCATCGGTAAAGAATATACCGTACTGTGTATCTTTCACGGTTTATTTCTAGATATGAGCATTGTGTTCTTGGTAACTTTCCTCTGCTCAATCTGATAAACATCCAATTAATTAGTAATATAAAAAGAAGCGATTCAAAATCTTTATTGAATCGCTTCTTTTGTTCTTTAATACAAATGGTATATTGCTACTTATATCGTTTAGTGAATCGTAATCATCGTCGCACCAAAACCATACTCCTGAAAAGAAGCATCTTGATAAGTACATGATTTATAACTTTGTTTAAGTTCATGAAGCAGAGCTTTACGCAAAACGCCCTCACCCTTTCCGTGAATGAAAACAATTTTTTGGTTCTTGTGCGATAGATTTTCGTTCATAATTCTGCGAAACTCCTCTAGCTGATGCATCAGTATATCTTTATTGTCTAAACCAAGGGTAGAGTCTAGCAACTCATCAATATGCAGGTCAACCTCAATTACAGCATTTTTATCCTGACGAGTTTTTTTACGAATAGGTTCGGACTTGACACGCTGAAATTCGGGCTTGGTAAACAAGCTTTCCTCCAAAACCTTAGGATCAACAAGCACAGCTTTCGCTGCATGGTCACGAACCACAATTTCTTGCAGAAGTGCATAATCCTCAAAGTAAGGAGTATCCTTAAAGCTGTGAAGCTTATAGAACTTAACCATATCAATTTTCAACTCAACATCAATCGGTGCTTTGGGCTGATAATCACGATCGTACTTAAAAGCAATAAGCTGTACACGAATTTTCTCAAGCTCATTGAGCACCGACTTGGTAAAGGTCTCAACATAGAGTTTTGTATTGGGCGCAACCAAATCGTGTGAACGAACAGAAAGTTGCCCGTTAGAAGTTACATTAGCATAAGAGTAGTATAAAAAGTAGTTACTATCGTTAACTAAGTAAGTATCAAATGACGTGGTAGAAATATTCTTGATATCTTGTGGTATAAATGCCAAATAAACATTCAGAGTTTCTCCCTCTTTTGTCTCTTGAATTGCCGACTTTATAGCCTCTTCTCTATTGCTACCCGTTGTAGCCTGTTCTTTTTGTACCTCTTGCGGTGTAAGTACAGTGTTATAACTGTCAGTAGATACGATCACACATTCCGATCGCAATACAGGGATATCAAAGCCATCTTCATCTTGAACTAACACGGTATCTCTTCCTTGAAATCCCGAAATCACTCCACCTCCTACATCATTTAGAAAGCGAACTTTATCTCCTATATTCATCTTTATTATATTTAAAATGATTAATCCAATAATACTAATTATTCATTAGTTCAACAAATATCGCTACTTTTGAGCATTTAGATAGTAAGATAATGAAAGAAAGTCCAAAGCACATCAAAATAAAAGATTTCAACTACCCTCTTCCTCAGGAAAGGATAGCGAAATATCCATTAAAGAGTAGAGATCAATCCAAATTACTGGTTTACAACAAAGGTATTATAGAAGAAGATCAGTTTGAGAATATCGGGTCTTATCTCTCTGCTGGTGATTTGGTAATATTCAATAACACACGTGTTATTCAGGCTAGATTACACTTCAAGAAAGATACTGGTGCAGTTATCGAAGTGTTTTGCTTAGAACCCTATATGCCGAGTGATTATAACCTAAGTTTCCAACAAACCTCGCGCTGTGCTTGGCTTTGCATGCTGGGCAACTCGAAGAGATGGAAATCAGGTCCCCTTACTCGCACCATTACAATAGGTGATAAAGCCATTGAGCTTACCGCTCTAAGAGGAGAAGTCGTAGGCACAAGTCATGTGGTTGAGTTTAGCTGGAACGATAGTTCTGTAACATTTGCTGATATTTTGGATTACTTTGGAGAGCTCCCAATTCCTCCCTATCTCAATAGAGATACAGAAGAGGGAGATAAGAGCACCTACCAAACGGTATATTCTAAAATTAAAGGATCAGTGGCTGCCCCAACAGCCGGATTACACTTTACCCCAGCTGTTTTAGACCAACTAAGAGCAAAACAAGTGGCACTTGATGAAGTTACCCTCCACGTAGGGGCGGGAACCTTCAGGCCTGTCAAAAGCGACGAGATTATTGATCACGACATGCACACGGAGCATATCTCTGTCAACCGTGCTACAATCGAAAACATAATAAATCATGGAAGCAAAGTAATTGCTGTTGGTACCACTTCAGTGAGAACGCTAGAAAGCCTATACCAAATGGGCGTCGCTCTGGTGGGTAATCCAAATCTTACCGAAGAAGAACTTCATGTCTCGCAATGGCAACCCTATGAATCAGAGGTAGAAATCAGCTCTGTAGATGCTCTAAAAGCAATACTAAAGTTTATGGATCAGCATCAACTAGATATCCTCCACGGAAGCACACAAATAATTATAGCACCTGGCTACAAATATCAAGTAGTAAAGGCGATGATTACTAATTTCCATCAACCACAAAGCACCCTGTTACTTTTGGTATCGGCTTTTGTTGATGGCAATTGGGAGACCATTTATGATTATGCGCTAGCACACGACTTCAGATTCCTGAGCTATGGTGATTCTTCACTACTTATTCCATAGAAAGCTTTAAAACTTACTCAATATATTTGTCAGTAGATACAAAAAAGGGCTAGATAAATCAATGATCATCTAGCCCTTTCTTATGTTGTTATTTAATAGTAAGCTTACTTAGAAAGATCTTTAATGACCTTAATAATCTCGTTACCTAAAGCTTCAGCCTCATCCATTGATTGAGCCTCACTGTAAATACGAATGATTGCTTCAGTATTGCTTTTTCTCAAGTGCACCCATTTGGTAGGGAAGTCAATCTTAACACCATCAATATCGTTGATATCTTCATCTTTGTAGATTGCTTTAACTTTCTCAAGGATAGCGTCAACGTCAATTTCAGGAGTTAGATCCACCTTATTTTTAGCAATAAAGTAAGATGGGTAAGAAGCTCTAACTTCACTAACCTTTTTACCCTCATGGGCTAAATGAGTTAAAAATAGAGCGATACCGACAAGGGCATCACGACCGTAATGGCTTTCTGGATAGATGATACCACCATTACCTTCACCACCAATCACAGCATTGACCTCTTTCATTTTTGTTACTACGTTGACCTCACCAACAGCTGATGCAAAATGCTTCATACCGTGTTTCTGGGTTACGTCACGAAGTGCCCGTGTTGAACTTAAGTTCGACACCGTATTTCCTGGAGTATGCTTTAGAATATAGTCAGCAACAGTAACTAAAGTGTATTCTTCACCATACATTGAACCATCTTCACAAATAATTGCTAAACGATCAACATCAGGATCAACAACAAAAGCGACATCTGCCTTGCCTTCTTTCATCAAATCCATAATATCACCTAAGTTCTTCTCTAAAGGCTCAGGATTATGAACAAAATGACCTGTTGGTTCACAATAAAGTTTCTCAATATGCTTTACACCCAACTGATCAAGCAGCTCCGGTAAGATTATACCACCAACCGAGTTTACACAATCAATCGCTACTCTAAAGTTGGCTTTGCGAATTGCTTCAACATCGACCAAATCGAGAGCCAGAACACTTGCAATATGTTTTTGATCATAAGTGCTATCGCGATGATAAACACCCAACTGATCCACATCTACATAATTAAAATCTTCGGATTCAGCTAAAGCTAGAATTTCTTCTCCCTCCTTTGCATTTAGGAATTCACCCTTCTCATTGAGAAGTTTTAATGCATTCCACTGCTTGGGGTTATGTGAAGCAGTAATAATAATACCACCGCATGCGTTTTCCATTGTAACAGCCAATTCGGTAGTTGGTGTAGTTGCTAAACCAAGATCAACAACATTCCATCCCATTCCCATCAGTGTACCAGCTATAATATCACGAACCATATCGCCTGAGATACGCGCATCACGTCCAATTACAATTTTATTCGTATCAACCGTTGTTGTTTTGCGAATAAAGATGGCATAAGCCGTTGTAAATTTAACGATATCTAGGGGATTCAATCCTTCCCCTACTCTACCGCCTATTGTTCCGCGGATACCTGAAATGGATTTAATTAACGTCATAGTATTTATTTAATTAGTGCTTTGATATTGCTAGCTTACGTAGATCATATGCATATGGAGTTACCTCACGGTTAGCTACAGTATGCCCTAGTTTTGAAGAAACAATAACTCGAATATGACCGTTGTGTCGAATATATTTTAGCGGAATTAACCAACCCGAGGGCACAGTCTTACTGCCATAGATTTCGACCATATTACCACGATCTACAAATTCACCTCTCAGACGATCTTTATCTACAGTATAGATGAAAGCATCTACGAAGTTAGCCTGATTTATATTACTAGCATTTGTAAAGTAACCTTGAGGAATATCGTATTCTGTAAAACGAACAGTGATTTCAGATCTAGTCTTAAACGTATCAGCAAGATTCTCAGACCCTTTAGTCTGAATCTGCATATACAGACCCGTTTGAAGCTCTACATACTCATTCTTATCGACATCAGTTTCCTTATTATTTGAAATAAACTCATCCATAGAGATTACCTTAATATCCTGTTTTTTGATGTATCTTTCAATCGCCTTTTTCTCATCGGCTAACCTCTCAGCGTAGGTTCTACTCTTACTACAAGATTGGAATGCTATAAGTACAGCCAATACAGATAGTATGGTGAATACTGTTTTTTTCATGTTGCTTTATATTATGCAGATAATAATGGTTTAAATTTTAAGATAGCTTCTTCTAGCCTTTTTATAGCCTCATCTAGAGTTCCGTAAAACTCACCACCAGAAGCATTACGATGTCCACCGCCATTAAAAAACTCAGCAGCCATTTCATTGCAAGGGAAAGTACCCACAGATCGCAAAGAAACTTTAATTAAGCCAAGATCTTTATCTTCCTTTAGAAAACAAGAACACACTATATTCTTCATTGATAAGGGGATATTAACGAAACCTTCGCTATCACCTTTAATGAAATCGAATTTATTTTGCTCCTCATCTGTAAGGGTTAGCAAAGCTATGTTTTCTGGGTATACCTTCATGGTTGTCAATACATGACCCATCAAGCGTAATCTAGCCTCTGAATAGGTATGATTAACTTGGCGATAAATTAAATCTTTATCAATGCCATGATCAAGTAATAGGCTGATTATGGTATAAAGTTCTTTACGATTAGAGTTGTATGTGAATGATCCAGTATCGGTCATCAGTCCTGTATAGATACACTCAGCTGAAGACTTAGTCATTTTGTCTAACATCCCCATTTGGTAAATAAGGCGAAACACAAGTTCTGCAGTTGCTGGAACCTGAGTATAAGATATTGTGATATCACAGTGATCTCCTGGGAACAAATGGTGATCAATCATAACCTTTTTAGCTTTTGATTGCTCTAAAACACTTGCCATATCTCCACCTACTCTGCTCAATGTATTAAAATCAAGCATACACAATACATCGGCTTTAATTATGCAATCAGTAGCTTCTTTAGTATTTTTATTAAAAAAGATAATATCTTGACTCCCAGCAAGCCAACCCAAGAATTCAGGAAACTCGTTGGGCATAATCACTTGAACCTTTTTGCCCAAGGTTTTGAGCAAATCAGCTAAGCCTAAAGAAGAACCTACTGCATCACCATCAGGACCAATATGTCCTACAATAACATAGGATTCGTATTGAGTTAACCAATCTTGAAACTGTTCTACTTTAGATTGTTCTATTAATTTTGTTAGCATTATCTTATTTTAAATTACGATCGTATTGTATGCAAATTTAAGAAAATCTTTCTTCTTATGGTAAGAACTCTACATAAGCTTTTCTATCTAAGAAGATATAATCCATATTATTTGCTTGACAAATCGACATTAATAACTTTTTTTGATCTACTGATGGATTAAAGACTGCTAAAATAGTGGAAAACTTATAATTATCTAGAAGAACTGCTAGCTTATTATAGCTATTTTTATCTAAAATAAGATAATCAACCTCAAAGCGATTAGGACTGACTTTCAATTCTTTCTGTTTTACAGATTCTGACCCCAGCATAACTGAAGCCTTATCAAAAAGTAAGATTCCATCCTGATACACCAAAGCTCCTTCTACTGTAACCCTGTCAATAACCTGAGGAGCATGGTAATGACTTCGTAGCCACCTGCGATGATTATTTATAACAAGTTGCTTAGCGTGCGTGCTGGCTTGAGGGACTATCAAACTAAGCTTTCCGCCTTTCTCTACACATTCAACGAAGTAGTTTTGCCCATCTCGAATCAGTTTAAGTGATTTTTCGGGGAAATGATGATAATATTCAACACTATGAACACCAACGAGAATAAGAATAGAGGTCAAAAATAAAAACAGATAGCGAGCTCCACTGAATTTGAGTAGGCAGTAGAAAGCCAGAATCAGCAAAAATAGTAATCCTAACTCAACAGGATACAGGCAAATATCGGTAAGCTTAGCATAGGGCAAGTTACCCACAAACATCACAATATCATTAATTAAACTTGTTAGCCAGCGTGTCAGACTAGTCAAAAATTCCGCAAGATAGGGAATCCAAAGCATTGCTACATAAACCACCAAGAAGTATAAGAGTATTGTAATCATAGGGATTACCAAGATATTGGCGAGCAAAAAATAGATCGGAAAGCTTTCAAAGTAATAGATAATCCAAGGCAGTGTACCGAGTTGTGCAGCCAATGAAACTACAATTAGCCCCCATAAATAGCGTGTTAGTATATACCTGGGCTTTAATAAGGAATAGACTAAAGGATAAAACATTAAAATCGCTAAAACAGCTGAGAACGACAAGATAAACCCAATATCAAACAACCAAAAGGGATTAAAGAGCAACATTACAAATGCGACAAAAGCAAGAGAGTTCAAACCCACCCGTCGCCTTAAAGAGAGGGTTGACAAGCCCAAGAGGGTATAAAGTAGAACCGATCGAACCACCGAAGGATTTCCACCGACAAAAAGGGCAAAGAGCCACAAGAGTATAACTGTTAAGACTAACGCCAGCGAATCTCTAAACCCAAACCAACGAGCCACCAGCTTAAAGAATAGCGATAAAATCAAAAACAATAGACCAATATGCAAACCCGAGAGGGCAAGTACATGACTAACTCCTGCCGAAGCATATGCACCCTTCAAATCACCACTTAAATCTTCTTTTAATCCTAGTGTCAGGGCTGAGACTAAGGCTAGTTGACCCCCTTTTAATCCCAAAGAGATATAACGCTCATAGATGTTTTGTCGTTGTTGGTAAAGCCACCCCGCAAACGAAGTTCCACCTGCCATTAGTTTTTTAACTGATCCAGTCTCTGCAAAACAAGTCCCAGCAATTGATTTATGTCTAAGATAGCGTGAATAATCGAAATCAAAGCTAAACAGCGGTGAATCGGGACTCGTTAGTTTTCCTGTAAAAGCAATAATATCATTTCGATCAAACACAGGTGTGTCAAGAGATTCAGCAGGAAGATAAAGTATAATTTTATCCTTTAAGCCATCGCCAAGTTGAACTAGAAGGTGGTATCGACCATTTTTGAATTCCACACTACTTACCACTGTAGCTAGATGTGGAGTTGAAGATTCGCAAGTAAACTTTGTAGGTTGCTCAACTTGCGTACGCATTAGCCCCATAAAAAATAAGAACATTGCCAAAACCACTCCAAAAAGCCAACGCATCCGAAAGCTTTTATTCTTCAGGTGTAAAACAAGTAGAATTAGAAGCAAAACCAGCTCAACTGCAATAAATAGACCAATAGAGATTGGAGAACTATCGTAGGTATCAGCAAAAATAATACCCCCTAATAAGGGGATTAATATCCTTACTAGAGGGTATTTATGGATAAAATTAAGATCCACAACGAAGATCTAATTATAAGTTCTTCATCTCTTTTGTCATTTTGATTGGGTCGGGAGCATTAAAAATTGCACTACCCGCTACAAGAACATCGGCACCAGCCTCAACAAGACGTTTACCAGTTTCAAGATTTACACCACCATCAATTTCGATTAGGGCATGAGATCCCGAAACTTCAATAAGCTCACGGAGTTCTTTAACCTTATCTATTGTGTTCTCGATAAATTTTTGACCTCCAAAACCTGGGTTAACACTCATTAGCAAAACCATATATACATCTTTAATGATGTCTTTCAAGAAAGAAACAGGAGTTGCAGGGTTGATAGTTACTGCAGGTTTCATACCTGCTTCTTTGATTTGTTGAATCACACGGTGTAGGTGTGGGCAAGCTTCAAAATGTACATTCATAATCTCTGCTCCTAAAGCCTTAACTTCAGGAATAAACTTTTCGGGCTGAACAATCATCAAGTGTACATCAAGAGGTTTTGTGGTTAGCTCGGCTACATACTTAAGCACAGGAAACCCAAAGGATATATTAGGTACAAAAACCCCATCCATGATATCAATATGAACCCAATCGGCATCCGACTCATTGACCATCTTCATGTCATCTGCCAAATGAGCAAAGTTTGCAGATAGAATTGAGGGAGATATTATAGGTCTTTTCATGATCGATTATATTTAATAATATAGTTTGTAATATACTTATTTCATTCTAAATTTACAGCATACGAAAGCTTGAATCAATAGCAAACCCACGAAGTAAATCAGCTATAGGGAGACGTTTCTTTCCTGGTAGTTGCATAACCTCAATGGCTATAAACCCACCTTGAACGGCTACCAATAGCTCGTCTTTCTCTTCTTGAAGGATTGAGCCTATCGCTAAGTCATGCATACGCTCGACCATTCTACTTTGGAAGATTTTAACGACACGTTTTTCACCTTGCTGATCAACAAGTGTACTCCAAGCTGCAGGATAAGGTGAAAGACCACGAATAAAGTTATGAACAGCCTGAACTGACTGATCCCAGTTAATCTGACAAGTCTCCTTAAATATTTTGGGGGCAGCTTTCAAAATCATTTTTTCAGCCTCTATCAACTGATTTTGGGGTATAGGGTTCTCCTGCCCATCTAAAATGATATTAACTGTATCTATAACTGTATCGGCTCCTAAACACATAAGTCGATCGTGTACATCACCAACATTATCATCGGCCCCGATTTCAATCGTACGTTGCAAAAGAACATGTCCCGTATCAATCTCGTGTTGTAGGAAGAAGGTCGTAACACCAGTCTGAACATCTCCATTAATTATAGACCAATTGATAGGTGCAGCACCTCTATACTGAGGCAATAACGAAGCATGTAGGTTGAAAGTTCCCATTTCAGGCATATCCCAGACTACCTCAGGCAACATCCTAAAAGCCACTACAATTTGCAGATCGGCTTTGAAGCTCGCTAATTCGAGAATAAACTCTTCATCTTTAAGATTAGTAGGCTGAAGGATAGGTAAATTCTGAGATAGAGCATACTCTTTAACCGCAGAGTATTGAATTTTATGTCCACGCCCAGCTGGTTTATCAGGCATGGTCACTACAGCCACAACATTGTAATTGTTTTCTACTAATTTTTTTAAGGGCTCCACAGCAAACTCGGGAGTCCCCATATATATAATTCTAAGAGATTCTTTGTTCATAACTTATTCTTCTGAAAAATGAATTAATACCTCACGGTAGGAGTTAAATATCTTCGATTTTGAGACAAAGCCCAAATAAACACCATCCTCATCAATCACGGGCAGATTCCAAGCATTGGTATCGTCGAAAGTACGCATGACGTTTTCCATATGCTCCGTATTCAATATTTTGGCTGGAGGGAAGGTCATAAACTTCTCTACCTTGAAGCGATGGTAAAGCTCTTGACGGAACATAATATTACGGATATCGTCGAGTAAAACTATTCCCAAAAGCACCCCTTTATGATCTGTAACAGGGAATACATTACGCTTCGAAGAAGCTATGGCTTTGACCATCTCACCCAAATCCATATCGGGATAAACCACTACGAAATTATTCTCAATAACATTCGACATCTTCATTAGTGTGAGTACGGCTCGATCTTTGTGGTGCGTAATTAGTTGACCTTGCTTGGCCAAACGCATAGAGTAAATACTATGTGGTTCAAAGGCTAAAATCGTAAGATAAGAGCTAACTGAAACAATAATTAAAGGCAAAAATAGGTCATACCCCCCCGTAAGCTCTGCAATCAAGAAAACACCAGTCAGTGGAGCATGCATTACTGCAGCCATCACAGCTGCCATTCCCATAAGCGCAAAATTCTTTTCGGGCAACTGCCCAATGATATCTAAACCATTAATACCGTGTGAGAACACAAAACCAGCGATACAACCCAAGAAGAGTGAAGGAGCAAATAATCCACCACAACCTCCACCACCATTGGTAGCACTAGTCGCAAAAACCTTGAATAAGACAACAAAGGCTAGATAAACCAAAAGTAAGTTTCCGTAACCATAGAATAGAGAATTATCCAAGACTCGATCCCATTCTAGCTCGGTGTTACCATTGATCAACACGTTAATGGTTTCGTAACCCTCACCATAAAGTGCCGGAAAAAGGAAAATCAAGGCACTAAGCATAACACCACCAAGCGCTAGCTTTTGATAAGGACTCCTGTATTTAGAAAAGATTCCCTCGAGCTTGTTCATCGTACGTGTAAAGTACAAAGAAACCAAACCACAAGTAAAACCCAGTAATATAACATAAGGTATACGCTCAAGCTCAAATGGATTATCCATATGGAACTTGAAGATGGCCTCCTGACCTGTTATCACGTACGAAACCGTAGCTGCAGTAACCGATGAAATAAGTAGAGGTAAAAGAGAACTCATCGTCAAATCGAGCAGCAATACTTCAATAACAAAAACCAGCCCCGTGATAGGAGCTTTAAATATCCCAGCAATAGCTCCTGCTGCACCACAACCCACAAGTAACATCAACGTGCGTTGCTCAGCTTTAAATAGACTACCAAGATTTGATCCGATAGCTGAGCCCGTAAGTACAATCGGTGACTCTCCTCCAACCGATCCACCAAACCCAATGGTTATAGAACTGGCGATAATAGAGCTCCAAGTGTTGTGGCGTTTGATACGCCCTTTACGCTTAGATATAGCATAAAGAATTTTTGTTACCCCATGGCTAATATCATCTTTTACGATATATCGGACAAAAAGCCCAGTCAGAAAAATACCAACAACAGGATAAATTAGGTAGAGGTAATTCGCTCCCGTACTACTAAAGTTATTGGTAAGAAAAGTCTGAATAAAGTGAATCATTACTTTGAGTAGCAATGCGGCCAAAGCCGTCAGTATCCCCACTACAAAGCTCAAAATTAAAATAAAATGCTTTTCACTTATTTTATTCTCTCTCCAATCAAGAATACGCTGATACAAACTTAGATTCTCCAATTTAATTTTATTGTTTTATTTTAAATACTGACTCCTATTAACCCAGACTCTTTATTGTCTGATTACTTTTACTTGTCCACCCTTACCTAGTTTTATAATACTAGAAGGTTTAGGACGGCTCATATCATTTTGTCGATACTCCACAATATAATCTACTTGAGCCTTTATCTCCTCACTAATTTCAGAAAAATTAGCCGGTGTAGGCTGGCCACTGATGTTAGCAGAAGTCGATATGATCGCTTTTCGGAAGCGTTGGCATAATTGTTGGCTAAACTTTTCGGTAGTAACACGAATTCCGATACTGCCATCTTCAGGCAATAGGTTTGGAGCAAGATTACGCGCACCATCATAAATTAGAGTTAATGGCTTATCGGTAAGCTCGATCAAATCCCAAGCTACTGGAGGCACTACGTCAACATAGAAATCGACCTTAACAGTAGAGTCAACCATCACAAGTAAAGCCTTGCTATCGGTTCTTTGCTTGATCTCATAGACACGCTGCACAGCCTCAGGGTTTGTTGCATCGCAACCAATTCCCCACACAGTATCGGTAGGGTAGAGAATAATCCCCCCATCGTACAAGACTTGGCTGGCTTTTTTTAAATCTTCTATCATAATTTTATTGGGATGTTTTATATTGCTTTAGAATTACAAAAATAGCTTTTAAAACTCAATAATTGAAAAGTATAAAATAGTATTTCTTTTAGTAAGCTCGAATTCAAAGTTTATACACTAACTCTTACCTTTTTAAGCGTTTTTATTTTCTTTCTCATGATTTTAATTGAGTCGTTGGGCGTAAAAGCGTAATTTTGTTGGAATCTAAGTATAACAGACAAATGGAAAAAAGTAATTTCAAACATATCCTACCCATCCAACTTCGCTTTAACGACATCGACCAGTTTGGTCATGTTAATAACTCCGTATACTTCTCATTCTACGATTTGGGTAAAACCAATTACTTTGGTTCTGTATGCCCCAATGTCGACTGGAACAAAGATGCCATAATGGTTGTACATCTTGAAATTGACTTTATAGAGCAAATTTATTCCACTAACCGCATTGCTGTACAAACTGCAGTGACCCAAATTGGCAATAAGAGCTTTCAACTCTATCAAGAGGTGATTGATCAAAATACCCAACAAGTAAAATGCTCTTGTAAATCGGTAATGGTGACTTATGATTTAGAAAACCACTGTTCCAAACCCTTATCTGAAGATTGGAAAGAGGCCATTTGCGACTTCGAGGGTAAAGATGTAAGACGAAAATAAGAGGAGCTTATCTTCAATCAATAAGAGCCTAGTACTTTGCTACCTCCGACTTACTCGCAGCCCTCTAACGACCTAGTCATTTGCAGTAGAGTAGCTGGTTATCACCATCAAACCAAGCTAAAACTTAAGCCGATAACCCTTTAAGTGGAAATCAAAGACTCTAATTAAAATAAGTCTAAACAAAAGGAAATCATAGGCTTTTTTAGTACTTTTACAAATCTAGAGTTGGAGCAATTTGAAGCTTTTACTCTTGAGTATCGAAAGAAAACAAGAAAACAATATATAGATGAATCACTTATGGAATTACCATGCTTTTTCGCCGCAAGAGCTAGAAAAAAGCCATAAATTGGCCAGAGAGTTGGGCATAAGTCCGATCTTAGGACAACTCCTGATTCAACGCGACATACAAACTCCAGAAGATGCTAAATCCTTCTTCTATCCTGACTTGAAGGATCTACATGATCCTTTTTTGATGCAAGATATGGACTTAGCTGTGGAGCGACTCAACCAGGCTATTTTAAATAAAGAACGGATTTTGATCTACGGCGATTACGACGTAGATGGTACAACATCAGTAGCCTTAGTTTACCGATTTTTGAAACTATATTATTCAAATATAGACTACTATATCCCCAATCGTTACGATGAAGGATATGGTGTATCAAGACAAGGTATAAATTATGCTAGTCAGTCGGGAGTCAAATTAATCATTATACTCGACTGTGGTATAAAAGCCGTTGAGGAGATTACCTATGCTCAAAGCCAAGGAATTGATTTTATCATCTGCGACCACCATGTGCCAGACGAAACTCTTCCACCAGCTGTAGCTATTCTAAATGCCAAAAGACTAGACAATACCTACCCCTACACTGATCTGTCGGGATGTGGCGTAGGTTTTAAGTTTATGCAGGGCTTTGCACAAAGCAATGACATAAGCTTTAGTCAGCTTACACCTTTGCTCGACTTGGTTGCGGTAAGTATTGCTTCAGATATTGTACCTATCATGGGTGAAAATAGAATTTTAGCCTATCACGGGTTAAAACGATTAAATTCACACCCCAGCGTTGGATTACAATCTATCATCAACATTTGTGGTTTGACGGGCAAAGAACTTACAATAAGCGATATTGTCTTCAAAATTGGACCACGAATCAATGCATCTGGAAGAATCGAGAGTGGCAAAGAAGCTGTTGATTTGATGGTTGAAACCGATGTCCAACGCGCTGTCGAAAAAAGTATTCAAATAAACGAATATAACGAGACACGCAAAGACTTAGATAAAGCCATAACTCAAGAAGCCAACACTATTGTCGATAACCTGAGTGACCTATCGGATAGACGCTCAATGGTGTTGTACGATGAAAACTGGCACCAAGGTGTCATCGGAATTGTGGCTTCAAGACTAACCGAAATTCATTACAAACCGACAGTAGTTCTCTGTAAATCAGGAGGACTTGCTACAGGTTCAGCACGTTCGGTACCAGGTTTCGATGTCTATAAGGCTGTTGAACATTGCCGAGATCTACTCGAAAGTTTTGGGGGGCATACCTATGCCGCAGGTTTATCGCTAAAGGAAGAGCACATTGAAACTTTTACTAAACGATTTGAAGCATACGTAACAGAACATATCCGCCCAGACCAATTGGAGTCGAGCATTGAGATTGATTCAGACCTCAAGTTTATTGATATTACGCAAAAGTTCTGTCGTGACTTGCAGCTCTTTAACCCCCACGGACCACTTAATCATAAACCGATCTTTTGTACAGAGCAAGTTTACGACTATGGCACAAGCAAGGTTGTAGGAAGAAACCAAGAACACATCAAGTTAGAACTTATAGACAGTCAGTCGAATAAGATTTTTAATGGGATTGCTTTTGGCCAAAGCAACCATGTTCGGTATATAAAAAGCCGTCGTTCATTCGATATCTGTTATACCATTGAAGCCAATACACACCGAAAGGGAGAAATTCAGTTGCATATCGAAGACATAAAGCCAAGGGAGTTATAAGATGAACTCTAAGTATCTAGAGGTATTAAAACAATATTGGGGTTACGACTCCTTCCGTGGAATTCAACAAGAGATCATTGAGAGTATCGATCAAGGATACGACACACTCGGATTGATGCCTACGGGAGGAGGAAAGTCCATTACTTTTCAAGTGCCTACACTTGCTAAAGAGGGAATTTGTATCGTTATTACGCCACTTATTGCGCTCATGAAAGATCAGGTAGCCAATCTGAAAGACCGAGGTATAAAAGCTGCCGCCATATACTCGGGAATGAACTCCACCGAAATCAATGTCACCCTAGATAATTGCATCTTTGGAGGATACAAATTTCTTTACGTATCACCCGAACGTTTGGCCACTGATCTGTTCAAGGATAAGCTCAAGAAAATGCCCGTCTGTCTCTTTGCAGTCGACGAGAGTCATTGCATCTCCCAATGGGGATACGATTTTAGACCTGCCTACCTGCAAGTTGCCGATATTCGAGTACTTAAACCTGAGGTCCCCATACTTGCCCTTACCGCTACAGCTACCCCAGAAGTAGTTATAGATATTCAAGAGAAACTTCATTTCAGAGAAAAAAGAGTCTTTAAAATGAGTTTTGAACGAAAGAACTTAGCTTATATTGTGCACCATACCGACGATAAATCTGGGGTAATTCTTAAATTACTTGCCAAGCTAAAGGGAAGTACGATCATTTACGCGCGAAGTAGAAAGCGAACTAAAGAGATGTCTGATTTCTTAACACGAAATGGTATTTCATCTACCTTCTACCATGCTGGTCTCAACCACGAGCTTAAAGATCAACGCCAAAAGAAATGGCAGTCAGGTGAGTATCGTGTTATGGTAGCGACCAATGCCTTTGGGATGGGTATCGATAAAGCTGACGTACGCCTTGTACTTCACATCGACCTACCCGACTCGATTGAAGCCTATTTTCAAGAAGCAGGAAGAGCAGGACGTGACGGCAAAAATGCCCGCTCAATCATTCTGTACTCCAATGCAGACCAAGCTAAGCTTCAGAAGAGAATCAAAGACAATTACCCCGAAAAAGAGTATATCCTAAACATCTACGAGCACCTGCAATACTATTTTCAGATGGCTATGGGTGATGGACTGGGTTGCATCTACGACTTCAACCTAGAAGAGTTTTGCCTGCGCTTCAAACATTTCCCCGTACAAGCACATAATGCACTGTCCATACTTACTCAGACAGGTTTTATCGAATATACCGAAGAACAAGATAACCCTTCACGGCTTATCTTTACAGTACGCCGAGATGAACTCTACAAGCTTAGAGAGATGGATGGTGATGCTGAGAAAGTGCTTAATGTATTATTGCGAACCTATACAGGACTATTTACCGATTATGCCCACATCAATGAATCGGCAATAGCCACCAAAACGGGGTTAACGCGAGAACGTGTGTACGAAGTCTTACTTAATTTCACAAAAAGAAGACTCATTAACTACATACCACGCAAAAAGACCCCCTTTCTTATCTATACGCGAGAACGAGTCGACTTAGGCCGACTTATTATCCCAAAAGCAGTGTACGAAGATCGAAAAGAAAACTACATCAAACGTGTCACCGCCATTCTAGATTACGTAAAAGATCAGAACCATTGTCGAAGCCGACAACTACTGCGCTACTTTGGTGAGCAAAATCAAGACAATTGTGGCACTTGCGATGTTTGCATAACGAGTCATAAAAAAAGAATCTCAACAAACCAATTTGATGAGTTATCCTCAAAAGTGATAGCACTAGTTAAGGACAATAACTACTCCATCCAAGAGTTAGCAAACAAAGTTGACACCACCGAAAACCTTCTTCTTCAAACCCTCGAATTTCTGATTGATGAGGGATTAATCAAAGAGGAAGATGGGTTTATCAGTAATTCAGAGATAAGACAAAATAGTGAACAATAACTATATAAGTAATGTATTGATAGTAATTAGCACTAATTACGAGATAATTGATTAAAATATTTGGTTTATTTAATTAATTCGCTACATTTGTAACCATAGCATATAAAGAAACAGCAATGAGAACATTCAGCTTTACATACTTCTTCTTTTTTTATTTTTACTTTGGACTACAGAGTAGAGCGGGAAGTTGTATGCCTTAATTGAATGTAAAATAAATCATTTATAAGATATTTAGGAAACCCGCTCAAACAGAGCGGGTTTTTTTATTGTAAAAAAAGAATGAAAAAGATCGCAATTCAAGGAGTCCATGGATCATACCATGATATAGCTGCCCACCAATATTTTGAAGGGGAGCAAGTCGAGTTAATTTGTTGTTCAACATTCGAGCAAATTTTCAATACAATTGTTGAAAACCCCGAAGTATTGGGAATGCTTGCCATTGAGAACACTATAGCTGGCAGTCTATTACACAATAACGAACTACTCAAAATAAGCAACACCAATATAATGGGTGAGCATAAATTGAGGATTTCGCATAGCTTTGCCTGCTTACCCGACGAGTCATGGGAGGATATTACAGAGGTTAACTCACACCCTATTGCCTTAGCACAATGTAGAGCTTTTTTACAAGCACATCCTACCTTTAAGGTTGTAGAACATGAAGATACGGCATTAAGTGCAGAAGAGATCCACAAACAACAATTGCGTGGTCATGCTTCGATTTGTTCAAAGAAAGCAGCAGAGATTAATAATCTCAAAGTTTTAGAACAAGGGATAGAAACCAATAAACACAATTTTACACGCTTTCTTATTGTTCAATCGACTTTGGCAAATGAGCAACTCACTCCTAAAGAGATCAACAAGGCAAGCTTAGTGTTTACGCTTCCACATAAACGTGGTAGTCTGGCTCCTATCCTATCAATTCTTTCTTTTTATACAATGAACCTAACCAAAATTCAGTCTCTACCCATACTTGGACGAGAATGGGAATATCAGTTTTATATAGATGTCACTTTTGACGAATACGAAGCATACAAACAAGCCTTAGAGGCGATTAAACCACTAACTAGCGATTTAAAAGTATTAGGAGAATATGAAGAAGGACAATACAATTTTTAAGGTACATCCTGCCGAAAGATTGCAGGACATCAAGGAGTACTACTTCTCGAGTAAGCTCAAAGAAGTTGCTCAGATGAATGCCGAAGGCATGAATGTTATCAGTTTGGGTATTGGAAGTCCTGATTTACCTCCAACCAAACATGTTATTAATACACTGTGTGAACAGGCACATAATACACATAATCACGGCTACCAACCTTATGTTGGGATTCCTGAACTAAGAGAAGAGTTCTCCAAATGGTACAAACAATGGTACAATGTGAGCCTTGACTCTAAAACAGAGATTCAACCCCTGATCGGCTCAAAAGAAGGAATCCTACACATCACACTGGCCTTTGTAAACCCTGGTGAACAGGTACTGGTGCCAAATCCAGGATACCCTACCTATACATCACTCAGCAAAATGCTCGGCGCAGAGGTCGTACACTACGATTTAGATGAGGCTAATAATTGGATGCCCGATTTTGATGCATTGCAGAAGATGGACCTAAGCAAGGTTAAAATCATGTGGACTAATTATCCCAATATGCCAACAGGTGCCAATGCAACTCCAGCCCTATTTAAACGCTTAGTTGAATTTGCCCATCAAAATGATATTATATTGGTCAACGATAACCCTTATAGCTTCATTTTAAACGAGCAACCGTTAAGCATACTTAGTATCCCTGGAGCTAGAGAGTGTTGTATAGAACTCAACTCGATGAGTAAGAGTCACAACATGCCTGGCTGGAGAATTGGGATGGTAGCTGCCAATGAGAAGTTTATCTCATGGATATTAAAGGTCAAAAGCAATGTGGATAGTGGCATGTTTAGACCCATGCAACTTGCTGCTGCTGAAGCACTAAAAGTAGATAACGGCTGGTATCAATACAATAACGATAATTACAAACGTAGAAGAGCACTAGCGACTCAAATTTTAGATGAACTGGGTTGTAGATACGACAAAAATCAAGTGGGACTTTTCCTTTGGGCTAAGATACCAGTACGATACAAGCAGGTAGAAGAACTTACTGAATATATTCTTCATGCAGCACATGTATTTATAACACCAGGCTTTATCTTTGGAAGCAATGGTGAGCGTTACATAAGGCTATCACTATGTTGCAACGAAGAGCAATTAGAAGAAGCCTTGCTTAGAATTAAGAATCTCGAAATAAACAAAACAAATTAAGATACATATATTATGGAATTAGAATCAATTTTACTCCCAGGAGTACCCGAAAAGCGTCCGTTAGTTATTGCAGGACCGTGTAGTGCAGAGACAGAAGAACAAGTACTTTCAGCAGCCCATAGCTTAGTAGATAAGGGTATAAAAATATTTAGAGCTGGAATATGGAAGCCTAGAACTAAACCCGGTGGTTTCGAAGGTGTAGGTAGTGTTGGTTTAGAGTGGCTCAAGAGAGTAAAAGAAGAAACAGGTCTATACGTAGCAACCGAGATCGCTACGGCCAAACATACAGAAGAGGCTTTAAAAGCAGGCATTGATGTGCTTTGGGTAGGTGCACGCACAACAGCAAATCCATTTGCCGTACAAGAGATTGCCGATGCTCTTCAGGGTGTTGATGTTCCCGTATTGGTTAAGAACCCCGTAAACCCCGATTTAGAATTATGGATTGGTGCACTCGAGAGAATTCATAATGCAGGTATCCGTCGACTAGGAGCTATCCACAGAGGTTTCAGCAGCTACGAGAAGAAAATCTACCGTAATCTACCTCAATGGCATATCCCAATTGAACTAAGACGCCGTATTCCAAACCTTCCTATCCTTTGTGACCCAAGTCATATTGGTGGTAAACGTGAGTTAATTGCTCCAATCAGCCAACAAGCGATGGACTTAAACTTCAACGGACTTATTGTTGAGAGTCATTGCAACCCCGATCAGGCTTGGAGCGATGCTTCACAACAAGTAACCCCTGAGGTACTAGACTTTATCCTGAACATGCTCGTTATTCGCGAAGGAATGAGTCAATCTACCGAGAATTTAAATATCCTACGTAAGCAAATTGACGATTGCGATAACGACTTGATCGAAGTCCTTTCGAAGAGAATGCGAATTGTTCGTGAAATAGGTACTTACAAGAAAGAGCATAACATGACTGTCCTACAAACTGGACGTTACAATGAAATTATTAATAAACGTGGTGAGCAAGGTGCTGCTTGCGACATGGCAGGAGACTTTATTAAGGGGGTATTTGAATCTATTCATGAAGAATCAGTTCGCCAACAAATAGAAATTATTAATCAAAAGTTGCGATGAGAATTTTAATATTGGGAGCGGGAAAGATGGGCTCTTTCTTCAACGATGTGTTGAGTTTTGATCACGAAACAGCAGTATACGAAACGAATCCTCAAAAACTACGTTTTGTATATAACACCTATCGTTTCACCGATTTAGAGGAGATCAGAGCCTTCAAACCCGAACTGGTTATTAATGCTGCAACCGTAAAATATACTATTGAAGCATTTAAACATATCATCCCAGTAATTCCAAAGGAGTGTATCTTGAGTGATATTGCTTCTATCAAAAACGGACTCAAAGATTTCTATAAGGAGTGTGGGTTTCCATTTGTATCGACCCACCCGATGTTTGGCCCTACTTTTGCGAGTTTGTCGAACCTTGGTAACGAGAGTGCGATTATCATTAGCGAAAGTAATCACTTGGGTAAAACCTTTTTCAGAGACCTGTATAGCAAGCTGAAGCTAAACATTTTTGAATACTCTTTTGAAGAGCACGACGAAACTGCAGCTTATTCGCTCTCTATTCCGTTTGTTTCTTCTTTTGTTTTCTCGGCCGTAATGAAACACCAAGAGGCTCCAGGAACAACCTTTAAGAAACATATGGCTATAGCTCGAGGGGTACTTGGAGAAGACGATTTTCTGTTACAGGAGATCTTGTTCAACTCTAAAACACCCAATCAGATAGAGAATATCATCAATGAATTGAAAATATTACAAGAGATAATTCAAGAAAAAGATGCTACCGAAATGGGGAAATACCTAACCAAAATAAGAGAGAAGATTCAATAATCTTCTCTTTTGTTTTATTGACTAATCTTATGGGGTGGATCCAACTAAAACGAGTATTTTTGTCTGACTAATAGAGGAAACATAAAATGATAGACCAAGGAACCATAGACCGTATTATTAATGCAGCTCAAATTGTTGATGTCGTGTCAGAATTTGTAACACTTCGTAAAAGGGGTGTCAACTACATTGGTTTATGCCCTTTCCACGACGAACGGACTCCATCGTTTAGTGTGTCACCATCAAAGCAAATCTGCAAATGTTTTAGTTGCGGTAAAGGTGGAAATGTGGTGCACTTCATCATGGAGCACGAGCAGCTCAACTACTACGAAGCACTCAAGTTCTTGGGTAAGAAATACAATATCGAGATTCAGGAGAAAGAGCTAACACCCGAGCAGATGCAAGCACGAAGTACGCGTGAGAGTATGTTTGTGGTCAACGATTATGCTCGAGATTATTTTTCTAAGATTCTACACGATCACCCTCAAGGTAGAGCTATCGGGCTTGCTTATTTCAAGCAAAGGGGATTCCGCGAAGATATCATAACCAAATTTCAATTGGGTTACTCGACCGAGTCAAACAATGCTTTTGCTAACGAGGCTCAACTGAGAGGATTTAAGAAAGAGTTTATCGTTAAGACTGGATTATGCTACGAAACGGATCAGCACGAACTGCGAGATCGATTTTGGAGCCGTGTTATATTCCCTGTTCATACACTATCAGGAAAGGTTGTTGCCTTTGGAGGACGAACACTCAACACAGAGAATAAGCGAATTGCTAAGTATGTCAATTCACCCGAATCGGATATCTACACTAAGAGTAATGAGCTATACGGTATTTATTTCGCCAAGCAAGCTATCGTAAAAGCTGATAATTGCTTTCTTGTCGAAGGCTACACCGACGTTATCTCTATGCACCAGGCAGGGGTAGAAAACGTAGTATCCTCATCTGGAACAGCTCTCACTACGGGGCAAATCCGACTTATCCATCGCTTTACCGATAACATCACGGTTCTATACGATGGTGATAAAGCGGGTATCCATGCCTCTATAAGGGGGATCGACATGCTTCTCGAAGAGGGCATGAATGTAAAGGTGGTACTACTTCCTGAAGGAGAAGACCCCGACTCTTTTGCCCGAAAACAAAATGCAACGAGTTTCCAAGCCTACATCAAACAACATGAGACCGACTTTATTCGCTTTAAGATTGGCCTACTTATGGATGAAGCAGGTGAAGACCCAATTAAAAAAGCCGAGCTTATTGCCGATATTGTTAAGAGTATTGCTGTAATCCCTGAAGCCATAATCCGCTCGGTATACATTAAAGAGAGCAGTCAACTGCTACATATTTCTGAAACGGTATTGGTGGCAGAAATCACGAAGATTAAGCGTGAGGAGTTGCAAAAGAGAAAAAACCTCTTACGTAGGGAGAAAGACAAACTTGCTCAAGAAACTCCAGAACAAGCAGCAAAGAGGGCATCTTACATACCCAAGATTGGTCAGGAAGGACAAGAGTTCTATCAATTTGAAAGACTCATTGTACAAACCATTGTGCGATACGGTAATCTACCCTTATGCACCGTTGTCAACGAACTAGGCGAAGAGACCGAATTAAGTGTGATAGAATATATAATAAGAGATTTAAGGCAAGACGAAATCGAATTTTATAACCCACTACATCGCTCTCTACTCGAAGAGAGTAAACAGTTTTTACTCAATCAACAGGAAGGTGAGATTAGCAGATTCTTTTTATCTCACCCTAACCCAGATATTAGCCGATTAGCAGCAGATTTGGTGAGTGATAAATATCAACTAAGCAAGTATCACACCAAGGGACAGACTATAATTACAGACGAAGAACGACTCGACGAGCTTGTGCCAATGCTACTAGTCAATTTCAAGAATGCTCTCTTATTGGCTGAGGTCAAGCATATTCTTCAGGCACTAAAAGATCCGGGCATCATGAACGATCCCGAAAAATGCAATGCTGCAATGGAGCAGTATATGGAGCTAAAAGAGATACAGAGTGTGATGGCAAAAAAACTAGGTGATAGAGTAATTATACCACCAAGTTTGTAATTAACGAGTACGGATTAGATTCATAAACTCTTCACGCGTCTTAGCTTGCTGAAAAGCACCTGTAAAGTCGGATGTTGTGGTAATGGAGTTTTGCTTCTCTACACCACGCATTTGCATACACATATGTTTTGCTTCAACGACAACCATAACACCCAAGGGGTTAAGTGCCTCTTGGATACACTCTTTAATCTGAAGGGTCATTCGCTCCTGAACTTGCAAACGATGAGAGAATATATCGACTACACGAGCAATCTTACTAAGCCCTGTGATGTAACCATTAGGAATATAGGCCACATGTGCTGTACCATAAAAAGGAAGCATGTGATGTTCACAAAGTGAAAAGAAATCGATATCCTTCACGATAACCATCTGGCTATAATCCTCTTTAAAACGAGCACTCATCAACACCTCTTTAGGATCCATATGATAACCACGAGTAAGGGTAAGCATAGCTTTGGCTACACGTTCGGGAGTTTTAATTAAGCCTTCACGTTCAGCATCTTCACCCAAAAGGTTTAATATAGCTTTATAATGATCTTTGAGGCTGTCAATATCCGTATCAAACGGCTTGGTAATATCTTGATTTTGCATTTTATCTATTAATCTAATGGTATTTGAATTAATTCACGGACAATCGAAACTTCTCTAAATTTATTAGTCGAGCGCAGTTCTCGAAGTACAGCATCTGCCTCTTCAATACTCCTAAAGTCACCTACTCTACAAATCCAGCGAGGAGATATAAATGAAGTATAAACTGATAGGTCTGGGAAAAACTCAGACACCTTTTGCCCAATCTCCATAGCATGGCTTCTAGCTTCTCGGGTATTATTACCAGCATAGACTTGAATCCGATAACCACTAGAGCGAATCACACTCTTGTCCCCCGTTTGCACTATTTCAGCTGTAGAGCTATTAAGCAGCGCCTCAATCCGTGGATCTTGGAAAACTCGTACTTTTCCTTGCCCTGGCTTATTAGTGGTCAAGTCGTGGACAATATCTTTCTTGTTCTGTCCTACTGCAAATGTAGAATAGAGCAAGAAGCTAGCCAACAGTAATATATTATTTCTCATTACACACAATTCCGTTACTACAACAAATAAAATAAGGCCCTAATCTAAAGAATTAATAATTAGATTAGGGCCTTAAATGGATATTTAATTATGCTTTAAAGCCATCAATAACGCCTTTAAAGTCTTCAGCTTTCAATGAAGCACCACCAATTAATCCACCATCAACGTCTGGATTAGCAAATAGTTCTTTAGCATTAGAAGCCTTACAGCTACCACCGTAAAGGATAGAGCAGTTATCAGCAACTTCTTTACCGAACTTGTCTGCAACTACTGAACGGATATATTTGTGAATTTCTTGAGCTTGCTCACTTGATGCTGTTTTACCAGTACCAATAGCCCAAACTGGCTCATAAGCAAGAACTAATTTTGAAAAGTCTTCTGGCGAAAGGTCGAATAAAGCTTCAGAAATTTGAGCTTTAACCACTTCGTTTTGTTTGTTAGCTTCACGCTCTTCCAATACTTCACCAATACAGAAGATTGGGGTAAGTTTGTTTTCTAGAGCTAGTTTTACTTTATCTTTAAGAGTTTCTGAAGTTTCACCATAGTAAGAACGACGCTCAGAGTGACCCAATATAACATATTTAGCACCAGTTGAAGCAACCATAGCTGCTGAGGTTTCACCAGTATAAGCACCAGAAGCCTTATCAGCACAGTCTTGAGCTCCCACACCAATCTTAGCAGAATCTACTAAAGATGCAACAGAAGCTAAGTGAATAAAAGGAGTACAAATGACAACATCACAGTTCGGTGTTTCATTTGCTAGAATAGCATTTAAATCTTTTGCTAAAGTGATACCCTCTTGTAGAGTATTGTTCATTTTCCAGTTTCCTGCAACAATTTTTTTTCTCATTATTATTTGTATTAAAAGTTAATTTATAAAAGAGTTATTTCGTTTTTCTACGTCTATAAAGCAAGTCTAGCCCGAAGAGCATAAACATCGGTGCAAAATACCAAAATATTACGTAAAGAATCTTTTTAAAGTCACTATGATCAGTGATTTGCCCTAAAGGTAAACGATCTAAAGAATCTGATAGATCATACTCAGTAGGTAAGTTATGATAACTCCACTTCTGAATGATCACCCCATCTTTTAGTAAAATCAAACCAGGGTTAGCGCGAACCATAGTTTTGAGCGTAATCTCATCAGTGAAATAAAATGGATACTCCGCTCCAGTTCGATCACTCCAAGATTCTATATCTTTTTCTTGAGAGGCCGTAAGGCAAACAAAAGGATATTTATGATCTACACTATAATCGTAAATTTCATTAAGCAAGTCTATCTCACCATCATCTGCTTGGGTCAAATCTCCAGCAATCATTAAGAATGAATATCCTGAATTTGCCAAAAAATCTTGTGCAATATCTTCACTAGATTCTAAATCGAGCATATGGAAGTTTTGAATGGGTGGCACATAACCTTTGGATATCAACTTAGTTTGAGTATCTAAATAAGTCCAAGTACTATCTGGGTAATTATTCAAATCAAATAACTTCTCTTGACCATCTTTTTCCATTAGAACATAAGTTTCAAACACAGCTTCTTCAGCCCCATCTGGCATCTCCATAGCCGAGAGCATATGAGTACCAATTTTGAACGGTCTAAAATCAATTATGGGAAGGTATCTATAACTATAGATAAAGAGCCCAGCAACAAATACAGCTGTATACAATGACACAATCCAATGTGTATGATTCGTAAATAATGATAAAATACCTCGGCGACGTCTATACAAAGATATAGACAGACCCAACAATATAATATTCTTAATAAAAGTCTCCCAATTGGTGAGTATTAATGCATCGCCAAAACATCCACAATCCGATATGGGATTTGTTAAGGCCAGTACGAGTGTTAAGGGAGTCATTATAGACATCAGTACCAAAGCCGTAAATGTCGAAATAGTCCGACGAACTCCAACGAAAAGCAACAAGCCTGTTATTAACTCAATAGCTGCCAATAAGACTCCTAGGAGGAGAAGCAAGAAATCAGGAACCCAGAGTGCCCCAAAAGCCAGTGCATAGTCTTGTAGTTTATAAAAAGAACCCCAAGGGTCTATAATCTTAGCAAAACCAGAAAACACAAAAACTGCCGCTAAAACAAAGCGACATAAATTAGTCCATATACTTTTAAATAATTGTATATGCTTATTCTCCATACTCTAGTTTAATTAACCCAAAGATAGCATAATTAATCATATCCATGTAATTAGCATCAATACCTTCTGAAACCAAAGTTTCACCCTCAAGTGCTTCAATCTGTTTGGTACGATGAATTTTCATCAGAATAAGGTCAGTATAAGAAGAGATTCTCATGTTACGCCAAGCTTCATCGTAATCGTGATTCTTTATTTTAAGCAATTCTAAAACAGTATTCACATGCTTATCGTAGAGTTTCAATGCATCAGCTTCGGTTAAGTCATCGGTATCAGCATAACCTAGTTCTAGTTGAATTAAGCCCATAACACCATAATTGACAATTCCGATAAACTCCGACTTAGCACCCTCACCAACAAGATTAACACCTTTGGTTTCGATGCTACGGATGCGATTGACTTTAATAAAAATCTGATCGGTCACAGATGACGGCCTTAAAATGCGCCATGCTGCCCCATAATCGTGAAGCTTGCTTTTGAATAGATCTCTACATTGACCTACTACATATTCAAATTGTTTTAATGTCTCTTCCATTCTCATTTTTTATACCCTACAAATATAATCAATTATAGACGAAAAATAAAGGGTACCCTAGATAATACTAAGGTACCCTTATTAAAGAGATTATATATATAATTTTAATATAGTCTTAATTGTTGACCAGGACGTAAAATCGAGGTTGTCTTAATGCTATTAAGTTGGCATAAAGATTTAATTGAAACGCGTTTAGATGCAGCAATACCAGAAAGCGTATCACCTTTTCTTACGCGGTAGTATGAACCTGCTCCAGCAGATGCAGTACTTGTAGCAGCACGACTAGCTTTACGTTTAAATACAAATGTGTCAGTTACAATATCTTGATTTTCGAAATCAAACATCAGTGCAGGGTTAATTGCAATACCTAAGAATCGAGTTTCAAAATGCAAGTGAGAACCAGTTGATCGACCAGTATTACCACCCAGACCAATTACATCACCTGCTTTAACCACATCACCCTCTTTTACAAGTTGTTTTGATAAGTGACCATAAACAGTTTCAAGACCATTATAGTGACGTATCACCACATATCTACCATAACCTGATCGCTCATATTTTACCATTCTGATTTTACCATCAAAAGCCGAACGAATAGTATCTCCCACATAAACCTTTAGGTCAAGACCGTTGTGCATTCTTCTCCAGCGATAGCCGTACTTAGAAGTCACCTTTCTGCTTTCTGTTGGCATATAAAAGCCAGTTAAATCTACCTCATAGGTATCAGGAACTGGGACTCCACGGTAAGCATGAACAGATGTGTTTGTCCATGTTGGGTATAAACTCAAAGCAGGGAACTCTTCTCTTTCAACATCAATTTGCTTTTGCAAAATCAGTGAATCAATTGTTTTTAGCTTTTTATCAATGGGCGGCTGACGGGCTATTAAGTCTTGTGCATTGGCTGAACTCATACCCATACAGGTAATAAAGACTACAGCTAATAGAGTTTTAATCTGACTACAATTCATTGGTCTATTTTTTGATACTCAATTATGGTTTTAATATCAGTAGTTTATAAGCTACTATCCACACGATCAAGTATTAATATACTTAAAATCTAATTAAGATTTAATTACTATTTCTAATTTATTTACCTCACTCAATTAAACAGTGAGATTTTTTTCGCCTTGCATATTATAAATTAACCGCATAACGAGAGCTAAGTTTTGGGAATTAAATGAATTCAAAGGGTCAAAACACATAATTCCATTACAATACAACTACAATAAAGATGAATTAACAATCATCTAATGGCAAAGATGCAACTTTAAAGATTGAAGTATATTCAAGCATGATAATTCATTAAGACATTCTAATGACTCACGATTAAGTGAACCTAAAACTAGTCGTCTTTAACCTGCTTAATAAGTGAATATACCTATTAAAAAGTTTTTACATCATTTCCAAAGATAATATAAAAAGGGGTATACCAGCAAATAATTGCTATAAATATAGCTCTAAAAAAACATAATATCGACATTTTTAACTTATGGCAGACCAATCGTTCTGATTTTTACGCTGCTTTTGAAGCTCAAGCCAAAGTACCTGATTAACAGGACTGTTTCGATGAGGGTCGGCTTCAATTATCTCTGAGGCAATACCACGAACATACTGAAGAAGCTGCCCATCCTTTCCAATATCGGCAATTTTGAGGTCAAAAGCTACGCCACTTTGTTGAGTACCTTCCAAATCACCTGGCCCACGGAGCTTCAAATCAGCTTCGGCAATTTCAAAACCATCGTTAGTATCAACCATAATTTCGATTCGCTTACGAGTTACCTCTGAGAGCTTATAGCTTGTAACCAGGATACAATAAGATTGATCCGCACCACGCCCAACACGACCTCTAAGCTGATGAAGTTGCGATAAACCAAACCTCTCGGCATTTTCGATTACCATAACTGAAGCATTGGGTACGTTAACACCAACCTCAATAACGGTCGTGGCCACCATAATATGAGCTTGCCCCGAAGCAAATAGGTTCATCTGCGCATCTTTTTCAGCAGGTTTCATTTTGCCGTGAATCTTCACGACCTCATAACCAGGGAAATCTTCTTTAATCCACGCATAACCCTGTTCGAGGTTCTTCAAGTCTATCTTTTCACTCTCTTCGATAAGAGGAAACACAAAATAGATTTGCCTACCCAGGGTAAGCTGATCGTTAATCATCTTATAGAGTGACTTTTTACGATTATCAAAAAGGTGAATGGTTTGAATGGGTTTTCGACCAGGGGGTAATTCATCAATTACTGAAACCTCTAGGTCGCCATAAAGTGTCATGGCCAAGGTTCTCGGAATTGGTGTAGCCGTCATCACCAAAATATGAGGCATACTTTCATTCTTCACCCAAAGTCGAGCACGTTGAGCCACACCAAAACGATGTTGTTCATCTATTACAGCCAACCCAAGCAATTTAAAAACCACCGTATTCTCGAGTAGCGCATGTGTTCCTAAGATAATCTGAACCTCCCCTGAAGCTAGCCCCGACAAAATGCGCTCTCTATCTTTCTTCTTAGTGGAACCTGTCAATAACTCAACACGGATATCCATGCCCTCTAGAAACTCCATGATTGTTTCGTAATGCTGGGTAGCCAAAATTTCGGTAGGAGCCATCATGCATGCCTGATAGTTATTATCTAGAGCAATAAGCATACTCATTAGTGCTACCAAAGTTTTACCACTCCCTACATCGCCCTGAAGCAAGCGATTCATCTGAATACCTGAGCCCATATCTTTGCGAATCTCTTTGAGAACTCGCTTTTGAGCACCAGTAAGTTCGAAAGGTAGGTGATTGTGAAAAAAGTCATTGAAGTGATTGCCTACTTTAGAAAATAAGAAACCTCTATATTTAAGTTGTCTCTCCTTACTATAGGTCAAGATATTGAGTTGGATATAAAACAGCTCTTCAAACTTAAGACGGTATTGAGCATTTCGAAGCTCTATGGCATTGGTCGGAAAATGGATGCAACGAAGAGCCTGTTGAAGAGGCATCAACTTATATTTAGCAATAATATAATCTGGCAAGGTTTCAGGAATGGGGTATTGCAGGAGATCGACCGCTGCTTTCATCAGACGTTCAATGGACTGGGAGTTCATTGATGTCCGCTTCATCTTCTCTGTGGTGTTATAGTAGGGTTTTAAGCCTAAAGTGGAGAGCTGAACCTCGGTGGCATCCTCCATATCAGGATGAGCCATGTTGACTTGACCATTGAAAACCGTAGGCTTACCAAAGATGATATAGTCGTGTCTGACTTTAAGGCTGTCTTGAACATACTTTACGCCACGAAACCAGATCAGGTCAATAAAACCAGTCCCATCAGTGAACCGAGCAACCAACCGTTTCTTACGTCCCTCTCCTATGCTACTGATGTTAATAATTTGTCCCTTGAGCTGCACAAAAGGCATACTTCCCGATAGCTCAGCTATCGAGTAAATTCGACTTCGGTCAACATATTTGTAGGGAAAATAATAAATCAGATCTTGAAGAGAATAAATCTTCAATTCCTGATTTAACGTTTTTGCCCGAGCAGGACCTACGCCTGAAAGGAATTTTATATCACGTGTTGATAAGTCTAACATTTACAATAAGGCCTCTCCTATTTTAAGATCAAAAGGGGTTGTTACTTTTATATTTTCTCTGTTACCAGCTATACACTTAACTGAAATGCCTAAAGCCTCAACAACTGAAGCATCGTCGGTAAAACAAGCATTATAAGCTTGCCTATAAGCTTTTTTTAGTACGTCTGCACTAAATACCTGTGGAGTTTGAACCAGTCGGTATTGACTCCGATCTACCGTATGCGAGACATCACCATCAAAATGTCTTAATGTTTCAAAAACATCGATCGTCGGAATTACAGCCTGGTATCTACGCACTAAATCGAAGCAAGATGCAATGACTTCTTGACTTACAAAGGGTCGAACCCCATCATGAACTCCAACCCACGCAATATCAGCAGAGACTTTAGCCAATCCGTTGCTGACAGAGTGAAAACGCGACTCTCCGCCACAGGCTAGTGTAAAAGGCACATCAAATTTATATTCCGAGCAAAGCGTATTCCAATACTTATGCTCTGATTCGGGCAAAACCAAAACAATCTGCAAATGCGGGTCATAGGCATGAAACAAGCTAAGGGTATGCATTAAAATTGGTTTATCACCTAGCACTAAAAACTGCTTGGGCAAGGAAACACCCATACGAGTACCCTTGCCCCCAGCAACTATTATTATAGACTTCTTTTTGTCTAGCATTCTACACACATTCCGAGTTTAATCTCATCAGCAACTTCCTTACCAGCAAGCTTCTGGGCAAGAGCCAACGCAAAAGGCAAAGAGGCAGCAGGACCTTTGCCCGTCAGGATATTCCCGTCAACAACTACCAATTCATTTTTAATCGTTGCACCCTTAAGGTACGACTCAAAACCAGGATAAGCTACAGCTTGTTTGCCTTCAAGAAGTCCGTTTTGACCCAATACCATTGGAGCGGCACAAATTGCTGCAAGTACAGTAGTAGTGTTATTATGTTGTTTTAGCAAATCGACTAAGCCCTGATGTTTTCCTAGAGTCTCTGCTCCAGGCATACCACCAGGTAGAACTAAAGCTTGAACTTGCTCAAATTTACAATCCTCAAAAAGGGCATCTGCAATGACCATAATTTGGTGAGCACCACGAACGATTAAATCGCCCGTAACACTGACAGTTTGCACATTGAGATTGGCACGTCTAAGTACATCAACAGTTGTCAAAGCTTCAGACTCTTCGAATCCATCAGCTAAGAACAAATAAGTAGTTTTCTTCATAGTTATTTCAAATTAAAATAATAGGTTATAGTACCCATCTGATTATCAACTCTATTTATTCTATTAAATTGAGCCTTACGAGCAGCCTCTTCAGCGGCTTTTCTTAGTACAGTATTAGCAGTATTTGTTTGAGGATTTGGAGTGACGGATATCACCTTACCTGCAGGATTCACCGTTATATTCACCACAACTTTAACCTCTTCGGCCATATTGTAAGCAGGAAGAGGTAATTTACCGTCACCGGCTACCGAACGACCACGCAAATCGAAGGTACCATAACCCGATTGTCCACTAACAGAAACCCCTGTAGTCGGCATACCATCGAAAGCATCCTTGACCTTTTGAGTCGATAAGTCTTCACCATCCATTTGGGCACCTTTACCAAAAGCTCCTGCCACACGCAAACGTGCAGCGGCTTCAGCCTCTTTTCTCTCACGCTCTTTGCGTTCAACCTCACGTTTTTTGGCCTCTTCAGCTTCTTTACGTTGACGCTCTATACGCTCTTGCTCTTTTTTCTTGGCATCAAGAGCTTTTTCTTCTGGTGATTTTTCTTTGGGTTTCTTAGCCTCAACTTTCGGCTCTACTTTTGGCTTCTTCTTGGTCTCTTTCTTGGGTTCGATAACCACAGTCTCCTCTTCGACCTGTGTTATAATCTCTTCCTGGGCTTCAGTGGGTAATTGGGGAGCCGGCTCAATCTTAGGTTCTGCTGGCATTACCTCAACGTCAACATAATGTGCCACCTTCTCGCCACCAATAGCATAGTCAACCTCTCCCATAAGGATAGGCACACCACTTTCTTCTTCTGGTTCGGGAATCAAAATCGTCATCCAAACCAGAAAACCTATTAGCAAGGCATGCACAAGCAAAGCCCCAATAGCTCCTATTAATTTACCTTTATCTCTTGTCTTCATTCTTTATCTTCCTTCTGGAGGGCGAGTTGCCAAAACCATCTTGAACTTATTCTCATTTGCGATATTAAGCACCTTAACAATTTCTCGGTAAGGCACAGTTTCATCGGCATAAAGAGCAATATACATTTCTGGTTCCTTCAACGCACTCTCTTGTAAAAAGACAGGTAGATCTATAATATCCAACGCAACCTCTTTTTCGTTACCAAAGGCTGCATAAAAATTAAGATCTTTATCGATAATCACACGAGTCAACGGTTTGGCAGAGGTTTGTTGCTTACCTTGAGGCAGCAAAACCTTAATCGCATTGGGCGACACTACGGTTGATGTAATCATAAAGAAAATCAACAATAGAAAAATGACGTCAGTCATCGAAGCCATACTGAAGGTCGGAGATATTTTTGTTCTTCTTTTTAACATTATCTTCTCTAGTTTCTATTATAACTTAGCCGCAAACCTACTTCGCAGGTTCATTAAGCAAGTCCATGAAAGCCATTGTTTTGGCCTCCATATTATTTACAATACCATCAATTAAGCTAACTAAGTAGTTATAAGCAAACATAGCAATAATACCTACTACAAGACCACCGATAGTGGTAATCATAGCTTCGTAAATACCACCAGAGAGCAATGTTATATCAACATTATTACCAGCGTTGGCCATTTCGTAGAAAGCCTTAACCATACCAGTTACTGTACCTAAGAAACCAATCATTGGTGCACCTCCAGCAATAGTAGCCATGAAGTTTAAGCCTTTCTCAAGTTTAGCAACCTCCATGTTACCTACATTCTCAATGGCAGCTTGAACATCGTTGACCGGTCTACCCAAGCGGGTTATACCTTTTTGAATCATACGAGAAGTTGGCGAATTCTCAACCTCACAATAGTTTAATGCAGCAGGAATGTCTCCTTGAAGAATAGCAGCCTTAACTTTCTCGATAAATTGGGGATCACCTTTACGGGCATTACGAATAACGTAAATACGCTCAAAGAATATATAGAAACAGATTAATGACAAGATTGCCAAAACAATCATTATCCAACCACCCTTAGCGGCCATAGCGAAAAGATTCATAGACTCGGGTTCTACAACTTGTCCCATGGCAGCACCAGACATCAATGTATCTACAGGGTTCACAGCCACTTGGGCTACAGCTAATAAAGTATTCATCATCATTCGGATAAACATTTTTTGTACTCCTGAATGGTTTTCTCTAGTCCCAGATATAAGGCATTGCTAATCAATGCATGTCCAATAGAGACTTCATCCAACCACGGAATGTTGTTATAAAGATAATTTAAATTGTTTAAGTCTAAGTCATGACCAGCGTTAAGCCCCATGCCTAAGCTACGTGTAAGCTTTGCCGCATCAACAAAAGGTTGAACAGCTCGCTCTGGGTTCTTAACATATTTCAGTGCATAAGGTTCTGTATAAAGTTCAACTCTATCGGCCCCAGCTTTGGCAGCATATTCGATAGCCTCTTTCTCTGTGGATACAAAGATCGAAGTACGAATACCAACAGCTTTGAACTCATCTAAAATCTCACTCAAAAAGTCGCAGTGTTTTTTAGTATCCCATCCTGCATTTGAGGTCAGTTGCTCAATAGTATCGGGAACCAAAGTAACCTGATGAGGTTTAACACTAATGACCATATCCACAAATTCACGAGAAGGGAAACCTTCAATATTAAATTCTGTTTTGATAATAGGTCTCAAGTCGTAAACGTCTTGACGCGTAATGTGACGCTCATCAGGGCGTGGATGAATAGTTATGCCGTCAGCACCAAAGCGTTCACAGTCGATAGCAACTTGAACAACGTTGGGCACAATACCACCTCTAGAATTTCGTAGCGTGGCAACTTTGTTTATATTAACACTTAATTTAGTCATATTATTAATCCTTGTTCTTTACGCAAATTTACAAATATAAGTGACAACCCCGTAGAATTAGGAAAAAAAAGAGCACTTTTGCAAGAGTATTCAACATTGTTTTTATATGGAATTCGCAATCATAGGAAATAACTACCAAGCCGAAAAGGCTGTTCATACACAAAGACTGCTTCAGTTTCTTTATCAAAGAGGAGCAACGGTCAAGATAAATCGTAGCTTTTATAACTTTATTTTACCTTATATAGGGAAGCTAGAATTTAAACCCATTCTTTTTGATGAACAGGATTTTACTGCCGATATGGTTGTGAGTATGGGAGGCGACGGAACTTTCTTAAAAGCTGCCCGACTTGTTGGGAATAAGAACATTCCTATCATAGGAATCAATACGGGCCGTTTGGGTTTTTTGGCCGACGTATCGTATAACCATATCGAAGAGACTTTCACTGATATACTACTGGGCAATTATGTACTCGAAAAGCGAAGCTTGTTAAAACTTAAGAGCAATATTCCGAATATAGAATATCCCTACGCCCTAAACGAAATAGCCATCTTAAAGAGAGATCATGCTTCAATGATCACTATTCACACACATATAGACCACTCCTATTTGGCAACTTATCAGTCGGATGGATTAATTGTAGCAACACCTACAGGCTCTACAGCCTACTCATTAAGTGTTGGAGGCCCCATCATTGAGCCAACATCAAAGACCTTAGTCATAAACCCCATTGCACCACACAGTCTTAATGTTCGCCCGTTTATTATTCCTGATGCCGTAACGATTCATTTGAAGATCGAAAGCAGAAGTCACAACTTCTTGATTTCGGTTGATGGGAGGAGTTATAAATGCAACGAAGAAACTGAGGTTTGTATCTCTAGGGCTGAACACTCTACTATAATCGTCAAACGTCAAAACCACCACTTCTACGACACGCTCCGTGAAAAACTCATGTGGGGTGCTGATAAAAGATAAAAAAACTAAGGCAGACATCACTAACTTACGCTAGAGATATCTGCCTTAAACTTAAACCAAGAATTATAATTCTTAATTACTCGATAGAAGCACCCGTATTTTCTACAGTCCACTTCATAACCTTAGCACCAACAACAACATCTGCCTGAGTAGTAGATGGACTAGTACCACCGTCACCGTTTTTATCAGGATCGTATGCATCATTATCATCTACAGTGCCATCACCATTCCAATCGATTTTATCAAAGAAAACCTTATAGATCTTACCTTGCTCATAAAACTTTGAAGCATTTGCATCAATCTCATTACCATTAGCACCACTCATACTAGCAAACTTGACCATATTGAAATAACCAGCTCCTTGCTCAACTGTAGAGTAAGTATCAAGTTTAGGATCATCAGCTGCAGCAGTTGCTGATTTAGTATACTTCTCACCATTGAACTGCAACTCACCATCTGCCTTTTTTGTTAAAGCATAATATTTATCACCATCTTTAATATAAAGAGTCGTCGTTACATCTTCAGAACCTTCTGCTTTCCCTGTAGCTTTGTATACATAAGAATCAACTACCACATTAGAGCTATTAATAGGCAACACTCTATTTCCTTGATCATCTTTAACCACATCGTAAATAACAGCATTCATTCGGAAAGCAATTCTCTTCTCATCACCATTGAATAGGTGATTAGCTACTACTTTACCACCAGTTGTTATATCTGCGTAAAATCCAACATTAGCCAACACACCTAAATTATCTTTCACACGTTTATCAGATGGATTAACCGTGTTGCCTGTAGATTGAGCCATAAATCTATCAACAGCTCCAAAAGTTAACGAATAGTTATTAGGAGTCATCTCAGTCACTTCTACACTCTTTACCAGTTTATCACTAGATTTGACAGCGCCACTCACCTCAACACGTGAAGCTTGAGGTTTTAACTCCATATTATCTAATTTATACTCTGTTTTATTTTTATCAGATGACTTTATAGCAGATGACAAATTAGCATCATCAAAATAATAAATAGCTGCAACATTATCTTTTCCATCAATGCTACTAGACTGAATATCACCCACTTTATAACCCTGAGGAGTAACTACATCTTTACCTGTATAGTTGTTTGCCGAAACTACTACTCTCTCTGTTCCATTCAATGAAATATCTCTAAATATAGCAGCATATTTATCATCAGAACCCGATTTAGAGAGTTCTAATTTGGCTACTTGTGATGTCCCTCTCATTACATAAGCAAAAATATTACTCAAGTTTGGAGCTATATCGTTTGCAACTCCATCCTCAATTACCCCACGACCAACTGCAGTCGGGATAGATACTCTCACTTCTAAATCATTAGAACCGTTAAAACTATTATTTCCGTCAACGTCGTCAGACGAACAAGAAGTAAAACCAGCTACAGCAATTGTAGCAACTAATAAACTAATAAACTTTTAAATTTCATATTTTTATTATTTTATAAATTCAACATATTTAAGAGATACTCAATACAACAGTATTACCTAATTTTCAAAACCAAAACTCTCAATCCTATATCTATAACTTTTTGAACCAAATACACAAAAACTAAACAATCAATAAAACCAACTCTCAAGAGATGCCATTCTAGACATGTATCACACTAACACCAATAAGTCAAAGCATTACGTCTTCATTTCTTTTACAATACAAACATAATACATTTTTTAGATGAGTCACAAATACAAAACAATTAATTTATATTATATAACAATAATTACTCTAATTCAACCTCAACAAAGTGGACAAACAAAGAAAAATAACAACATCCAATAAATCAAGCAGTTACAAGTAATAAGATAGTTCTTAACACTAAATTAATTACACAAAACTCACGAAATAAGCTAATACTAGAGACTTAAAAAAAACGAGACAAAGGGTGTGTATTATTACATTAATATTTCACTATGCCGCACACTTTGAAACACATATTAAGAAAACCCAACATAAAAACTTTATTACTTTTTGGCCTTCACAACAAACTCCATCAACTCGGCACCATCGTAGTGCATTTTTACACGAAACTCTTCAACAAACGCAGAAGTTGCTGTATTATGAATAAAACCTATTTTATATAAATCTTTATTGTCTATACCGCCACTACTCTTCACACGACCTACAAAAACATAATAATCAGCAAATGGCAACGATTCAGAAACCTCCAAAACTGGTATTGAGACTCCATCATGCGTAAAAGTCAAACCTTTTTTCACACCGGCATTAGGCTTGAGCTTTTTTTCCTTTGACTCAAACCCAATATTAGTTTGAATATAAGTACTAAATTCAGAAGACATACCTTTAGGTGCATTCACAAACTTCTTTCCAACACCAAAATACCTATCTTGCCTCACATACCCCTCTCGAATTCGATCATCCCACTCCACAACAAGACTAGTCGAGAGTTCTTGACCTACAGCAGCCTCAGCTTCGGTCGCATAACCTTCACCACTAAGCTTAGTAAAATTAACGGTGTAAGACTTATTTCGTGCGACCTCTATATTTGATATACGTGAAGAGAAATATTTAAATTGACCTGAGGAGTTTCTACATTTCAAAACCACCAACAAATCTTTAGCTTGCTAGGCAGCTACCATATAATCTTCTGTAACATAAGAGTTCGAAGAAGTAGATGAGATAGAATTGGTACCCACTAGTTTTATGGGTTTAAGTAAAGTCGTAGCAGGCTTCACAGGAGTCACTATCGGCTGATTAGACTCAGCAATATTATACGCGCCACTAGCAACTCTTGAGTATCCATAAAGAGAAGCTTCAATAAGCTCATAATTATACCTAGAGGTCAGCGATACTTTAAACTTTGATATTGGCCGAACCAAACTCGCTGTCAAATCGATCAACTGAGCTTTATCTGCATAAAACACGGAGGTTAACAAATTCGACTCTGCTTTTCCATACAGTTGAGCATCCAGCTGAAGTAAGCTATATGATTGAACAAACTTATCGAAATTGCTGATATTCTTCATTCCTGCTTTGACTTCAAGAAGACTTTTTTCAAGATTAGCCACTACCACCACCTTAAATTTATCCACATCTTCAAGGGAGTTTTTGTCAAAAGCCACAAAAAACCTTGTTGAACCTGCGGCTGCACCAGGTTTTCTTTCAATACTCTGCTCTACAGCTCGGAAACTACTTGATTCATCAAACAAAAATACGAATATATCGCGAACCTCTTTATCTTCAATCCCTACAGCTCGAGTTTCAATGGCCTCCTTTTGCTCTTGAGATAAATCGAGATGCAGATTCATTATAATTTTATTCTCATCAGACAAGATATCAGAGTCTGAGCTTAATCCATCTTCGTGGACACAACCCGATAAAACAAATAGTAAAACCACAATTGGTAATCCTACCCAACAACCAAAAAACTTGGCTATATATATTTTTATTGTTTTCATAATACTATACTAACATTCAATTATTCAAGTTACTTATCTACCTCCTGCAACTTTCTCAGGTCGCAGACTCTTCATATTCTGATATATATACAGGGGGACTCTATGGTTATCAAATTCTAGGAAGTCTTTTACACTAAATAAGATCGAACGATCTATTGCTGAAACTGTAATTTTCCATAAGTTCTCCTCTGTACTATCCAAAACCTCCTCAACAAATAATTTAAATTTATCGGTCTCAAAAGACTTCGGAATAGCACCACCATAGATGTAAATTTCTTTCACAACAACACTACTTGCACCAAGATCAAAATCACTAAGCCTATGATAGTGCTCTGTATCAGCATTAAGTGCATCATCCTTCCATTTAAAACCTGGATAACCACCTTGACCTCCAACTTCAATATCCTCTTCAATCCAGTCTACAACGGTTATAGTAGTATTAAGATCTGCTTCACCTTTGAGTGCCTCATCAGGAGTTCGATACCCATCTCCTATAATTTCATTTATACCAATAACTATTCGCTTATTACGAGATAAAGATTCGTATGAGAGCTCTCCATCAATTATTTTACTTCGATTCACTTTATAGTAACGAGTTTTATCCACTCCTTGAAATCCCTCATTATATACACCAACCACAAAAGTAGTTACCGTTTCATCACCATCAATTGAGCGAGCTCCTTTGTTCTCGGGCAGATAGATCATGCGTTTTACAGGGTTCGCAGTTGCTTTTGCCAATTTCACAACATAGGGTACATTCGACACCTTAGGTGAATTGGAAATATTCAAGCGCTCTGCTTCAGGAGCTACAACAAGACCATTTTCTGTGATCCTATACACATAAATACTATTGATTAAATATGCCTTACCATCAAAAATATTAGCATTATCTGGCTGCACTTCGGAACCATCAGAGTTTACCGAATAATTAAATCCGATATCTACTCGAGCTACAGCACGACACAAACTAATATCTACACTTTTAAGCTTTTCAAAATCAGCAACATTCATATCAAGAGCTGCAGATATAGGCAATGACTCCGAATCAAGAGTAGATTGTTTGGTCATATCCCAAATGTACGTTGCTTGGTTAAAGGCTTTGAATTCAATTTCCGATGATATATCAGTCAGGGTTTTATTTTTGAACCCCTCAACATCTAATCTCTTAGGATTGGCAACAAACACCAGCTTAACTCTTTGAGAATCGTGAGGCACATTTACCTTTAAATTAAAATCCGTAGCTTTTTTAATTTGAGAGTAATTTAAGTTCGACACATGGGCCATGTTATAGAACAGCAAGTTATCTGAATCATCGAGCCCTCCTGCATTATCTCTGGGCAGAAAAACCAAAACATACATAGTACTTAGCTTTGACTCAAAGTCAGAAGAGTTATCATTCAGCCCATAAACTCCGCCATCTTGAAGTACATTTACTACTATAGTCTTATCAACAGTCTCACTCGACCAATTAGGGCTAAACTCATTATTGGAGTTACAACTCGAAAGCAAAGTCAACAAAAACGACACAGACAAAATCAAAGCCGAGAAGCTAAACAGGTTTGTCACCCACCGATTTACTCTAAATAAAGGACACATATATAAATTCATAGATTTCAATTAATAGTTTAGGGAAAGACTCGTGATTAATCAATTACAGAACCCGTATTATCATCTACATCCCAGTTTGGAACAGTTACATTTATACCCAGATTTGAGAATTCAAATAATACTTCGATTTTAATCTCCTGAGTCTTAGACATACTTATTTGAGGATAATGCATAGCAATAAAATCTTTCAGACTCACTTCATGACGCTCAAGAGTAGAGGTCGTCATAGTCAGCTTACTCTCTAGAAAGCCAGCCTGAGGGCGAAGAACATTGAACTGACCTCGAAATAGGTTTGGCTTGTCACTTTTCTCTAACACGGGGTTAAATCCGACTAAGTCTCCTTCGATTATATTCATATTCATATCAAAACCCTGAACTTGATGACTGATATGTAAAGAAGGCATTTCTGCGAGTCCCTTAACAGTAACATCAAATTTAACGTGAGCAGACTTTAACAGTAAATCAACAGAGTTATTAGAGATCTCTTTGATATGAACATCCCCTCTAGAAAAATAAAGCCGATCACTTGATTTCAGCCCTTTTCCTCCAGACACCTGATTTATCACACCTTGACCAATATTACCAATACCACCCACTTCAGAATAACTAGATAAGTTACCCCACACAACAAAACTATACGTTCCACCAGGGAGATGCTTGAGTTCCATTTTAGTTTTCGACTTGTCGTCTAAAGTAATTTCTCGAGTTTCAAACAAATCTCCTGTCTATTTATCATAGATAAAAACAGTCAAATGGTCAACATACTTAAGAATGACATCTTGATCTCCATTGGCCAGATACTTAAAGTTGACCTTAGTGGTGTTTATGATACAACCCTCAAGGTCTTCGCTTATGCACCCCGTAAGAGAGAGTGACACAAACAGACTAATAAGCATTGTAATATTTTTTAAAATCATAACTAGATTTAATTTAAATTGTCGCGTTAAATAAATTAGAACATTCACACCGTCCCTTTTACATTACCATGTCAACAAAGCGGCATAACGAAATACTAAATACATACTCAAACACTTAATCTTGTAACTATTAAGACATAAAACCCTATTATTAAACTATTCTACCTGTATATAAAAAGGGGTAGAAGATAAAACAATCAAACAAACCCCATCACAGTCGAGGTAGTAGAATAAATAAAGAGCTATAAACTAAGCGTATAGACCTCTAATAATTTCATAATGCAATTATAATACATTTATTTGATATCTGCACAAATATGAAACAATAGACTACATTTATATAACAATCATTAATCTAAAAAGTAGAATTCAAATAAACTAGAAGACGCATAAAGCACTTTAAAAACAAATTAAGAAACTTTTAATACTGAGTACATTTTTTGCAATTACCTACAAGAACAACAAATAGATAAAACACTGTAAATCATAGCGATAAAAACACAGACACATCATAAATCACTTTTAAAACCAACACTCTTATCCGATAAGCTCAAGGCATTAGTTAATCAACTTTAAAAGCATTTTACTATCATAGATACGAAACACCATTACAATTCATTCATTTCAAAACCATTACAATTAATCATCAGCATAATACAAGGAGATAAGAACACAGATAAGACAAGTCAGTAAAAGAACAAATCGTAACAACTTACTCGTTTAATAGCTCCCACCTACTGACTGCAGCCAAACGAGTAAGTCGTTTAATGTTTAGAGTATGTAATCATTCTAATACTGCAAATAGATTAATCACATTTGGATTATTGGGTACTAAGCAGATCAAGCTAAGTAGCCTCCCAAAAAACAACTCAAAAATCAAGTAACAGATCTGATTGGAGATATTACAAATCTCCATAACTGAAAAACATTTTAAGTTGGTAAAAACACAAAAAAGGCCCTAAGTAAACTTAGAGCCTTTTTTATGTCGATTCAGTTATTCTTTACAGATTACATAAATAAATATAATATAACATAGGTATTATCATTATTGTCAGAAATTAATAAAGAGCCTTGACTCAGTTTTTTCCTTACACCAACATACAAGTTCGCAGTCCATTCTTCAAGACGGGTATTCGTATTGAACATTTCACTACTCTTTTCTATGTCACTGTAATATTGAAAATCTTTATCATGAGCCCAGATTCCCTTCATACCATAAGTTAAATTCCATTTTCGACTAAGTTTATGCTCCATATCAGTATATAAATTAAGTCGCGAAATATTTTGCCCAGCATTAACATTGAATGAGTTGAATTGGTCTTGGTTAGATATATTACTCACAAAACTATTACTTCTATTCATGTATGCGGAGTAATCTGCTCCTATACTAAAACCCATTTTAGTTTTATATCCAATAGCTATGTTGTGTAATGCATTGTTTCCTGATTTATTTGTTACGGTGTTTAATAAAGAACCATCAGATTTAGATGTAGACCGAATTGCAGGAGTTATTTCACCATTATAAACAATATGCATAGAGCTGTTTTCAGAGGGTGTATAATCAAATGCAGTTCTTATATTATGCAAATCACCTCTCGCTTTTATTCTCTGAACTTGCTCTATAGACATCAGATCATCACCAATTGTATGCTGTGAATAAATATTTGACTGCTGTGGCGAAAAGAAGTTTTCATAGCTATAAATAGCTTCTGTAGACCATTTAGGAGTAGATATCACCATACTAGCCCCAGTTATCCAAGTATCTTTAAACTGATTAATATAACTATTACGCACTTCTCCTGAATAGGAATTGTCTTTAGTCTGCTCTAGAATAAGATCTATTACTGCTCCACGAACATTATATTGTGGTGGTGCACTATATAAAACATCAGCAAATTTAACTCTTTCAATGGGCATAGAGCTTAGAAGACTCTTTAGTTGAATAGGGCTCATTGAGGTTGGCTTTCCATTTATAATTATGGTTAAAGTTCCTATACCAGCCAACTGCAACATATTGTCTTTCTCATCGACTCCTGGTAATTTACTGATAGCTTCATATACATTGGTTGCAGTTGTTCCATTCGCTATTTGTTTTATATCATAGATTAGTTTTCCTTCTTCAACTTTAACAATAGGACGATATGCCTCTACTACGACTTGATCTAGTTCTAAAATAATAGATTCTAATACAACTTCTCCCACATCAGGATTATCAAAATTCTCTCTTTTGCGTTTATACATAATATGGTCAAACTGCAGAATTACAGGCATTAAAGTGAGATGTATAGGTAGCTCAAATAACCCATCTTCAGTTGAGACAGTTGTTGCTAAGTATTTTGAGTTAGCATCATACATGGTGATAACTATATCAATAGCAGGTAAACCATCCTGGCCTACAACTTTCCCAAAAACTTTATCCATTTGAGCCAATGTCGAAAAGTTTACTACAAACAAGAGTAGCCCAACAAAAAATAATCTCACTTTCAATCTACTTAACATTAACACTTACTAGATACTATTTAAATCAACTTAACATAACCATAAACAAAACAGTTTTTTTTATAAAAAAGAAACAAACACCTCACCATATCGTTTATATTAACTAACATTAATACAAACAGCAATATTAAGTAGTAATTTTCTGACTTCTGTTAACTAGAAGCTAAGATTGATGAAACAGAAGCTGGGAAATAACTAATCAGTATGCATCAAAAAAAGGCCCTAAAGTAAACTTAGAGCCTTTTTTGTGTCAATTCAATTATTCCTTACAGAACACTAAATTATAATTTCAATCCTGCATTAACCTTGCGTACAGCTTCTGCACTTGCTTTGAAAGCTGCTTTTTCTTTGTCGTTAAGTGGAAGATTAATAATTTCTTCGATACCGTTGCGACCAAGAATAACAGGTACACCACAGCAAATATCAGTTTCACCATATTCGCCTTCTAGAGCTACAGAACATGGGATCATTTTACGTTGGTTGTGAATGATAGCCTCAGCTACATAAGCACCTGCAGCACCTGGAGCATACCAAGCTGAAGTACCTAGTAGACCAGTAAGAGTTGCACCACCAACCATAGTTGCTTTAGCTACCTCTTCTAATTTTTCTTCTGAAAGGAAGTTTGATACTGGGATACCTTTGTAAGTTGCAAAACGTGTTAGAGGAATCATTGTTGTATCACCATGACCACCAATAACCATACCTTCTACTTCGTTAGCGTTGCATCCCAATGCTTCTGATAAGAAATATTTAAAACGAGAGCTATCTAGTGCACCACCCATACCGATGATACGGTTTTTAGGTAAGCCTAAAGATTTCAATGCTAAATAAGTCATTGTATCCATAGGGTTAGATATAATAACAAGGATAGCATTTGGAGAAAACTTCAATGCATTTTCTGCTACTGTTTTAACGATACCTGCGTTAACACCTACTAACTCTTCACGAGTCATACCTGGTTTACGAGGAATTCCTGAAGTAATAACAATAACATCAGAGTTTGCAGTTTTAGCATAATCGTTTGTGCAACCCACTAATCTTGAGTCAAAACCCAAAAGTTGAGCAGTTTGCATCATATCCATTGCTTTTCCTTCCGATACTCCTTCTTTAACGTCAAGCATTACTACTTCATCAGCTACTTCATTGAAAGCTAATACATTGGCACATGTAGCACCTACGTTACCTGCACCTACTACGGTTACTTTTGACATAATATTTTAATTTTATTTGTAAAACTATATTTAAAGATAGTCTTTAAAAACTATTCTTACTTATCTTGTTCAATACAAAAATAACATTAGTTATTTGATTGGGGAATTATTTCCTTAATATTTTTATAAGAAAGTAGCTATACTATATGTTATAAAACACTATTTTTGTGTAGTATAGAAGTTAATAACTAAGAAGATGAAAAAGAGCCCTAAAACACTGATTATTTTGATGGTCATACTTGGCCTAATTATGCTGGTATTTATGTTTCTGTTTGTCTCAGAAAAAAAGACAAACTACGAACTCATTGAAGGCTTTGAACTCGAAAAGCAAGACCTTGAAAATGAATACAGCAGTTTTGCTAAGCAATATGATGAATTACAACTCACCATATCTAACGACTCCTTGGCTGAACTATTAGAAAGAGAGCAAACAAAAACTCAGCGTTTACTCGAGGAGTTACGTACCGTTAAAAGCAGTAATGCTTTAGAGATTCGTCGACTTAAAAAAGAGCTATCAACACTACGTAAAGTGATGATAAGCTATATCAACCAAATTGACTCTTTAAACAAAGTAACACAAGAGCAAAGAATAGTAATTGATGAGGTTACTAAAAAATACAATACTGCTTCTCGTCAAATTAGTACACTGGCCAAAGAAAAGAAAAAACTGAATCAACAAGTTTCACTAGCTGCTCAACTTGATGCAAGTAATCTCTGGATGAAGGCTAAAAACAGAAGAGATAGAGATGCTAAAAAACTCAAGGACGCTACGAAATTTCATATTGGCTTTACACTAGCCAAAAACATCACGGCAGAAGCTGGAGAGCGAACACTGTTTATCAGCATAACCAAACCTGATCAATCCATACTTACAAAGGATGCTAGCCTGACTTTCGATTATGAAAACAAAAAACTCCCCTATTCAATCAAGAAATATATTGAGTACGATGGAGAAGAACAAAACGTAACGGTATATTGGGACATCGAAGAGTTCTTGTATGCAGGTACCTATAGAATTGATATTTTTGCTAATGGACTTCTTATTGGTAGTAAAAACTTTAATTTTGATAAATAGGTTTGACTACTAACATATTATACTGCTATAAATGTTATATTTAGTACCATAAAACTACATCCATGAGAAAGATACAATGTGTATTCATCCTGTTAGCCACTACTATTTGTGGACTATTGAGTAGTACACCAAGTCGGGCTCAAGAATTACTAACATTAGAGGATTGTCGCTCCTTAGCCAAGGAGCATAGCAAACAACTCCACATTTCGCTAGAGAAGATAAATGCCGCTCATTATTCTAAAAAGGCTGCACACACAAAATATCTTCCGCACGTTTCGGCAAAAGGAACTTACCTAAGGAATCAGAAAGAACTTTCTATTCTTAGTGATCGCCAGAAAAATGAAATCAGCAATTTAGGTCCCAATGGACAAGCTCGAATCAACCAGTTGGCTGACATCATAGGCGAGCAACTCCCCACGCTCAAACCACTAATTCAGTCGCTAGGTCAAGAGGCTTTTACAGAACTCAACCAGTTTAGCGAAGCCCTGATCGAAGGTGTGCGAACTGATACGCGCAACATGTATGTTGGAGCAATCACCCTTACTCAACCCTTGTATATGGGTGGTAAAATACGAGCATACAACAAAATAACAAAGTATGCTGAGAATCTTGCCAAAGAAGCACACAACTTACAGCTACAAGATGTTATATTGAGCGTTGACCAAGCCTATTGGCAAGTCGTATCACTCGTAAACAAAGAAAAATTAGCCTTGAGTTATCTGGAGCTTCTTCAAAAACTAGATAGCGATATCAATCATTTTATCGACGAGGGTATGGCTACTCGTGCCGACGGATTATCCATCCGAGTAAAAGTCAATGAAGGGGAGATGACGCTTACAAAAGTACAAGACGGATTAGCCCTGTCACGAATGCTACTTTGCCAAGTTTGTGGTATAGACATGCAAACCCCCATCAAGCTCGCCGACGAAAACATCACAGATTTACCGGTCAAGAGTTTCTACACAAACTTTGACCTTCAGAGAGCCTATTTTAATAGAACTGAGATAAAAAGCCTAGAGCTAGCAACTCAAATTTACGACCAGAAGATTAAGCTCGCTCGATCAGAGCACCTTCCTCATTTAGCTCTAATTGGCAACTATATGGTAACCAACCCTGCCTTTTACAACGGCTTTGAGAAGAAATTCAGAGGCATGTGGAATATCGGCGTAAGCCTATCAGTACCTATTTGGAGCTGGGGAGAGGGGTATTACAAAACAAAAGTAGCCAAATCGGATGCACAAATTGCTCGCCTAGAACTTGCTGAAGCTAAAGAAAAAATAGAGCTCCAAATCAATCAATCGGCATTTAAAGTTAATGAGGCCAATAAAAAGCTCAAGATGGCATCGAGCAACCTAGATAAAGCCAACGAAAACTTAAGTTATGCGAAGTTCGGCTTCGAAGAAGGAGTTATCCCCGTGAGCAATGTACTCGAAGCTCATACGGCTTGGCTCTCGGCTCAATCGGAAAAAATAGATGCTCAAATCGATATTAAACTTACGGAGATTTACTTCAACAAAGCCTTGGGTAAATTTACGGAATAAACTGGATTCAAAATGGTAACAGAGAAAGAACAAAAAAGTAATATCCTAATTGCACTCCTGGCATTAGTTAGCATTATTGCTATCGTAATTATTGTAGGTTTCTTTATGCTTAAAACGGGTCCCGAGATTATCGAAGGGCAAGCAGAAGTAACAGAATATAGGGTTTCGAGTAAGGTTCCTGGCAGAATCCTTGAGTTTAGAGTAACTGAAGGTCAGAAGGTTCAAGTAGGTGATACACTAGCTATTCTGGAAGCACCCGATGTTTATGCTAAGCTTGAACAAGCTAAGGCAGCAACAGCTGCAGCCGAAGCTCAAAATATAAAAGTAATGATGGGAGCTCGTAAAGAGGTTATTCAATCGGCCTTTGAGATGCTACAAAAAGCTAAGGCGGGCAAAGAGGTTATGGATAAAACCTATACACGTGTCAAGAACTTGCACGAGAAAGGTGTACTCCCCACTCAAAAACTTGACGAGGCTGAAGCTCAGTATCACGCAGCTTTGGCTACCGAAAAAGCTGCTCAATCGCAATATGACATGGCTGTAAATGGGGCACAATGGGAAGATAAAAGCTCAGCAGCCGCACTTGTTCTTCAAGCACAAGGAGCAGTAGCCGAAGTCGAATCATACGTTAACGAGACTTATCTTATTGCGCAGCTAGCAGGCGAAGTCGAAGAGATTTTCCCTCAACTTGGCGAACTCGTTGGTAGCGGTGCACCCATTATGAATGTGGCTATTATGGACGATTTATGGATAACTTTCAATGTTCGTGAAGATCTACTTTCGGGTCTCAATATTGGTCAAGAATTCTCAGCTTTTATACCAGCTCTAGACAAAAAAGAGGTTACACTCAAAGTGACACATATGAAGGATGTTGGCACTTATGCTGCATGGAAAGCAACCAAAACAGCAGGACAATACGACTTAAAAACCTTTCAGGTTAAAACTAGACCAACAGAGCGCATTGAGAATCTACGTGCAGGTATGAGCGTTATCAGCCTAAAAAAACAGTATGACTAAGAATTATCAAATAGGATTAGGAGCCACTATCAGAAGAGAGTTTAAGCGACTTTACAGTCGCCCACTCTATCTCTTTTGCATGATTATAGCACCACTATTTTGTACATTCTTCTTCACCACACTTATGGCCGATGGATTACCGAGTAAACTGCCCATCGGTGCTGTCGATCTAGATCACTCATCAACATCACGCAACTTGCTTAGAAACCTGGATGCATTCCAACAAGTCGATATCATTCAGCAATTCAATTCGGTTCAAGAGGCTAAAAATGCCATGCAACGAAACGAGATTTATGGATTCTTCTATATCCCCGAAGACTTTGCGAGCAATGCACAGAGTCAGCGCCAACCTACACTTTCGTTCTATACTAACGATGCATTTTTAATTGCTGGATCACTACTATTCAAGAACATGAAGACAATGGGTGAAATGGCCTCAGGAAGTGCTACACTTTCGGTATTATTGGCCAAAGGTCTTACCAAGGAACAAGTACAAGCTGTAATTATGCCCATTTCCATTGATAGCCGCCCACTAAACAACCCTTGGTTAAACTATTCGGTATATCTTTCAAATACCATACTTCCAGGGATATTATCGCTGATGGTACTCATGATCACGGTTTTTTCGATTGGCAGTGAGCTCAAAGAAAACTCATCTTGGCAATGGCTTCGCACAGGTAATAAATCTATTTTTACGGCATTATTAGGCAAACTTATCCCTCAGACTGTCATTTGGCTACTGGTAGGCGGCTTTATTTTAGTCTATATGTATGGTTATCTTTCGTACCCTTGTAATAGTGGAATTCTACCCATGTTTCTGGCTATGACCTGTTTGATATTGGCTTCGCAAGGGCTAGCAATCTTTATCTATGGTGTGGCACCAATACTTAGATTGGCCTTGAGTGCAGTTTCACTTTGGGGTGTACTTTCTTTTTCGATTAGTGGATTCTCTTTTCCAATTATGGCAATGGATCCTACCTTGCAAGTAGCTACCGATTTGTTCCCACTTCGTCACTACTTTCTAATTTACGTCAATAGTGCTCTAAACGGCTACTCGATTGGCTATGCTTGGACCAATTATGCAGCCCTACTTATCTTTATGTTACTACCATTACTGGTTTTGAGAAGGCTCAAAAAAGTACTCATCTATTTTAAACATATCGACTAATGAAGGGCATAGGATTTAGAAAGAAAATTTCTGAAGGGATATTCGACCTATTCTACATTTGGAAAGGCGAACTAAAAACTATTTTAAAAGATCAAGCAATCTTAACGTTTTTGGTCGTGCTCCCCATTATGTACCCTCTACTTTATGCTTTTATCTATACCAACGAAGTAGTAAGAGAGGTACCAGCAGTAGTTGTCGATAAGTCGAATACCCCCAACAGCCGAAAATACATTCAGCTGGTTAATGCAACCCCAGATGTAAATATCATAGCGCATTGCACCGATATCCCCCATGCTCAAAAGGTGCTCAAAGAACGAGGAGCTTATGGTATCATCTACATACCCGAAGACTTTAACAAAAACTTATCAACAGGTAAAACCACACAGATTACACTTTTCTGCGATATGAGTGGACTACTTTATTATAAAGCATTGGTAATGGCTAACACAGCTGTTTCCTTGGATTTTAATAAGGATATCCGAATGAAACTATCCAAGAGTACCACGAATAGGCAAGCCGAGATTTCCGCCTCACCTATTAAGTACGAGGATGTAAAGCTATACAACCCTACTAATGGGTTTGCATCCTTCTTGATTCCTGCGGTGCTTATTTTAATTATCCAACAAACTCTATTACTCGGAATAGGTACTGCTGCAGGGACAGCTCGAGAGAAACATCGCTTTAAAGACTTGATACCTGTCAACAAACATTACGATGGTACCTTACGCATAGTTTTCGGTAAGGGATTAGCCTACTTTATGGTTTATATCCTACTTGCACTTTATGTGGTTTGCGTGGTTCCCAAAATATTTACACTACCTCAAATTGGTGCAGCAGGCAATCTCATTCTCTTTATTGTGCCCTACCTTGCTGCTTGTATATTCTTTGCTATGACTTGTTCGGCAGCTATTAGAAACAGGGAGACAAGTATGCTTATATTTGTTTTTACATCCATCCCACTACTATTTATTTCGGGGATATCATGGCCTGGTGCTGCCGTACCCGAATTTTGGAAGTATGTATCTTATATTTTCCCATCAACATTTGGTATCAACGGTTATGTAAGGCTAAGCAGTATGGGAGCCAGCCTAAACGAGGTTGCTTTCGAATATAAGGCACTTTGGATACAAACGGGAGTATACTTTACGAGTACCTGCTTCGTCTATCGACATCAGATTTTGATTGCACGCAAACACATTATTCAAGAGTATAAATCGGCTAAGCAAAGAAGAGCTACCGATAAAGAGTTATAATAGAGAGCACACGACTAAACATAAAAAAAGAGCACATTCAACGATGTTGAATGTGCTCTTCTTGATTTGGGAATGTCCCTAATCTATTTTGTTGTAATCTCTACAATCTTTGTTGGGTCTTGTTTGTCATTACGCTCTTGAACTTGTTGTACAACCTCTTCAGCAATGGCTTTAAAGGCTGCCCCAGTAACAGAGTCTTCGTTTAGCGCAACAGGTTCCCCCTTATCTCCACCCTCACGAATGCTTTGAACTATAGGCACTTGACCTAAAAGCTTTACACCCATTTCTTCAGCTAGTTTCTTTGCTCCGTCTTTGCCAAAGATATAATATTTATTCTCAGGAAGCTCAGCTGGAGTAAACCACGACATATTCTCAACCAATCCAAGAATAGGAACAGCCACCTTATCGTTAGTAAACATATTGATACCCTTTCGAGCATCAGCCAATGCAACATCTTGTGGTGTACTTACCACAACAACACCCGTAAGTGCTAAGGTTTGAACAATAGTCAAGTGAATATCACTAGTTCCTGGAGGCAAGTCGATAAGTAAGTAATCTAAATCACCCCAATTGGCATCTCCAATAAGTTGTTTAAGCGCATTACTAGCCATTCCACCTCTCCATAATGTAGCTTGATCAGGATCCACAAAGAATCCAATTGAAAGAAGCTTAACACCATATTTTTCGATAGGAGCAATAAGTTCTCTTCCGTTAACTTCGACCATCACGGGACGTGCATCTTCTACCTGAAACATTTTGGGCATGGATGGGCCAAAAATATCTGCATCTAGTAATCCCACTTTGTAGCCTAAGTTAGCCAATGCTACAGCTAAGTTGGAAGATACTGTCGATTTACCTACCCCACCTTTACCCGATGAGATACCCACAACATTTTTCACTTGAGGCAACAACTTCCCTATTTCTGGGCGAGGGACCTGCTTACTGTTTACACTAATATTACCTACAATATCAACATCTTTGCCCACATAGGTAAGAATAGCCGCTTCAGCCGATTTAATCACCGACTTAATAAACGGATCAGTGGGTTTTTCGAAGATGATGGAGAGTGATACTTTATTCCCCTCGATTCTAATGTTATCATCAATCATCTCAGCCTCTACCAAGTTCTTTCCATTGCCAGGATAGCGAACATTGGTTAGTGCATCAAGAATTAATTTAGGATATAATGTCATAATACTATTTATTTACTGGTTTGTAAACCGCTACGTTTACTTCTGTTATAACTTCTATAGCTATCTAGTTCAATTTCTACATCGGGCTCAATAAGCTCACCCAAACGAGGCAGTTGAAACTTGATATACTTTATGGTCAAACCTCGATCCAACCATTGTCTCTCATAATAGGTTTGGATACCTAGAATATCATCAACAATATCTGAGTGATAAAGATCATCAGTAACAAAAGCCACTGGAAATTTATTCTCCTCAATCATATAGTTGGTGTAGGTAAATAGAAAGTCGCTATCTGTTTTGAGATGAATCAGTCCATTGTCTTTAAGAAATTTACGGTAACGCTCCATAAAGAACGTAGAAGTTAAACGCTTTGTTGCCTTCTTCATCTGAGGGTCCGAAAAGGTTAACCATATTTCACTAACCTCATTCTCACCAAAGAAGCGATCGATAATCTCTATATTCGTCCGTAAGAAAGCCACATTAACCATTCCTCTTTCGAGTGAATCGGTAGCACCAGTCCACATTCTAGAACCTTTAATATCTACACCAATGAAGTTTTTATCGGGGAACTTTTCGCCAAGACCTACAGTATATTCACCTCTCCCACAACCAAGTTCAAGGACTATAGGGTTGTCATTCTTGAAAAACTCTTGATTCCATTTACCTTTCATCTCGAAAGGAACCTCCTCTGAGTACCTAAAAGGATATTCAAAAACATGCGGATATGAAGCCATATCCGCAAACTTTTCTAATTTATTTTTAGCCATTTCAATCTAAACTCTTTGTTTTAAGTCGAAGTTAATCAATAAAAGTGATCCAACCGTATTTATCGGCTTCGTCACCATACTGGATAGCTCGTAGCTTATTATATAGCTTAGTGCTTATTGGACCTGCTTCTCCATTCTTACTGATAACATAAGATTTTTTTAAGTCGAGGTCATCTACTCTTTCAACAGGGCTAATAACAGCAGCTGTACCACAAGCCCCAGCCTCATCGAATGTAGCTAATCCCTCCTCTAAAACAGGACGTTCCTCAACAGTCAATCCAATTTCTCGAGCAAGTGTCATCAAGCTATTGTTTGTAATTGAAGGAAGGATTGAGTCTGATTTCGGAGTTATGTAAGAGTTTCCTCTAAT